>Ga0065711_1026526_pt1 | contig 66988 bp, 29 predicted proteins | sample Hoacrofraction12_FD_59098 | JGI IMG/M metagenome (GOLD analysis project Ga0065711, IMG submission 59098) | Hoatzin crop microbial communities from Cojedes, Venezuela - Epithelial fraction 12 v2 (version 2) | ecosystem: Host-associated > Birds > Digestive system > Esophagus > Crop | place...
CTCCCTGGGCAGCCTGTTCCAGTGCTCCGTCACCCTCAGAGGGAAGAAGTTCTTCCTCATGTTCAGATGGAACTTCCTATGCTTCAGTTTGTGCCCGTTGCCCCTTGTCCTGTTGCTGGGCACCACTTCCCTCCTCCATTCAGCAGCAGGGCCACATTTTCCTTGGCCTTCCTTTTGTCACCTGTACACTTATAGAAACCTTTCTTGTTGTCCATGACAACCCTGGCCACATTCAACTCCAGCTGGGCTTTGACTTTCCTAACCACACTTCTGCATGCTTGGACAGTGTCTCTGTATTCCCTCCAGGTTACATGTTTCTGCTTCCACCCTTTGTGTACTCCCTCTTTGAGTTTTGCTAGGAACTCCTTGTTCATTCATGTATGCTTTCTGCCTATTTTGCCTGAGTTTCTGTTCATTGAGCTTGGAGGAGGTGATCTTTGAACATCAATCATCGTTCTTAGACGTGATGCTACTTCTAGTCATCTGTACAAGCAGTTGTAGATGTTTTCTGCATCGTTGTCTTGACACCAGGCCAAAACTTTCAATTATATAGAAAAGGTGTTATTAAACAGTCTTCAATAAAAATATTTTAAGAGCTGCATTTTTCTTAATCTTTTCAAAAGTCATACCTACAGGAAACAGAAGAGTGAAGTAAGATTTTTTTATTAATCCCTACAGTCAGTGTTTTGAAACAAGTCTTATGCATCCTTGCGTTCCGATCTTCACAACTCCATAGATAGATTTTTGGAAAAAGATGAGATTATTTGTAGGTTTTGCTTCAATGTTAACAATAGCATCACTACGTTTTCTTTTGTAGTAACACATTATAAACCACCGAACAAACAGAAACTGCTGCTTAACAACAGCTTCTGCATAGCTTCCAAAAATGAAAGGATGGATGCAGACCTGCACATGGGTTTTTGTGGACTTTGCAGAGCGGGCAGACCTAATCTGCCCAGGCCTTGAAGGTGACCCGCTGCAGATGGTGACAATTCTCTGTAAACAGTCAGAATATTCCCGTGTCCCAGGATGAACATTAAAGGGGAAAACTGAAGCAGTAGAGACAGCACAGCAGTATTTTAAACACCTGGGATAAATCAAGTCCTTTAGAAAAGCGAGTCTTCAATTCCTAACGTCTGTGCAGTTCTAATATTCTTCATGGTATAAAAATGATGTCAATACATTGTTAGCATTGCATCTTTCTCTGCATCAAAACTCCCAGAAGTCTGGGATTATGATGACTGTTCTTCTCCCCACAGTTGTCAGTATCTAGAAGTTCGGTTAGCAAGGTCCTCAAGGAGCAGGCATAATGGACAATCATCTCAACAGCATACTAAGTCCTTCCGGATCAAAACTGAGGCACTTCTTCATCTTAATATTCAGAAATGTTGACAATTGTTACCCAAAGTTTACCTGGGAGGTTGACAAATGAGTCAGTCCTTCAGCTTCGAAAGTTGTCATTCAAATCTTGCATTCAGAAACTGGGTGGGACAGAAACTGGGAAGAAATAAACTCTCTTCCTATCTCCCACTGTGCCACCAAAGAGTCTGCAATGTAAAAAGGTGGAAGATAATTGTGGAGGTTGAAAAAAGTTTTATAATAATGTTTCACTTTTCTGTTTTAAAAATATTAACCACAAATTGAGTTATCATAACAATTATTCTTAACTGCTATAAACATTGCAGTAGCAGTTTATTAAAAATAGATTCACATTATTATAATTTTAAATCTCGATAATAGCCTCAGCCAAAAAGCCTCTCGGGTTTTTTCCTCTCTTTACTCCTAAATTACTGTGCTTGAGAAAAGAACAGCTATTAACTGGGAAATACTTTGATACTTCTGTGTTTCCCAAGTGCTACTTGTTCCATTTTTTTGTGGACAGACCATTTATTTGCATCCTCTGGCAATGGAATTCATGCTTGGAAGAAATAGTATCTGACCGGTGCACTAACAGGAAATATCTGGAATGTTTTCATCAGGTCTCTTCCTATTTGCAGACACCTCCCTTTCACAGCAGTACTGCAAAACTGAGACCCCCAGATTACACTTTTCTCTGACACTAATCAGCACTAAAAAGAACCTCTTCAAATATATGACATTATCCTCAAGGGTTAGCTTGGCTTGGACCATGCAGAATCTTGTCTACCTGATGGCACAAAACAAGTGCAAGCACATTTTGACGATCCCGTCTCCTTGCCCCTTTGGAGATCTCATTAATATATAAACCCTGAAGGACTAAAAGCATCTTCCAGAGAAGAGATGTCATTCACTGGATAGATCAGAGTAGGAGATTTTGAAATCCGTTTAAAGCATAAAGCATCCCAAGATTTTTTACTTCAGATCATCCGCTACAAACTTTCAGCTGATGAAAGGAGTCAGTTTGGAAAGAAACTTGCATGTGGGTAGGGAGAGAAGGTAGTTGCAGCCAGGCAAGCTCTGAAAAAAAACACATTTTCCTAAGACTGATCTCACAGCCATGAAGATGGTGAGAACACCCCATTTCTCCATAGGGATGCTGAGTGCTCTACTCGGTCCCTACACCTGCGCAAAGCAGGAACACCAGTTTGCTAAGTCCCTGCTCCACTGGAAGCATTCCCCCCTTGCTGTCCTTGCACTGCTGGTTGATGCCCGAGGGCAGAGCTCCATCCTCTGTCTGCCAGCACTCCCGCTCGGCCTCTGCATCCCAGAGGAGGAGATCTGGCCGGCAGCCACCTCCTTCTCACAGAAGCCGGAGGACAGGACAGGCCTGCTCTCAGCCAAGCTCTCAGTAAGCAAGCATGGACACTTCTTTGGTCTGAGTTTTTCAGTTAGGCACCTAAGTCAAGCAGCCTGAGTCTAACCCTAAGCCTACTGCATATTTACTAGAAAAGACATGAACACTGGTCTAACCTCTGAAGCTTTGCTGAATTATCAAGTTCTTTCAGTATTTAAGATGCCTTAATTAGCATTCATGACCCAATTTGCAAATTTCGTGTTGCTTTGACTAATCCTGCAGACTTGGACTGCAAAGTCTTAGTTTGTAGATAAGCCTTAAGCTACAGAAGATTTAATTAAATAATTGTTTACAAGGATCCCTTAAAATAGAGGCTGGACATCACCTGGAGTGCATAAATGTTGTTATAAACATGCAAGTCAAGACACAAACCTTCTTTTCCAGTATTCAGTCACTACAGCTAAAAATAAGCAGCTTAGCACAACAAGGAAAATATGAACTACGCAGTAATAGAAAGCACACTATATTTCCAATGTGAGCCCTGTAACTTGAGATAGAAAGATGTGAACTCTTTTCCACTGATCTGTGAGTTCAAGGGTGAAGGAGTTATTTCCCTCTTCTGCCACTGCAGACAAGTGTGACATAGTGATGGAGTCTATTTAGAGACTTGTTTTCTATGGAAAAGTTTCTGACAACCCTCTATAAGCTGCAGCAGTAACGGAATCCAATACAAATTTGGCCACTGGAGATTCGGTAATGGCTGGGCCTCTTGACTTAGGGCCTTCAGCTCACCTTTTGCCTCCTTTCCCCATGCCTTTTATATTATTCTACATTGACTGAAAATAGAATTGTACAGTTCCACAATTTTCAGATCCAAAACTGGATTTCTGGAAGATATGGAGGAATCTAGGTTTGACCTTTTTTGTTCAGAAATCCTGCAGCAAAGTAAGAAAAGAATAACATATTAATTATTTTCTTTTTTAGTTCTACACTTGGACTGTCTCTTTTCAAGTACAATATAACATATACATATAAATATATATGTATATGCACAACTTATATGGTGTGTATATTGAAAGAAGAAATCATCATCCTGACTCCACAACTGGCAACCATGGTTCAGTTGTGAGAAAACTGCATAAGGAGACAAATCCAAATAGGCAGGTGGGAAAACAGCAAGATAGGCAGTACAGTTGTAAGTGTGAAAAATAGCTTCTTGCCTATGTTTTTAACTGTAGTAAATACTCATAAAATGTGTGTTAATTTACTTTGATGTATACTTGCTTGCACATATGTGACATACTCTGAAATTACTCCCATAGAAGAGCATCCCTAATGTTTCTATATTAAATTTTCGTGTGCCTGGAACACATTCTTTTTATTTTATATTGCTCTGTTGGAAAACTAGGAACCTGTCACAAAGAGACAGACTGTGCCATTTGCTTCTTATCGTAGAAATGACACATTGGTGATGAGAGTAAATTGTCTTCATCCTGTCTCACGTTTTATTTCTGCAGAATATCAGGAGCTTTTTCTCCTTCTCCTGTGAAAAGGTGAATGTTCTGCAGGGATGAAAGCCATTTAATTCCGCATTTAACTTGACATGACTACATGCTTGAAATCATTGGCTTGCATTATTTTTCTGGTGAATTTACAGAAAGGAAGGTTCACACTACAAGGGTTTTTTTTAACCTTTTAGTACAATAAAAATGTACAATAAGACCAGGTTCAGACCAGAAGATAAAATGTTACAAGATCAGAAAGGAAAACTATATCAGTGAGAATCATGAGTTTAAATAGGACAACTGTTTGGTTACAAATGCAATGCTTCTGTGCAACTGCAATGGGAAAATTCCATTTTAGGTAGTGTACAAAATGCCTGAAAGCTAAATTCAATTCATTGATGAGAAAAGTAATTAATTTTTACAACTGTCATCTATGAATCGCTGATATTGGTGTTAGGATCATTTGTTTGATTTTTTTTATTAAAGGAGACAACTGGTGCCAGTTCCTCAAGGACTCTAGAAGGAGTTTGTAGCAGCACAATTACGTTTTCTTGTTGCTATCTCATTTATTTGTTACTATGATTTGAAAATTAACAATGACTTTAGAAAAATACAGTATCTCAAACTGTGCTGGCTTGCAATACTATTGGATTTTTTTTGCTTTCTTCTAGATTAAAAGTTGCATGTTAAGGGAAAACCCCTTGTAAGAATACCCACTTCCTCTCTTTTTATTACCAGCAAAATAATTATTATTAAAAGTGATTTTTTTAAAATTTTAATCTAACTATTTTTTCTAAAGCAGATTATTTGCTTCATAGTCTTTTTATTCATCAGCTGCAACTATTAAAACAGACTACCCATGTTTTCTGTAGGTTTGGAGACATCAGTTTCAACTCTGGTTAGTGAAGAGTTTTATGCCTAAAGCAGGGATTACATTTATCAGTAAAATTTGCTGCTTTCATGTTCTTACAGTCATAAATGAAGTGCTGAATTTCTAAAACTAGTAGGAAATGTTTCAAATCAAACCAAAGATGCTATGCCCACTTCAATTACAGTAACAGATTTTTAGAGATGTTCTGTTAAAAGTCCGCATTTTAAACCTCACTTCTACAAAAACTAGATTTGGCCTGCTCGCGCCGTTTTAATTTTGAAAACGTCAAAGTATTTCACCTTGATAGTGTTGAGACACAGTGTGTGTGATTTTTGGGTGGGCTTTCAGCCAGCCTAAGGTAACCAGAAGCAGCTATTTCCATACAGACGAGAACTGATCTAGCCTTGCTGTAAGGTTCTTGCAGTCATTTACAGCTGTTGCTGATTTAACTGACTTCACACACAGCAGGCTCTGCTAATTTCCCCTGTGCCAAGAGAATCCTAATGTAATTTGAGATCTATAGCCATTTGAAAATGTAAAACAAATCTTACCAGCAAGAAAGGCCACACTGGTGCTATTTTTTGAAAGTGAAGTAGAAACTGGTATCACTGGAGAAACAAACTTTTGTTTCAACAGTACAGTCTTAATCTGATTGTAGTGATAGTCTTTGCCATCCATGGAAGAGCTTCTTTATATGCTGGCCTTTAAGGCATAGCTGTATGTACATGTGGATGTATTTCAGTAATGTTCACCTTTCCATGCCAGCAACCTTAATTTAAATGTGAGAGCTGAACTTCTGGTCCCAGTGGATTCATTAACAAAAATGCAATGATGCACCTCGTCAGCGTCACTCGGGTGATTCAAACTGATGGACATGTGGAGACTGAGTTACAGTCATTCGTCCATGAATATGTCTTCAGCAGAGCAGCAGGGCAGTGCTAATATTGGTTTCCTTGTGGTAGGCTGATCTCCCCATAACTATTAGTAGAGCATTATGCTCACCCATCGCCTCGGCACGGTCAGATTTAGCTGTGAATTCATGCGCACGGTGCAGAGCCTGTTGAGGTCAACAGAGTGGCTCCCACTGATTTCAGTGAACCATAAGTACAGTTCAAAATCCTCACTTCTCCAGCCTCTGTGCGGAATCTGGGCTCCCAAGATACCCCAGGAATAAACTCTTGAAGGATGCCAGTTTCCATGGAGTCATGATAGATTTAACCCTCAACTGAAGTGATATATAGTTGAGCAGTTTCCGTTCACTGCACCCAGGATTAGCAAACTTTTAAAACTCCAGTGTAGCTAACTAGAGCTACCTGAGCTAGGGCTTCAGCACGGCTTTCCTAGTTCAGCCAGTGGGCAGGAGAGGGCTGTCTCAGAGCATCCTTAATAATGTATGTAGCAGCTTGCGTGACAAGGTGAAGATATGACCGGAGAGCTCCCATGCTTTACTTTTCTATCACCATTTCATTATTTATTGACAATTTTTCTGGCTTTAGTTTCAGAGTGCATATTGCTTTACATGGTGAGGTCCCTTTTACAAGTTTTTATAACTTGGACATTGCATTAAATCGAAACAGGAAGACCTCAGTCCTGGAGGTGCACCAGCCCTGTAAGGCCAAAGATCCACATCATCTCCATAGGGTCTAAATCTATCTGGCCCCTGGAGCTGATGAATTTTTACTTCCTTACACCACCAGCTCAGTAGCAGAAAGGCCCTGAAAAATACATCAGTTCTCCTTAAAGTTACTTGTGAAAGTTACAAAGCATCTGACAGGTCTTTTAAAAGTGCAGTGCTGTATGAAAGACCAAATTTCTGCTTAGAGAAATACAACCCAAAAATGAGCTTCATTTCCTGTTTCATTAGACCTTTCAGTAGGCAACAACGAGATTACCAAGTCCCCTGGCATTCAGTTAGACAGATGCACAGTGTGTTACGTTGGTGTATTACAGATGTATGGTCTCAGTTAAACTATGGCAGTCATGTTTTTGCTTTAAGACACATTGATTAATGACTTTTTCTTGGAATTAGAAGGCTTAAATCTAAAGAACAAAATGAATCATCTTCAAAAAAAAATGATCCATATTAGTTGGAATCCTTATTTTCAGTTACTTAAACCTAATCTCCAGTAAGTATAAATCAATTTATAGTCTTGCTGAAATCAATATAGCTACTCTGATTTATACCAGTAGCAAATTTGGCTCCTGAGCTACAGTTTTACTGATACCCTAGTGTTTCTTAAGAGGTAACTCCAGTGATTGTAGTCAACAGCAACTGTTCGTTTTATTTTGTTGTGTGAAACATAGCTGGTAGTTTTAATGCTATTTTGAAAATGTCATATTTAGCAGACTGCAACATGCAGTGTTTAACTGGGTGTTATAGATCTTCAAATTATCTGTGAGGGTGCAGTTTTCATGGAGAAAGAAAAACGAAACTCACTGGTTGTAAAGTATAGCCTTGCAGGGGTGCTAGGGAGTACCGATTTCTTCATCTGGAAATGGGAATGTTGGCATATTTTTCTAAAGTGTTTTGGCTGTTTCCTATCTATGTGATCACAAACACGAAAAGTGTAAAGATGTGATTTTGTGTCATCTGCCAAAAGACTGTGAGAAGCCCCAAAGACGCAGTGGTGTGAGTTACAAAGCCATGAAGGGCAGGTGAGCAGCTGAAATGCGTCCAGACCCCTTGTTGTCCTTGTCCAATGTTAGGCATTCAGTCAGTTTAAAAGTTTGCCCCAAACGCCAAGCACTTCGATCATTTTTCTTGGGCAGCGGAGCAGAGGTTGAAGCTACTCTGAAGAAGGGAAGAGCGCCTGCCTGCTCTCACAGCAGCTTCTTCACTAACCAGAAAGCTGTGCCCTGCCACCTCCCTCCTTCTTCTGCCCTTCTGCTGCTTGGCTGCTCCCTAAGCCTGTAATTTAAAAGAGTATTTGGAGCTACTGCTTTTTATTCTGGATGACCTTAGAGGGCTGCAAAATTATTAAATCCAGGCGTTTTACTGAAAAAGTAGGCTCAGAAGGAGTCTGTGAGCTCCTGATCTTGCTAACAGTGTGCTCCTGCTGACCGAGAACAAGCCGAGTTTTCCATTCATTCGAGCAGTCAGTAATTTGCATGGGGAAATTTCACCTCCGTTTCCATTACTGATCAATATGGGCTCTAGAAAGTGGAGCCTTGTTATCCAAAGCATCCTTCAGAAATTTTTTATTGTTCAGTTGCGACATTTCACTGCATCATTTACAAGAAAATAATAATTATTAAACAAAGAGCATTGGGAAGGCAGTTCCACAGTGAACAGGTCCTGGGAGGAAAAAAAACAAACACCCAAACACAGGCATAAGTTAAAGCCTGCCTAATGCTTTGGTTCTCTTTGTTTCATTAACGAGAAGTTTCCAAGAAGTATCCCCTGACCCTTCAGCTGGATACTGAGTCAAGGGAGGCACCACGAAGTTCAGCTGGGTGCTGGGAGCAGCTGCTCACCTCCCTACTTCGGGGCAGGAAGGACTCTGTGTCTGGAAGGAATCCCCTTGCTTCCCTTCGGAGCCCGTCACTTTTCCGGCTAGCAGGGCAGGATGGTAGAGCCAGTGCTGAGCTCTTCACGGAGGCACCTCCAGGCTAAAACCTGCGTCAGCCAAGTGAGGAGGTGCAGGACTGACCCTCTTTACCCCCTTGCTTGGCTGAGCAGGACACAGGATCAAGGTAACCAAAGAGTTGGCTTTCTCGCTCTTTGAGCTCATTTATATCTCACGTTGCAGTGTGCTGCAAGTCTTGTGGGTCTGACTCTTAGCCTGTTGGTGTGGGAACGATTGCAACGTGGTGCAGACCGTTCTGTGGGTTCCATTTGCATGTATCTGCAGGATACATGGACAGAAGATGGATGGTGGGGGAGAACCAGCTGGTTTCAGTGACAGCAGCAATTGTAAGAACTGGCACTGCTGTTATCAGTCCGGCTTCAGATCAAGCTGCTGCTGAGAAAGCTTTGCCTTCTAGCTTTTAATGGTGCGTCAGTTTTTGAAGTGACAAAGATCTCTGAACATTGCTTGTGCTCTTTTTTTCATCAAACCTCTCTCCTTGGACTTGCAAACCTTCCATCCTTTCCTTGTTTCTAACATAAGCTTTTCCTATCAGTAGTCTTTTTCCTGAAAAACAGCCTGTGAGAATCAACAAAGGCTTCACTGATTTATTTACTGTGCTAGTGAGCTGGGAAGCTCCACTAAACTTTTTAATCAGCATAAACCTGACTTTTAAGCTATCTGTCAGCAGCTCTGGGTCCCTCTCTTCCTCTCAAAGGAAAACACAATATCCCATCAGTGCTTCCCCTGCCAAACTCAGGACAAACGCAGAGATGCCCAACGCAGTGGTACTCCGTCTTCGCCTGCACTTGCACACCCTCCAGCACTGCACCGTGTCACAAATAGTTGTATAATTGGGTCCCAAATCAACGTAACTACGCCAGCAAGGCACCTTACACTTGCTAACAGAGCTGTATGCATGCGGTTCTGGCATGATCTCTGATCCCGTGAGATCAGGCCAGAGAGATCTTTAAGAGCTTATTTTACTGACTCGCCTATTGAAGTAAGCTGTGTGAATGCCCTTTTCACCCAGACTTATTCTTACTTTTGGTAAATAAAATATCCTGTCATAGTCACCAGTCCTATTTTATAAACTTTTCTAAACTAATCTTTCAAATAGCATGGATTTTCCTTCACAGGGCAACGAAAACTTGAAAATCATCAGGCAGTCATCATCACTGAGGGTATCTGTGCTGGAGCATTGTGAAGACAAATTGCTTTTTGGTTTAGTGGAAGTTATGATTCATGAGAAAATGCATACAGCTATCATGTGACAACCTGGTAGGAGTACATTTTTTTGCAGTCTGTGAGGATCTTTGTGTTGAATATAGCACAAATTCTTAGATTTTTCAGGAGTAGATGGAAGCAAAAACTCTGGCATTTGAAAGCTAGATGAAGGTACAAAGTGAAACTTTGAGGAGAAAGGAATGCATCTCAGCCTGGTTTAGTGCTGCAAACAAGACAGCTATCTTGAAAAAAATCCCAGAAAAGATGAGCAGTGATATTTTTCCCTCCACGTAGCCTGTCAAATTCATTCCAACCCGTCCACACCTGAAGCTGACCTCCAGAAGCAGGATAAAAATATCTATTGTTTTTGCAAAAAAGTTCTATATCGGCTTAGTTGTATTGAACTAAGGGTAAATAATTTTTGCCAAGTGCTGCATTAACTCAGAAAATCCTCCCTTTTTGGTAGAATGTGTTGCTTATGATAAATACCATAGTAAGTGACTTTTAGCATTTGCTAATAAATATTTATTGAAGCTAAAGTTTTCTTAAATGTGCTGTACTAAATAATTCATTAGAGGGCTGGCCACTCAGAAAAAAAACCTGAGGTAGCTCTGGCTTAAATTGCCATATTCAGATTTGACTGGATATTTATTGTCTGTGTACAAACTCAGTTTCTAAATACAGCAAATTTCTGTTTTATAAAAATATATCAGAAAACTATAGCTTTAGAATGTCTTTTGTACTAATTAAGCCAAAATGCATGAATTATTAAACATGCTCATTTGCAGGGCTCATGCATTTGAAAGGTTTGCTTTCATTACTAATAAGGCGCACACACACCACCAAAAAGAGTTAATTAGAGCATCAAAGGCAATGAACCATCCTGAAACTTCATAATGCTTTGCCTGAAAAAGATCATCATTCATCTGAACAGCAAGAAATCAAAAAAAATGTCTATACTCTTGTATCCAGAAAGATGAGAACCAAAGTCTTTCCAAGTAACTCCATAGATATGGCAAGAGGCTTTTAATCTTTTCAAAAATATCTTCAGAATTGATGTAGGAATGGCAAAAGTGAACCCCTGTAGTTATATTACAAAGTCTGTTTCTGAGTCAGAAACATATTAGTTCTTATAAATCAAAGACTTTTTCATCCTGTGAGACCGTTTCAATTCTAGCGATGAAAAAAAATTACATTCACAAAATTATTCTTTTCCAGTGATTTTAATAATCTGCTTTGTTTTATAAGCAGTTGCAGGGAAAGATGCTTCTTGCGGATAAGCAGGAGCATTGGCACTTTTTGTGGTCGGAAAATGTGTACATCGTATCAAATAATGAGTGCTCTGTGTAAGCCATGTCAGAGATTGGGCATTGCATATCCAGCTTTGTAGAACAAGTTACACTCTCTGATTTCTCATTACTGCAGTCCTGCTGGAACTTTGCCCCCAGACATTTAGAAAATTACAGTAAAAATGACTGCATATTGTTTACACAGCTTATTGACTATGCTTTCTTATGTAGATTTAAGGAGGAAAAGATGTTTTCTTTACATAGCCTGAAGCTCTTAAATAATCATGAGAAATGTCTAAACGGCAGCTTGAAAACCAACCTCCACCTTTGTAAGGTTCGGCACTCTTTTTTTTTTTTTTATAGTCAGAGCATATCCATCGCTCTCAAGAAGCAGCAGCGATGTGTTAAAATACAGAGGCAGCTCTCCGAGACGATCACAGGGGACTGCCAATGAGCCATGCTCCAGCTTCTGCTCCGCACCGGCTCCTTCCTGGAAAGCTGACCATAAAGCAGAAAATGGAATAGTAAGAGGGAATGCGTGTGAAATGACCTGGCTGGTCTTAATAAAGGAGCAGGTGTTGCACCACCAGGCAGCAGCCCATCACAGCTGGTGTCAGGGTGACATCCATCTTCGGGAGAAGGCCTGTTGTTGCTAGAAATAGAGATGGAGGTTCAGCGCAGAAAATTTGTCCTCTTCTGCTGGGGCCAAGGGTCCACTATGTCGCATGGAGGGCAACCATGGGAGCTCAAGAGAAACCCTGTTTCCTCACCCCAGCAGTCTCTAAACATACTTCAGTTCCCCTGACGAGGGGGAAGGTGTTGCTTTGGTATTGTAGCTAGGCACAAAGTTTTCCCATCTGCGGAAACCATCGCTGTCTCAGGCGTGCTTCGCTGCCTGCCTCCGCTGGGGCCCTGTGCAGCAATAACCTACACCTGGGGCAGCCAGACCAAGGACCTCACCACCTTCATTAGTGGGTCTTCATTAGCAGAGATGGGTAACTGCTCCACACTCTGGAGGTGCTCATCTCTTTCCCCACTGGGAAGGAGTGGGTAGTGATAAGGCTCCTCATTTAGGATCCTGCGACGCTGCCAAAGGTACAGCCACAGGGAGCAAGTGATACCAAGTGTTTCCCTTCCAGGCTGTCTCCTCCCTACAGCCCACGGAGAATGGTCTTTAGAGCAAACTGCCCCCACAACTGCATTTTGGAAGGACTCGATCCAAAAGGGAACCCAGAAGCAAAACCGCTGGAGTCCAGTGCGGGTGGGGATCGGGGTCTGGGTGCAAGGGAGCGGCGAGGCTGTCGGGCAGCACGGACGTACCCGCAGGCATCCTGGCACGGCACCTGCGGTTGGGGGAGCGAGTCGGCGCCTGCCTGCGCCTGCCAGATCGTGTGTCCGCATCCTGATCTGCTGCACCCCAGCGGCAGGTACATTGCTGTCTCAGCTGAAACAGGGCATGAAACGTGTTGGGCATGAAAGGTACTGTAGGAAAATAGGGTAAATGAGTAAAACCAATTAACGTTACCCAAATTCATTTTTCAAGTGGCAATCAGTAGGATTATAAACACAAACCTCCCCCTCTCTCTCCAAACTTACATAAATGTTCCGGTGCTGCATATGTCACCCTAATCTTCAGATATGCACAGCTTACTCTATGGGGGTTAAATACCATCTATCGTGCATCTCTGTTGGAGACGTAGCTAGAATAAAACATATGGTGTCAGACAGTCCCTGGGGGATTTCTGTGGGAATACACAGTGATTCTGTCCAAATGTAACTTCTCAGCAATTCTCTGTCTGTGACCTGAAATTATGGATAGAGCAGATGCTGTTAGTCTTTTAGGTAAGATTTGCAGTGCCTTGATTTATATGAGAAACTAAAAGAACTCTTTTATTTTATATCATTGGGCAGCTTTTAGCTTGGTTAGGAAAAATGAAATTGTTATATATTGTTTTATTACAAAGAAGTGCTTTCCTGGTCTACTGTTTATGCCACTGGCACAGGCCAACCTTAATTTCTACTGCCATAAATAGCTCATGTAGACACAGGTGTAGTAGTGCCAAGAGTCTTCTACTTTAAACATTCAGGATGCATCCCACCTGTAGATGTGACTATGGTTTTGATATCAGCCATAAAAAGGAACCTATGTACTGCAGAGGTCTGTAAAGCAGGGGAAATACTGCTCTTGAATGCACCTGTAACAGTGCTTTCTTTTTCATATATATGTTAGGCTACACCGCCAAATATATTCAGAAGACAATGTCATTATGTGCTTGATTGCCCCTCATTTTCTTGAAGCACCTCTACAAATGCCTAACAGGCAGGGCTGGAATAAAGAAGCCAATTTGATTTCTGTAGCAGGTCTCATACACGTACAGATACGTGGAAGGTAACACTCACCCCTGCCTAATTCCAGACAGCAGGCCCAAGGCATCTGGTGGAACTCAGTACCTTTGCAAATCCTCTGGACTGAGCAGGCGGCCGTCACCAGGCTCACCTAGAAATGCCCAGGAATCAAGGGAAATAGTGAGTAAGAGGTTTCCTCCACAACACGGAACAGAAAGGACGGTTGATGCAAGAGCTAGGGTGCCAGCCCCAGTGCGTTTTGTGTCCACAAAACAGAGGCATATGGATGGCCATAGTGGTAGAAAACCATTAGTGGTTTAAACACAGTGATGATGGATCACCAGTAAGTGTAGTTATATTAGGGCAAGAATGCTTTTCTGCTTTATTCAGAAATCTCCTTAAAACTACAGCCCTAAAGCTCATGCATATATTTTAAATGTCAGTCATTCTACCCTAGACTGGGGATCATTAATTGTAGTTGTGAAGGTTTTCATTTAAAATGGAAAATATGAAATGGAAATCTACCGAGCCTCCACATTTTCTAAGTTTTGACAAATGAAAACCAAGACCTTTTCTTTCAGAATTTTGAGAAGAACTTCCTGGTCTTTTATCTTCTCCATGCTATGAGTGTTTATAAAACACATCACATTTCTCATTATAGTCATTCTATATGAAAACAAATGTTAGCAGTGAATTTGTAGGGACCTGCCCAAAGGGAGTCTGTTGAGTCAGAATCACCCTTGATTCTGTAAGATCTCAGTGCAGTAAATGGCCAACAAACAACATATCAACCATAGATGCTGCAGCCGGATTGATTACAGATACTCCACTTTGGAGGCCAACTCCCCCAGCAAGTGGGTAAGCGTAACGCAACGCATGACCATAAGACTTGTTTTTCACTTTTGCCTCCCCAGGTGATCTCATGCATTTGCCACCCTACCTTAGGATGGACTTTTTATTGAACCGTGGCGTGCAGGGCACGAGCAGAGACCTCGGTTTGGGGCAAGCCTGCTTGGAGCCGCAGAAAAGCCGAACCTTGAAGCGCCCCACCGTCCTGGAGCCGATACCCATGGAGACATCCTCCACAAGAGAAGTACAGTCATGGCAACCTGGTGCTGTGGCAACATTACCTCAGCGAGAAGGAGCTGAGCTAGGACAGGCAGCAAAAATGAGCAGCTCCCAAGAATCCCTGCTGGACTCCCGGGGCCACTTGAAAGGAAACAATCCCTACGCAAAATCTTACACCCTGGTATAACAAAAAGAGCATGGCTGGACAGTGGCTGTAAATATTTACACTGAAAAAAAAATCCAATGAAAGCTACCTTTTTTTTATTGAATTCCAATATTTATAATTAAAGAAGAAGATTGCCAAAATATTTGACAAAAAAAAAATAATAATATGAACGACAGACAGTGCAAAGACTCTCTTGCTTTTTTTCTGTCTGAGTGTGAGCTTCATCTGACTGGACATCTGAATTTTTGGGTAAAAGAGTCCAGTTTTCTGATCTTCACAAGCGTTTGTGTTTTTACTGATTTTCTACGAAGTGCATGGAGACTTAACTAAAACATTTTAACTGGAAGTTCCATCAGACAAGATTTAAAAGTGAAAAATAATCACAAAAAAAGAAAATCACCCTATTTGTGAATTCAAAAGGAACATTGATTTGGAAAAACAGAAAGTCTTTCGTCATGTTTGCACTTTTTTTTTAATTAGAAAATGGGTCCTTGATTGTTCTTTTTTTGTTGTTAATTAGGATGAGTGGTGTCAGTGGAGTGAGGGGGTTGATTTGTTTTTTTTTAATATTAATTTAATGAGACACTCTTTGCATTTTGTCTATGCGAAATAAAAGGGTCTTCTGCCTTTATTTGTGACGTCTGCTTCCATTGCCTTCTGCTGTACTTGGTTTTCCCTAAGCGTAATAGCCCATGTCAGCACCCTACTCTGGACAATGTTTTTGTGTACCTTGGGCAGAAAAGGAAAGTGGGGGTCACACCTCTGAAAAAAATTGAGATTCACTTACCCGCAGCTTTTTTGCTACTGTTGGGCAGAGAGCCAGAACAGCGCACCAGACTCATCCAGGACCCTCTGCATTCACTTCATCTGCCACCAGGAGGCTTTAGTTCAGCTTCAGTATTTTTTGGACCAGAAGAGATGTGTTGATTCTACTTTACTTACTCCCTAGGAATGGATCTTTAGTCCATCTGGGAGCAGCACTCACAGAAATTAGTTGCTTACGTAAGGACTGGGGAAAAAAAAAAAAAAGAGCTTTTCCCATAACAGGAGAAAGGGGAGGAAAAAGTTCTTCCAGGTCTAAGATCAACGCGGCTTTCTTTAGAAGAAAAGATCTTTTTATGGGGGAGCTGTCAGCTCATATTACTTTGTTGCATCCTTTGATTACATGAGGAGTAATATTGCTTGTTTCATACAAAGCATAAATGATTGAATACTGTAGTTGACGGGTTTAACACAACAACATTTGAGCCGCCTCGCTAAGTGCCTCTTTGTGCGTGTTCTGGCTAGCTCCCTGCGCTCTGACCAAGAGAACACGGTGCAGAGCATCTCAGATTAGGGCTAGCACGAACACGCTGTTCAGCGCTGGCTGGAAATATTAATGGGGGTTGGAAAGCGATAGAACTTGGTAAGCTTGAGAGGGCTGAGAACCTCCTGCTGTTTCCCTGGCTGATGACAGTGTGGGCACTGCTAATTCAAACGTTTCTGCACCGCACTCAATTCGAGTTGTTTTAAAATAGAAAAATGCAGTTATGTATAATTGCTTCATTACTATTCTTAATGTAATTATGCTGTTATAAGGGCACCAAGTTAGCAAAGTACTTTAAGTGTCTTGAAATTAATCAAGTTACGCTTGCATCCTTAGCTCTGTCAAGCCCAAGTGCTAAAGTTCTGGAAAGTCCTACAGAAGAAGCCAAACGGAAATATCCTTGAGGTATGTACTGCTTACAGACCTTCAGAGGAGTGCTGAGATGTCACTTGGATAAGGAATTTTTTCCCGCCTATACTGCCTATTTGACTAATATGGTGATAAAGCACATTATGGGGGGGAAGGGGAAGACACCACCAAAAAAACCCCAAAACAACAACAAAAATAAACACCATCCAAACTTTTGCCTCTGGAAAAAAGAAAAGAAAAGAAAAAAACAAATTACCCATGAAGTATTTTCAAACAGAATGAAAAAACTATGTGTTGAAAAATGATAAAGTTATTCTTTTGCTTTGGTTTGTTGTGTTGTTTTTTTCCTATAGAAAAACATTTTGTTTATAAGAACATAATTTAAATATGCAGAAACAAATTTCTTCTACTATTTCACATTGATAAACTCCACAGAAAACTAAACTTTTATTGAAGATTTAATCTTTGGGCAACTCAATTCTTTTTATTCCCCCAAGAGTCTTTCTGGTGTGCCCAGTTTGAGCTGGATGGGGCATTAGTACTGCATTTACAAATAAAAAATTTTTTTCTGAGTAGAATTCAAGACTTTTGAGTCTCAGGCCACTTTCATCTTCCATTCAAGCTTCCTTCTTGTCCTCTGAAAAAAGGTGAAAACTTTTAGGCAAAATTGAAGCTTGATCCATTTGTTCCCTTTGCTCTTTTGCTCCTTTTGCCCTCAAGCACAGGGATGGCAGGTCCTGTGGCAGCACTCCCCACCAAAATGTGCCTTCAGTGACAGACATGAATAAGCAGACATTGGAGGGAGGAAATTCTCACAGTTTAAACTCCTGGTGACTGCTGATAGTGGAAATATTCCAATATGTCCTTAAAGCTACATTTGGCTGACAATCTAGAAAGTGCCAACCGTCCTTGACTGAACAAGACTTGCTCCTTATATGTATTCAATCTGCCTGATAATATTCATCCTCCTTATGAAGACGGCTATAGGGGCCCCATATGCAAAAAAATTCATGACAAGTCTCCTGCTGGTTAAAATCTGAGTGGAACTGGGCTGTTGCTTAACACATGGAGGCTTAGACTTGCAGGCTGCCTGGCTCCATGCCCTGCATCCAGCCAGCTCTTCAGTACATGTAACTGTAAACATGTGCACAGTCCCCTTGGCTTGGGTGTTTTATTGGCTTTTAATTTTCCAAGCAGCACTGAAGCAGTAGAGCTAGTTAAACATGTAACGGAAGCTTTAAGGAAATGCCTGTCCTACTCTCATCCAGCCAAGTCTTGGAGGTAGAAGTCATCTCTTTTGTCAGATCAATACAGGTGGGAGCAGTCACGTCCCTGCAGGATGCATTGGCTTGCAAGAGCAAGCTGAGAGAAAACGTGCTGAAATGTCTCTACCAGGACCATTTTAAATACTTCGCTGTAAGAGAACCATCAAAATCCATGGATCCTCTATGTCTGCATCCCAGCATGTGATACATTTCCCCCATCGCAACAAATGCCCTCCTGGAAAATACTCCTGTAAGTGAAAACAACAGTTGGCATCAGCACGAGATCTCAAAAGGCAAGCCCTAAAGTACCAGAAGATCAAGGTATCAAGGCAAGCACATCTTGCACAAAACTGTGACTACATCTTAGTCCTGAGCGTGATAGGAGGCTTCACTTCAGCAGATTAATTTAGGAGCTAAAAGTCTTCCCTGTCTCTTCTGTCTACTAAAAATCATACCTCCTTAGAGGGACTCATTCTTTTTCACATTATACTTTTGCCCATGCCCCAACCTCAGCTAATCCTTTAATGATTCACAGATAGTAATTAACTCTCCCTTTTTGTCTCATATGAGTTAGCAACTCCCTCACTCCTGCCTTTTCTAAGAACCCTTTTATCCTTCTTTATTCCATTACTGTATTGCTTAAATTGTCTGATTAACAAAATTACATTAAAGTCAGTACAGTTTTTTTCCCCCTCTCCTTGTTTTTTGGTTAGGGTTTGCTTTTACTATTCAGAACCAAACAAATTTTGACAGTTTAAAAGCTTGTCTTTTGGTCGATATTTTTTTTTAACGGAGTAAGCTCCACAGCAGTGTTACCATAGCTAAAAGGAGTTAAGAGTTATAAGCAAGGTGCGGTACTATTATACCAAATAACAGTTGAACAACAAAGAAAAGCAACCCGGGGCTACTATTTGGGACAAATGGAGAGTCCACAGAAGCTTTGTACAACGGAGTTTCCCGCTTTCCCAGGCAGCTGGGGGGATGATGCCCATCACTGGCTTGCAGGTGGGTGAATGGCAATAGGTCTCTACTTGATTCGTTGCATTAATTCAGGGTAAATGTGTTCAGACTTTGACACCCAACATCATTTGCCTGCACAGCCAGGTATGTACAAAGAGATTTTATGGCTGATTGGGCTTGGGGTTTTTTTGGGGGAGAGTCTCTTTTTTTCTGAATACATGAACAACGAAGAGGTGGGATAAAGGGGCCAGTTGGAAAGGCAAAATCCTCCAGCACACCATTTTCCTGAGTAGACTGAAAAGCTCTCCCAGAGAAGGGAGCTCTCTTCAGAAAGAAAGAAAAAGCAAAAAGAAAAGTGAGCATACAGTTTGGACAGCCTGTTCATAATTTTAGTGTTAGGTTATTTTAGGTCATAGCAGTTGCTTAATGGGCTCTCACGGTTGACTATGAGGCAGTGCAGCAGGGAAAAGAGAGTGCTTTTCACCATTAATTTTCTCTGGGCTTGCCTGAGCCTCCCAGGGGGAACCTCACCAGCTCCACAGGAACAAAATGCCTCTGTAGGAAGTGCACCAGGCCAGCACACACCACTAGCACTGCTGAGGGGTCATACAGTGCACTTCTCTGGCGTTTTTTAATCCTTTCTGAACCATTCCTTCTTTTTTCACAGTGGGTGTCACGCTCCTTTGTTTCAGGATTTCAGGGAAGGAAGGTGCCAGGTTTGACATAAAAGGGATCTGTAACTATCATCAGGGTTGACAAGGGCCCCATAAACTTTCCAGTAGGTCTTCAGCACGGGAGCATTTGGTACGCCAGCTCCCAACCCCACAGCAACCACCTCCTGGCTCTGCTTCAAGCACCTCCGCCCTCCGAGGTGGATGATTGTCCCCCTCGCAGGCACCCGCTGCAGGTGTTCGGTGCTGTTCAGGCCTGATGGCAGGCGAGGGGACAAGCGCTGGGGATGACCCTGCGTGCAGAGCTGGCCGGACACAGCTGTGGAGAGGCCACAGCTTTGGCGCCTGTTGGAGCAATCTTGTCTCTCTGATGAAGACGCTTCTTTCTGCGATGTGCTTGTCAGGAGGAAGGCCGCTGCAGGTATTTGTTCTGGCTGGATGAGAAACAAACACACAGAATTCCTAGCCAGTGACTTTTTTTTTAGTTGGGATATACGTACATAGATAAGATTTCAAAATCTCTGGGTCCAAGTGTGAAAGAAACTGATCTAAATCTTGCCCTGGAAAAATAATGCCAAAACCAATTTCTCAAATTACTGAAACAAAAAAATTTGCTTTGAGATAAATTGTGAAAGTTACTGGTTTTACCTTTAAACTGCTGAGCTTTCATTCTCTGAGTCTGTCAGAAAGCATACCCCCCCACCACCTCCCCCATTCAAATCTTTGGACTCTTATTTAATTGAAAGCAAGACAGGTGTTTCATAAAAGGACATCACATAATTGTGAGACAGTAAAAAAACCCACATCAGAATGGGAAAATAAGATGAGAAATGCAGTCACTAAGGAAATTTGTCATCAAAACTTTAACATAAGGTAATATGATTTTGAAATATTGCTCAAGTTAAATTAAGCCACATCTTTGCACCTAAAATTTTTCCACTAAGCCTTCTTTAACAGGTCCAATCTTGGCGGGGTAACAAAATTCACCTGATTCAACAATTTAATAGAGAAAGCAGTGGTTTCAGTGCTATTTGTAGTGCAATGGAGGCTTTGGGTCTTGTGGGGAGGGAAGGCACCATTGCAGTTGGGGGCTTGGAAATACCAAGCACGCATTGAAACATGTATTGCTAGAGCCTGGCTGTGGACAATCCTTCAGCTTTTCCCTAAAGAAAGCACACCAAGTTCACAGAGAGCTTGAAAATCCTCTCTCCTCTCATTCCCTCGCAGACTACATCCTTTCCTACTGCCCTGTCCTGCCCTTGATTTTCAGAGGCTTTTGAGGTTGCAGAAGCTTGATGCGGCTGCCTCTGGATCCTAAAGAACATCTCCTTCGCTTCATCTCCACGAGCAGCATCTCTGGCATCTCTCAGCCCCTCTAATGCCATGCTTCCCCTGCTGCCCTAGCCCCTTGCTGAGCTCTCACATCCCTGTGGGGTGTGCCCCTTCCTGGGGTGGCCACCACTCTGTTGCTGTAGAGACAGAAGAGTGGGACTAGGGGCCCCCCTGTGTCAGGGACAGGTCCCAGTGTACACCCTTCCCAAACACCTCAGAGCCTCAAGGACACAGAGCTCAGCTTGGACGGATCAGGCTCAGTCCAGTGGCTGGAGATCGCACAGCCGCCCTGCCTATGGTGCCCAGCACGCCTGCCCAACTACAGGCTGCAGCTCCCAGCCCCCCCAGGGCTCGCATTGCCCCTGAGCTGAGCAAAGAGCTCCTGGCGTGCTGGGGAGGATGAACAGGCTGGCAGCAGGAAGGACCTCACCTTTAAGCCCCGGCAGGGGCACATCTGCCAGAGCCGGCCCGTGCCTTTGCACACCAGCGTGCTGGTGCCTGATGTCCGACTGTCACCTCCTGTCAGTCTGTCTGGGTGGCCAAAGACTCACAGGAAAGTGGGAGCTCATTGGTTCTCTGCTGGTTTTAAATAAAACACAAGCACAAGGCAGGGATGCTCTTGTTCTTGAAGAAAAGCGTTAGAGGGCTGTAAGGCTCCACTCTGTACCAGCTTCTTCACCTCTATGTAAGTGCTCCAAGGTTAGTAATAGTAAAATTATATGCTTCCATTAGGAAATTTAAAATAAATGTAACCTACATCAATTTGAACTTTAAAACACTGAGCTCGTACCTCCTGTCTTTCCTATGGAACAAATCATATTTAAATCCCAAGGTCAGGAGCAAAGGGAAAGCTTAATTAAAATTGTTAGCAGCCTACATAATCACACCCGAACCTACATACAATCAGGTTAAGCACCAAAAGCCATTTGTTTTATTTTGCTGTCCTTGTCTGTTCTCTAATAAGGTGTTCCTTTTAAAATGGCGACAGCTTCAGTTGCATTTCATCTTACATGTTCAGAAATGAATGAATACCTTGGAAAGCTGCTCTCCACCAACCACGAAAGCTCGTTCATTAGTCTCTGACATGTTGGGCCATAGCTCTTTGCACTGCTAATTAAATCATCATCCTTGAAGGCGAACCCTTTACAGTATTTATAAGCAGAATCACCTCAGGTGAAGGAGCCAGGAGCCAAAGCAATAGGCAACACAGAATTAATGAGGTGTTGTTAAAAATAACTCTGCAGTTTTCCCACCATTTCAAAGAGAGCCAAGACAAAACTCTTGGGAGAGGGTGAAGCTAGTTTCAGGGCAGACTTCGTTTGAGGAAGACCTGGGATTTAGCAGGTAAAAAAGAGTAGATGAGACCACTCGATTGTGCGTTTGCTACCATGGGTGACTTGCAACACACAGGGTATGTCTGGGATTTAGGCTGCTCTTCAGTGGCCCAGGGCAGGAATACAGCATAGCTGAACATGGTTTGCCAGACCAGCCAGAGGGAGTTGGTGCAGGGGGAGTGGGTGGAATTGCAGGTTATTTCTGGTCAATCTGGCATTACAGAGCCAGCTGTCACCTGCGCCGTGAGTAGCTTATCCGTGATTAGGGCGTGCAGACCTGCATGCGCATACCCATACGTACATACACTCTTCATCATCTGCACAGAGAATGTCAAGACCAGCGTGAAAGCTACCATCACAACCCTGTCACTACCACTGCATGGCACTTTGTGGGAGGGAGCAGGGAAAGATGCTATAGCACCATGAAACCACGGCAATCAGCCGCTTCCAGCCACATCGCTCTCCAGTGTTTGTCTTAGCTGTGCGTGGGTGCACAGGCAGATCTTAACTATTAATGGTCCATGCTTTAGCAAATATTGTCCTTATTTTTATAATGTCATATTTTATCCTCTGCTCCTCACAGCAGGAACTTGAGCTTCTTAATCCATTCAGCACAAGAATACAAGTCAGAGACTTCTAGGGGTAAATGCTCAGGTCAGGGTGAAGGGTGTCATTCACACTGACTAGGGCCAGAAGAAAATAAAAAGAATTGGATGAGGTTCGAGTGCTAGAAAGCACTCTGCACACCTTGAAATTACAGTAAAGCCAAGATCCCCCTTTACAGCTGTGAGCACCAATGCACACAGGAGGTCCCTGGGAGCTGTATTTAGTGCTGTCCCATCCCCTCCTAATGCAGCACAGCAAAACCACATCCATTTCCACAGGTGGCACTCAGAGCAGATACGGAGATGGTCAGTGTTTCCCTCCACAGAAACATGCAGAAGACTTTATGCCAAAGCTGACAATGTCATGAAGAATATGTTTGTTTAAAATACTACTGCTACTAATTATGATTATTCTCAATAGACTTGTTTCAGCATAGCCTGATGATTAGACTTCTCACTGGAAAAGACCACTCAGTGGACCCAAAATTTTCATGACAGTCTCTCGTTTTCAGCATAAAACCAGCCTGGTCTCCTGTCAGCTCAATCAGTTGGCCCTAGATAAATTAAAGTTACCAGAGTCTGAGGCTCTGAGGCCAATAAATCATCTACTAAATCAGGCCTGGACATCCTATGGCATCCGACTGTTGATAGCCTCTTTCTCCTGGATTCAGGGTCTAGCAGAGGTTTGTGCAGATTCAGCTTCCAGATGGAGCTTCAAGAGTCTTTTGCTGACACCAGGGCAGACCCCTGCCCTTTTGAGTGACCTTGGTAGCTTCCCTTGTTTGCCTGGAAGCAGCCCAAGCCACCATCTACAGCCACAACAGGCTGGAAACAGAAAGGAAATATTTTTATTTCTTTTTTTTTTCTTATAAAATAAAGAAAGGCAACTTCTGGAATTTCCGTTCTCCTGGCAAGCTACACATTTCCCTTCACTGGAGGCAAATGAAAGCATTTCCAAGCACTTGCATTATCTGAAGAACGGAAAGCGGTTTTGGCCACATCCAGTGATTGTCGCTTTGACATGTTTTCTCCTTGCTGCATTGTCTGAGAAATGGAACAGCCAGCAAGGCTGGACAAGGACTGGGTCTTAGCAGGCTGGACGAAATTAGCCAATAATGAGCTCAGGGTAAAAACAACTGGCCGAGCGCTTCGGTGAGGGTTCCCATGCAGCACTTCTTTAGCTGTGAGCACTGGGCCTGAAAGAGGCTTGAAATTTTGCCATGCAAATTAGCAATTGCTGAACTGACCAGGCAGCTGAACCAGTAGAGCCATCAGCTAGTGCTGACATGTTTATACGTATCAGAGTATCAGAGAGCTCAAGAACCGTAGAAACCAGGGTATAACCCAGCCCCCAGGGCAACTTCCAAACACCCTAAGAAAAGCACCATTCCTAAAGGAAAATAGCACTTCCCTGCATGAGAACGAAACATTTGCCAGCACGTGAGCAGTCTTCAGAGCTCAGTAAGGAAGCCAAGAACATTAGCCTGGACCGCATGAGAAAAGCGCAAGTCTTGCTTGTTTACCTAGCAATAGATTGGCGTTTTTCTTGCACAGTTCAATAACAGAAACTCATCTCCATAGTCTACATAGTCTCAGTAAAATACACGCTCAGATCTGACACGACACAATTTTCCCTATTTTTACAGCCACTGAAGTCCCAAAGACTTTAGTAGGGGTTTAGGATAAGAAAAGCAGGCAGATAAGTGTATAACAAAGTAAGTGGTCCGCTCGGAGAAGAAAAATGACAGAGACCAAGAGCTAAGACCTTGGCAAAATTTGCCATAACTCTAAATTCATCAAGTCTTGCCATGTAGACAAAGTTATGCACAGCTGATGTCTGTGTCCAGATGATGATTGACAGTACGGTTTCTACATTTTGCAGTTTTAATCAAAATTGAAAACTTCAGCATTTAGTAACAGTGGCAGTGTCAAATATTATTGTGGCTCTGACAGTGACATGATGTTGCCTCAAAGATGGCAGAACATTAAGGTCAGATGCCTCCGAGCTTTTCATCTAATCTGATTCACACTGAGAAGAACTCTCCCCTCTGAACAGGGCACAGCAGCATTTCTACTACTGAAGACTCAGGAATTGTATATCTCATGGCAGGAAAGCTGCTGGTATAGTCTTTCGCTGATGCTTCTACAGCACGTATCAGGAGTGTAACCGAATAACTTAGAAGCCTGAATGCTTTATCCACCCCCCCATCATACCTATGAGGAAGGGAAGGCTGCAGGAATCAGATGTTTTCTTCAAGGTCATTCTGTAGACACAAGACTTCTTGGTTTTAATGCAGGGCTTGATTCTGCTCAACTGAGCTCGGTGGCAGTTTGCCCAGAGAATTTGTGGAGCTTCCATCCTTGGAGGTACTCCAAATATGAGTGGACAAGCCACGAGTCACCTGAGCTATGCTGGCCCTGCTCTGAGCAGGGGAGGGATGATCCCTGATGTCTCCTCTGGACTAAATTTTTCTGTGATTTCAAAACAGAATTTCCCATGGGAGCAGAATTGCACCTGGAGTGCCTCAGCTGTAAGGACCCACTTTCCTCTTTGTTTTTAATAGCAAAACATGAAAGATTTTCTCTCCTGAGCCTTGGGAAGAAGACAAATACTTCAACATTTGAAAAAGAAATCTCTTTTCCCTGATTCTTCACTTGCACAACTTGCTGGGGGTCACAGGGCAACTTCTGGCTTTAGTTTTAGTATGTGCTACTATCCAACCTTCTACGAAGTGTCACCTCTTCTTTGCATAATACTATAAATATGTTCCAAACATGGTCATAATGTGGGGTCCCAAAAATCAGGTGAAAGATTGTCCTCTGTCTCCCTATACCTTAGTTTCCTCTGATAAAGGGTGCAGGTAATTGCTACTTCATCTCACCATGACCTCATGCAGAGAAACTCCAAAATATTTGAGCAGCACTCGGACACTGTTGACCGCATTCATGAGATGAAATTAGAATCATGAAATCTCCAGGAAGCAAGAGAATAATATTATGTTCAGTTCAGCCTCTGAAGAGTGACTACTAAATAAAATACAGGTGGTATAAAACAAAATGAGGAGTAATTTCTTGTTCATAGAAACAGGAGTGCGCTGGGGAGGGGGGAGGGTATAGGCTTATGAAGTCAAGACCTGTGTCATAACACATTTCATCATGGAAGAGCAAGTACCATTAGTACTGCAGGGGTATCTAATTCTGGCTTTTCCCAACTTGAGATGATTGGCTTTGCAACCCAGTTATTTTTGATGTGCTTTATAGCGTGCAGAAACTTTCTGATGTTTCTCTAACCAATGACCTTGTGTGAAAAGAGCATCTGTGGTATTTTAGTGACCTTCAGATAACTTTCATAGCTGATGTTTTCAATCAGCAGGGTACTCTTGGGTCCAAACCTAAATACATTCTATCTGAAGAAGTGTCAATTTCAAAAAAACAATGAAGGATGTCAATTACAGCTCAGCGTTCCCCAGAGTGCTTGAAAATATCTGCTGAATCAATACATATATATACATTTGCTTAAAAAAAGAAAAGAAAATTAGTATGTTATACCGCAGAAAAACTTGCAAAGTTGACTGATTTATATAAAATTCAAATATTTCCTATACTTTTAGCAAAAGTTTGCTATTTATTCCTCTTTTTCTACTGCAGTATTTACTACATGATTTCTACAGACATTATTTTCCTCATGCAGGTAATTTCTTATGCTGTCTGACTATGTCCAGAACATCAGCAGGTTTTTGTTCCAACACACCTTTATTCCAACACTCTCATTCTCAAAATAGCACTTTCATGTATGCAGAAAACATCCCAGGATTTTCACAAACTACGAGTATTGGCCACATTGGAAGATGTCAGATATAACTTTAATTCTTCAAACAGTTGAGCAATCCCCTTCAAAGAAGATTCAAAGGACAAACACAGAAATTTCTTTAACATGTGCAGCCAAAACGCTTTCTGGTTGCAAAGACCAAACCGTGTTTATGGTGCACTTCTATGACCAAAAACTGACGGTGTGGTCACGCTGTCAGATGGTGGGTTTGGGGTGGGCTGTGATGGGTTTTCCTGTGTAACGTGCCATGAGGGCAGTGGCACAGACCTGCTCCTGGTGAGACCCGCTGGTCCCTCCCGAGGACACTGCGGGAGTAGTGGCTGATGTCGCCCCGCACGCAGGCTCCCGAGGTCGGGTACCATGATCAAGTGCCTGGTGGGACTGCAGGCTGCAGTGGTGAAGTCACTGCAGGGCGAGAACACTGCTGCAGGCTGGCAGATGTGCATGGTTTTGTGCTGGGTTTGGGGGTCGTTTTTGTTTGAACGCACATACATTTTAAAGGTTATGATCTTTTGTGACATTTCCATTTCTTTTTTCTTGCTGGTGGTGGTGCAGCTGACAAATTGAAGCCAAACTGTGATCCAAATAACTGTTTACTGAAGCCCTCTGTTTTTCCTTCTTGGCTACTTCTGAGACCTCAGCAGTGCTCATGTGGCTGCTCATAAGTGTTTCTGAACGCTGCATTTGACCCCAGTCCACCCAGACAGCATCTGTTAGATGCCAAAAACCAGCTCCTGATGGACAATAGAAGAGTAGCATGACTACAAAATTAAGGGTGTTAGATGCAGCTTTTAAAGCTACTTGAGTATATATCACGAGAGAATATCCTATGAGACTAAGCCTAATTGACACTAATTCCCAAGTTTTATGAAACCTTTTTTAATTGTCATTACACTTTTGGAGGGCTGTTCAGAGCTTGTCTGTTCTAAAGTTAACCTCCAAAAAAGCTACAGCTTCTGCAAGAAGGCTCTTTCACCAAGCAGCTCCTGCAGACAGCAATCCCTGCTTCCCTTCCCTGGGTCCCACATAATGGGAACTCATGCCGTGGGCTACATCCCAAGCTAGTAAAATTGAACACCATTCCTTCTCCAGCTGATGACATTATACTGATTTACACTACTAATAGCACTGGTCTCTCTCTTTTTTTCTTTTTTTTTTCTTGGGGGGTGTGGTCTGTCTACAGATACAGATATGGTTTTGGATCTGTGTATGTAAGACACGCTGTCTAAGTTACAGGCACGTATGTATGCACACACGTTTAAACTAGTGCGCACTTGTAATATAACCAGCGTGTCCTCAATTCAAATACAGGTATTAGGTAATACATTACTTTATATTTAAACATAACTAAGGTAAAGTGTATGAGGAATAACTTTTGTTAGACCACACCAGGAAAAACAGACATGTTTTCAGGCAGATCAGTTCTTTTTCAGGTCATTTTCAGGGCTTATATACCCCACACTTGTCTTTTTTCCCTTTTTTATACCAGCTGCTCTAGCACATAATTTTATTCTTTGCTGCAAGCCTTATTTTACCTAGTAGCCTTAGCCCATCACGACTACAACAGGGTTAGTGTTAGCTGAACACAAACTGCTGCTTTCTTGAAGCTTTCTCACGGACACATCATGCTGCCCAGGCCTGAAACAGCCCCCATTTCCTCTCTGTGGAAAAGCACTGCTGTTTCTCTGGGTTGTGTTTGCGTTGTTTGTCCTACACCAAGATCCCAAATGCTGCAATGCGTAACACGGCTCCTCTGTTCAGTGCATGCATGGGGGCTTGAGATCTGCTACTGTCTGTGGTGACTGAGGAGAGCAGGCTTAATTAAATCTGTCCATCAGTAGGTGAAAGGCTTCCGTCTTTCCTGTAATGGGAAGATACACAAGTAATTGCCTTTTCGATTTATCACCTCCTGTATCAAGGCTGCTGGCACAAGGCGTGGAGGTATTGTACTCTGGATGTCGGGAGGAAAAGGGGAGGGAAGATGTGGGGGATTTTGTCCGGCAGTCCAGTTTGGAGGACCATCTGGACAGTAGCCTGGGAGCAATTCGCCAGCTCTGCAAGATGAAGCTCAGAATCCAAACACCTTTTTTCTTCTGGAAGAGGTACCTAAGAGTAAGGCAGATTCTGCTGCAATGAATTATTGAAAAGACTTCATTTAACATCACTGTGATCTGGCTTAAGTACAGACAGGGCAAAGTGGTTTCCCAACTCTTATTGACTTCTCTAAGTGTCCTATTAGAGGACAAAAATGTGAGTTTGTCAGCAAAAATATCTGCTAGAGGAAACCTAACACAAAGCAAAACAAGCTTTGGAGAAGGAAAATAGTTAAATGGGAGCTCCTGGTGCAATTTATTATTTGAATAAATAAAAATGTTCTCTGACAGTCCCATGATATACCAACGTCTGTGGGGAATAAGGGTCTGCATCTGGGATCACGCATATGTCTACACATAAGGCAAAAGCATACATATGTGACCACATAGGTATGTGTGTAGAGACAACCGCCATAGGTCATCTCTGCACCCCAAAGTCAGGAGAGGTGATTCACCCTTTCTTTTGCCTGTCTTCTGATCTGGTCAGTACTTCAATGAGTCACATTTCACCATCTGCCTTAAGAGCTGACTGTTCAATAACATGCATGGTGGAGTTCATAGAACCATAGACTGGTTTGTGTTGGAAAGGACTTTTAAAGGTCATCTAGTCCAATTTCCCCTGCAGTGAGCAGGAACATCTTCAACTAGATCAAGTTGCTCAGAGCCCTGTCCAATCTGAATGTTTCTAGGGATGGGGCATCTACCATCTCTCTGGGCAACCTGTTCAAGTGTTTCACCACCCTCACTGTAAAAAATTTCTTCCTTATATTTAGTCTAAATCTACCCCCCCAGAGTTTAAAGCCATTGCTCCTTGTCCTATTGCAACAGGCCCTGATAAAAAAATTGCGCCCCTCTTTCTTATAAGCCCCCTTTTAGTACTGAAAGGCCACAATAAGGTGTCCCTGGAGCCCTCTCTTCTCTAGGCTGAACAGCCCCAACTCTCTCAGCCCATCCTCATAGCAGAGGTTCTCCATCCCTCTGATCATTTTTGTGGCCCTCCTCCGGACCCGCTCCAACAGGTCCTGTCTTTCTTGTACTGGGCACCCCACAACTGGATGCAGTACTCTAGACGGTGTCTCATCTGAGGAGCAGAGGGGCAGAATCCCCTCCCTTGCCCTGCTGGCCACGCTGTTTTTGATGCAGCCCAGGATATGGCTGGCCTTCCAGCTGCGAGCGCACACTGTCGGGTCATGTCCAGCTTTTCATCCACCAGTACCCCCCATTCCTTCTTGGCAGACCTGCTCTCAATCCTTTCAACGTGCAGCCTGTATTGATACCAGGGGTTGCCCCGACCCAGGTGCAGGACCTTGGACCTGGCCTTGTTGAACATCATGAGGTTGACATGGGCCCACTCCTCAAGTTTGTGCAGATCCCTCTGGGCGGCATGCCCTCCCCCAGGTCTGTCGACTGCAGCACTCACTAGGGCTAGTATACAGCAGCTGGAACGCATCAATCACATTGTTCACTGGTTTCAGGATAAACAAGTTCAATGACCCAGGGATTTTGAGTATTCATCAATTGTTTCTTTAAACAATAAGGGAAATACTTACATACAATTGTTTTCTTTATATAACAAGCTAAAAAGACAATAGATGAAAATATGAGAAGGCAGCAAAGAAAGACAGCAGAAGTTAACATACCAGCCCTGCAAATGTTACACCAATTTTTCTCAGTTCTTCCAGCAGAATTCTTATTTTCTCCAATTGTTCCTCTGTGCAATGCTGTGTAATTCAATTTCTCACAGCCTTATTAGCTTTGTCAGCAAGGCTTTTAACTTCTAGTTTTTGTAACCATGAGTCCCAGATCACCAAGCAAAATGAGGGTATGCGTAAAGCCCAGGCTCTGAAGCTCAGCTTCCAACACAAAGCTCCCGTTAATTCAGCATGGCCAGTACTTTTTGTAATGGATCCCACATAAAAATGTATGGGTAGCCCACACTTTTAAGTGTCTTAATAAATGGATAATGATGTAGAAATGCTTTAGGGTTCCTCTCTTCTTTCCCTTTCTGCTTATGTTCTTTAATATATGGCAGCAAAAAATAGCTATCTCCAAAAGAATTAATTATAGGAAAAAAAAATCTGTAAATACACTTCATAATTGAACTGTTTGATAGACAAAATTTAAAAACAGAGTCCCTGATGACAGTTCCAATATGTTTTACATTACCAGTACCTCTAGGAAATCAGTAAAATATGCAAAGAACCACAATCAGTTCTTATCTGACTAAAAGATTCAAAGGGCTCTGTCAAAAAGCATTACCACAAACATTTGTTGAACTTCTTTTTTTCTTTTAATTTCCAGTGGGACAGACAAAAAAATGTCTGTGGAAAACTGTCACAGTCAGTGTTGGCACTGGGCTGATCTCTGTAACTGCAGAATTTGGGAATATTAAATTACTGGTAAGTTTATTTTTAGAACAGCTACAAGAGGTAGCATAACAGGGTGTTTGGTGAGCATGTGCATGCGCACATGCGTCTGTAACCAAGGGTATCGGTGAGGACGCCCTTCTTTAATGTGAACTGTTGATTTCAGTAAGTCTAGTCACGAAAAAGGTGCTGAGTTTGTATGAGTTATGACACTTCGTATCAGTTCAGGGAGAATACCTCCTTAAATTCTCCATTTTAATTTCTTTTCTTCCTCGTTTTTCCTTATACCTTAATAGTATTTTGTGTAGCATCAAGTAGTGGGATCTGCAGTGACTGCTTTGCTTGTATGTTCACTTCTAAAGAATGACAGCCAGTCAGGATTTTTAACCTTTATAAGCAGGAAATTCCTTGGAAACCACCACAGCTGTAAATGGCGTGCTTTATATACTAGGGCTAGCACAGGTAGATAAAAACATGTGGGGGGTTTAATTTCCCTAATGGACGTGGCAGTTTCCTCAATCTCTTCAAGAATCTGTGTAAATTAGTTTCCTAAAAGCATGGCATTTTGCAGCTAATCGGTGTGCTTGGTTACCACACAATTATTTCCTAAATGGAAAAAAGATACATTAGCATGAATAGTCTGTGAACACTTAAAGACCCATTTGTTCTACAAATAGAACTATGGTGACTTTTTCAATAAGTGCTTCCTGAAAAGCAGTTTTCTACAGATGTGAGAGGGTAGAAATGAGATACTCTAAGAAAAGGGGCAATACCTGTTGTCTTGAACTAGAGCAACTAAACAGACCTAGGAGACAAATTTGTTTTTCTGCCTGGATTATCAGAATTGTCATTCTCTACCATTTTCAAAAAAAATAATCAAATCCCCAAATGAACTTGAAAAAAATTACTTGATGATAAAATTGCTTCTTTTGAGCTTGATGGACTAGTTATTTTTAGTCAGATTTAGTCACTAGAAGCAGGTTCTTTTTTTTCAGAAAGGGTTTGCACAGACCATTAAGGATTTTTCTAACACTTTAGAATCACAGGAAAAAACACTTTACAGCACCTCTAATCCTTTCAAAGTATTTTAAGTGCTTTAATGAAAAATTCCACAAAATCTCACCAAGAAACGATCTTTTACATGTAAGAATATTAACACTTGTATTTTACCCCAGTTACTGGGTGGTGTTTTTTTTTCTATTTTATCCAAAATCTGGTACTTCACTGCAAAATAGTTTAGCCAATTTTTTATTGTATGTCAGTAGCTATCAATTTTGGCATACATAAGAAAATCTCCAGTAAGTGGTTTTTATCTTTTTGCTTTATTATCCAATAAGGCTTTTAATGGCTAATGATGTATGTAATAGTTTTATTCATGTTTTGTAGAAATTTTATTCCCTTCAGTAACAAGATGCAGAAAGACAGTGAAGAAGAAGTATGTAATGGACTAAGTAACTTTATATACAGGAGAAACTCTCTCATACCACTAACAAGCCCAGACTACCCCACGTGTAACCAGGTCTAAGAGATCAGATCACGAAGAAGCTGGAAGCACGCCCAGTGAAGTAAACGCCTTCATTTTCTCCATAATAAACTCAAAGAAGGGAAAAAAAAAAAAGGATGCATCATGGATTTGTGAGAAAGATTGTGCTAATGTCACCAATGGAGAATCTGATCCACTATCGGCCTTATTTTCGCTCTGTCCAGAGATTGAACCCCAAGCCTTTGATCCTGCATACCGTTCAGGAAGGAGCCAAACTTTTTCGGTGTATCTATATACACATATGTACGTATATCTGTATATACATATATGTGTGTATATACACATGTCCATGTGTATAAACACACATTAAAACAAGAGAAGAAAGAGGGCAGCACAGGCCAGCATGCTCAGAATAGTTCACAGTATTTGGGCCTGCAAAAATGATCCATTTAGAGTGATACCTTGCATGTCAAACAGTGTTTGCATGCAGCCTAATGCTATAGGAGCGGGCATTTCTAAACCACACCTCTCAGCAAATAAATGTTCCACAGATTTCTACTACATCCTGCCCTGCAAAATTTCCTTCTTTTTTTACTTATTATTTTATTTCACTGAGGAATACACGCAGAGACTTGAGCACCAAAACCTGAGGTTTGCTCTTTCTTTCACACAGGCAGGCTGAAAGAGCGTGTTTTTCTCGTTAGATGGCTTTTATGACTTGGAAAATGGATACTGCAATCTCAGTATGCAATTGATGCATGGTGCACAGATGCAGTGCCTTGGAAAACATTTGCATTGACTATCATGATGTTTTCCTAATTAGACGCCTCTGAATACAGATCTATTTCCAGCATGGTTTTTACGTCGAACTGCACAGCAAATTCAGCTCAACTGGCAGTTTAGCTTACCCAAATGCCATCGACAGAAGTTAGCAGAAATAAATTAAAGAGGCAGTAATGTGCTCGTAGCGTTAACATTAGCATTTCATGGCCTTTAGCTAGCTCAGGCAATAAACAAACTTGAATTGTGAAAAGTTTCCTGCTTATGCGGACAGAAGGGCATCTGATGGCTGAAGGCTAATTACTGCTTCTCATCAGACACCATGACTTGCCTTTTCTGATGGGGTCTTGAGAACCTTAACCACAGTCATAAAGTATCTGGCTCTCCAAGAGAGGGTTAAAGGTGGGAAGTAGAACAAAGGAAGGTAAAATGGGGGACGGACATCACAGAAAACTTGCTTTGAATAAGCTGACTGAAGGAGTAGCTCTATAGCTGGGGACGCAGCAGCTCCCCCCCCTCGGGTACTGACTGAAGTGACTGAGGTTTGCTGATTGAAAACCAGCCAGCGTGGACTGCAATTAAAGGTTTTTCCCTCCGGTTGTCCTTCAGTAAACATCTCATGTGAAACACAGGCTGCAGGGAGAGCTAGACAATCTCTGTCAGGATTTCTGGTGAAATTCAGAAGAGGTACCTTTTCTCATCCTACTCTTTCCACCACTGCTGAAAGCAAAAATGATTATAAGTACCTGGAGCTGCATATATGAAACACAGCTGAAGCATTATGCTAACCACTGCCTCAACCTGGTTTCCTAGAGCCGCAGACAGGCAGGAACATAAGCGGTTACGCTTTCAGAAGTGCTGAGCACCCAGCAGCCAACCCCACAGAAGACTATTTGGTACTGATTGAAAGTGGCTCTTCTCAAAATGATCCATCATAGAGAGCAACACGATTTCACCCAGTGATTAATGCTGTGACTTTATCAAGTGATGGCGCAGGAAGGAAAGGGTCAGTGCAGAGCTGGCAGCAGGCACAGAAGTGATGGAGGAGCTGCTCTCTTGGGACAAAATGGTGCCAAAAGCTGCCTTAGATGAGGTCTGATGAGGAGAGAGGGGAAAAAGAAAGATCTCACCTTTCTGGAAGTCCAAACTGTGTTGAATTACTGTCATTTTGTATCAAATTGTCTTTTCTTTTTGTCTTTGAGGAACAAGGATTGCTTCAAGCATTGGGACTAAAGAAGTATTGCAGCAGCATAAAAGCTCAAGATGGAGTTATTTAGACAGGTGAACTATATGCTTCCTCAGCAATCATGTATTGGAGCCCCACACCGGGGTATGAAGGAAGGGAGCTGCTTTCTGCCCCAGTTGAAGCAGATTTCATGCCCCGGGTTTGATTTCAGATGAGTAGGGAGTGAGTTTGCCTCCAACAAGAAATCCTCTATCGGAAGGGCTTAGAGGAAGAGAGTAACAGGGCTCATGGGGTTTATGGCTCTCTGTTGCCTGTGGGTGGCACATTTCACAAAAGAAAATATTGTCCAAGGTGGGAAAGGACTTCTAGTCAAAAGAAGTTCCTCAAAAGAAAAAAAAAAAAAGACTCTTAAAATCTGAATCCTCTCCAGAAGCACTGTCTGGAGTGAATACACCCACCTTGCTTTATAGGAGCACCCTTTAATTTATTCATATGCCATCCGAGCAAGGGGCAAGTAGCCACATCAACCATGAACTCACTGCTGCAAGGGTTTTGCCTACACTGTAACAAGACCTGGGCTTTCAACCATGGTGTCATTCTTCTGGTGGACTCCTAACCAAACGTCCAGTTCAGAGCTTTGCAGACTGTTCCCCAGGCTCCACTACCTCAAAGAGCAGAGACCAAGCTGCTGAGGCCTCTGCCATAAGCTGATGCTGAGGCTGTAGCTGACAGAAGACTGGAAGACCAGCCAGAGAGGAGCAGAGATCTGGGACTATCCAGAGAGTGATGGTGAGAGCTTCCTCCACCTGTCACCACCTCTGAGTGGCTGAGCTGGCTACCACACATTGCTTTGTTTCTCCCAAATGAAGCCATTGCTTGAGAGCAAACCTTAACATGTTCTCACAAAGGGTTTACACCTTACCACCAAAGGGTCTTCAATTTTTCATGTCACACATATAAACGTGCCTTCGGCCACCACAAGAACTGCCACTCCAAAGAGCAAAAATTTTAATTCTGTTCCAGAAGATTCCTGTTTACTTAAACACCTGCTAGCTTTATCCTGGCAGACTAGGCTGGGATTGCTCTGCTATTTTACTGTAACATAGTGTTTGATGATCAGTTTATTCCATATTTTTTTTTCAGGCAATAAATACTAGCTGTATGTGGCAAAGCATCTGGAGCGATTTGCTAGTCCAACACACACAGGAAGCAGAACAGTCAGCACAACCACGGTCTAATTTTGAGGCTAGTGTTTATTTATGTCAGCTAGTCTAACTACATCCTTTAACGCACTGATTATAAAAGTAACTGCAGCAGTAATGGTCCATCAGTAAGGCAAATTGCACCTCCAAAAAGAAGAAAGGGCATTGCACTGTATGCAACGAGTATGTGGATGATTTTGCGTGGCAGAGAATAGCCATGAGATTTAGTACAGCTTCAGCTGAAGCCGTTTCCAGCTCCTTGGCAAGGTACTGAACCATAGGGGCTAATTGGCAAGGCAGCCTGCAGAGCAGCTCGTCTCAATATAGATCTAGAATAGCTTGTGAGAACAACAATTTAAAAACCATTTTTGTCGCTTAGAAATGTGGGAATACAGAAGGTAATACGACTGCTGTAGCATAAAAATACAGCATGGTATAGTCCATGCTTGCTCTCATCAGTAATTAGACAATGACAAAAAGTTATTTTCCAAGACTTTTCACATCTTAAAACGACAGACCTTCATAGCAAGTGCATTTCATGCATTATAAGCAATATATCAGCTCCTTTTTCAGCTGAAGAAATAAGCAAAGACTTGTTGAAAAGAGTGGAGCTTGTTTTTCTGTGGCCACTGATGACTCAAGCTAAAGCAATATCAAAATTTTTCTGAAGTTTGTCTCTTGGTATACAATTAGTTGAAAAGAGAACAGGTCTGTATAAGTATTTTCAAGACTGAAGTGAATTGTTAGCAGTGTTTGTAAATATAAACAGTATACTACCATAAAACTGTCTGTAGTTGGACAATGTATCACAATGTGCAGCTGGTAACACTAAAGTTAACTTTGAAGAAATCACTCTGCCTTCAGAGTAATAGAAAAGGGAATTACTGAATGCTCTTTTAGCTCATACACTGCAGAAACAGCAAGCACGGTCTCTCTAAGACATCAGTTTAACTGTAAAGGCTATAGGACAGGAAATTTCCATCCCATTTCCCTCTCTGCCAGCAGATTGCTCATGTCAGCCTTGACAACTGGGATTTTCTGAGGCACAGAGTACTCAGGTCTGTACAGGAAAGCGCAAAGAAACTTAAAATGTTCTACAGATAAATGACTTTTTAGTATTAGTTTATATTTGCTAAGTTGTAATTCTTCAGCCTCTTAAAGATGGTGAAGATGGTGAAGATGCAGATGGGTGAATGCTGCTTTTTTAGTACTAAAAACTATGACTATCTTAAAATTAGAACAATTTCATCCCGTATGTGCTGAAGTTTGACATGATGCATTAGCTGAAGGTTAAATTACAACAAAGAACAGATGACAGATTACTTGCTCATAAGAGTAACTTCTCTAAAAAAATATATGCAAAATTATTTAATTCACTGCTGCAGCTATGTTCTCAAATAGCTGAATTCACATTTTAATTTCTAAGAAGAATATTTTTATTCACTGTTTGAACTACATTTTCTGAAGGAGGGAAAAAGGTGACTTTGAGAACTGTAGGTGTTTGCAAAAGGGGGAAAATTCTGATTGATTTATGTTTGTTTGCACCACATATGATGGGAATTGAAATATTAAGTAAAGGGTATGTGTACGCTGGGAAGGGCACCAGGAATCCTGTATTAGAGAAGGTCAGGTTCTATTTTCAAATGTCTTAATTTTTCAGAATTCTAGCTTTCTCTCACACTTAGTAGTTATGGCATTTACTGTGCAAAATCCTAACTCAAATATATCAGCAGAAAGATGACCTTGCCAGATTGCAGAAATATGCTAAATATTAAATCCCTTAAGGCTTAGGCTTCGCTCACACGTGCAGAGAAGTTTCAAGAAATTATTATGAAATACAAATATGCATTCCAGTTACATTGAACTTACATAATAAATAAGAAAGTAAAGTTTACAATAACTTTATTTTACATGTCATAGCCATAGAAAAATTCAGAAGAAAAAATCCTGGAATGATAAGGAGAGCATACTTCTGTAAAGGAACCCCTGTTTTTCATGTTATACCTCTCTTACCAAAGATCTTTGTCACTCATTTCTTCTTAGCCAGATGCCAAGGCAAACAGATCAGCCACCAGCTCGTCTAGCTATTCCTCTCCAGGAATTCAATTAGAGAAAACTACTGCTTGGTGACTATACTTCCCATTAGCTTCCCCTGGACCTTGAACTAAGCTTCATTTGTAAGGCAGAAATAACCCACTCAGGAGGGTTCTCCAAAGAATAATTTATTTTAAAGGTCATGCAAGCACTTTTGAAAGAACTGAACACCTGTGTATGAGGAATTATTAAAACTCTTATGTGAAATGCAGATTTTGTATGCATCAAAATATCAAATCTAAATGCTTTTGTCTTCCAGAGTTTTTAAAATGCACACGTGCTTGTACCCATGTGGGTAATATATATAGCTAAACACAACAGTTGGATGCACTGGCCAGAAACTCACCTCATACCTAAGCATCTCACATGCAGCATCCCTTTAAACTGACCATTTGTCCACAGAAGAGAGCTGAAAATAACCTGTTCTCTGACTGACAGTTCAGCTAACGAACTTAACTAGATAATCCTGTAAGGTCTGAAGTTAAATACCATAGCTAAGAAAAGGTATTATCCCTGTTTTTCTTCTCACTCTGACTTCACTAAATGTTAAGAGTTCCAAGACTAAAGGCAAGGATTATAGCCCAACACCCAGAAAAAATCCCAACTACTTAAGTTGTTCCATTACTGAAGTACAAAGACAATCATCCATCAGCATGTCGGCAAAGTTTTAAAAGGTGGCTTCTCATTTTCTCCAGGGGAAATAGTGCTTTCTACGTGACTGTGGAAGTTACACTAGAAAAAAAAAAAAAAAACCAGAAAAAAAAGACCTTTTAACCCTAGAGACTGAGACTTGCTTCTTATTTTAGCAATGTAACTGTTACCAAGGTAGGTAGCAGAGATGTACTGCACTTTTCTAAAAATTCAGCTGAACGCAGAGCTTCTCACATTGCACTAAGTGGGAAAATAATAAGGTTATTCTGCTGAACAGGGTATTTAGAAAGAAATCTCTCTTAGATCAATTAATTTGGATGATTGTATGTAGGCGAGAAACAGATTCCTCTGAAATATTTGGTCCTGGTTAATCAGAGAAGCACAGTGTCAGGCTGTAGCAATGAGTTCTTTTTCCTTCTTTCTTTTCAGGTTTGAGGAAAACAAGTTCTGTAAAAATTATCAATTTCTCATGGACGGTTTCCAACTGATTTTTGACTGTAGAATGAAAAATCCTAAATTGCTATGAAGTCATAAATATGCTGGGTTATATAATAACAGCCGCTTATGCTCATTAAAAGTGATGTCTTCGGGATCATTTACTAATTTCTTATTTTTTCCAAGTTTGGTGAAAACCGGTTTGCAAGCAGCCCTCCTCCAACGCCTGGCCTCTGTCGTTGAGGGATTTATTAGATGTGTTTCCAAGTCTGCATTAACTGTGACTTTCCAGCCTATTAACTATTTACATCTGGTATCACATAAGCATTTCTAACATAAGCACTGCTGTGGTGAATGTAGATGCTATATAAATAACAAAGGAGTAATGGATTGGATCAGCTCCATCTGGAAATGGGGTGAACTCCTCTCTGTGTCAGGCAGGAGCTCTTTCCATAGGACCAAGCCAAGGTGAGCTTCTCACTGGAGAAAGAGGCTGGATACTTTCAAAGCTGTGTCGGAAGGCAGCTTGCTGCAGCCACTGAAGCCTGCAGCAGGACCTAAATAGGCAACGGGTCAGCTTGGTTTGCCCTCCAGAAAATGGAATTTCAGTGCCAGGAGGAGGTCCTGTTCGCCTAGAGCACAGCTTTGAAGCCGGACTCGACTGAGCAGATGCATCCTGCGTAACTGGCTGAGAAGGACATGTTACCTCACCGAGCTCAGCCATTTCTAATACAGCAGAGATGCCAGCAAGGAACAGGAGCACATTCACAGGCACAAAGATGGTAATCTTTGGTAAAGAAGCTAATCCAGGGTGCTGTACTCGTCCCCTGACGAATGCAGACACCTGTCATTCATCTTGCACTTTGCAGTCTCAGAAAGATGTCTGTAGTCGCTGTACCTCAGCAACTGTATTGCACCTGCCGGGAATTACAGGCACCACTGCTCTGAGCTTTCAAGACATGAAGCAGGTTTGAGATTTATTCAAACAGTAGTGAGCAAAATATCTGTTTCGTAACATCGTTTCTTTCTCAAAACTCTCCTTGCAGGCAAATTTTGCACTACTGCTAATAGATGCAGACATATAACGAGACAGAATTTGTTTGTTTTTATTTTTTGTGCAACAGACTTACCAAAAAACAATCAGATGTCACTGCAGCTATGTTTATAAATGGATGGCAAATAACTGGAAGCTGGTGCAAATGAAGTCAGATTTATTTTGCTTTAGGTGAGAGCTTGTTAGTAACAGTGAAGAGCACTGCGAAGAGAGGCGCTGCTAAACCTCCCTGCTTGGCAGAAACCTCATCCATCACAGAATTGCTGCAGTTGAATATAGCACATTTACACAGCCTGTGAAAGATTTGCAGAAGCAACCAGGAGATTAAAGTGCATAAGTGCCAATGACTTTAAATGGTACTTGCTTCTACAAATTTCATCCCCTGAGACTTCGGTAAACTTAATAACGCTCAAAAATACAGTCTGAAGTGTGATCGAGCTTTGCATAAGCTTGGCAAGTCTTGCTTTTGTTTTAATTTGACTGATATTGTAGGGAGAAAAGAAAAATGACTGCTTTTTCAGAAATTATCAGATTGGAAAGTAGCCTTTATAATAATACTTCACTCCTAGGCTCACTAATCCAAGTGTTCCTAAAAGCCAGCAGGTAAGATGATTTCAGTGGAAATCAACAGGTTAGCTTCTGTCAGAGAAGAGACGAGCAAAAGGAGTTAACTGGCCTTGACTAATCATCTCACCTAACGAACACCGCTGCTGACAGAGCACAGGAAAATGGATTCACAGGCGGGAATAGCGCAGCCTAAAGTACGCAAACAGAAGTAACCTTTTAAAGTTGATCTGCATCAGAGGCCTCAGCCTATTGTCTAAAAATAATAATGTTGACTCCAGCAACGCAATCAAGCCTTATTGTAGTGTGTCAACAGAAAAGCTACTAATCTGGGAATGTTTTAGCAAAAAGCAGCACGAAAAGCAAGGGTGAAATATGGTTGCTAGGACAAAGAAAAAGCAACACAAGCGCGTGCCTCTTCCTGCCACAACAGCTAAGGCACTCCCTGACAGACTCACAGCAGCTGAGAAATCAACTTTCTGTGTAAATGTGTCTTCCTTGGCCATGTGGTTTTGTATTCCTGGGACGCAACACATTTTTCAGTGGCGTTTTACAAGTCTCGGATCCATCACCTGCTTACTGTCAACTATTTCCAAGGCAGAGAATTAGGAGGACACTCCAGAACTGGCAAGCAGGCTGCTGCTCGGCAGCAATGTGAATCGCAAAGGGCACCAGGTGACGTCTTCAAGGTTTTCTGATCGACATGGTTCCGAATGAAGCAGTTGCTACCCCCCCCACACACACACACTGCGTGACCTCTTTTGTTCTTGCTTGGGCCTCGCTGTGCGGGAACACACCGCACCTCACCAGAGCCACCTGTGGGCTGCCCACTCATGCCTGCGGGCAAGAGCAGGCTGTGGGGAGGCTGAGTTTGAGGAGACTCCCGGGCAGAGCTGGAGCGATAAATTCTGAGGCGATAACTTGCAGTAGGGGCAGCGGGGGAAGCAGATCCAAGAGTTTTCTCTCGCCTTTACACAGCACGTCCTCGCCCGTGCTGCAGCCCTGCCGTCCAGCCCCCTGCTCCACGCTGCGGGGCTGCCTGCCCGCGCAGCCGCGCAAAGAAAATTCAAGGGCAGAAGCAAAGCATGGAAGTGGCGCCGGTGCTGGTGCGCCCAGGGCTGTTCTCCAGCGCCTGCTTTCCTGCGCAGCAGCTGCACGTCGCTGGTGCACGTCCCAGCCAGAGCCCTGACTGTGCGTTGGCACTGAAGGAAAGCTGTGCAGATGAAAAAGGGATGTTTACCATTTTGTGGTTGTTTCTTCAAAGAAGAATTGTCTGCTTCTGTGCAGGCAAAAAAAACGCCATCAAGAGAATTCCTCTTCTCACTGGATACTTCCAGGATTTCCTTTGCTCTTTTTACTTTTACCCTCTTACGTTTTTCTTTGTTGCAATTCCTAACCTTGAAGTTTAGCAGCTATAAACTACAAATACTACTGAAAATTACTAATTTAAATTAGTCTTATTGACTACAAAGCTTGCAGGATTACAATTTCAATGTGCAGCACAGAATCAAGATAATGGACTTTTAATTCAGATGATGGGCACTAACTCACGTACCTATGTGAGAATGGAGAACATGTTCTCCGGCTCTCTAGTGCCAAGAAAAACTTGCATTAATGGAAAGTGCTTCTTAACTATGAAATGACCATTAACTTCTTTTGTACAAAGGTATATAGAATATGATGCATAATGCATACTTCTCCTCATGTGCATCTGCACAGCCATACTGAAACAGAGCAGAAATAGAGGAGCTCATCATCCATCTTTTTGCTATGCAGCAGCTGTCAATAAACTGGAGTTTGTGTTCCATTCTATTAAAATCCCAATGTCCCAGGCAATAACCAATCTTTCAATAAACGCAGGTCTAATGTCCATTGAGATGTGAGCTAATGCTGAGTGGAAAATTACTTCTGTGTTTACCTACTTCCAAATTGTATTTTATCCATTTTCATTCACCAGCTAAAACCAATTGATTGCCTTAACTTTTCCTTCATAAAGAAAAAGTCTCCAAGATCAGGGGAATATTGATGGCAGAAGAATTCTACTGGAATAAAATTGCTTTCCCTCTGAACAATTATTTTAATTTCTCCAAAGATGATGTCTCCCAATTCACTTTTTAAGCCCTAGATGCAAGAGATGCTTCGGGCGTTCTCTAGAGCCCGTGGGTACCATATGTCAGGGGAAAGTCTGGGGGGCAAACTACAGGATGACTGATCAAATACTGAGATTTTTATTTTTGACTTTAAGACAGAATTTACACAGCACAGCTGTGATCCCTAAATGCCTGTCGAATGCCTCGCATAACTCGAACACACTGGAATGCCTCAGCGGTTGCAATGCTGCCCAGGTATCCCCTAAAGACAACACTATGCTGTTTAGTTTTACATAACTGAATGGGAAATATCTAAGTAATTCATTATACCAGCAAGAGTGGGAAATGAAACGCTCCAGCTCTTCAACATCAGGCAGTCACCTCCCTTCCCTGCCACAGTTCCCCCTCCACCCACCCTTCCCGCTGTAATTCCCCACCCACACCCTATGCCTCCTCCTCCACGCACTGTCATTACACGTCCCCTCCACCTTTGCCACATTGCCACCCTTGCCACTGCAGCAGTTGCCTTCGCTCACCCCTGCTCCCACGCTTCGCTACCGTCCTCCGCCAGCGTGTCACCCCATCCTCTTCCTCAGCTGCTGGGACCCAAGGAGCCATGCCCGATGCTGGGACCACTCTGCGTCTCAGGGGAGCATGTCAGCTCCACAGCCCTGTGGCTGATCAACCAGAAGGTCTAGTGCCAGTGTTTATTTTTGGCCTGCCTGGCGTTTCGGCGCTGAGGCTCAGTCGATCAGGTCAGCCAGCTGCCCATCAGCTAACAAATTAACCTGCAAGCTACCTCCACCTCAAGGCTGTATGGGGCTGGGCTGAGTTTTCTGTGATTGTCTGATAATCAGAGACTGAAAAACAAAGAAAGAAATACACTCCCAGAAAGGTGACGCGTGCACCCCCATACTATATTTAAGCAGGGACCAGGCATGTTTCCCACGTCAGGCTTGAAGGCAGCACCCCGTGACCTGTGCAGCAGCAGGGAAGAAGGGACTGCATCCAGGCTGGGCAAAGCAGGGGCACCGCCAGCAAGGTCACCGCTGCTGAGAGGAGCCCATTTGCTGCCACCACAGCGACTCGGTTCGGCCAGACCCGGAGGAGTATTGTGCGTACGCCCACGCCACACAAAGAAATGTGTCGCCGTGGCTTTCGTGTCTGACCTGAACTGTTTCAATGTGTTTGGGAGAGATGCCAGTCTTCTGCAGGTGTGTCAATTTTCCCCTTCCTGTAGTTATTGCTGTCGTTGTCATTAATCATTGCCACCATCTTGTGGTTATTTTTTTATATCATTCATTATATTAAATGTGGACTTGGCTCCCAAGAAGAAACGGCAATGGTTAAGGAAAAACAGTAATATCATTTTGCCAAAAGCTGCAAACTCAGTACAGAAAGTCACCGTACTTCATGTACTTGATGAAGCTAACAGGCCATCCCCTCATGCACCCTCCCTCTGTCACATTATTCCTGAAGACTTCAGTGGGAATATTTATGGTGGAAACTACTACTGAATGTAAGTAATAGTATCGGCTTGGCCTTTGTGAAAGAGCATTAAATCACTACACACCGAGAAGGGGCAGGAGTCCTCAGGCTTATTTCAAGACCTACTTTTAGATATGGTATTCAGACTTTTCTTATCAAATAATTAGTCACCACAAGCAAAGGCAAGATAACTTTGAGAATAAGATAGGAAGTCATTGAAATCTTTTCTGAGCTTCCAAAACAGGTTGATTTAGAGATCATTGAAGCCTCTGCACCTGACTGTAATAATTCAGTAATAGGAAAGGGGAAAGCACATAAAAAATCTGAACCAATTACAATTCCTGAGCGATTTGAAGGCCAAAGAACTGCAGATAAAGGCATTCACCTGGATTTCCGTATCATTCCAGTATTGCAGAGGTGCAGTGGGACTATAAAATTAAGAAAGGTGTTTTATAGCAAATATAGTCTCTCATAGACAAGAAGGAGAAACTAGACAGAGAGACCGCAGAGAGGCTCCATATTCATGGGAAATGATGTTCTGACTCTAAGCCAACAAAATGCTGCTGTCACAAAAAATGCCAAAAAGCCATGTAAATTTGTGATAAGGGGATCGTCACTTGTAAAGTAGTCAAGATAATTATGCTGCTATGCTTGGCATTGGTTACATTTCATTTGGATGGCTGCATTTCATTTCAGGCACACAGATAAATTGGTAGAGTTCAAAGGAGAATAACAAAAAATGATGAAAAGGGTTGGAAAAGGAGACCTACGAGATAAGGTTAGGAAAACTGGGTATAGCTGGTCTGGAACAAATTAATCGAAATGGCAGGAGGGAGGATTTAGGTTAAGTACAAACCAACCTTTAAAGCTTTAAAAGAAGTTCAGCCATGGAACAAGATGCCAAGGAAGGTTTTAGCCGAACCATCACTACAGATACTAAAAGGCAGGAGACCATCTGTCAGGGATAGTTTAGGGATTAAAAAAAAGAAAAAAAATAAAATCACTGTCACAATTTAAGAGTTGAGCTAAATAACCCATTTGTGACTAGACTTTAATAGACTAAAAGTGGCATGGCTTCTCTTCTTAGGGTAACTTCACTTTTCACTGTGACGATTGTCTTGAGTGTATAAGCCATCACAAGTCAATTCTGCTGATTTCAGATTGCAAAGGATATCTGCATTTGAATATTTACAGGAGATAGATGTCTAAATATTAATTTATATCTAATCAATAATACACTCTCCTTTTTTCCCATCAGGCTTTGAGCATGTGGATAGAGCTGATCTTGAAAAAAGAATATTTAAATATAGGTTAAACCATAATTAAAATCTGAGGATTGTCGTACCCCTTAGTACTGCAAGTAAATAATGGGCCAGCCCAGGCTCAATGTCCAGTGACCTGGGGCTTGTGATAACCACATTCAAAAAGATTTCAGATCAGGTCAAAACCGTGGTGAGTGATAAATGTCAGTAATGGATATAAAGGCCTTTCTGCATTGCCATACAATTATGGCAGTGAGATGACACTGGGGTCTGAGCATCTCTTGCAGCCCCACAGCAAACTGCTGACTGCCAGGAGATGCCTTAGGAAGCTTCTCCTTGCTGCAAGGCAGCTGCTAGCTTGGAGGTCTTAAGGAAACATTATCAGCCTAGCCCCAACAGCCTTCAGCGGCGATTCAGCTGAACCACAGAAACTTTATTTTGGAAGTTTCCACAAGCCACCTGCCAGGTCTAAAATGGGAGCTGGCATGTAATGACTGAGGGTAGCAGAGGGCACCTCAGACACCTCTCAGGTGCAGAGGCCTCTGGTTACGCCTTCACGAGAGGATGCCCATGGAGGGCTAGATGTCCACCACAGCCACATCCCAAACCTGGGCTGTCATACCGCCCGAGTGGGTACCATGTCCTCCCTGCTTCACATCCCCCTCAAGCTTTGGTTTTCATGCAGCAGAAGCTGTGACACACTCGAGCTGGTCTTCTGAGGTGGGGGAGCAGGGACCATGGCTGTCGGCAATGCTTGCCATCTTGTGTGGGAACTGCCCCACGCTGCTGTGTGGTTCCTCAGGATCCAATGGGCTTCAGAGCGGCATTTGGGAAGCGCCGGGTGGCAGGCAGGATTCAGTGGGCTGCATAAACACCTCCCGGCAGTGGTCAGCTTGGTGTGGGAGAGACTGTGCTCCTTTGGGGCATAAGCCCTGACACAGACCACATGCAAGGAGTCAGTCACCCGAGCCAAAGAGAAATCACCTTTGGGTGGCTCAGTAAGTTTCGGCAGAGCTTTCCCTTGTCTCCTTTCCAAGCTGTGCTCTTCTGCTGTGCAGAGGATTCCCTTCCACCCGTTTGCCTCCATTGCATACTCTGGCAGACGCCGTCATGGACATCTTCGGGCTGCGAGCTGAGGCATTGCACCAGGGCTGGAGCAGATGGCGGAGCCACTGCTGACGCCTGTCTCAAGGAGCAGGCTGGTGGGCATGTCCTGCCGAGGGAATTCAGCCAGCACCCTGCTGCATCCGCCATGGACCTGCCTGGAGGATCCTGCCAACAGCTTGGGCTCGAGGCATGGCGTTGACCTGCGTTATGCACAGCTTGGGTGGCTGAGGGCAAATGAGACAGGGGAGGGAAGCGTCACTTGTTTCCATGGGGCCTCTGACTTCCACACTTATGACCAAAAGCTGTCTGCATCCCTCTCTCCTCCCTGGGAGGGACACTGGGCTATGTGGAGGGACAGACCCTCAGTGTGGACAGGGAGACTGCAGGGCACAGTGGGGCTGGCAGCTCCCTGGGGCCAGAGCGTGGGAGCTCCAGCCATGAGCAGAGCAGCCAGGGAGCACCAGGGCGGCTCCAGCCCCGGCCACCCACCTTGGGATGGGCCAAGGCCAGGACATCGGCCTGGGGGGTGGGCCCGGCTTAGTGCGGCCATGGCTGAGGGGAGCTGGAGGCTGGCACTGCCGCAGCATCACCAGGGCAGGGGCTGAAGACCCGAGGGGCTGACGGGGGGCCCTGGGCTCTGGCCAGGATCGGGGAGCCCCATGGGGCTGGCCTGGGGCCCTGGGCAGGGTGGGAGAGCCCCAGGTGTGGGCAGGGGCAGTCAGGGCAGCTGGTGCCTTCATGGCCCTGGCATGACCTTTCTCTCCTCATAGGCCTCAGGGAGCCTTCTATAAAACTAAGGAGAAAAGAATGGGATTTTTCATGTAGAAACCACCAGTATAACACTTCATCACCTCACTTTCCATCATCCCTGTTTTCACCTGATTTTTAGGAATGTTGCACAACACAGATGCCATTGGAGTTTTCCCGGTGACACTCCACTCCTGTGAGAACCAGACCTGCCACCCCACCTTTCCAGCTCCCGTCCCTTAACTGGGTTTTTCTGCGAAAGGACCTGACCCTTTGCTCCCAGACCGCTGAAGCTCACTAAGGGGTATTCATGAGAGTCCTACCAAAACTTCTTGAAAACCCAGGTGCACCTGGGTTACCATTCCCCACCTCTTTAACTCCATCATCAGGCACCAGCATTTGCGAATCACAGCTGATGTCAGGCTGGTGCTGACGTATTACTGTTGTATCACATCATATCATAGCTTCTCTCAAGCTATCCCAGGAAGACAGTCTTTGTAAATCCCTGAATACTCCTAGGGCCCTTTCTAAAATTTGTTATTAATTTGCCACTGCCTATTCGCCTGGAATTGAGGCCAGCCCGAGCAATACTTTGAACAAGGTGGCCGCTGTGTATCTGAGCTCCTCTACAAGACGTCGGTGAACCTCACCCAGTCCTGGGGATATGTTGTAAATATTTTTGTCAGATTACTCCAGTACTCTCTTCTACTGACCTTTCAGTTTGACAATGAGTTCCTCAGGCTGATGTATTACAAAAAAGACCGCTGTTGTGGGAGCCTCTGCTTTGGGCGTTAATGCCAGACTGATTTCCACTTGCTGCAAGACCTCCGCTTCCCCCCATCCCCACAATCCTCCAGTAGGCTGCTAGTCCAAGGAGTGTTTCAAAAGAGTTTCATTTATAACTCTGTACCTTCAGCAAGTCACAGGTTGGCTTTGGCTTTCCTCTCTGTGTTTAACTTGATAAAATCCACATCCTCTGCTTTCTGATGGCACATCTTTACTTCAAACAGTCTCCTTTGCTGTTTACTTCTACAGGTTATTTTACAGTCCAGGCAACAATGTGAACAAAGGATTTCTAAGGCTCAGGCAATTGTTCTGATCATTCAACTGTAGGTTATCCTCTTTTGGGACAACCTGACAGTAATTTGGAGCAGAAGCAATATGGATGTGCCTGGGGAGGGTGTGTGGGTGTGTGGTGGGAGTGATAACCCTGTTTTCTGCAAAATCTACTGCTCTGAATAATCTTTCATGTTACCTATGAGAACTGTTTGTTTATCAGCACAGATATCCATCAATTTAAATTTTGTTTTCCATGACTTGGTTACTCCCAGCTAGGTAGCGTCAATTAACGACAGAGCTCAGCAAGTGTCTGGAAGTTCAGAGACCACATAATACCTGGAATGTTTAAGTGTCCTCTTTTGCCCATCTTAGTGAAGTTCCTGGTTAAATCAAACTCCTTTCTTCACCTTAGCAATATCCAGACAGCTCTTTGAGAAGTATGAGTTAGTGGTAAGAAAGGAAATTAAAAATGCCACCTTGGATATGAACAAAGGATCAATGAAAAGCAAGACTCGGGAGTGAGAAAGCTCTCCTTCCCTGGGAACATGAACTGAACCTGCGATGCAAACACATTTTGATAAAAAGGAAATTGTCTGACAGGAGCAGCCACAATTAATCCAAATTTCATGCCATTTCACTATTTCCTCACTATGCTTCACTGTATATTAAGACCATATTTGTAAGATGCACTCTGAACTTCACATTAAAGAAAAGCACTGCTGCTGAAAGAGCCATAATTCATTTACTAACAGCCCTTGTTGCTGTGCTTCAGTAATGTAATCATTCTCTCTATATCCCAACCATATGATTATTCCTGTTGTGTAGGAAATTTAAGTCCAAGGAATGTCAGATCAAATACAAAAGTCTAGTGCTTACCCATAGTTTTTATTCAATTAAGTAGCCATTACAGAGCTCATGGCATTTCAAATGACATAATGCAGAACACAAATGCAGTCCTTTATTACAGATGTATGTTAATCTAAACAAAATGGCACCAACACAATCCAAACCCATTACAATTTTTAAATTATTATGCTAAGGCAATTATTATATGGTGAGCAGTCTCCATGAAAGACAAGCGGGGGATCAGTGGTCTCCACAAACCATACTTGGAGCACAGCAGCAGTGTTATCTGAGGTTTATTTGTGAAATTCTAAATGCAGAGAAACAGTGCTGCTGAAATACACTCCTAGAGTGAAAGCACTGAGCTGCAGCTTGGAGAACTCTGACTTTGCAGGTGATGTGTGGGTGAGTCACGCATAGGGCCAGGTCCTGACCCAGACACAGCTGCCTAAGGGAGCGCCGGGGCAGTATTTAGGTGGTTATCCTCAAACCAAGATCTAAAAACCCCTGTCCATTCCCACCCAGTTTTGCTGTGCTTATTAAGTACCTCACATATCATCTCTGCACATGCCTTCTACATCGCCCGGAAGATCAATAAGGCTTCCTCTGCTCAGCATCTCTGAGGGCCCCCAGCACTGTCCCAGAGTTCCTGTCACCCACCGTCAGGTTTGGGCACCTCACCAAATTGTTGCCGAGCACCGTAAGTGTAACCTGTGTAAGGCTGAGGGCCTTCCCTTTGCGATCCTTCCAGGCACTGGTCCGCACCCTTTCGGTTTTGCTGCAACGGTGGGCTCTCACAGGAGGTGGCTGCCACCAGTGTGAGATCCTTCCTTTCCCTCTGTTCCTACCCCCTGGTTGTAGCTTTCCATTTACACGAGGGTCCTGACCATATATGTGTCCTCTGCCCTGTGATAAGAAGGCTCCTGCCAGGAGCTCATACTGCCTTCTTGGAAAATCAATGCAAACACCAGCCCTTCAGAAAACGCTTCTATCTCTGGTTTCCCCAAAGATGACTACCGGAACCCCTAAATCTGCCGATGAAGCCGAGGATGGGATTTTTTATACGGCTCTGTGTAGAGTGTGTCCCACTTGCTCAATCCCCAAAGGTCCTTTTTCCTACTACAAGGTACTTGTTTAAACCTTTTCCAAACCTTCCTTGCGGAGTGTATGGGCAGCCAATTCCTGAGCAGGTCTGAAGCCAGGCAAGATCCTTACTTAGATCCAGCCTGAAACGGGTCTGTTACTGTTTTACAACAGTAGGAAAACAGAAATACTTCCCAATTTAAGACAGACATTGTTGTGGCTGATTTTTGGTAATCAAAACCAGGGCTAATACAGTGATAAAGTAAAGGGCTCATATAAAGTTGAATACAGAACAGTGCAAAATGGATACCAGGAACCTGTTACGATTTACTCATCAAATACTGAAAATAATATGAAAAGAGAGAGATGGCATAGAAATAGTTACTGATTATGTAGAGAGTGACAAGCTGCATCAAAAAGAGAGTTTACATGGTCTGTTCCTATTTTTACAAATTAAAAACAAAACCATTTCAAAGGTTTCTGGAATTGGGCTTTGTATTTTGTTTCTGATTTTTTATTTTTTTTTCCGTAACAGTCAATTTGGTCCAAGCTGGGTAATTCTAAACATTATCATGCAAAGAGGAAGGACAGGGACAATTTCCCCACTTAAGCCACTTTATCGGCATAATTGCAAGACAAAAATAAACTGCTCACTGCTTCCTACACCTCTTCCCCTCATGCCAGCTTCTGTCTGCAACTTTTTGCTTTCAGCTCATTATGAGAAAGTAATTTTATCGTCACATTTGGCTGGCAGCTGGAAGTCTCCAAATGAGGTAAGTAGGGCTGAGATGCCTGCTCTTATCCCTCAGCAAAAACCTTGTAACATACGGTGCTGTTACATCTCCAAGCTTTACGTGAAGAGGATAACAAGCATCTGGGCTCGGTTCGTTTGTAGTGCTGTGGTTGCTGGATTAATATGAAAAGATAGATGAAGGCAGACACTTTAATTACTTCACCCTAACTTTTTATTACAACATCAAGTAAAATGGTGAGTTACAGAGGATAATGGGCATGAAACACCTGGGATGAAACACCTGGGATGAAGTCACACACAAGCTCATGGTTTGTTATCTGCCAATGGGGTTTTAAATATTGGTAATTTCTGTACATGCATCCTTGTGTTACTCCTGATTTTCTTGATAAACCATTTCAGGATTACTTTGCTTTAAGCTGTGAGGTAGCTGCTAAGACTGGGACCCCGCTTTTTTCTTCTGGAATTTTCTGAACTGGGACTGTATCGCCACAGCCGCCCGCTCTGTCTCTGGCGCGTCCATGTCTATGTCAAATTCCTCTTGAACCTTCTTCTGCCCATCTGCCCAAAGAAAACAAAACACAGTGTCAACAGCTTTTTCAAATAGTGACAACCGCTGGACAGCACAGGTGGAAAGCGTCGTCCCTCTCTGCTCCACAGACACAGCCGTGACAATGGGGAGCATATTCAGAAAAGAATGCGGGTCGCTGGTTTCGGCAAACACACCTGACCACCCCTACACCCCCCTCCAAACAACAGAGTCTGTGACAGCCCGTCGGCAGTCACCAAGCATCAGCCTGGCATCTAAGCAAGTCCTCTCCTGCCCAGGGAGCTAACCATGAGGGGCAGATGGACCCTCCTGTGCCTCTCAGCAGGCAGAAGTTACATCTCCATGTTAACTCTAAAATAAAGGCACCTTAAAATATTTTAAAGTAAAGATTAAGACCCTGCTCCTGTCATCCCACCTCCTGCATTAGAGGAAGAGATGTTACTTCGTAAGGCAAATATCCATCCTTTTCACTTGTTTCCTGCCTCATCCCTTTCAACACGTACCACTCTTCCCCTTTGAAGCATTTATGTTCAATCTCTCTGCCACTGTTCTGCTTCTCCCACTTCTCTCCAGGCTCTGTTGTTGCCTTTCAGCCTTCATCCTTGGCTCTTTGCCTTCCCTTTATTCCCAGACCTCAGCTTTTGGTTCAGTTGCATTCGGTCTCCACGTGGACAATCCAGCTGACTTTGCTGAATTTCGCTTCATCCTCCTACATGTTAGAAGTGCAGCCCTGGGAAAAATCCTGCCCCCTTTGCAAAGATAACCCTAATCTGCCTGGACCAGGAAAGTGAGATCACACATTCACTCCACTAACCTCGTCATACCAATGAGTTTCTCTTCTCTAAAAACCTGCTTGTTAAACTCACTTTTATAATTGTTGTATCCCAGTCCTCCAGTGAACGTCATGCCAGGAGTCTGCAGACAGCTCTACTTAAAACAGCTGTGGGAATTCACCCATTTTGAACCACTTTGCTTTTTATTCTGGAGATTAATACCTCCAGGATGCTTATCCCCAAGTACTGTTAATGCAAATCAAGAGAAACACTTTCAATGTATTATGAAAATGAAAAGAAACTTATTCTCCACTCTCTCTTCTTCCCACTAGAAAACAGGAACGCCATTTCATGATTTTAGCCTGAGTTTTGCAGTATTTCTTGCTTTTATTTCTTGCTCTTACTCAGAACTCAATTTTTGTGTCCATTTTCCACTACTAGAATCCACTCTAGCCTGGGCATACTGATTTTATTTTAACTACAATAACCAAATAAACGTAGCTATATTAATGTAAAATAAATCTTCCCTTAACATTTTGTTTCATTTAAAAGAATATTTAAGAACAAAGATGAAAATGTAAGAAGAAAGAGAAAGTCTGGAAAGGAAGAATAGCTTGAGAGCATACCATAACGAAAAGTTACTTCATCAAACCTATGACTTTATGGAACAAAATGAATCATACTAATATTACATCACACTTCCACAGCCATTAAATCCAAGAATCTGCATGGTTTGTTTTACTATTCAAGCAACACCACCACCTTAAGTATAGAAACACAATTATTGCATTATTTTTCATGGGGAAGGGGAGGTAAAGGTCGGCAGTTGACTTCCTTATGTTCATAAGCTGTTGACACAGCCAAAGAGAAAACTGAACTCTCCCATTAAAGCCCTGTTATATACTGAAACTTAGAGTAGCTTGTTAAAGAAATAGAAATATCTATACCCGTTCCTAAACTAATAACACAAAAACGCTTTCTGAAAATTTTCCTATTGCCAGATACCATCTCCTCCACATTTCTGTGTACACACCAGAGAAATGGAGATTATTTTTTAAACCAAATTTCAAAAGGAATTACCATTTTCATAATGAGTTAGCACCATTTAGTTGGTATTGTGGGGTGTTGGTTTTGATTTGGTATTTATGGGTTAAAGGGAACTAAGACAAGAAATCACAACATTTTATATGGAAGCAAACCAAAGAAGGACTTTAAATCATCCTGCAAAAAGTAAGAATTTTCAGTCAGAACATGCAAATACAGACTTTTCATTTGACATTTTTGAGTGAAAAAAAGTCAGTAGCCTGATCAGCTAGCTCTAACAGCAACCACTTTGTGATATCAGTAATTAGAAAATAAAAACTGTTACACTTGTCCATATGTCAGAATCTCTCCTCTATTAATAGTGTCCTATTAACTTCTTCTAAAGAGAAGAGTATTACTTACAGAGAAAGAGTCTTGTTTCTTATGGAAAAATATTTTATCAAAATGTTTATACCAGTAATGTAACAAGCATTTAATCAGCTTTGACATTGATGAGACTAATGTATTGTTTTATGATTTTCGTTTTTGTTGTTGCATTCTGAGTTTTAGCTTCCTCCCTAGCCACTCACTAGACACAGCTGCCAGTATTAACAGTAGAAAACAGAAGTGTAGTTTATGCATCAGTTTTAGCTTTTCTGTATATAAATTACTGTCCCTTGGAAGTGTCAATAGGGAAAGCTAGATGGCTGAATGAGTAGGCACAATTGGTTTCATACCTCTTGATGAAATCTGGCTTGTAAAACTCATTTCTTATAACAGCAAAGTCTTAGCGGTATGTTAACTTGCAGTAGTGACTCAGCAATCTTACATTAAGACTTTAGAGACTTTAAAAACTCCATAATTTAGTACAACTTTTCACTAGAATTTCCAGGCCAGGTCAGCTAATGTTTGTTTCATATGAATCATCATCACTGCCTTAAAACTGATTGTAGTACAACATTTTACTATACCTGAAGATCTACGATAATTTACTATATTTTAAGATCTGACTTCCTTTTATTTTTTGACCCATTCTCATTGAAATCAAACCAAAATTCCTTGTGAACTCTTTCTGTATTTCTCTTTTTCCCATTGCTAAGGAGAAATAGTAGGATGAGAAGCTTTCAGCCATGATTTAGACTTGTAGATTAAGAAATGAGAAGTCTTCAAAAGGGGCCAAGACATTTTTATGGGTAATGAAGAAATTAAATGTCAGCTTACAGTTGGTATAGAAATATATATATAATGATTACACATATATGCGTAATGTACATTATAATACCATCATGTATATCATATATATCTAATGTTTATGACATACCTGTTTTCTTTCTCCCTATACCAATCTTTGTCGTTCTTTTTCTATATACATGTATGGTATATCTGCATTTGAATATACAGACAATGTATATGAATATATAGAGATTGACACAGACATTTTTGCTTAAAGAGTGTTAAGTTAAACTGAAAAGAGTTGGATGGGGTATTTTCTAAATTTTGGGAATAGATTTTCTTGGACTTATCCCCAGAACATTTTCTATTGATGTCTGTCACAACACAGATACTTTTGGATTGTCAGTCTGGAGAGAGAACGAAGCAGTGTGCCTTCTTTGGCTTTGTCCATGCTAAGAGAAAAAGATTTTAGCTTTTATCCTGAGTTGCTTTACTAAAAGTAGCCTAACGATTTAAAATATATCACATTCCACTAACTGCACTGTTTTTGTTTTACTGGTTAGTTAAGAGTCAAGAGCCTGAATGAAGAATTGACCCACTTAACTACAGAGAAAACCCAGCCTGAGCTTGGGATCTGCACAGACTAGAGATGACCTCACTGCACCAATATGAGCGACTGGAAGCCTTTTTGCACCCTTGCCACTATATACGCACTTATGCCACCCTAGCTTTTACCAATCAGTAGTGGTTAATATATCTCAAACATGCAGGCTCTTAAGTTCAAATGTTCAAATGATAAAATTCATGCAGAGAACTGAAAGCAAGTCCATAGAAATTTCCCTCTTTTGTTCATTGTCTCCTACTCCTAGATTTCCTTCACAAGAGATCACTAGCTTGGAAGTGATCTGAAAACTTGGGAAATTTTCACTCTCAGCAGGCCAGAGCATACATATGCTCTTGCAGAGTCTTGGACTTGCTTTTTTCATTCTTACCAGTGGAGGCCAAACATTCTGTCTGATAACAAGCCACCTTTTTCTAAGCTACCTTTACATAGCAATAAAGGTAGATCTGGATTCCCTCCCCATCCTCAGTCACACACACAGAGTTTTGTGGATATCTATGCTTTCTTGACTACGTGCAGATTTCTTCCACACAGATATTTGAGGATCCCTGGCCTGCTTCCACAGGCACACATGAGAAACCTAGGAGGAGCGAGAGTGTTGGCAGTAGACTTCAATTCACAAGCTAGTTGTGATTTTGAGGGATTCAGAAATCAAAAAGAGTTGATAAGTACTGACCTGCACTTTCCGCTTTCTGAGGGGATTTGGTTTCATCAGCACCATAAAAAATAAACCCCCTAACCTTTCTGACTACACTCAGCTATTTCAAGGCTTTCCCTGAAACATTGCTTCATACGTAGTCCAAATACCCTCTCCTAGATGGTGACTCCCACTCTTCTTCTGAACATGCCATGACAAGTCAAGGCAGTCAGTATGTGTCCCTGCTGGGTTCTGATCACCGCCAACAAGGGAGGGGAACAGAACAATCCCACGCCAACAGTCACAGCTTGGCTGTAAGAAAAGTCTAGTATCTAATGAGTTTTTCAAATCACTTGTTTAATGTTGACTGACTCCAGCCATGTGTCAATTTAGGCAAATCAGAGTTGTGGTGGAACGAACTCCTTGGAGCATATCAACTGCTTGAGTCCCACCATCAGAAGGAACACCTCATGCCCCAGCATCAGTTTGGTGCTACAGACTACTTTGCAGGACCAAACACTGGGACAACTTGCAGGGTTCAGATTCTACTTCAGTGTATTCAACAGTCATTCCTGCACGAGAGCCTGAAATGGCATCTAATTAGCTGTTTTCCAGATCTAACATCCTGAAAGCTCATTTCACATTGCTGCAATTGAAAAATATGTATTTATTCGATTTCCAGATGAAACATTAGAATGCAGTCTCCGTAATCTGCTACAGTGCCTCATAATCCAGAGCAAACACTGGATGTATAATGAAACTGCCTGTAACAAGGAAAACAATCAAACCTTACACACAAATCTACCCAGAAAACTCTCAAAAAATGTGGTGCAAGTGTAATTATTCATAGATATGCCTTCAGCTATTTCTTTCATTTACTTTTCAACTATAAAGTAAAATGAATTGTGACAACACTGGAAAAAGAAAACACTGCTTATTCCACATGGGCCAAAAGCCTAAAGCAATCTTCTGTGACCTTTGAACAGTCCTCTGTTTAGATTACTAAACAGAGTAGTCTTTCCTAAAAGTGTTCATGGAAGAGCAAAAGCTGGTGGCATGGACTTTAGGGAAAAGAGGACTCACTCTTTGTTCTCAGAATTTGTCCATCCTCCAGATGAAACAGAGATTGCTTGTCACCTTCTGGAAAAATAGTCAGCACGAAAAATTGCATGGGCTGGGGCCTCTAACTGGCATTTCACGTTTCCAGTGTTGTCCTCCACCCCTACTCACCCAGCCCACATCCAACAGGAATTACAGGACTGTAGTGAAGATGGAATGCACTCATAAATATACTGCATTTTTCAGGGGCTAAACTGCAGCGTTTGGAGACAGAATAAATGAAGTGTGGGACAGAACCACAGTGCCCCGTAACATGCTGGAAGCGGTATTTTGCCTCAGACAGGATCATTACCTCCCACGGCTCAAAAGATCATTCAAGCTGTGACAATCTTTATGCTACTCCGATCCCAAGCTATTACACCAGTCTGTCCAATGAGGGAGAACAGCCCCTAATTAAAGAGGACCAAAATGGGCAAGAATCTCACGGATGTTGACATTCATGTGGAGCATTATCTTTATGTGACGGGAAGAGGCATTTTATCTGACTAGACTTCACAACGCAACCAGCCATCTAGAGAAAACACATGGGTGCTTAGGTGTATGGAGGTCAGATTTAACTCCTTATGAGTACCAGTTTTCAAAGCCAAGAGTTGATGTGACTATTCTTACCCTTCTATATTCAACTGAGGGGTGAGGAAGTGAAAGACAGGGTCTCACGTTCTTCTAAGGGAGTCAGTCTAGCCTTGTCCTTCTGTGCAAGATGAGGAAAAATAACACCATAACTGACCTTATGGCTGAAGAAAGGAGACAGTCTACTTCTTAACAATAAAATCTCTCCGGTCAGTTGCCAGGGTCACATTACCCAGCAGGCTGGCTCTGAGCCTTTATTTTGGTCACCCTGCTGCTCCCCAGCAGACCCTCACTTCACAAGGTGGCTAAAAAGATGGAAATGTTGGGGGAACGGAAGTTGTCCAAGCCGAAGAGAAGAAAGGAAGTAGTATTGCCACACAGATGAGAGCCTTCATCTGATCTCGCCTCCTTTTGTTTACGTCCTAGCCTTTTCTTTTGTTGAATAAAATGCCAAGTAGAGGCCTCTCTGAGGCTTGTCAGCCCAGCAACTACAGTTTGTCACTCTCTGTGGTATCAGGAACAAACATCTCCCAGACCCTTGAGCATTGCACTGGTTTTGTGACCGCACTAGCTTAGAGTATACGGCTTACAGCCGTGGTCTGGGGAGACAGGCTACTGTGAGAACTTTGCCTCAGCACCCCTCCAGCGATGGGATGATCCAAAGAGAATTATTTATATGAGGAGCCTGTGATAGCACAGTGGGCTGAGAGCTCATTAGCACAATATCTATGCATTTTGAGGGACAGACTCCATGATACTGCTGGTGTGATGCAACGTTTCCGTTGTCTAGAATGACCTTTCTGCATCAGGCTATTATTTGCCTTTCTGTTAGCTCTGTCTGCCTCCTGAGTCAGCGTGTAGGCACGAACCTCTCAGAGATTGCTTTTTTCACATGTATGTCCCTGATGTCACAACACAAAACTCCACGAAATTTTGGTATAACTTTCCTAGGTTGATGCAATAATTTAAAGTCATTGGTTCTTGTGATATTACTGGCTAATCTCCAGTTTCAGGTCATTTGCAAAAGACGTGAATCCCTGGGAGCCTTGTAATTACTTGCTTTACCAACAAGCTAGCATAATGCTAACGCAGTATCAGGCCTCCGTAGAACTACATCAGTGTGACAGTCTTGTGGCCCTATAACCTCCTCAGCCACAAGAGGCACAATCCCTTCAGTCCTCTGAGCAGCGATCATGGGACTATGCAAGACAGAAATTCTGTCTTCTTCCCCTTCCTATCCATATCTACACAATGGGGTATCATTATCTAACTGTTTTATGCACAATCCAATTCAAATGTTCAGCTACTCCATTTTTAAGGACAGAAATTTTCTCTAATAACACAATAATTTTTTTTCCTACTCATTAAAAATGCTACAGGGTGAGTTACTCATTTTGTGACAGGGACTACATCACTAAATTTGTTCTTGTTTCTTCACTCCATAATGAATTCAGACATTCAAGAGCCACCTTCCCAAGTCAAAGGCTGCCTGTTCTGTTTGAGTGTCAGTAGGTAGGCACTTGACAGTGGGGGAGGTTATGGGTTTATACAAGCGTGTTCATTTTCCATGGTCAGTTATCTGAAGGTGGTAGGTGCTGGAGAAGTGTAATGTCCACACAGCAATCATCTATGAAACTGAACAGCAAACCCTGGAGCTCAGCAGTCTCCTGTGACTTCAAAAGCACAGTGTGAAGGGAAATAAAGGTTATCATGAGTGATCAGATTAAACGTAACAGCTATTTTTATCTGAATCACACCAACTAGCCCCTTAATATCACTCAAAACAAGCCAGAAAAGAATTAACATCTTTCAATTCAACTGTAAACTACAGTTTGGTATAAAGAAGAAAACTTCATTAGGCAACCAGAATCCTTTCTTCTTCAAATTGACCTTTACTGTTGTAATGCAGTGTTGTTATCTCAAATTTGAAAAATTAGTTTTGCTGTAGAAAATAGAGGTTGATCTTCTATAAATTTAAAAATGTTATTTCAGGATGAGGCTTTTGAAGTGTCTGATTAATCTTTTTTTCCCTAATTGTAATAATGTTGGAGAGCAGCAATATTATTTTTGACATAAGATAAACGAAGTACCACAAAATTATGTATACTGGGGTAACATAATAAAACAGAAATGAGTAGTAATAAAACTCGGTTTATAAAAATGTTATTTTCAACTAATCTGTAGCCTACTACAGATGGATTAATTTTGCTCTACAATCAATAGAGACAAATATTGTTTTTCTTTAAATGTTAATATTATTTAAGCAATCATTCCTCATCTTCAAAATAATTAAATGTATCAGACTTTAAAAATTGCTTACAAACTCGTAACTGATGCATAGATAGGTACATAAGTGTTAATCGGGACCTACAAGGTATTCTGGGCATTAAACTAGAGGCTGTGAATTATTCACATCCCCACGTGGAGACCAAACTTTAACAAGTTTAACCAGGAACACAGCAAATCAAAACGGGCACCTTAGCTGTACAACCTCATCTCTTACTGCATCTGAGGAGTGCTAGACTGACTTGCAAAATGCAATGGAAGCCTCTGTGAGCTAAAACGCAGTGGTGCTGAGGATCAAGTGCTGGCACGCTGCAGAAAGATGCCCCACCAGCAGGGATAATACACTTAGTCCTAAGTCCTCTCCTCCAGACGAGAGTGCCATGATATTCCTCACAAATTCAGTCCAAAGTTATGGGAGTCTCTTTCTGCAGCTGTATGCATGTGATCCCCAATGTCCCCGCCAAGTTTTAAATGGAAATTTTTATGATACGTTTTTTAATTTCCTGTGCAATTTCCAGTTCTCACTTCCTCAGTAAACACTGTGCCTTTAAACAGCTCTGCTGTTTGGCTGTGGAAAGAGCTGCATTTCAGCAGTGCATGAAGCAAGCCACCCTCTTGCCTCGCTAGTCAGCTGCTTGATTAATATATGATCAGTTACTTTCCTATTATGGTAGCATTCAAGCGCTGTAAGTCATAGCTGGGAACCCTAATGTGGTTACAAATGCAGAACAATAAATTCTCCCCCCTTCTGCTGCCCCGCGGTATTCTGACCTTTGCAAAAGTGTCTTCAGCAATAAAATTTAAAATAACAACAGGAGAACTTCCTCAAGGCTGCGTCCTAGGCTACGGCTACACCAGCACACTACCCAAGGCCACGGTATGGCTCAGGCACCATCTGCAGCTTCTGTCGAGCACGTAATGCTCCACGCAGCCACTGACATGGCTGAAACTGTTCCCGCCTGGCTACCGTGGTCGCATAGCACGGCCAGGACCCTACCTTGCAGGCAGGGTAGATGAGAACACCGTGGGATTTTGAGGGAAAGAGAGTTTAGCCCTACTGATGCAAGCCATGCCGCACCACTTTGCATCAGAGAAAAGCATTTTGCCCGTTTTATTTTCTAATAGAGAAGTAGCCTCCAGCACTTCAAAACACTCTGTAGCTCTGGATCACTAGGGAACTGACTCAGAATGAGCTGGCACTTGCTATTAATTGTCTGATGACCAAGAGTACCTGAGAGAGCTTGCAAGGAAAATGAGAAAGAGGGGCATTTGCCTTCCAACATGGTACTGCCTCCCTCGTGTGTTGCATGACGGCCTCACTTCCCAGGAACGCTTCTTCCCCCCAGTCCCGCTTTCCAGTTTAGGAGAGTAGCTGGGGAATAAGCTCAGAGAAATGGCAGTGATCACAACATGCCACAGACATAGCAGAAAGGGGGGCTCCAATTCATGCACTGCCAAAGGGAGATGAGCTGGGGAAGATGGCATAGGTTACAGAGGAAAACCTGTCAACCAGAAAAAGGAAGGGAGTCAATCAAAAGAGCTGTGGTATGGAGTCAGGCGGTGTTTCTCTTCACACACAAAATGAAGAAAATTAAAAGTGAGATTTTGCCCTGCTGATCTTCAAAGTGGAATATAAGGGCAGTTTCTAGGTGTCATTGTATAAAGGCAGATCTCTGTTAGCAACTAATGAGACAGGCTATTTTAAGTTTTCACAGTAACTTTAATAAAAACTGTTACATGAGAGCTTAGAAAATCATAGTGAGAAGATCTCCTCTTGTAAAATCCATCACCAGGTTTTAATTACAAAGTATTTAACCACACACTCGGCAGTGGACAGTATAAGGTACAGGAATGGAGCTTTGCCATTCAACACTGAACTCTTAAGCAAAGGAGTCATTCCAGTATCTCCTATGCCTTATCAAATGGTATCAAAAATATCCTGTAAAAAAGATTACATGTGAGAAGCATTTACTTTACTGCATAGATTAAATGAAACAAAAAAATCTTAAATTATGCCCAAACACTGCAACTTTTATTCGCACAAACATGGGTACTGTTCCGTGTAGGTAATACTTCGGCACAATCCCACCATGAAAAAGCTACTGCTTTAACACAGGTATGTACAGTGTGTTTTTTCATATCTTGCACTACATGCCAGCTTGGGGGTGGCTTGTGGAGCAATTGGGCCATTCTCAAAGTCTTGCAGATAGAAATAGAGCTCGTAAGGTTAAAAATGCCCAAAGAAGCATCTGTAGTCCTTTGGAGACAGAACAAAATTGTCACGGGGTACCTGATTCAGCCCACAGACTGCATTGAACAATCATGCTCTAAGAGGTTCTTTTGGGAATATATTTGGCAAAAGAAAATTTGTCAGCCCTCCAGAAAACCAAACGCATCCCATCAGTAGAGCCCCAGAGATGTGACGGGTACAAACCCCAAGGCTTCTGGAGCAGCTCCAAGGCAGTTCAGTCACAGTCTGAGCAAAGACCAGCATACTGTTAGACATCAATTCACTATAAGGCTTGGCCTGCCAGGAGATCATACATGCTCCTGCATCAACTGGCTTTGTAACTTCTGCTCCAGCATCCGCAAGTGCAACCAGATGCACTGCTGGACTGATGCAGGCTGGCCAGTAATCTTACTGCATGAGTGAAATTCTCTCACAAAAGGCATAGAATTTTGGTGTCTCTGACTCCTGAAAGCAGTTACTCAGCTGTAGTCTTCCATCAGAAAGCAAAGAAATTCTGTTGCAGGAGGGTTCTAGGAAATTTCCACTGATTTCTTTTGCTTGGGCTGTTATCTGAACAGAATCATTACTTTGAGTTTACCATGTCTCTGTTGAACATAAAAAGACACATTATATGTTTATTTCCCCTGCAGGCTGGTTTGCTTGACTTTCTTAGGAAGACAGGGGCACCTCAGGAGAATGCATGGTAGCACTGAAATAGCAGTAAGGGGGAGACAAATTAAGATCTTGTGGCAATATGGCTCTGAAAGAGCATGACAAGGAATTATATGCTGGGGAGTGCTGTGAGTCTATTCCAGGCTGTCTTGCCCAACAGCCATTTGGAAAGCCACGTTACATGTTGTGCAAAAGCTCATTAGGCCGAACACGCAAAAACTGGATTCTAAGTAAAAAGCTCCATCCAATTCCTGAGAAAAATCCACCTAATCTAACTTAGAATCATAGAATCATTTAGGTTGGAAAAGATCTTTAAGACCATCCAGTCCAATCGTTAAAAAAAATCAAAAACAAAGAAACCCAAACCTTGCAGGTGTTTACATCAGAGCTCATCAGAAGTTCCCTTTAGAAGGAAACCAATGGAGAAAAAATAGGCATTTCAAGGGTGCAATTCATCTGACCTACTTTAGGCAGATACTTTAGCATAGCACGAATCTCACCCTTGAATCCCCTTCTTATAGTGGCTAGTTCTCTAATAGCTACAAAAGGAGCTCAGAGTGACTAGTTCAGACGTAGATATTGATACTTAACCAAATGAGTAATATTCCCTGAGTGGCACCTGAACTACATGTTGTAGAATTTCATATGAACACACTTCTCTGCTATTTCATGTAAAATTCTTTCTCCTCAAATAAATTATTTAGCCCTCATGAAAGGTACTACATAAACTGTAGCAGCTAAGAAATCTAATTTGCTCCAGGAACCAAGAAAATAAAATAGAGAGAGGCAAACCTTCTCACACTAGTCCATCTGTGTGCTTCCATCCCAATGCTAGCAAGGAGAGAACAGCTCACCTTCAGCAGAGGGTCAAAATGAACATTTGTTCCCTCTGCAGAGATTGCCAGTGAAGCTGCCAGTTGTGTATCTGATCTGGATCCTCTCATGTTCCCTCAGGAGCTGACTGAACAGTCTGCATACGCTTCTCTTTTTATAGATATATCATTGAACAGACAAAAAATACCTATATCAGCACCTCTTTCTATCCTTTCAATTTATTTCAAGCATAGTGAATTTTTGTACGTGCATGTGTGTCTGCATGCTATTTCATGCTCAAAAGCCTTTTTTTTTCAATTGTACATCAGTAAGACTTCTTATATTTCCCTAATAAGGGATTACTGTTAACACTATGACAAGCAATACCAAATGCTTCATATGAACAAGCAGCCAAATGACAGTTGCTGTGAGAACCATAATTGAATTTACAAGCTACTGCAAACGCCACATCTCTGCTCTGCTATCTAGCTAATAATGAGCTAGGTGATGGCTGCTGTGGTTCTGCTGAAGAGTGGAGATGCTCAAAGGAACCTTGATGCACCTCGCATATGTCAAAGGTAGCCGTTACTTGACTGCAGGACTGAGACTACATAAAGGAGAAGAAATAAAATGGGTGAGTCAGATGCATTGGATGTGCCGGACAAGACAAATACCTTTTAAAAGGTATTGCTAGCTGTACTTCTCATAGCTGATCCAAGCCAAGGAAGGCCCCATTTGATATGAGATTACAGTCTGCACAAAGTGCACAAAAAAACATTGTCACCATCATCTAGTACAGCTCCCCAACACAAAGCTCCCCTCCTTCCTCCCCGGGTCCTGTGCAACACCTGTGGGTAAGGAGGAGACATGGCTTCTGCACTGAAATCTTAGCTGATGTGCACTCCATAGAGAATTCTGATTTTCCAGGACAAGTGTATGCACATGTTCTTTAAATGCCAAAGCACACAAGTTACTGCTTCATCATTTCTTATGGAAAAAATACAAAGCCCCCATACACCCTTGTCATCATCTTTTTTTCTTTCCCCTCCCCTACTGCAGGAACTGATGCTAAGGTTAATATGACTATTGGCTCTGAGACAGAACGTGAGCATAGCTCTGCTCTTCCACAAATTTCCTTTCACAGAGTAATAGAAAAGACCTTACTGGCACATAGGACAATTTACTGTTTGGCATAAGGGAGTAAAAAATGGCAATGAACAGATTCTCTAAAAGAGTGGGGAATTAATCCAGAAGGGCAAGGCGTCCTTCTCACCAGCTTGTTCATCACTTATAGACAGTTACTGTATTGTGAGGCTAAAGCCTGGAATTCTAACAAGTCAATACCAAAGCTCTATGGGATTTCTTGTCCCTGACTTCAGTGTCTGTATTTATTGAGTGAGGACTGATGGTATAGGGTAATGTAATTTTCCAAGCCCTTTCAAAGCAGAGATTAATGAGCAAGGTCAGGCACCAAAGGCACTAGACAGTACTTCAAATCCTGCTTCTACTTTTTTTTGTCTTTTCCCCATCTCATAAAAAAAAATTCCAAACCTTCTAGGTCCCAGGCACTGACTCAACAACATCCTCTTTTGAACTTGATGCTATTTCAGATAAAAGGTGGAGGGGTTATTCTCCCACAAGAATGCAGTCATACATTCTGACAAGCATCTGACTAAAGTGTAGATCATTAAGGCTGGGTTGCAGTGGACTTATTCTCAGGTGTGTAGCAAGGAGAAGGAGCATCCACCTTTTTATAGCCTAAGTATTGATTAATTACACCTACATGTCTTTTTTTTTTAACGTTGGTAAAAGCAAGCATGGTTTTCCAATAAAGTCCCAGTGAAAGGAGAAGGTAGGCCCATATTCCTAGCTCTTCATATATATCAGGAGGTTATTATCCTGACTGATGGTGCACTTAAACCCACACAGTACATTGAGGACAGAAAGAAAGGTTGTACATGCTCGAAGCACAGTGTATTTCTGAGCTCCCAGTGCAAGTGGTGGCTATGAAGTACCACAATGGCCCACCACCCAAGCTGCCTTCCAGCCCTCAGAAATGTAACAAATTACTTTTGGCTCCTGGAACATTCCCCGTCTCATTCTCCAGAAGGTACTGTCCTCCCTTTCCTCCGTCCCATCCTGGTCCAGCAGCACATCCTTTTGCTTGGCAATCCCACCTAACAGGGTGCACACGCCACCACAGAGAGAAATGGCATCAAGCTGTGCAGGGATTTTGGCAAGTGGCCATCACACATGATCATTCATTTATGGGTGTTTTTTTCATTAAAAAAAAATTATGGGTGGGCATTGATCCTTTATCTCAAGCACAACTACACAAAAAACCCCACACAACTTCCAGGCAATGAATTGGGAACTGCTAGCACAGCAAACTTTAGCAAGGTTCAAATAGAAATTCTTTGCTCTAAATGTATGGTAATAAATGTTTTGTATCCTTGCAGATTCAGAAGGTCTCCCTGAAACTCAGAAGGTGGTGGAGTGATTTGCTTTTAAATATAATGTTTTAAATACAAAAAAGAAAAAATATTCTAAAACAAAAAAAAAAGCTTTATTGAGGTGAGGTTTTCTGGAAGAAAAGAAGGGTTCCTATTCATTCTATCTTTGCTTTCATCTCAGTAAGTTTTCACCTGATGCCTTTTAACTACCACTGTTTAAAAATGGTTTTATCAGGAAGGGTGGGCCTTGATTTAGCAAAGTGCTGCAATTGCAGAGTTATTAAACCCAGTGCCAGACAGTTAGATTTTCATATCAATTAGACTGAGGCCAGGGAACAGAGGTTTCCCTCCTGCTTAAGTTGTATGTTTATTGCACACACAAAGCAATCTTAAACAGAATTATTAAGGTTGCAAAGTTGAGCATGAAAAAGTTAGTAAACAACAAGCAACACTGATACTGTCATGCAATTAATTCAGTTAATTTTGCATACACAACTTTACTTCCAGAATTTCCCATTCCAAATTCTTGACTTGGCAGCCTTCATAGTCTTAGGAGCATTTTGTGTTTCCTAGGTTTAAAGAAAAATTTTATTCTGCTGCAACATATGAACACTCACATGGTTCCTCAGCATGACTGCTTGGAACTGTTAGATCCACCACATAGACCTCTTGTTTTAATCAAGTTACTGACAGCAGTAGTAGGTTGGTGTCCTCTACTTGAATCCGCAGGAAATGGGATGAGTTGCATATTTTGCCAATGCATTTCATACAACTGACAGACAAGGAATAAAGAGACAATGGAAGGTATGGGCTGCAGGCTCAGGGACTTCGTCGCTCATTGATGCCTTCAGACGTGGTGGCTATTTCTGTTTCACCTCATCTGCACAAACTCAGGGCTAGACCCATCTCTTCCCCAGTCTAGATTCTCATCATGGTTCCCAGCAGACCTCAAAAATGCTGTCTCTTTATTTGGCTAGTCCTAGTCCCCATAACTGTACCAAGGCATCCCCTAATATCAGAAGTCCACCCCAGCCCCTTCCCACACTACCTGGCTTCTGGCCTCCTCCGGTTCTCACATCCAAATTCATGTTCCTCCCACCTATTCTCAGTTTTCATTCAGAAATACCACACTCTCCCTAACACTCTGGGGTTAGAGTTTCCTGATGAGACTTACTGAACTACTGAATGCCTTCTTTGCTTCAGTCTTCAGTGCTAAGACTGGCCCTCAGGAATCCCAGGCCCCGGAGGTAAGAGAAGAAGCCTACAGAGAGGATGACTTTCCCTTGGTCGAGGAGGACTGTGTGAGG
>Ga0065711_1000796_pt1 | contig 66985 bp, 47 predicted proteins | sample Hoacrofraction12_FD_59098 | JGI IMG/M metagenome (GOLD analysis project Ga0065711, IMG submission 59098) | Hoatzin crop microbial communities from Cojedes, Venezuela - Epithelial fraction 12 v2 (version 2) | ecosystem: Host-associated > Birds > Digestive system > Esophagus > Crop | place...
GGTCGGAGCCCTGGCCCAGGCTGCCCAGGGAGGTTGTGGAGTCTCCTTCTCTGGAGAAGACCTGTCTGGACAAGGTCCTGTGCAGCCTGCTCTAGGTGACCCTGCTTGGGCAGGGGGTTGGACTAGATGACCCACAGAGGTCCCTTCCAACCCCTGCCATTCTGTGATTCTGTGATTCTGTGATTCTGTGATTCTGTGATTCTGTGATTCTGTGAATGTGAAACAGCAAATGTACTCCACCTTTAGAAAACTGTAAAGGCTAAAAGCTTTCTTACCAGTTTAGTCTTTCTTTTCCTCCTTTTCTTTTCAGAAATATTCAGAAGTTTTGTAGTCCTAAACAAGGCTAATGGGTACTGAAAAAAGCAAGGAATGCTCTGATCTGTGTTAGTGGAATGCTATGAAAACCAAGCTGCAACATGCATGTTGACGTACAAGTGCTAGTAGTGATTCATCAACATGATTTCCACATACTCAGGTACTCCATTCAGACTGCATCAACACATGAAACACAAAATACACACTGAATTTTACTACTAGATAACTTGCATCTATGGGAACAAATTCTGTTCAGTGTAACCAGTAAGTTTGGCTTTAACATTATTCAACAATATATGTAGTTTTTAAACTTTAAAGAAGGAAGTAATTCCACCTCTGTGAGTTATGTCAAAAATATACTACTTCTGCAAAAAAATATTTAGCTTCACAAATACGACATGGAGAATAACTAACTGAGCAACAAGTATGAAAATTAGGCTCCAAGTTTTTGAGGATCACCAGCTGAATTGGATCCAAGGTTTTCAACTACTGCAGAAAAACAACCCATAGGAACAACAAAATTGTTATTACCCTGATAATCCTGATGTATGTAAACAGAAGCATTGTTTGTAAGACATACAACCCGATTTCTGACCTCCTAATCTCTGATAAGGCTTCATTTCATGTGAGTCATTTATAAGATGCTTAAAAGAGAGCTACAAGGTTGATGAAAGGCCTGAGAAACTTGGACTGTGATAACAGTTTGAAAGAACTTGTATTGCTTAGTCCAAAGAGGAGACCCAGAGGAGGCATCATAACTCACTCAAAGCTGCTGCAGGAAGAAGAAAGTAGAAGAGGAGGGAGGTAGCTTCAAGATAAGTGAAACTGCGGGAGGATCTGTGGGACAATCTCTATACAGAGGTGAGGTGGTCTGACACAAAACAGAGCAAGATCCTTTTCCATGCCATTTATGACCATCTCCCAGCCCCTCAACGTGGGTAGTGTGCCTGCCTAGCTTGCTTTCCTTACCTTCACCCTCTTGGACCATCTCTCCAATCCCTCCCTAACTCCTGGAGAGGTAGACCTCTCTGAGTACACCACTGGCCCCCATTGACACAGGAACAGCCAAATCTACTACAGCCCTTCCTATTCTTAGTGCCTTTCCATTCCCTTTTGCCTCACTCTACCATACCACTCCTAAATTAACTATGTATTTCCAAAGAGCTATAACTATACATTTCTTCTATGTGAAGACCCTCAAGGACTTCATGACGGACAAATAATGAAGTTCTGTATTACTTATGGGATACCATAGCTCACAAGTCTGTTTTTGGGGAAGCCTAATGCATTGTGGAAACATTATCTAATTGACCACTCAGGACAACTTTTTGAACACTGTTGTATGGTCCATTTGGTTTTCAGAGTGAAAACAGATCCTGGTAAGTGGCATGTCTTGCCATACTTCTTTGATTGCAGAAGTAGTCAATGTCAGGGGAAAGAATAAAAGATGGGATTTCCTGGGCCTTCAGCTTCAATCTCTAAACTCATAACCGTAAATTCATCTGTCTAGAAAAAGAACCATTTTATTAATTGGTAGACTTGCACTCAGTCCATACCTTTCATAGAATCACAGAACGGTAGGTATTGGAAGGGACCTCTGAGGATCATCTAGTCCAACTCCCCTGCCAAAGCAGGGTCACCTACAGCAGGCTGCACAGGACTGTGTCCAGGTGGGTTTTGAAATTCTCCAGAGAAGGAGACTCCACAACCCCTCTGATCCAGTGCTCTGTCACCCTCAGTAAAGAAGTTCTTCCTCGTGTTCAGATGGAACTTCCTGTGCTTCAGTTTGTGCCCGTTGCCCCTTGTCCTGTCACTGGGCACCACTGAAAAGAGTCTGGTCCCATCCTCCTGACACCCACCCTTCAGATATTTGTAAGCGTTTATAAGGTCCCCTCGCAGCTGTCTCTTCTTCAGGCTAAACAAGCCCAGCTCCCTCAGCTTTTTCCTCGTAGGCGAGATGCTCCTGTCCCCTCATCATCTTCGTAGCCCTCCTCTGGACTCTCTCCAGTAGCTCCTCATCCTTCCTGAAGTAGGGAACCCAGTACTGGACAGAGTACTCCAGATGGGGCCTCACTAGGGCAGAGTAGAGGGGGAGGAGAACTTCCCTCGACCTGCTGGCCTCACTCTTCTTAATGCACCTAAGGATACCACTGGCCCTCTTGACAACACAGGCCCACTGCTGGCTCGTGGGTCCCTCTTATATATCTGAAAACTGCTCTGAAATTCATATAGAGAAGAGACCTATATAAAATGCCCCTATATTTGGACTGACTGATTTCAGTGTTAACTATTTGTCTCACTTCTGTCTATATTTAGACTGCCTGTTCATAATAAGTTATTTTCTCCCTACTGAAAAACAGGTTCATTCGGTTTTTTGTTAACTCATCACTCATTTTTTTAAAGGCTTGAAACCAGGCCCCACACTCCTCTGCTATCAGATGCTTGTTAAACTGCAGCTCATCCACACGCTTTCTGAGGTCCTTAAAGTACCATTTTGCTTACCTGTGATATCATCTTGTAAATTTTGGATTGTTTTAACTAACCAAGCATTCTTGCTGATTTATATAAAGTCTGAATGTTTAGCTTCCTGAGAGATATACTGTGGCCAGAAAACTAAAACATAAGAAACATGGTTGGGGTTTTTGTCTGTTTGTTTTTGTTTGTTCATGCGTTTAGTGGATGCAAGAATTAATATTACTCCACTTTTTTAATAAAACACACATTTCAATTTGACTGCAGCTGTCTGTAATTTAAACTTGAATTGCTCTACAAAATGAAACCTCCTCTGATAAAATTCTCTATTCTTCATTCTGATATTTTTTATTTACAGAGAAAGTGATTGCTCCTTTTCTTGCAAAGAGAGAGATAAAGAACTAAAAATCAAGAAATATTTATACCCCGATAGATTGGAGATGGCATGTCACCAAACCTTTGATACATTAGTTCCTGCATATGGTGATGATATTGGGATGATGAACTCATGTTGTTGAGGTAATCCACTGTACTGGAAAGTACCTTGCAGGGATCTTTTATTTTCTGTTGGACATAGAAATTAGCCCTTCCCATAATAAAATTATTATTATTGCATGTAATTGCAAAACCAGAGGGCCATATTCTATGAGCTAACTCACACCCAAGCTTTTTAGCATGACTTTCAGATTCTTAACATCAAAAATATATTTATAAAAATGCATATAACTTTTGGGTTTGATGTTTTACTGGATTGCCTTGTTATTTGTCTTTATTTGTATTGATTTCTCTTTCCATATATTGTTGTATAAAATATAATGACTTAGAAAAGTGCAATCAACCAAAATTATGTCTTGGGTTTGGAGAAGATCAAAAATGTTGTTATTATTCCACACTGTTTACAGCCGATTGGATTCCTCTGCCATTTCCACCTTCATTCGCACTCTTTTTCTTAAATTCACACATCAAAAAGAAAGAAAAAGACTGTTGCACCTGCGGTGTAATACTGCCATGACAGAAGGTGCAGTGAAATGATAGAGAAAAGGGCAATATTTGAAAACTTACACTGCAGCCCACTTGTTTCAGATTCAGAAGGGGAAGTATTTAAGGGTGAGGCTGCATCCATGTATTTACACCATCAAGGCTTTTCCCTTGCTGTTGAAAGTAACTCTCCAAAAACATATCTGTCTCAGTTTCATCTCAAGGCAAAGCAGTTGATGCCTGATACTATCCTCTCTTTCTTTTTTGGGTCTAGGCCAATTCCAATTGAAGCCACCCGAAAGTATCCCTCTGGCTTGAGCAAGAAGTTAAACTGGGCTTTCTTGGGTTTGTGGTATAGCCTTGGGCAACACACAAACCCTCTGTCCCATAATTAATTTATTTGCATGCTACCTTCCATTATTACAGAAAGCCAAGTTAGTACTGAATTGCGAGTGCGTAGTTCTTTTATGTCGCATTTCAAGCAGCTCAAAGCACAGTCTTATCTTAGGGTGGTGAGGCACTGGAACAGGTTGCCCGGAGAAGCTGTGGCTGCCCCCTCCCTGGAAGTGTTCAAGGCCAGGTTGGATGGAGCTCTGAGCAACCTGGTCTAGTGGAAAGTGTCTCTGCCTATGGCAGGGGAATTGGAACTAGATGATCTTTAACATCCCTTCCAACCCTTACCCTTCTATGATTCTATGATTCTGTGACCTTAGGTACCTATATATATAAAACCGACATGATCAGATGTTAGAAGCAGATAAATCTGTAGGGTACAGAAGGATATTACAGAGTTGTTGGGGTTTTTTTCTTCCTATAAGATAATTAACTTTCTGTTCACTGTATTTTTGGAAAATGAACAGCATAAGATAAGGACTGACTAACAAAGGATGATAATAATTTTTGTTATATCTACTATTATTACATATTTACATTTTTCCGTTACGACAACTTTGATGTTGCCATAATACTGCAGTACATGAAATTTTGTGAAACTACAAGTAAGGAAGGATGAATTCTACTTCTGATATGAAAAAACCCATCTTTCTTAAGCTGAAAGCCTTTTCTTACAGCATAAACACGTTTTTAGGCAGGAAAGTTTCAATTTCTGAGCAAATTCGTAGGAAAATTAAATAATAAAATGTATAAATGCAATTTTTAATTTCAGCTCAAACATGATTTATAGGACAGAGAAAGAATTGGGACAATACTTGCTTACAAACTCAAGTTGAAGCTATATGCTGCAAAAATCAGATCAGTCATAGAATCAGGTTTGCTGACCAGAAAGTATCTCATTGTTTTTACAATGTGGACCAGGTCTGATATGTTAGGAGGATATAAGAAAATTAGTAAAGGAAATAATTAACCTTTGTTCCCAAGGTAAGTATTATAACCAATCCCTGAAATTTAGTTAATGTGGGGAATTGTGTGAGACTCATCTGACTAAATGAATGTTTACTACACTGACACAAGTACCTGAGCTTAGGCTTTTTTATAGTCATCACAGATCTGGCCAATAGTTGATGAATGTGTCTCATCCTAAACTAGATGCCTACATCTGGTCAGCTTAATTGTGCCCTATGAGGCACTGATTATATTTACTTCCACTGACTACAGATGGTGACTAGATGACCTTAGGTTAGCTATGTGACTAGCTCAGCTGTAGACATCTACATCGCAGACACCAAAAAGTTAGATAAATCAATATTGGCCCTTTTGATACTGGTTTTGTAAGATTCACTCATAAGTTAAACAGATCTAACAGAAGAACCTGAGCAAGGTATAGTTTAAAAAAGCCAACTGATTAGGTTATAGTCTTGGAATAGGAAAGACCTTGGGACAAATCTTTGCTCTTAATTGTTCAAAACAAGGACTGAAATCACTATATTTTGTAAGTCAAAGTCTACTAACTACGAGGCTACCATAGTTACTGTTCTGATGTGAATGGCATTTAAAACTTTTCATTCCAGCACAGTACAGGATTAATTTGAAAATCTCTAATAGTTCAAAGGAATGGAAAATAAATCTTTTGCACATTTCGGTTCCACACCTTTTTTTGCTACAGTCTGTGCCTCCAAGGCACATTTGAACATCTAACCCTTTTGATCCATCTGGTGGAATATATACACATAGTAGGAGTAATTCAAAAGGGAAGTTGATTTACTTTAATTTACAGATTCATATAGGTTTTTGCTATCTGCTTAACATGGCACACCCTTACCCAGTCCCTTGGCACTCTAATTGAACCGGTCTTAGATTGTTTAGAATTTCTTAGCCTTAGACTATGAAGGCTAAATTCAGAGACGATCTATCAGATGAACAGGGAATCCACTGTGGATCTAAGGTGGTTTACATACCTGGAAAAACAGATAAACTTAGATTACCGCTAGAGTTATTTCATCTCACAACTACAGTTACTTTCAATTTACATAAAGATTCATTCCTGAAGGTGGCAGCATCATGAGCAAATCAATATTCAGCCTTCAATGCACACAAAAACCCAGAACACTACCATGCAATTACAGGTGTTAATTGAATAGTAGTGCCACATATGACCTTTTAACCTGTATAACTGTAAGTTCTGTGCTAGCCATTGGTTTGAGGTTTGCACTGAGTAATTCTCTTGTTTTTCTCTTGAGCTGCAAAGCTTAAAATGAACATCCTTTCCCTTAGATGACTTTTAGCATTTCATGCTACTGGTCTTCATGAATTATTATAAACATTACATACCAGAAATGGTGAATTTTGAACATTTTAGACCTGATTCTTTGCTTCGCAAAGGTCATTTTACGTAACACAGGCACTGTAAAAGGACTCACATCATAGACGGATTGTCTTCTTTGTCTACTTCAAAACCCTCTTCATAGTGTGAAGTGAACGCTATTGGGAGTCCCCATTTCCCTGCACATCAGGGTTCTTTTTTTTTTACTTTATTCTTCACAGTTACTAGCTATGTCTGTGTAGACTGGCTGGTTACAGAAAAAGGAGGGGGTAAGGGTTTCACCCACTGTTGTCCCTAGGTACACAGAAGCATGAATCACCCGTTTTTACATAAGTAAATTTTTTTAAAACTGCCATTGGTAGCAAACACTTGAGATCGTACAGAAATTTATTTAACTAGACTCAAATCAGAAAAAGCAGAGAAGAGGTACAGATGGCTCTGGCAAAGTCCCTGGGACAGCCAGAAGAAATCTCACTCTGCCCCCAGAGGAAGGCAAGCTTTACTCCGTCCTCATCTCCTCGCTAAAAACAGGCTTTTCAGAGAGGGTGAGCCCAGCCTTTCACACTCAGGTAAGCAGGGTGGCACAGCTACAGGAAGGTAAAGCAGTATGTGGGCAAGCTCCCCGCTGCTTCTTCCTGGAAGAAAGAATTTTCATCATTCCTTAACAACGGATACACCTAAAGGTTGCAAACTAGCCCTTAGTTCTTCCCAGCCATTTTCTGATATGCGGAGAACATTTTCCAGTCCAACTGGACTCTCTCCCCGCTGTAGCGCAGGCCTCTGGTTGTCAGATTCCCAGAGCAGAAACCTGCAGACTGATGTTTTGCCTTTCAGTCTCATCCAGCTGGCGAGAGTGGCCTGGCTTCCCTGAACCTCTCCTGGGGTGCTGCTTTCTCAGAGGTACCCAGCAACAGCCAGCTCCATAAAGCACATACTATTTAATTAGAAAAAGCATTTAGGAGAAAGCATGCCTTAAAAATAATGAAATAGCAGGAATAATACTTAGCTTACCTGCTTCTCACATGGTTTTTTCCACATCGAAATTCTTTACAGGGTTTGCCTCCGTGTTGCTCAGTCTTACATCTGTCAGTAATGATTGGTAAAATGCCTCTTCTCTCATGTCAGAACGGAGATTCCCCACATTTTTGGATCCTTCGTCTTCTAATGTTTCCCAAATCTGACCAAACTAGTCTAAGCTAGTCCCACAGGGCAATACTTCAAAAGGTTTTTTTTCTGCTTAGTTTAACTATTGCAGTTTATCCTCATTATTTTTAGTTCCTACAGCAACCATTCCCTGCGTTAACAGATAAGCCAGGAAGACTTCAACAAACAGCTCTGTAAAAATGTGTGTATAACTTCAGTAAAGTCAGAATGGTTGCAAGTGAATATTCTGTGCTACTGTAACATCTGCAATATTAGCACAGATGAAGTGACACCGATGCAGACAGCCTGTTACTTGTGCTGAGGAGTTCCTGATGCAGCTTCTTTAGAATTTCACTCCAAAAATTTTTTTTTCAGTTCTCTCTGGCAAAAATGCAGCTGTCAGAGATCCACTGCATTGCCTCTGGCCCCACTCTGCCAAGGCAGAATTAGCTCATCTCTGGTGCGGTTGCACTATCATCAGTATTATAGCTGTGGTTTTGTTTTCACCTGGGCCACTTTGCACTCCAGACATGCTTGTAGATGGAGACATGAAGAGAACATGTCGGAGTGTATCGCAAAGAAAACTGGAATGGCTGAGTGGTATTACCTCAGCTAGTGGCAAATGTGACTTACCTGCCATTCTGAATAATCAGAATAAAAAATCATAATTACAGTGGCATTTAAAAAGAAATATATACATTAGAGGGCAAAAGTTAGACTGAGTGGAAACAAGCCCTGTGACTTCCATTTCTGAAATGAACATAGACTTTTAGACGAGCCCTGAGCATAACTGGGTGTATAAACTGGACTGTCCCCAGGCATGGCAGGGTCCATCGCTAGAATGCAGTCCTTCCTGTGCACACTTCTTGCAGTGGCAGTTCGTCTGTCTCCTACCTCTGTATCCACTCACCTCTGGTGACTGTCACACAAAGAAAGCAAGAATCACAGCTCTCTATTCCTCCCTCCATTCCTTTTCTCTAAAGAGCAATACTTTCAGAAATCTGTTTTCTCGACATCTACCCTGAGCTTTCACCTAAGCTAGGACTAAATAAGCCATAACTACTTTACAGACCATTCAGATCTAGCTGAATGATAAGAAAGGTCATCTAACAAGCTGCTGCTTAAAAGCTTTTCCAATTATTGACTTAAATCCTTTTATTTTTAAATTAATTTAAAGTTTTGCCTGTATTACATGCCAGATGAAAGTATATCACATATTTTGATGAATGGCAATGAATCTGTATTTGGGGAAAAAAGATGTCAAAGCAATTGCACGATGAGAGCCTTGGAGCTTTTCCAGCACTCACAGGATAAAGGTGTCCAACGGTGTTTTATAAAAAGGTAAACAGAAACATACATGATCTCTTAGTCATAAGTAGAAAGTTTTACCATTACATCTGCTTGCTACACCTCTGAAAAATACTCACAATGTTTTTTTGACAATATGAAAGTGACTGGAATTCGCTGCAGAGATTTTCTCCGCAAGTTATAAACACCAATGCCTAATATGTGCAAAGATATTAAAAGTACAATGCAGCCTTCATATAAACAAATCTTTTTTATGCACGTGCCTGTGCTTGATGATTTAATACCTATAAACAGACACTTTCCATTCATAAATATTTCTTTTTATTCATCTAGAAGGACCAAGTTGTGCTGCATAGGGATCCGAGTGTTCTATAGCAGGCTTGTGCTTCTGCTTTTATGGACTTTACTCAGAGAAAGCCTCCAAACAAAGTGTTTCAACTGTATCTGAATCTCTGGACATTAAATAGATGTCAGGCTTTCATGGGAACCGAGAGCTTCAGAAAAAGGTTTTTACATCAGGGTGACTTGGCTTGGGAGTTTACATTGGCTTCTGTCCAAGCAGAAAGATCCAAAAGAGCAAATTACACCTCCACACCCAGTTAGAAAGTCTGCAGGTATGAAGTTGTTTGTTAAGTAGAGCCATTGCGTTAGTAATTTTAGCTGTGTTTGTTCTTTGTGGAAGGCAACAGGCTCTTCCAGATAGTTTCAAAACATGGCAGGGCAAAACTTGAGCTTATTAAAACTAAGTTTCTACACAAACTGTTGTTTCTTGCTTCACAGGTTTCCTCTGCTCTTCTCAGCCAAAATGATTGCAATGTATCTTTCTCTGTGAAACATTTTTTTACAAACTTTTATTTCAAAAACTACACTTAAATGCTTTGCTTTAGGGAAAACAAGCAAAATCACAATGTTCAGAGCTGACTCCTTTGCCTCACGGGCCTGTCTACTTATCCTTGTTATTTTATATTTCTCCAAATTGGAAGAAAAAATGTACCTCTCTTGCAGAAAAGTTCTTCCACCTTTTATTTTTTATTTAAAATAAAACATACTTGCACAAGGTCAATGAACCAGAGAAATACTTCGTAAGCTTCCTTAGACTTCTGTATAGAACTTTTCAGGGTTACATAAAGCTGTAGCTCAATTCTGATCCATGAATGCCTTATTATAGAAGCCTGGTCAGAAATATTTATTTTTCTGAATGGATTTGGCTTCAGAAAGCAAGAATGACCAAATGATTACAGTAATGACCATTTGTTTCACTTGGCCCTTTGCTGTTGTACTAGGAAATCAGTCTTGGAACTCTGAAATGGGTGAAAAGGTCTAGAGTTGTCCTTCCTCTGTAACAGCAAGGAAACATCCCAGCTAGTTTCAGTGGAAGTGTAAGACTTGGTCCAATTCACAGAGGTGTAACTGAAGGTAGAGTTTAGTTCAAAGGCTGACATACGTGTAACCGACAAGCCCAGCCTGTTCCTCTGGCTCCGTGGAACTGCTCATATGAGGAGGAAAAACAGGACTGAGTTTTGCAGAAGGAAACATTGCTTTAACTCTTACTGTATTAAACCACAACGCAACCCAGAGGAAGTCTGCTATGCAGGTGTCTGCTGTCCCTAGCAAAGATAACCGTCCAAGAAGTGCAATACAGTGCCCTCAGTCACCCATATATCTTTATGGTGTTCTGCAGACTACTGGTGTAAGCTTACAAGATGTAGCTGTGGCAACCGGACATGCAGGAATTGCAGGCACAACTCTCTCAAACTTCCTTTGCCTTGCATACCACTGTGGAATTGCTGGACAGACTCCTACCACCTCATCGAGGAGCTCAGCTGTCCCTCAGGCTCAGTGACTACTGCTGACACTGCCTAGGGTGGTTTGAATTATGCCAGCTCTCAGAAGTGATTCATCTTTCTCGTGCCTGTGTCTCCAAGCATGCTCAATATCAGCATATTTCAACTTACGTATGGTTTCTAGGCCAAAAAAGTTTCAGTTGCCATTGCTGTTGGTTCTAAGGTTAACTTCCAAGTTTAAGAAGCACGAATGCCTCCTTGTTGGCTGAATTTGTAATCTGCAGATGATAGCATAGATTTTCTTTTGCCTTCTCATACCTATGTGGAAGTTCTTGTAAATTCAGCTGCAGCATAGACACTGGAGCTTGTTTTGCAAGCTATGGAGAAGTGGGCTGGTAACATATCTAAACAGAGCATAAGCCTTAAGGCTTCTTTTCCAGCCAGCTGTCAAAGCTTTGAAACTATCATATGTTTAAGGCACTGAAAGGGCCATGGAGCATGAGCCTGATGGAATGTGTGGTATTCATTTATCTCTGGAAGTTTACATGTCCTGCTTGACGAATTAGAGCTCCAAAGTGATGAAGTAAAGGATGAAAGGAGATGCAAAGTAGTATGGTCCTCTGCAGTTGCACAAGCTGCTTTAAAGCTGGAGTTCACCAAGAAAAACTTTGGTCCTCCATTGAAAATACTTTCAGGGATGAGCAATTGATCTTGTACCTGGATGGACTGCACACTGATGGTGCTCGGCTCCAGTATGATTTGTAACAACCACTCTAGAAAAGGACATTTTCCATTTAATGAATATTTCGAGCACTGAAGCTGAAACGTGAGTAGATGCCTGACTCCGTGTTGCAGAGGAAGGGCAACAGGAGAGGGAACGAGCCACATATACATCCTAACCACAGAATCATCTTTCTCTCTTTTTAGGAGTCAACTTTAGATTTGTGCTAAGCATCCAGAAAGATCTGCAGATGTCTGTGTGACCAATTTGCAGCTAATCAAGAGAAGTGTGACCAGCAGGTCGAGGGAGGTGATTCTGCCCCTCTACTCTGCTCTGGTGAGAACCCACCTGAAGCCCTGTATCCAGCTCTGGAGCCCTCAGCACAGGAAAGACGTGGACCTGTTGGAGTGGGTCCAGAGGAAGGCCACCAAAATGATCCAAGGGCTGGAGCACCTCTCTGACAAGGACAGGCTGAGGGAGTTGGGGTTGTTCAACCTGGAGAAGAGAAGGCTCCAGGGACACCTTATAGCAGCCTTCCAGTACGTGAAGGGGAACCTACAGGAAAGCTAGAGAGGGACTTTTTACAAGGGCATGTTGTGATAGGACAAGGGGGAATGGCTTTAAAATGAAAGAGGGTAGACTTAGGTTAGATACAAGAAATAAATTCTTTACTATGAGGGTGATGAGCCGCTGGGACAGGTTGCCCGGAGAAGCTCTGGCTGCCCCCTCCCTGGCAGCGTTCAAGGCCAGGCTGGATGGGGCTTTGAGCAACCTGGCCTAGTGGAAGGTGTCCCTGCCCATGGAAGGGTGGTTGGAACTAGATGGTCTTTAAGGTCCCTTCCAATCCAAATCATTCTGTGATTTTATGATTCTAAACAGCAAACTACTTAGGAGTTAAGAGTCATTTATTCACTTATATATTTGCTTTGAATTTAGCTGAAATGGCAATGTGATGCTGCAAGACCACTGCAAAAGTTGCTGAAGAATTCATTTAAACATCCAACAGACAAAATTTCGAGTTGGACCTGCCATGCAGTTCACTTAAGTCATACAACATTGTTTCTGTAGTCACACCATGCAGAATAACTTCTCTAAGTGGACAAATATCTGTACAGTGGATTTCTTCAGAAAGATGGAAAACCAACTCACTGTAGGCCTCCAGTTGATGCTCTGACTTGATAAATGTCGTCATCCTGTGCTCCCTCTGCAGTCACTGGGAGCAGATAAGCGTCTCCAGTAAGTAACTGGGATCTTGGACGCTCTGATTCATCTTCTACGGGTGACTTCCTCTCCACTGGCCGCACAGGGATACTGTGCTCCTACTTGATTTACCCAAGTTAGATGCATAAAGTTAAATCAACTAAAGATTCCTCCAGATGAGCCAGAGGAATTCCAGTGTATTCTTCCCTCTTTGTTTCCTTTTTTGTCCTGAAAGCAAGTTATACAGGATTTGTTTTTAAAGTATGTGTGTTCCCTTCTGCATATGAGAAAGGCATATATAGACTGGGTATGATATCCTTTTCTCACATAAATAATAAGGGGTTTTTTTATTATTATCCTCAAAGGCACTAAGACTTTACCCCAAAGATTTTGGGAGTGGTTTGGGACCACTCAGCTCCTTTCCTCTTTAGCCATAAATCTGTGTCCTGTCTTACTGATGGACCCAGTTTAGGAGCTGGAAGGAGACAAAAAACTTCTCCTCCTCAAATATGCTTGTTGCATTTCTGGGTACTTCCTTCTGGGAGAAGTAAGCTCTCAGAGAGGTGACCTTTCCAATGAAGGATTACATGAGCGGGAAAGAACCAGGGAGAGCAAAGCAGACTGTGGCCTGGTGTGCCGGAGAATTATGGCGGGCAGAAGGGAAATGGCACAGGAGCGTTTGGATACAGAGTCTAACATCCCCGCATCAATCACTCTTACAATGACAACCAGTGACTAGGAGTTTTTGAATGGCTGTTACCCACCCCTCTCGCTTCTCTCCTCTCAAATTCTGCTGTTGGTAGTGTGTAATTAGCCATCTAAGTATTTAAATCTAATTGCATATTTCAGATGCAAAGACAAAGAGAACAGGGAGCTCTTGATTAAAAGATGGAGACTGCTTTTGTAAACAGAGACTGAGGAAAGGTTCTTGCAGCTCACAGTCTCACAATGTCCTCTTCTAGGAGGAAAAGTGAGTTGTGACTGTTGCTGGTGTTATCACTTGTGACTGGGAGCAGAGAAGTCCATAAGTATTTTCAGGTGCCATACTCATGTACATGAGTGTAATAGAGGACTCTAACTTCAGTAAATCAAGCCATAGCAAGATTCAGAGTCTGGAATCTGTGTGCTAGATAAACACAAGCTACTTTTTCAGGTGGAAGTATAATAAATATTAAACAAATAACTAGGGGAAGTGATGTAATCTCCATCACACAAAGTCAAGACCAGTTATACTTCTGAATTACGCACTCTGCTTCCAATGCATAGCAAGTAAAATTATTGTAATGGTCCCCTCTAGCCTTAAAACGTATAAACTGCTTCCTCTGGTGCAGCAACAAAATGCAGAGGGCCGAGGGGAGAAGGAGTTCGTTACACTTAAAACCACACCCCAAAGGAAAGTTGCTTGAGAGGAAATTGGTGCAGTAGGCTAATGAAAGGCGACAGTGACCAACAGAAAGAGAGGATGCATCTACACTGCTTACTGTACGAGCACCATTTGCACCAGCAGGGGAGGGAGGACCAGGAGAAGCATCTGGGGAATCGCAGCTGAGGGTGAAAACCAGGATTTAGGAATGTTCTTCCATTGGTGCTGGTGGTCCAACCCTTTTGTTTTGCTTGCTATGTCTGTACAGAGACACCAGCTGAGTACCACCATTCTTGAAGGTGGTAACTTTCCCTTCAAGGAAAAAAGATCAAGTGCAAACTCAGCTCACCGCAGCCACCACAAATTATTTATTTGCAGATCCCTCAAACTTCTCCAGATGGCCTCCTCCTATTCAAAAACTGTTGAACCTGCACTGTATACCTTTCTGGGGTAAAGAATCAAATCTGAAGAGATTTAGAAAAATGTGAAAATTTTGATGACCTTTCCTCAAATCATTTCAACTTTATGGTAAAATCAGACTTCAGAATGTTTTGTTTTGTTTTGTTTTTTTCCCAGAAAATGAGAAACTCTTAAGACTATGCCAACCAGTACAAATAGATCAGAAAGTATTTTCCAGCCATTTCTTGTGATCAATAGCAAAAAAGAGAAGAAATATTGTACCTAGTGGGAGTTTGTTTTCATAGGGTTTTTTCTGAAGGATTGGCTTTCTATTCATGATAAATCATGATTGAATTCTAACACGATTCTTACAAAAACTGTTTTTACCCCTAATCTATCAATTTGGTGTAAGCTGAAAGATCTACGTTCACTGAAGAGAAGGACAGCCTGCTTTTTGCCTTCTTAGCAATTTCCATATGAAACTACTGGCTGTGTCACTGTCTTTCTCAGCAGTTTCCTAAATCCAGTTGTACCAGTAGAGTGAGGTTGATTACTACTGTTCTTTCAGCTTTTTTTGACAACTGTTAAGAAGAAGAGTATTAGGTTATTTTTAGAAGATCATGTATTTTACACAGAGAGAACCAATAGCATTCATAATATTAAAAGTTCTCCTATAAGCTTATGATACGCACCTAGTCCCATTATCCAAAATATTCAGCATTCCTTTATCTTAACAGTTTTTTTTCTTTTTCAATTTCTTATAGATTCTTTACAGTTCTGATTTTGTCTGATGCTCCTTTCAAGTCTGAAATATCTGAGCAATTGCTTAGAGGGAGAAAAACAAGTATTTCTTTTCAACAAAGATCATGTTGCACACCACACAAAAGTTTTCTTGTTCCCCCATTGTTATTACCATTATTAATACCATTACTAATAATACAAAACATTTATATCACTTTGTAATATTTACAAGCATGACTAAAAACAAATTCTCTTTCCTAAAGAGGTTTGCCATTAATTTACAAAAAAGATAGACGCAGTTACAGACAGATCATAGTCCAAAGGTGGGAGGGCAAAAAGAAAAAAAAATATATAGATATTTATATAGTGACTAGAGTGGCATATCCTTGCACAACATGCAGCATCCTGTGCACTGCTTCCTGGAGCTGCAGTCTCCCAGTCGGCCCGAAGTCAGTGCTTTGCTGAAGCACGCTTAGGGTTCACACACCTTTCTAAAGCTGGTTGGCAGACCTGCACTTCTCAGGTACACAGCTGAAACAGTGGACAAAGCATTCTGCCTCACCAGGGTTTGACTTATCACCTTGGATGTGGGGTGCAGAAACTGTTTATCAGTTTCCCGAGCGACTGGCTGTTTTGCTAGGTGTGTGTCTGTATTCAGTGCACTGTAAAGCCACACCTCTCCATTTCCACCACTCTCATTCCCTGCCTGATTACATGTGCTCTGTCATACTCTTGAGAAACGAAGTGGATAGCTTGCTAATATCATGACAATTTTTTTTCAGTTGTTGTTGAGACATCAATTTTATATGTAACAATGACTAAGACATTTTTAGTGCTTAATCTTTGCTTCTTCTGACAACATCCTTTGTTCATCACAGTCATAAAGGCATAAACTGTTAGTAATGATTTACTTTTTTCAGAACAAAACATTAGTGTGAAATCCAATATTTGAAAACTTGTCCTTATTCTTTATACCCATTTCTCCCTTGCTGGCTTCATTTTCTCACACTTTATCTTTGTATGAATAAACCTAAATGGTTTAAATGCATCTTAGAAGTTCAAAGAGGGCAATCTATGGGTCAGTGGCATGTGTTCTGTTTTTCTTTTTAATTTGCTACAAGAGGTATCTTTCTCTGAAATTCAACGTTCAGTACATCCCTAGCTGAAGAATGTATGGGGGAGGGAAGTGAGGAATTCAGCCAAATGGCAGACAATTTAATATTTTCTGAACTAACACAGGTGTCTCACCATCTTTTGGCAGATGCAAGGTGTTTATATATTCCCATTATATTCATTAATTTGTGAATATGTGTTCAAGTATGCTGTCATAATTCATGCACGCACTAGATATACCAAATGATCAGGAATAGCACCTGGAATAAATTCTGCATCTTGCATAGCAGTGAGAGATCTCTCCTCAGAGAGGACACCAGAAGCATGAAGCTCAGGGGGCTGTAAAGATCTGGAAGGTGAAGATCCCCCACTGCATGCACCAGGGAAGGACCTACCATGTTGACAAGGTCTGCAGTCCTCAGGGAGACCCCTGAGACACCCACCGAGATGCCATGGGGCTCAGCATCAGTCCCTGCAAGTTTATACTGCCACTGGGGATGTGTAGCAGGCAGTAACGAAAAATGGCCACTTTTAGATTTGTGTGGCTCAGGTCTGAACCATTTTAGCCAAAATGCCATGCAAACAAAATTATAAAAATATATATCCACTGTTTTTAAAGGTTTTTTTAGAGGTATTTTTCCCATATAAACAGCTAGAAGGGAGGGAATAACAAAAAAAGGAATAGTCAACATGCAGAACACATATTTCTCTAGATTTTCTAGTATACCTAGAATGATTATTCAAGTGACTTAAAGTAAGCATGACTTAAAAAAATGTAATGTGTCCTTTAGATAACATACACAGGGTGAGTGAGCACCTGGCATCAGTTTTTCCAGTCCTGTTGACTCCCCCGCTGCACAGAGGCAGCCCTGTCGTCACCATGCATTTTGGGGCTGCTGTGGTGGGCGGTATCTGGGAAAACTGAGAGCAGAAAACAGAGAGCGAGGAGGTTTAAGAGGTATAGTGAAAGATGCGTTAATTAAACTGGAGAAGAATAGGAACCAAAACTTTGCAGAGGGGTAATGCCTTTCTTTTATGTTGTGGTGATCAAACTAGAAAATTAGCCTCTTGAGACTCAAGAACAAACAAAACTAGGTTGATTTTTTGAGGAAGACTTGGATAAAATGAAGAACTTTATAACAAACCTAACTCTCTGTATTGTATACACAATTAATGGAATTTAATAAACAAACGTTTTTGTAAGTATTATTTTAGAAAAGAAGCTTCAATAAATGTCAAAGTGGATATTTGCTTGCACAGAATCTCAGTTGTACATGTAATCCCAGTAATTGCTTCCTTCTAATTAGACTTGTAATAGGTACCCAACCCAGTCTAGATGTTCTTCAACAACTTGTCTGAGATGTCCGTGGGCCAGATTGCAACAGAAGCTGACACAGAAATGATGGAGCAATGCACCATGAGCCTGTCCATCATTAAGTGACCAGTGCAAGTGTCACCCCCATCTCCAGTTCACGCGCAGCTTGGAACTCAGGCACAGATAAATCCCACCTGTCTGACTAAGTGCACACCCAAGAAAGTCACTAGAGTAAGAAGCATAATGTTAGCAGCACAGTCACTTCAGCTTTTTAAATAGTCAGAAAGAGCCATATCTGGAGGTTAGCTTTGAGCTGTCTTGAGTGGGTGACACTCTATTGACTATGTATCTATTCGTGTTGCTTACATTAGGCAGGTGATATGAATCTAGGCTTTGGAGGCATACAAAGGAAAGCTGGTCCACAGAGCAGGTGTGACAGGCTATGGGAAACAGGCTGCATCGTACCGACAGCAGACGCACAACCCACTAAATGCTGCTCAGCCTCTGGTGATCCATTGTAGGCTCTGTGGGGATTTATTTCTTGGATTTAGGGATGTGAGAAATCTCCACCATCTGTTTTTCAGCAGAGCATTTGCAAGGCCTAGCAAAGGTGGCTGTTTCAGGTCTTCTGGTACAATGTTCAAATGCACCTGTGTCAGGAGAATAAATTAAAGCATGATTCACATAATTTAGGACTCTGACTTCATGGATCTGTATTCAAGCCTCCTGCGGAGGCACTTCTTGCTATCCTTGATTACATAAATTAGGGAAGCCCATTTCACCTACAGAAGCATATTTCCCCTCATGGGACCTGTCCCAAAGTTCAGCAAACTCAAAGATGTCCTTTGCCATGAATTCAATAAATTCTGGGTCAGTCAATTCCCAGAGATGAAAGACAGAATCCAGAACAACTGGGGAGATAAAACAAGCTGATCTTTATTTCCAGCAATGCACCATGTTCATCCTTAATGGTGCATAATGACTGTTATTTACAGGGAAGACTGACTCTTGATTAAAAGAGAAGTTTAAAAGTCGTTCTTAGAAGGTATGCACTTTATTTTGTTGTGTAAGTCCCCATCATTCAGTAGGGTGCCAGGGAATGACCTGGAGAAGGTGACTAATGAACTACTACTTGCTGTTTCTCATAACAGAGTGCATTCAGTGAAATAATCAGTTCTCGTGTTTAAAACAACATCAGGAAGAACTTTTTCACATTACACACAACTAAACCTGAGGAACTCATTGCCAGAGGATGTTTTGGTGGTATAAAAGTGTTAAAACAAATTAATGGAGGAAAGGTGCATCAAATACTGTTAGGCATAGTTGTATGGACGCAATTTCCAGCTCATGAAGTTGCTAACCACCAATGACCTTTTTCTGTGAGTTCCTTTCTGAACTTGGCTATTACACTAAGCAACTGCTGTTGGACACTCTCTAAGGCAAGCTGTTAGGCTACAGGGAACTTTGGTCTGATGTCTATGGCTAGTGGTAAGATACATTCTTATGTCCTTATCTCCACTTAGTATTTTTATTAAGACATCTTCTCACAAATTCAGTATACAAACATATAATATGGAAACAGCCTCGGCCAGATGTAATGCTTTATAGACTTTGTCTGAACCATAAAAACAGTTCAGATGCCTACATTACTAGTGCTCATATAAAACCAAAAAATAACAATGTCATTGCATTAAAGAAGATGATGTGTTAACATGTTATGTAAATAACATGTGAAACAAAAGTATTACATTATGGAAAACACTAAAATACATATTTCAGGCTCAAGCCTGGGCATTGGCTTTTTCCCCAAGAAAACAAATAAAAAATCTGACATCTTAAAATATTTTGTGTGTGATATGGAAATTTGTGATCATTTCACAAAAGCTAGTTGTTGGAATGAAAAGAACAGGGGTCACTACTCAGGAATTCAGCATTTCCTATTGGTCACAGAGTATTGAAATACCATGGTTCTCCCTCTCCAAATGAAAAAGAAAATAAGCTTAATTTTACTCAGTAATTTCCATATCTAATTACTAATTTTTAATTAGCACTGTATTAGGGAGACGTATTTGACTTTACTAGTTGCTGTTGTCAATGGTGATATTTTAATAATGATTGCTGAACCATACAACTTCCACTTTCTTGTTGCCTCAACAAGCAGATGCAGGCTACACAACAAAGATGTGCTCCGAGAAAAAGACATGGGTATCCATGCACCAAAATAATTTGGACGGGCAGGGCAGCACCTGAAGTCATTACCAATGCAGCAATGACTAAGAAAAAACTTCCAAGCAAATGGCTGCTTCTTCAGGGGCCCAGTTCATACTTGAATAAGGCTGGATTCAGAATGTCTTTGTGCTATTAGTCATGCAATTCACACAGCAATCACTGCCTGAGCAGTCAGATTAGACAAGAAACTTCATGCTTTGCTTGTGGCTCACATACCTGCTCCTTACAGTCAGCTGAAAAGAAGCTATCACACTCCCAGTAGTGTCACGACAGCTGATTTGTTAGAGCAATGGAAGTGTAAATTCTCCCTGAGCTTCAGCAAAGGCAGCAGCTGAAGACTGCTGAACATGCCCTGCAGCAGCATATACAAATACCTGGTCATTGCTATCTAAAGCCTGTTTTGGAATTTCTGTAATCACCTTCAAACATACTCCATTAATTAGAGTGCAGGCTCTAAGGGCTAGAAGGAAAGGCACTGGTTTCCTCTCTCTCATCCATCCTTCCTTTCTTCCCAGGAAGAAGGGGCAGTTAAGGGATTAGCTCTACTCCCACTATGTGTGAAGAAGGCATTGCGAGGAGCATCCACCCAGCAAAACTCCTGCTACCTCTGCTCTGTCTCCGCTGCAGTGAGAGCTGGAGGGAGAGCAGGCCTGTCTGTCTGTCTCTCACATGACCTGCAGGTGGAAACAGATGGCCAGAGCCATACATGGGCTGGGAGGAAGAGATATTCTCAAATGATGCTAGAAATAGAGGTGGGACAAGGCACCATACCAGATAGCCTAATCAGGTATTGCATTGCTAATTTAGAAACAAGTGAGTGTGTATGTATGAAGTGCTAAGATTGACAAGCAGCCTGTTCTGAGGTATGTCTGATGCTAGCAGATGGGAATTAGGATGGGAAGAACTCATTAAAATGCTCTGCCTTTTAAAACCCCCAGGTGAAAAACCCAAAGATGTCTCCTCTAAGCTGCTATCCAGAGTTAGGCAAAGCATGCCAATGCCATTGCAGGTGCCCAGCTCTAATGCCACTCCTAGCACACAGCCCTCCTCAGACCCATCGTCTTCGCCAGTTCTTGCCTTCAGCACCCTCTTGCCCGCCCATCCTGCTCAGCAGCTTCCAGGGGGAAGGATTTGGGTGCAGAACTTGTGCAGGGTGTCCGAGATAACAGTCTCATCCAAACAACCAGGACTTTGCTTGAGCCGACTATCAACCACATTCTCTTGGCAAGCGTGGAAAAAAATCGAAAGTAAAACTAGGATGAGAGCACTGTGCTTCAGGGGTTTACTTGCCTTTGGGTACTGAAAGCAGGAAGACTGGATAACAATATAACATTGCTCAGGGTTTCAACTCCATGGATGCTTCAGTAAAATATATTTAAATAGAGATGGTGAGGTTGCTTGTGTGAGTTTAGATATACATTCCTGGCTCATTTGGGGCTGATCATGGTCTTTAAATATATATAAATGTATATATATATATGAACATTTATTTTAAAAATTTAAAATATCCTTTCATGAATGTTCAACATTTCAAGTTTATTCATAGACCTTACCATTGCTGTTTACTTCTCCAGTTCTTAAGTGCTATGTGTCCTTGCATGCCTTCCACCTTTGAAGACAGAACTTCTGCAGGATGTGTGAGGTAGCGTCACCATTCAGAAAATAGCTTATTTTGAGGTAAGATGGGAATTTTTAGCTGCAACTGATATCAAAAGGCCAATGCACATACCTTTGGGTTATACTAACATCCACATTATAGACATGTGAAATGTCTGTATAGATTTTTCTTTTTCAGTTGAGAGAACAAACTCCAAAATGGAACCGAGCACCCCACATTTTAACATCATTGAAAGTCAGTGGAATTATTCCTAAAGCCCAGAAAAAATTCTCCTCACCATGTGCAAAAGGTAAGCAAGTCAGCTGAGGGAGGCACACTGGAAGAGTGAAGAAGGGCTCCAGACAAAGTTTTATAACTTTGTGCTTTGTGCTCAGGCATGCTTCTGCTCTTCCACTTGCTTATCTGAAGTCAAACCCATTAAAAAAGATACTTAACTTTGCACTGGCTATAGTAAATTCACCTTTACATGATGTAAGGGTAGGGTTTCATGCTTTAGATTGCCAAGCGAAGATTTTCTGGGTTTTTTTTTTTTTAAGTGGCAGCTGAAGTTAGACTTCTAAAATCTTATTCTTTTGAAGCGATGCTGTGATGCTGTTACCCAACTTGGTTTTGTAATTAGCAGGTTTGGTTTTAGCAGCACTAATCTGGTGATGCTTGACATGTTTGAAAGTCATGATACTTGGACGTGACTTCACAAGCCTGTTACTTGGTAAGAGCTTTTAGAAATGTTGCTTGAAGTCCAGCCTCTCCTTGTCACAGAATTGGTCCTAGGTAGCTCCAGATTGCTCCTGTAGCTCCTAGGGCTTCTTTCTTTTCTTTCTTGTTTGGCTTTTTTCTCCCTTAAATCTAGGATTATACCTGTTCTTTGTCCTAGCACAGAGTCTGTCTTCTTTAGCTGTAAGCACGATCACTCATGAGATTTCTAATGCATTTTCAGTTAAACAAAATATATGGTAAAAGCAAATTTTCCAAATGAATATTAGTGTTTTACTCTGTAGCCACAGAAAAGCCTGATCTAAACAGTAAAATATAGAACATATTCCAAACATTAGGACGGAGTTTTATTTATCCACGTTGGTTTAGCCACTCTACTCTTCCTAAAACCTAGATTTAACTTCCCTCGCTCACACTTCCCTCCTCTTTTTTTTTTGGCTTCTGTGTATATAAGATAAGCCTTTGGCATTATTTAAATTCCAGAAATGTAATCTGATACAACTAATTATCTCTCACATAACACTGATGATTCAAAAAGTGAAATAAATAATAGAAGAGATAATGATGTTAGAATATTTGCAATTTAATATAAATAGTAGATTTTTTTTCTTTTAATAAGCTATAATGGCATATGTATAGATTTTTTAATTTAGAGATAAGACAAAAGCCTTTGAAAAGTACTACACACTCTCTGAGGGAAGAAGAGGGATGATGTTCCTGAGACACATTCTTTCTCTGCTCTGCTTCTTTGTACACACCATGTACATATCCATGTATCTACAAGGATACATGGGACATAACACCACCTGAATAATTACAGACTGGTTTACAGCATCCATACAGTGAATATATCATTTATTCAGAAACTATGGTATTATACTTACCTATAAAAATAATTTAAAATGCATACTCAGTTCAGAGGATGGAAAGGAAAGCAGGATTATCAGTGGAGAAGTGGAGCTGCACTGCGAGCTCCTCAGAAGGGAGGCCATGGCAGTAGGAGCTCTTTAGCAACAAACACAACGGGGCCAGATGCCGAGGGCAGCTTCTGGGCAGTCTCTGTGCACTACTGCAACACACAGGTTCAACCATAAGAGTTATGATATGTCTTCAGTTTCATTTTGATGCTCAATATAATACCAAATACAGCATTGGCCTTTAATAAAATGCACGTTTCGTGGCTTCTGATGGGTGTAACTAACATTACAATCTCTAATTCTGATAATCTTTCATTATTTATCTAGCTGCCTATATGTATGTCCTAAGTAGTGCAAAGACCAACTTTCCAATAGCTTTTAATGAAGGTGTTTTTAGGAAATAATTCTGGAAGCGTATTGGATTTTCTTCACATATCTTTCTTTTAAAATCAGCTTTTTACTTTTTCATGTGTTTTAAGGTGAGAGATTGATTGCTCTCCAGTGCTTCCGAAGTCAAACAAATAACAATGGCCCCTTTACTTCTGAATCTATGCATGTGCATTGTGAGCTTGGTTCTTTGGCTCCAACTCTACATCAGAATAGAAACTTGCTGTGGATTGTGTCCAGAAGCTTCAAAATGCTGACAAGACATTGGCACAGCACAGGAAAGTACATCAACTTCACTCATGCCCAAAGCAAGTCAGTCATCAGCTGACATAGATCTATAAATTGACCAGTCTTCAGATAAAATGGTTAAGCCAATGTATTAGACTAACAAGAAAGAAGTTATACATTGCAAATGATGTTTTAACCATCATGAATATTCAAAAAACAGTAATATAAACAATTTATTTTGCACTCACATGATCTTTGCTTACTGTCTGAATTAAACAGGTTTTCTTTCTCCTATTGTATCAGAAATTTTTATATTTTTTTTCTTTATTTATTAACCTCAGAGAAACCAGACCACCGTACAGGCAGCTTTGTTCTTTCCATGCAGCATCCCAGATATTAGTAACCTGAAGAAAGGCAGTACACAAGTCCTGCCACTGACCTGTCTGACTTTCTCGTACTAAGACCATTTCCTTCCTTGGCTCAGCAACAGGTATAACTCTTCTCCAATTTCAGTTCCCTGGTCCAAGGCTGCTTGTTTTCGTACCTAAACATCTCTGAAGCAGCAACTCCAAAATCACCGTTGCAGTCTGAAGCTGTTAAAAATATGGATTAATAATGACTTTGCTAATCCCACCAGGAATACAAAATGATCATCTTTCATTAATATGAACTGTAAGTCTCTAGCATTATTATTTTTTGTGATACTTGAGTTAAAACTGTGCAGAAGTTACTGTCTCCTTCATTTTGTTTGACTTCGAAGTAAAAGTTAGGCTAAGTTTTGTTCATGATGGATGCATTTAGAATTTCTCTCTGTGCCAAGAGGTCATTGCCTTTGCCTTCCTCCAGCACCTCTGCCTCCTGGTCAGAGCTAAGATCCTAGGCCTCTCTGTTACTCTCTCTGGTGAAAATGAGAGAAGTAAGGCACAGTCCGTTCTCTACAAACAGGTACTTTTTCACCAGAAACAAAAGCAAAATCTAATCTGGACAAACACCAGAAACCTTTTATACACAGCTGCTTTGGAGACCCAGGTTTCTACAAGGCCAAGGCCAAGCACCCTAGGATCTTGAAGGAGGGAGTGGGAGACCCTGCATCTGGGTGCTTCTGAAAACCAAACAGAGAAGCCATAAATCAGAAGTAAAACCTGGAAAGGGAAATAAAGGTGGTCATCATCACCATCTTTAAAGGAATAAGTTGTGAGACTGGCCACTGCATATGAACCTTGCCATGTGAGCAAAGATCCCTTTGATTTCCACTGCTCCTGGCTTGCTGCTGCTTTCTAGCGCTTATTTGCTGTCCATTACCCTGCCTTCAGTTCTTTCTTTCTAGACACTGAAGATAGTCTAAGTAAATTCAATGAGAGAAAAAAAAATCTGCACATCTTCTTTTCCTCTAAGAGGTACAGTGGCAGACAGTGAGGAAGCTTGAGATGGTTCAGTAGTAAGTGAATCTAAACACATACCCACAGACACATTAGCTCTGCACAAGTCTTCCACCCGTGCCCATACTGACCAATCATTTTCTCTTGAGGTTCTGAGGGTAAGATTAATTCTACCTACTGAATTAACTCTTCCTCAGGAGATGATAATGGATAAGAGAGGATAACTTTAGGGTTTGAGAGAGATGGGGAGGGCTATGTGCCTCTAAGACTTTCTTGACTTTCCACCACAATACTTGAAGACTTCTGAAGAACTTCACTGGTCAGCACCTGATGTGTTCTGACACCACCTCCCAGCAGCTGCCACCATGGGGGCATGCCAGTGAATTTTCTATTTTATACCAGAATTCTGTGATTTGTGGCTGCAGACTTGCCTTACTTATCAATAAAAGGAAAATTGTACCCCACATTGGCAGAATGAGGTGCTAGCCAGGAGACGCTAACTGCTTGAAAAAGTAGCAGATGACTGTTACCCAGGGCACCTACAAATCTATACATTTTTCTGATGCTGTTGGCTCTAAAAGTTTGACAGAGAAGGAAGGCATCATCTCAGAGTGACAAATTTCATTATTGCATTGCTCTAATCATTTTCATTTCTGCACATTTTATTTTTCTTCCTTACCTTCTACTCCTTGCATCATGTTTAGTATTTCTAGTTTTGTTGCAAGGCTGTCTTTCTGATTATGTTGCTAGGTTTACCCTGCACACCTTCAGCAACTCAGAAATGACAATGTTATCATCACGATTATTATTATCAACAGTTAATAACAATAGCAGTAAGCTGAAATGAATAGGCGGCAAAAATCATCTATTCTGAGGAAACTTAAAAATTACCTTGGACTTGATCCTGCCTTAATCAAATTTTAATATTCAATTTCACATTCAGACAGATGGGTTGATAATATAATGCATGGTGTTTTTAATCAGGCTGATAACAACAGATACTAGCTATGCTTGCAAATCTTTTTGTTAGAGAGAAATTCTTTTGGACTGAAATGGATGCTTAGCAGTCTGAAATAATCTTGACAGGAGAAGCCCATACTCCAGAAAAGTTTTATCAGCAACCACAGTGATCCTGCTGATATTCAAGTGAGATTCCCAAAACATATCAAAACATAAAGCGTATGACGAAATGTAGACCTGTGTATCGTAAGCATTGCAAAGGGTGTTTCTGTGCCCTGCCTGTTCAGTAATTCTCAGGAGCTCCAGCTCCATAAATGTAAAATAAGACTTATCAGAGATGAGTACATTGCCATATGCCACTTGTAAGACATTTTAAAGTGCAGAAGGTGAGACAGAGTCCTGTCCCTCCTTTGCTGAGATATTTCAGACAAGTCACTTCATCTTGCTGTGCCTTGGGTTCCTCATACTAAAATAGGGCAAATGGTGCTGACTTCATCATACACCACTTTGATAGAGCTAATGGCACTTCCCATTTGCCTTCTCTATTACAGTAGCTCTCTTTTTTTTAGCCTTTCATGTAGGTCTGAATATAGCACTGACAAAATAATTTAAATCTGTGTTCCTGGGTGCTTGCCAGAAAACATAGTTTAGGAAAGTCTTAGGCTGGCTTCCTCTTTCAGAAAGGAGATCTGTATTAACTTAGGAATGACAGATCCTCCAGGTAACTGCTGGGCAAACATGCTTCCTTTAATCAAGAAGGTAAGGCTAGAGCAGAGAAGTTTAATTATTTAAGTTGTTGGGGTTTTTCACTTCCCACACAGGAGACTTTCACTCAAGGCTAAGTCTGAGACTGCAATATTAGGGAGTGTTTTCATGGTTATCTCATGTAGATCCAAGCCCTTGTTACAGGCCAAATGGGCTGTCCTACCCATCCTCTGCCCCTGGCTTGGCACCCTCAGCTCTTCCTCCCTGCTATCATCTGCTCTGGATGTTTAGCATCTTTAAAAAATACAGCGTTTAAGCCATTTAGGAAATCTGAAAATTATATGCAGCCTCTCACACAATTGAGTGTATGCATGTTCTTTACAGTTGTGGGTAATATAAAATTGTATAAATACATATACTTAGTTAAGAAAGATAAACTGCAAAAATATTTAACAAAAACTTCTAGAAAAAACACAAAAAGCAGAATAAAATTCCCCCTAGAAAAAAAAGACTGAAGCGAAGCAAAGGAAAAAAAAAGTTAAACTGAAAAATAAATATTACTAAAAAGGAAAAACTTTAAAAGATGTGATTAATATTATGTAACTGAAGAACTAAAGTGAATACATTAAAAGTGATAAATCTTTTAATTTAAAAATTCAATTAAGACATCCACATTAGCCTGCTCTGCAACAGTCTAATACAGTTGTGATGAATTTATGAGTACATCAGTTCTGGGTTTATCATCCCAGACCATACTATGTTTACTTTCAAAGACACATTTACTTCCTTTCATGTGTTATCCCCTCATAGCACAACTTTTGAGTTAAGGTTGTGAGCTTTAGCTTGATCCATTACGATCATTAACGTTAGCCCTGTATGAAAATACCTGCAACATACATCTGATTGAGATACCTGGTCTGACACCCCATTTCCCCGAGTCCTTCAGCATTCCTACTTGGTAACCTCATCGCTTGTTCTGAAGGGAAGGGGCCCTGGGAGTTGGTTTAGCTCTGCTTGAGCAGAGCTTTTCGACAGCCTCCACACTGAAGCAAGTGCTGGAGATGGATTTACGCCAGTAGGAATTTCTTATCTGCAGTTGAGTTATCTCTTCATCACCAGTGACTACCTCTTCATTCACCTGTGACACAAACAAGCTAAAGAAATCACATGGCCTTTCCTTTTGTAGTCATATCACACTGTAGGATGATATTGATTCTTCAACCCATCTGTAGCGAGAACATGCTTAAGGGTAACTTCAGATTGTACCGATTTAACTTTCATGCATCTTGCAAATGACAAATAATAAGTTGGTCAGTTTTGTTCAATGCAGAGCACTAATTTACAGCTGCAATTAACAATCATAGAGTCTCAACAGAAATTTTATCAAGTGAAAAATTATATCATGTTGCGCTATATAGATGAGACAAAAGTTGTACTTAGCCATCTAAACTTTAAGATAGTTTCTGTTGAAATTAAATGCACAGAACAGTATCATATTCTTGTTATTACTGCTCTTATATGTATCTTACACCACAAAATATTCTGCATGTCTCCCTCTCACTGGACATCTTACAGATTCTGAGAAAAAAATCAACATTTGTGTCCATGAGACCTGGCCACTTTACAGAAGGGCTACTCTAGCACATTACCTAAATTGTTCTCACAATATCAGAATATGAAGTGTACCAAAATTTTATCAGAATACACAAATATCCCTAGCTTTTCTGTAATGAAGGTACTTATTAGTACTTCATCATGTCATTCTTTGTTATTCCCTGGTCTTTTTTTCTAGGTATCGTGAAGATCTTTTTTGTTCCTGCATATTGTTCACCATGGGAAACAATAAAAAAGAATGTCTCGAATGTCTCTCCAAAGTCTGTGAATATGAAAATAATACAGGCAGGAAGAAAAGCAGACTTTCTGACTGGAGCAGATGTATTTATTTTGAAATTTGGAAAGGCACTGAGTGGGTGCTGACCCAGTGAGGACAGCAACTGACCCTCAACTGGGGGACTTGCTCCTTGCTGACCTGAGGCAAATCCCCCCCCTCCAAGCCCCACGACAGGGGCAGGTGTAAGTCATATTGGGGACCGTGCCAGGAGGGGTGCAGGACCAAACAAACTTTTTCCTGTGAGATGCTCAGAAAGTTAACTTAATTGTGTGTGTGTGTATATATACATATTTGTGTGAAAGTACACTGCATCAAATATGGATGAAGCAGGTTTGAAATCAGCTGTGGGCTTCGCCAGATGATGCAGTCTTGGAGGCTGAAAAGCTTACGCATGATTTTAACAAATGACTCAAGAACAGTGTTTTGAAAGTAATGAGACCACTGCAATAGGAAAAGGGTGCTTTCTGAAGCACTCGAACTTGTTTGTGACATCACACAAGTGGAAGTCATTTGGAACTGGACCCTTAGCTAGCTTTGCGATGTCAGTAGCTGACTGGCTGAAATTTTAGATGCCAAAATATGTTTTAAAAATACTTCCATTACAAGAAAAGCGAAATTTTAATTTACTGCCTTATATGCCATTTGTATTTTGAGTTATACAATTCTGTTTACTCAATGATTCAAGGCCCTTTCCTCTGTTGTTCTCTAAGGTGCTAACAGGGGTAAGAGAAAAAACCACAAAAATCTTCATACAAAATGTAAAGGAGAGAAAATCTCCAAGGGCACAAAATGACTGTTATGTGAATTCCACTAATTCTGTTTTCTTAATTCCAGTATTCCCAAAGGGTAACGGTTCGTGGTTTAGGATTTCTTCTTCTAGTTAGATCAAACTACTGTACATTTTTCGGTCATTTTTGTTTAGACTGAACTATTTTTTAAAAATTATTAATGTGCAAATTATATTTTTGAAAGTTTGAACTTTTGTTTTGAACTCGCATTTGAAATTATGTGACAAGTTTTCCCATTGAATAATTGTTCTTATTTATCTTTTCTGACAAGTCCATGTGCACTATTCTTCATAATGAGGTATGGCACAGAGAGACATAGTGTAGCAGCTGGGGCTTTTGTTTTCACATTTGCTGGGTCTATTAATGTTGTCTGAGGCATTTTATCATCTTTTGTAGATCAAATTATCTTCTGTTATAATAAAAAATTTGATACGATAAAATTCAGATATTTTGGTCTCTCAAAGAACACACATATTTTATATTTGCAAGAAATAACTTCTATCCAGAATGGTCAAAAATGGAAATTCAGAACTGCCAGAGGTACATTTGAGTGAGACACACTTTCAAGGCTCCTATATAGCTTTCACATGCAGTGATTTCTCGATAATCTAAATAAAATAAGTTTTATCAATCTTCTTTCAAGGACACTCCAAAAACAGTCTATTGACCCAACTCTCTGAAGATCCGTAGCGAAGTTTGAGTACCACTCATTCTGAAGCCATGCTTGCCCTTATTCTATGCATTTCCCTTACACAGAAAGTATAGAACTATCTCTGAAATGCCAGAATATTGGCCCACTTCAACCAATGACTACTGCGTTAGTAATATGGATATATTACCTGCAATAATGATGATATCAGTATGGTGTGAAACATTCAAAAACATAGAAAAATAACATTAAAAATTCTGCAAAATAAAAAAATAAATAAACCCTCCAAACAAAATGCTGGAAAAATCTAGAAAATGTTTTAATTTGGTATCTTTTGGAATATTTCATTAAGCTAAAGTTCTGAAATAAGACACTTTGGTTCATCAAGGAATACGCATATTTTATACGCACAATAAATAACATTTTATTTTTACTTAATCCAAAAGCACATTTCACATCATTGAAAATTTCCTGGAGCAGGGAAAATATAGATGTGATCCATTTAACATTGCCCGTCCCAGTTTTCCCCACTGACTCACTGCTGGGCATGTTGAGCTCAGTCCCAAGAGCTGAGTGACAGCAGGGACGTGCATGACTGGCTTTGGCAGCCCTAGCCAGCTGCAAGGCAGCAAAGCACCCATGCTAAGTGGCGTGTAGGCATGGCATGCCGCAAAGCTGCTTACCCAGCAGGAGCATGGGGCCTCATCCCAGGAGGTGCTGAGTAACCCCAGAGGTGCTGAGCCCTCTTTTCCCAGCTTGAGTTCAGTCCTGGGAGATGCCCAGCACCACGGTGGGCTTGGCAGGTTCAGGAGCACACCAATCGTATTATAATTTGGGAGATGAAGCATGCAACCTCCTGCCAGGTTCAGTGACAGAGCAGAAGTTCAATTTATCTTTTTCTTGCCCATTACGGGGCCATTCAGGTGTCCCAAGGACACAAGGAGGGACTTACAAGGCCTCTGCTGCAGAACGGAGGGACCTATTGCTGAGCAAAGTTAGGAATCCTCTTTGATTTCTCCATCCCTCATGTATTTGTGCTCTTGCTACCCAAAATGAGCCCAGGAGTGGGCTGTGCAGCACGTCCTCCCTGTGCTGATGTTCTGAGCAGCTCTCCAGTTTCTCTGGCATGGAGCATGGGCACATCTCCCTCTCCACTGTGTCAGCGAGAGCACAACCCATAGGAAGGGAAAGGTATGGCACGAGGAGGCTTTGCAGTTGGTGAAAGCAGAGTGTCTCCTTCCTCCGCTTCAGATACTCTTGTGGCCAATGAATAAAACACCACCTTTTTTTCCCCAAATTAATATTTTACCTCTTTAACAACAAGCCATTCTGCTCTGAGTGCTGCACTTCTGTGAACAATGTGCATGGAACTGTCTTCTTCGTGCCTGAAAGTAAACAAATGGACTTGCATTTTAATTCAAACTAATAATTTCTTAAAGTCCATATTCTTTACAGTAATATTCATTAAGCTCTTCTATTATACCTAGTGGAAGGAGAAAACTGGTAGTTGCATTCAAAGCAATGATAAGTTACCATTTTAATGATTCCCTATGTTGTGAGTAATTTATAAATCACTTGGTATCTTCCCAGCACAGCTTGCCTTCTGTTTTTAAAATGTACCCTCTCGTATCCAACAAAAGGGTTTCAGTGCAATAAGAATTAAGGTGTGTCTCTTAGCTTTTACCTCCAAGCAATAATGATGTTGTCAAGCGTTTCAGGTGAGACCAGCCCAGAATTTTGGGGTGGGGAAAGACACTTTGTTATACGGCATCTTCAGTGCTTCCCTCGGAGGGAGGCAGAGACACCTTGAAGGGCTGAGTGTAAGGACATCTACCGAGTGTCTTCTTAAATAGACACCAGAGCTGGGGGGGGGGAGGGGAAAAGGAACAGGCTTGTAACCATAACTCAGTTGGACTTGTATGCGAGAAGGCAGATGCCATGGATTGGCTCCCTCACCGAACGGCTGCTTTTCTGTTCCTTTTATTGGTAAGTCAGATTTTAAAACAATATTTGTAAACTTCTGATTATGCCAGTTAAATCTTCCTCAGCAAAGCATTACATTTTGCAGTATAAACTACCCTTCAAAAACATAATGTGAAATTTAGCATAAAAGATAACGCTGTGCTTATTTTAAACTGCACTTCTGAAGGTTCTATACAAATAATTCAGTTTTTCATTAAACGCTGACAAATGTTTCTTTCGATTAAGACTTTCTGCTATCTACTGATGTTCAGTATGTGACTTTCTGTCTTTAATGCATGACTTTCCAGGTGAATGTTGTCTGTGGCTGCTATTTAAGGAGTCACTGCTATTAATAAAAATCTTAAAATTATGAAAATCCTAATAACTTGACTGGATATTATTTGATTTTATGTCTATTTTTTTAATCAATTGAGAGAATATGGATATTCCTACAGCTATACTTAAGAGAAGAACATGAAATTTAGTGCCTACCTTAGCTGAGTGAAAATCAAATCTTGGCCTATTATTTCACATTACAACGAATTCCCGTCTTGTAGTGCATTAGTGTCTGAGAACGCCATGCGCTGAGCAAGTGAATGCATGATGAAAGTGTTGCTCTTTGGGTTTGTTTTTCCCACTGTACAAGGAAAGTTGTGGCTATAGTCAAGTGGCATAGTTGTACAATGTGCTCATCAAGGCACGGAAATTACTCAGAAAGGACTTAGAATATGGAGGGCCTTCTGCTTCTGCAATCTGATTTTTGTGTGGATTATTTTTATTCATCGGTGCTGTTCTTCTAAAATTAGGTAGAGGTTTAAGACCGTGAAGACTGAAATGAGTAGGATTTCTATTACAGTTCTGTCCTTCTGTGGACATTCATTTTGCACAGTGTATCAGTAAGTGTGAAAGTTCTTGTTACTGATCCCTCTAGAAATGTTGCAGTCAGGGGAAAAGTGTTGGTTGTTATAGAATATGAAATCCTAAGACTTACTTTGAAAAGGCAATGCATTAATTTTGACAGGTCTGCAGTCAGGGAAGTAGAACTAAGCAACACAGGGCAGCTGCCAAGCAAACGACGACAAAACTTGGCAAAAACAAGTTACGGTTCAGATAAGTTTCTGCTTGTTTAATGCAGCGCAGAGGTCTCAGAGACTGGCATGTTGCACATCGCATTATCACTTCTGGATTTTCCTTTAGCGTTAGTGACTGTTCATTTTACCCAGTTAGCTGGTGATGCATACTCCTGATGTGTCAAAGTTCAAAAAAAAGTTGACTGTACAGTGTCTAAGATCTGTCCATTCAAAAGAGATTTTACTCAGCAACTCTGAAGCCATTTTCATTCTTTCAGTATGTTATTGCTACAGTTGTGACTGACGCAGGATATGTGTTGGGTCAGGAAAAAGAAACAGTTATGAAAACTGCCATTATGTTTTGATTACTATCAAATATTTGAACTTTTACTACCCAGAGGAAACAATTGTTCTTCTTACGTGTTCTTCTGCACTGCAGTTTCATGGTGGCCTGTAAAACTTAGTATCATCTTTCAGCACTTTATAGAAAGCTCACAGAAAAGCAGTAGAGATTAAATAAATTATAAATTATATCTCCAATTTTAGTGTATTCTGAGAAACAATCTTCAGCTTGATTAATCTTTCACAAACATTACCTGTCTGAATGGTGTGCCTGGTTATATATCATTAATAAAGTGTATGAAATAAAACTGCCATGGAGTTTTATCTACTTTAGTACACTACTACACTTTCAAAAAAAGAAAACTTAGCAGCCCTGAAACTAATAATTTTCTATATGCATTTCACCGTTGGTGGGACTGATTCTGCAACCTTTGCTCATGTGACTTCAAAGGCGTTATTCTCATGAGTAAGGGAGTTCTGTTTGTGATACTTGCACAGACACGTTTCATGGAAATAACCTGTTTGATCAGGTATGACTCTTCTCCTGCCAGCTATCATGTGACAGCTAATAAGTTTAAATTTACCACATCTCTTATATGGTCTTCTGCCTCGCTGCATTTTCCCATGTGTTATCTATGCTGCCTTTTTTTTTTTTTCCCCAGTTGTCAGGCTACAGTTACACCTCCTACTAATAAAATAGTTGCACAAAAAAATATTAAGGGGCCAAATTCTCTCCTTGCATATGCACACAAAACATCTGCCAGGATGTAGCCAGGAACCTGCAGGCTATTCTGCCATAGAATTTTGTTGTAGAAATAGGAACTAAAGCAATTCCACATCCAGGAATTATCACCCAAGATTAGGTTCTTAACTATGCAGTTTTACATTCCTAAGTAAAAATGGCCCCTAAGCAAACATGCATTTGCAGCTATAGCACTTTAAACCATATTAGAATTCAGGTTTTATTGAGGAGATTTGCTAAGGAGACTTAACATGACTGATTTGAAAACTCGACTTTGAATTATAATGGCATACACCCTGTATTGAAATTACTTTTCCGTTCATTTTTCTAATGGTTAAGCTCAGTTACTGTATGGAAATTCATTATACCTGTATGACTCAGCAGAACAGAAACAATCTCAGTGGAAACTTTCCCAAAGTGGTCAGTTCTTTGAATAAACAATTTTAAAATAAATAAAACTTTGGAATACATTCTCCTGACTGACATGAGCATGGTCACACTTCTGCTGGATTCTCCATCCTGAATGAAATACAAAGTACTGCCGTCAGTTGCTAACACAGGAAGCAACAGAAACACCTGATTTTGGCAGAATTAGAAAACGAAATACCCAAAGAATTATCCTGAAAAACTTCCCCTTTAAACTGGAAGAAGCACATTCATTAGTGACCCATGAAAATGAAGTATAGACAAAAACACACTCATATTTTGATTTAGAAATGATCAAATGTCTTCTTTTCAAAATAGGAGGTTTTGCCTTATGTTTCAACTCTGCTTCTCCTTATTTCATATGCACTGATTTATCATTTTTTAAAGAGATGCAGAATGAATAAAGGGAAGGGTTCGTTATTTCAGCCCTTTACTAGTCAGGGCTTTGGCTTAGTAAGAAAGACATAAAAGTCCCAAAATGCTGACACAACCAGAGCTACCATGGCACCTTGATGACTAACATAATATGCGTGAGTTCTCAGCACTCCTCCCATCCAGGCCAATAACAATACCGCTGTTGACTTCAAAGAGATAGAAGCAGATCCAATATGAATAATGCTGGGAAGATGTTAAAGGCGTGTTCGGTCATTTAGATTCGAGTAGGTGGAGGAGGGAGTATTCCATAATTGCGTATAATATTGCTTGGCAATCAATTAATGATTAGTTAATTCTTGTTTGTAAATTGCTTTGAAGGTGCAAAGACCCAGACACATTCTATGGGCCTAATTCTGTTCCCAGTTACATCAGAACTAATCCAGAATAACTCCCGGGTAACTCCAAGGAGTCATTTTGGACACAGCGTTCAGGCTCTGTATCATTACAATAAGACGAGCTTTCAGATAGGCCACTGTGCATATGACAGTCACCATAAACATGTTTTCTGCCTGCACCTCTCCTGAGCCAAACCAGAAACAGCTTCTGCAACGAGCCTCTAGCTTTTCTGCAGATTTCCCATTTTTTCACAGTCTCTCAGAGACTAACAGGACAGCAAATCTCAGTACCATTCTGCTGAGCTTGCCGACTCCAAGGTCTTCAGGATGCATTCCACACATCCCAGTGGCTCCTATTGCTTTAATTATCATTAATCACTGAATCTATGGAAAGTACTGTACTTAGATACTTGTTTAGAATGGAAATATGTTCACTACCTAGAAGTATGTTGGAGTTAGCTGCTCGGAGACAGTATTTCTCTGCTAGAAATAGCACTAGAAACAAAGGGTCTGCATTGCAGAGAGATATTAGAAATAGACAACAGGGGTGGGGGGAGCCTTCTAACTGCTCGTGATAGTGGAGAACCAGGAAACACTATCTGGGGAGGCAGAGGAACCTCCAACCCTGGATCAAGTTGGATAGATGTCACTCCAGAAATGTTGAGGTTTAGCTGGTGAACTAGACAACTTTGGCGTCTGCCTGCCCTCCTTCCTATAACACGGGAGTAACTGAGAGAGACATACCAAATGCAGACATCAAGTTCATCAGATCAGCCCTTTCACACAGTATCACAAACTGTACTAAGGACTCTGGATTCAAAACCATCAAGACTTCTTTGAAGTTCTTCCATTAGCAACATATAGCAGAATGGTTTTTTTTCTTAGTTAACACTGGGCACGTGTGGAAATATGGGGGCCTAAATTTACAATGCCCAGCATTACTGATGGACAAATTCCTAACATTCCTATTAATGGTGCTCAAAAACAAATGATGAAACTTCAGTGTAAAATGTATATTCTTCACTGCTTGCAAACAGAATTCCCTATAGGCTGAAATCAAGTGGCTTATGAATATTCATATCCCTAAAGAACAGGATTCTTTACAGATATAGTTCTTATTTCAGAGATACTCAGCACAGTTTTTCAGTTAGGCCTGCGGAGTAGAAGAGTGATGTGGCTGGATGTGAGACATTAATTTCACTGTTAAATAACAGAAGAGGCCACAGGATACAGATAATAAACAAGACTCCCCTAACATTGCACTGGGAGGTGTATACCCACACTTTTCTGGGCCGATGCAATTGCTTGCATGCCAGAAGCGATTTCAGCCTAAGGGAGGAGAGGATTTCACTACACTTGTAAAAGGAGGCTCTGCTCTGCCGGTGGGAACAACTGACAAGAGACGTTGAATCAGTGCTATTTCTGGTGGACTTCATCACTCTGATTCTCTGGTGAGGGTGTAATCTGCCCCTTCTACTCTCCCATGTTTCCCCAAGTTCCGAGGGGGATTAGAAAAGGACAAGCCTGAGCTTCCACTGGGGTGAAAAAATCCTGCAGTTTAAATGGAGTCTGATACTGTCCCTTGTCTGAGATGAGTAATGGCTGCACGTGAATTTGAATCCCATTCTGCAGCTGAAGGTTTAAGGTTTACCGAGACATAAACTCAGATTAAAAGATGTATTGATGCATTTAGCACAAAATGACCATATTGTAATGATTTTCCTGAAGAGTATTTCTCTTAACAATTTATGTCAATAGCTTGCTGAAAGAAACAAGAAAAAAAAATCTTTACTCCATGAACAGTCTGATAAATTTCAAGGTATATGCACAGCAAATCCACAGTCTAAATTCCCTCATTCACAAGCAGATTAGGGCAGCCGTTATGTGCCAAGGTCTCAGGGAATGTTCTGGGCAAGGTCAGATCATTGGAGGCATTGCTTTGTAAATGACAGATGGTGGACCTCTTACAGCATGTAGATAAATGGGGAAAAGAGGGAAGAGAAAAGAAGGTGGGTGAAGCTGCTGTTCAACAATCTGTTGCGTGTAAGGGGTTGTTTTAACATGAAGCAAGTGGAAAAAGTCTGTGCCCATCTTCCAGCCTTGACAGAAGGCGGCAATAAATTTGAAGTGAGGAAAGTCCCATGACGTAAAACTACCGTAGAGGAACAGATTGTCAGAGATTTTATGCAAGTATAACTAACATAAAACTCACCAGATGATAAAACAGGTCAGACAAAAAAAAAAAAAAAACAAATGCTGTTGAACAGTACTGGGAAATTATAAGGGAAGTAGAAAACTGGTAATTACAGCTGTTAACCACATTTGGTGAGAAAAGAGAAACTCTGCAATACTTTTTGAGTCACCTGGAAATTTTGTTTCTCCCAATGATGAATGAAGCAAGCATCCAGTCATGCAAATCCCATATTCTTCACCTTTTATCATCTGAAGAGAGCAGAGGCAGGTCCTAAACCCAAAAGAGATGCTCTGAAGAGGTACATTCACGAAGTGAACTTCTTTTTCACACCTTATTTAGCAATAAGATTAGTTAAACTCTGCCTTCTTCTAAATTGTGTTAATCAAGAAATTGAAGAGTGTCATATTATATTCATTTTAATTTTAAAGTAATTGCATATTGAATCTGATCTTGCCACCTTTATTACTTAAGACTTTGGTTGCTTAGTTAGACCTCAAATCAAAGCCCACTGCACACCAGGGAAATTTGCCTCATGACTGCAGTTGGCTTTCCGTCCTGCATTGAACCTCTTCAACCTCAGTGGTGAGTTTCAAGAAAACATTTTTGTTCTTTTTGGTTAAACTACATAGTTAAGTACTGCAGGTTGACTGCGGACTTTCTAAATAAGAAAAAATAACAAATCAATCTTCAGAATGAATAAATACTCCTTTTCTATTTCCTTAGACATACTTATTAATAACAACTCTCGCAACCACTTCTCTCTTCAGCTGAGGTGTTACAACCTAAAAATCTGTGTGAAAGCTGTATTTTGATGTAGATATAACTTGAAATTTGCTGTGGCACATCCATTCAAACTCAGAGTTCTTCCTGGAAAGACAGAATTAATTTTGAAGCTGTTAATTGTCAAGGAATTCAAGTGATGGATATAGAAAAAAATGAATTGCACAAAGTCCTTTATGGGAATCCTGTAGCTACTGTCTAGATAGGCTGTTGCAATAGACTTGAGCAAAAATACTGCTCCAGTCCTGCAGTATAGCAATGTATGGCAGGTGCGTTTTGCTGACTGCATTTTGCCCTGCATTTTTATATGCCAATCTTCTTATTGTTCTTGCAGGTACTCTTGGATTTCAGCACAGGATTTCATGTAGAGGTAATATATATTTCTTTAGAAACTGATTTTCTAATCAAATGAAATGTAACCAATGCAAAAATGAAATGGAAAACACTGAACTGAGACATTTCTGAACTTGAAGCAGAAAACATATTTAAATATTAAACGGTTGCAGGTAATAACATGCTCACCCTTTCAAGAGAAGTTCTCCTCAACCTAAATGAGTATCTCACACTCAGGAACAATTTTAAAGTAAACATGCACAGTCTTAGACTTTGGGACTTGCAGACATATAAAAAAACACATGATGTATAAAAATACCTTTTCTCCTTATTGTTGGAAATTCTAAATGTCTGTATTAATTTAAAATGGATTGAGGTTACTGGTCATATGATACTGGAACTCTCTGTCAAAGGTAAAAGAATGGAGTGAAAATGGAACAGCAAGGTGGAAAACCTTCAGAAGACAAAAACGTGAATGGATCAAATTTGCTGCAGCTTGTAGAGAAGGAGAAGATAATTCTAAGAGGAATCCAATTGCCAGAGTAAGTAGAAAGAAAAACAAAAGTGTTCACTGACAAGGAAGTTTTTCTAAAGACAGGCTGATAAAAGCAGAGAGATTTAAAAGTATACTTGCTTAGGGTTGTCCAAGCAAGAAATGTAGAACAGAAGAAAGATGATGTGATATTCCCAGCTCTGTTGAGACAGTCTCATCAGGTGAACCCACGTGGCTGCTGAGGAGTGAACAAAGGCTCCCCTAGAACATGGTCATCGGTCTGTTCCCTGGACAGCCCCAACCATAGTCTCTTCATGTGCAACATCTTTGTACTAGATCACGATTTTTTTTTTCTCACCCTGAGAAACCCCTGAGCAGAAGTTCAAGCATAGTGCATGACTTCTGTGGGCAACAGAATGAAGAAGATGTTTTCCCATCCTCTCACCTTACTGAGGTGACCGTACCCTTACTGAGGTCGGGCCACAGTGTGATACTCTTGGAAGTTTCTCTCTCCACTTCCCTGCCAAAAGATTTAAGAGAAATAGAAAGCCCATCCAGCACTTAAGGGCAGATGGATCTCTAGGCTGACTGTTTTACAGAACAGCCTTCCACTGGTTCTGTCGTTTGAAACTTGTGATAAGTGGTTGAGAAACTGAAATTACACAGAAATATTTTGCAGGAACTAATAACAGCAAAAATAGTCCTGCAGGTGTCCTCAGTAAACTGGCATAAATTATTACTATCTATTATTGTAGATCCGATCAGATTGTGAAGAAAACCATCCAATCACATACAGCATCTCTGGAGTTGGCATTGATCGTGCTCCCTATGGAATATTTGTTGTTAACTCAAGAACAGGAGAAATTAATATAACATCAATAGTGGACAGAGAAGTAACCCCAGTATTTGTTGTAAGTACTCCCCTTCTTATCTGACCTTTAGAATGATGGATCCAAGGTGGGGCAGGGAGAGCAGAAGGAGACAAAATTATTTGTTTCAGATTGTTACTTTGTTTACTTCACTTTTGGTTTTAAAACAAGTAAATCTCTCTGTCTAGATACGTTGCTTTGCTAAACACTCAGTGACGGGTGTAGATTTGGAACCACCTCTTGAACTTCGAGTCAGAGTTCTGGATATAAATGATAACCCTCCTATATTTGCACAAGCTGTATTTACAGGATCTGTTGAAGAAAGCAGTATGGACAGTAAGTAACTACATTATGCCTCTTATACTATAGTTGGCGAAGTTCCCAGAACAGAGTTAATACAAACCTGGGGTGCTCATTCTTAGGCTCATTTTTCTTAGGCAATGGCATATATTGGCCAGGGCTACTCCAGAGGAAGGAGCGGCAGATGATTCTCCAAGTGCTATTTGAGCCAGGGCCCGAGCTCATTGCCTAAAATTAAGCAGCGATGCTTCGTTCGCCCTTTCCTCCCACACATGAATGCTGAATGTTCCGGTTTCTAACCATATCATCATGCAAATTCTTTCAGATGTGAAAATGTCATTCCTTCTCATTGAAAAAAATAACACTGCACCGACACTTATTTCCTCTGAGGTTACATAAAATATGTTTTTTCCCATTTCTCTATTTCAAATATTTGTATTTGTAGCCTGAGTATTACAGTTGCAGTAGAATATTACTAAATAAACCCTTACTTAAACCACTGAAATGGTTATTTTTACCAACAGCACAGCAATCAACATTAGACATGCAAATAGCACTGAGGCAATGTTGCCTACCACTCATTTTCTACTTTCTAGAAATTCTCACTTAATACTGTGGAGATTTCATACATGAATATCTACAAGCTCAGTATTTACTGTTTTTACATAGTCTCTACGGTGACTTAAAGAAGTTCAGTGAAAATCTGCATTTCTCTATCTGACCTTAATTTTTAATGCATTTTGCAGTCATTAACATTCAATCAGAGTCATTACTACAAAATTAAACTTGTGTTTTTCAGATTTTCTGCTTTGTTTTTTTTAATTGTTATTCTTTCTTTTTAGACACACTGGTGATGAAAATTATTGCATCAGATGCAGATGAACCTAATCATTTGAATTCTAAAATTGCCTTCAAGATAGAGAGTCAGGAACCTTCAGGTCCACCCATGTTCATTATGAACAAATATACTGGAGAACTCCATCTTGCAAATTATCTTGACAGAGAGGTAACATTTCCCTTTCCAAACTTAAATAGCATGATGTTGTGATGTATATGCGTTATGAGAGTGGGGAAAAAAAAAGAGAAAGGTTGTGGTTTTTACAAAAATTGAGGGAGAAATTCATTTCTTCTATATGTTACAACAAAAGTCTAAGGCAAATTCCTACTTTAGGAAATAGTAGCAAGATATGAGTATTTATAACATTTCCGATGTATTGGTGGTCCTTCTAACCTGCTCATTTCTCTTTCTGTGACAGCAACACAGTAGCTACACTCTTGTTGTGAAGGCGTCAGACCGGGATGGAGCTGCAGATGGAATATCATCCCTTTGTAGCTGTAATGTTAAAGTTATCGATGTCAATGACAACTTCCCAACTCTTGCTCAAAGCTCTGTAAGTTTTTAATACCAAAAGCAACAATGCTGTTTAAAATCCCTGTTCAAAGACTGAGTCGATAACAGACCCCTTACTAACTCGTAGAGCGCTTTCACTTTTGAATGTTCCATTAGATTAACAGGGTTGTTTCTTTGAAGCGTGCTCAAAATCCAATCCATTGCTTGCGCACCAGTTCTGATAACGTACACATAGATTATTTTTGTATTCAGAGAAGTCAATCCAGACACCAACTTCTCTGTATTCAGACAAATCCAGTCATTCAGGTGTCCAGACCTGTGAAATACAGCCAGATTACATAGATTAACCGAATCTTTGTATGATATTTTCTCGTAGAAAGCAAAAATCCATCTTCTCTAAGCTGCCTCTGCAAACATTTGAGATGATACAGCTCTTCAGATCTGCAACCAGAACTACAATTTTACCAGAACACAAGATTTTCATTAAATTTGCATGGACTGTGGGCAGGACATCCTTCGAAAGAATCCCTGCAGTCAGCTGTGTTTTTCTCACATTATATATTTTAGCATTTTCTAATAGGTGTTTATATCTCATTTCAGTTTTCAGCAAGTATTTCAGAAAACTCACTCAATTCAGAACTGCTACGAATACAAGCTCTGGATGCTGATGAAGAGTTTACAGACAATTGGTTAGCAGAGTTTTTCTTTATATCTGGTAATGAAGATAACTGGTTTGAAATTGTTACGGATCGAGCCACAAATCAAGGAATCCTTAGAGTAATTAAGGTATGGATAAATATTGTGATTCAGCTGTTGAAATAATTATCTTAAAATAGTTTTAATTAATTGTTAACAAAAATAAATGAGCAGTAAAAACATTGTCACTCAACCATTTAAAATAGAAAATATTTAAATAAAATTAAAGGAACTTTTCTTTATTATCTAGTCCTCTGTGGTTTATCTTTTAGGAACTGAATTATGAACATCTCCAAACTCACTCACTGATGATTGGTGTCAGGAATGTAGCTGCCTTCCACCATTCTGTTGCACAGGACTACCGAGTGTCTGGAACACCTCTCACAATAGAAGTAAAAAATGTAGTTGAGCCACCAAGGTTTCAACCACCTACAGTTGTGTTTTTTATATCAGAAAGCACAAGAGCAAATTATGTTGTGGGAACATACACAGCCATGGATGAGGACACTGGAGCTATTGCATCAAATGTTGTGTAAGCTCTGCTCTGGTTAACTCCCTGGATGGAATAATTCTTTTAAATGAGATTTCAATGGGATGAGAAATAGGTATATTAAAGGGTGCTTTAAAAAATAGCTTACAAAATGTTAATAGATTAGCAACAGAATAATAGCAATAGAATAGTATATTCTTCAGCCCATTTTTATGCTATGATTGCTTTTGTTTCCTGACTTACTTTCCTTAGCCTTGTGCACAAGACAAAGCAAATATAATGTTTCTAACAGGCTGTAACTTAAATAAATCAGAACAGACTTTTTCCCAACTCAGCCTAAGAATACCTAAGAATATTTTTTTCTTGAAATGTTTCCTACATACAGGGAACTTGTTAACATCTCTAAAAAAACAAGCAGAAAACCCTGAGGCAATATTATACAATCAGAATAGAAGAGGTGACTAAGAACTCATTCTATGGTTTAATTAATAATATATATATATATATAAATAAATAAATAAATAAAAATGTTGACATTTATTTCTGATGAAAATAATTATAATTAATGCCACCATATTTTTTTAAGGTATGTAGAAATAAATACACCCAATTTACAAAGCTTTGAAAAGTTTTCATAAATCAGAGAAATATGTCAGCAAATACAACTGTAGAATGTTACAGGAAGAGCTGTGAATTTAACTACTGATATCAACAAGGGTTCTAGTAAAGGTTTACAGGATCCGGAAAGATTGTACTTTTAGACTATGATACCACTTTCAAAATATAATGGACTTCTAGGCATTTACTTTATTCCTAATTATTTTTCTGGCTTACATCTTTTGAAGTCTACAGGAATTTTGCTTGAACAGCATGCAATGCCATAGGACCTAGTACAGCCTAAAGAAAAATATTCCAAAGTGACAAATGTTATTTGAAAAATGAATATGTAATACATATATTCCTAACATAACGCTGAATATTTTTACTTCACCAAATTCAGATATAGTATAGGACGTGATCCAGGTGCCTGGTTCAGAATCAATCAAAACACTGGTGAAATCACACTGAACAGAGTTATTGACCGGGAATCAGTCTATGTAATCAATGGGCAGTACAAAGCAGAAGTTCTGGCTATCACCAGAGGTAAGAAAAGAGATCAAGTTTTCTGAAAAAAAACTCTCTTTGTTCCAGATTTCTCTTAATGTTTTTTACATGTTTCTAGTTTTTCCTCATGAACGGCATTATTTATAGTATCAGTACTCTCTCCTGACCATAAAATATCTTCTTTTTGCAGGGATTCCTCGATATACTGCTACTGGCACCATTGTGCTTACAATACAAGACATCAATAGTAATTGCCCAACTATTAATACTCAATTAAGGAAAGTATGTATGCGTTCTCCATCAGTGATTATCACAGCAAAGGATAGCGGTCTGTATGCTGCCCCCTTTACATTCAGCATACATGGTGAACCTAAAACTACATGGATTATCAGATCAATAAATGGTAAATTAATCTATATTTTATAACAGAATAAACCATACTTATAAGCTGTTATCTAAGATAACAGATTGGGATAACCTTTTAAAAACAAATAAAATAGTTATTAGAATCTATTCTAATCTCACTTAAATGGGATTTTATGCTCATATGATTCAAAGAAGTTGTTCTGGATTTGCATATATGTATACAGCTAGAATCAAAATCATTACTTGTGTTTTGTCTAGTTACCAGCTTTGAAAGGAAACTAAAAATTCACCAATAGAGCAACAAAACTGTACTTTAGTTAAGTGTAGCTATAATAAGCACCTCTATTGCTCTAAACCTCATGAGATAATTCAAAAGTAGTTATCTGATACCTTTTTATTTCTATATTATCTAAAGAACTCTAAGCATACGACAAAAGTCTCAAATTTATTTATTGGAGTATAAAATTATTAGTTGGCAGAGCTTTACTTTTATAAGGCATATAAAAATGGCAAAACAAAGATTATAGCTTTTGCAATTTACTGTACAAATTGTGCTTACTTGTATTTCTAGAAAAATGGTTTAGTCATTGCCCAGTGGAGCTCTTCCAGTTTCCTCCAACAGGACATGACAAACCAATAAATTAATCAAATCTCATACATTACTAAATGACAGAATTTTCATACTTTACTGTATACATAGAAAACTATATTAAAAGGTAAATATCACAATTACACCTATTCTTGAGTCTTCTATTTGTCCTAAACAGATGCAAATGTGTAACTAAATATTTTAAAACTGCTGAAAAAACTTTTGAAAAACACATGCAAATTCCTGTGGGAGAAAAAAAACATATAAAACTTGCAATTTTTGTGTTCATCATGAGAATAAAAAACAGAAAAAGCAGCATTAGACAAAAGTGCATTGGCCCCTTTTATATTTCTCAGGTTAAAAAGTGATTATTGGACTGATCTGGCTCAGCTTTTCTAAAACAAAAAAATAGCCTAGATGAATACCATAAGTTTTAGCTTTGAATAAGTACTGTAGACACATAAGTAACTGAAGATCTTAGAACCGGAACACTTAGTCTTCATTCTGCTCTGTGAACGTTGCTCACAAAAATTATAGATTTGTACAGTATTTATGGACAATACCTTAATCTAAATACTCTTCTCTTTTTTTTTCCCCAAAAAGCTTCCTCTGCAGAACTAGTGAGTCAGAACATGGAATTCTACATTTATAAGGTCTATATCAGCGTAAGAGATAATCGAGGCCGATTATTATGCCCTAAGCCACTTATAATTCCTGTGCAAGCTTGTCAATGTGACAGTCGTAATTACTGCATCAGGGGGGCCACAGAAATAATTATCATCGGTGGTGGTGGCAGTACTGATAGCGGTGGCGGTGGTGGTACTGATAGCAGCGGCGGTACCACCAGTGATGGTGGTAGAGAAGACCAAGGTGGTACTGGTGACTATGGACCTGGAGGAGGAACAGTTGACCACACAGTTTGGCAGAGTTACACTGAAGACTATGGTGACGGAGGATATCCTGGAGTCACTGACCGTATTGATCCTGGAACTGGATATCCTGGCAGAGACATCGAATCTTCTACCACGCTTAGCGGTGCTGCCATTGGCCTGATGTTTCTTGGTGGATTAATATTTGTTCGTAAGTATAAAATTAAGAAAACAATGCTATTAATTTTCTAAAAAGTGTATTTTTTTATTGTTCTAAAATAAGATTATTTTTCTGCTTGGTTCTTACCTGTTGGCTCCCATGGGCAATTTGACAGAGAAAAAAATTGTCTTTTAAATTATAAGAATTTCTATATATTTTATATTCTGCATATTCACATACTTCTTTCATTTAGAAATAACTCTTTCCTTCCTAAGCCTTAGGGCGTTTTTCCTAAGGTGTTAACCATCAGATGGGGTAAAAATGTTTAGTAGAAGATTCAGAATATTTTGGGCAAGGTCTGTCCCTGTCACTTACAACTTACATTTTACAATTAGTACTTCCATTATATTACTAAAAGAAATGGACAAGAATCAGCTTCAAGGTGGGTATAAAAAGATGTAAAGAACAAGCTTCCTTTGAACTCAAAGCCAAATTTCAGTAGTAGAACAATAGATACAATAAATTGTGCACCTTTTGGCTATTGCTGCCAAATATTACATCTATTAAAAACAAGTAGCATTTGTGATAGCAGGATCAAAACAGGTTCAAAACAGATCATTCATTCATATGTCCTAGTATTTTTGAAGAAATATGAGTTTCAGGGATAAGAATGACTCAAGTTAGACTTTATGCAAGCAGTTCCTTCTCAGACCACCATAATCAGATGTGATCGTCTTTTTTTCATGGCCTGGACATCAAGCAATCAACATCTAAAATTTCCCAATGCAGAAATACTGACTATAAAACCAGAGGAAATGGATTTTTCCTCTGATTTTTTGGGTTTTGATCTTTGATTAGTAGGAACCAACAAACACAAAATTTTGGACTGCAAAAGGCTGTTTTGTTAGTAGTTCCCAGGTGGTTAGTGTTGCAGGGCAGACCGTCTGCCTTTGGAATTCTCCTCTCCTAATTGGTAGTCTGGAGTAAACATGTTCTTAGTCATGCAGTGTGAGGTAGTACTTTGTACACTGCATAGCCCATTCCTCTTTTCTCTTTGGTTCGCTTTGGTGTTAAACTGGGAGTTTTCGATAAGCTGCTTGGTCTGGTGTAGGCGACCGTCTCTCTCCACTCCCTCTGCATTGACATGAGGTTACTAACTTAGCCATCTAGGTTAAGGACCTAAAGACAGACAGAATTAATATTGCAGTGACTTTCTAAAATGAGCAATTTTTTTCAACGTTGGCATCTAAAGCATTCAGCCATTTCCAACACTGAGTTCTGGAAACAAATAAGCATAAGACAGCACACTGAGAAACTTGGCTCACTCTATGTAATCATTTGTTAAAACTGGGGTTTGGGGTTTGCCTCTATTGTTTTTTCAAATCAAGCATTATGTATATGTGATGTGAAAAATGCAGCTGGAGCCTTAGCCAAAAATTGCTGTAGCCAGATGGATATCTCCACTGATTCTCATACGTCTATTATTACTAATGTGTATTTCTTTTCAGTTGCAATATCTGAAGAGACAAGTGAATGTTTATGTATCAAGAACAAATATCACTGAATGCTATACGTAGCAAGACTGGTTCTGTTTGTTTAATTTTCATATGCAACTTATATTCATTCAGCTGAGACAGATCAAAGTCTGTTCCCAGGTGTATAGGCATAAATTTGGAGTAACACACCCACTTTGCTCTGCTATAACTAAAGGTGCAAATTATTCTGAATTTCCAAATGCATATGTTTCCAAAAGCAGCTAACGATTCCGAAAGCCAGACTTGCCGGCTGCTTGGTTTGAAACACTTTTAAAGACCTATTTTCAAATGTTCTTGAGCACCTGCCCTCTGGGAAAAGCAACTATGCCTGTGAGGAAGAAATGTCCTAAATCCCTGTTTCCGGTTTCTTTCCTATTAAGTGATTCCAATTTTGATGTCAATGAGCGACTGTTGTGGTTGTGGACCTGGTGCTGCAGCTGGAGTTGGAACTGGATTTGAACCTGTACCTGAATGCACAGAAGGGGCAATTCATCCATGGGGAATTGAAGGTGCACAGCCTGAAGACAGGGTTAGTACATCCCATATTTCTAAAACCCACAGTAACTCACATTTACAGAAAAGACTGCATTTGACTAAAAGTATGAAAGTGATTGTAGTATTACATCATTTTCTAAAAGAAGCCTGGCATTGTCAAAAATTCCCAGGCAGATATGAAAAGTGGTTCTTTGTTACCATTTGCAGATGGAGTTTGTGTGTTTTACGTTGTGTTCTGTTAGCTTGGCCCAATAGCTTGATGTTACTACTCCCTCAGCTGAAACATGATAACTAGCAAGCTTTTTCAGTGCAAAGTAGGACAAGTTAACACAAACCATCTTCACTAATCACCTTTTACTTTGACAACCTAAAAAACTTGGATGGAGTCTTTTGTTGTTGTGGTTGTTTTTATGGAGATGGTAATTAATAGCTATCGTTAACAGTTGAGACTGTTAATTCCTTAATATGATTCACAAAGTTTTGGTCTTCATATAGGGATTTCAAAGTCATAATTCAAGGAATCAAAATATTGTTTTCCAGGATGTCTCACACATTCTTGCCCCAACAACAGCTGCGGGAGGTGATTTTGGTGACCCTTCTGGTAAGCAGATCCTAAAATGTTCTCTGTGTGCTGTCATAGAAGTTATCTTTCAGAACTTCACATCTTCTGATTCAAGGAGCACTTTGGTTTCTCAGCTACAACCCAGCCCTTCCCATCCTACATCTACAGATAGTTGAACTGATGCTAGTGGCACTCCCAGTATGAATAAAGGGTCTGAGGTTTAAGCCTTTGAGCAGATTCATCTCTGCAAACTACATTTATTTTGAAATATCTGCCAAGGTTTTCAAATCTCAGGCAATTTTTCTTTGTCATTCCAGCTAGTGAACAGAGGGTCTTTTCAAGACACCAGTTTTAGTAGATCAATCTTGAGGCCAGAATAAGGAAATTTTCTTTCATAACTCAGTGGTGAAAAGTCCACTTCTTCCCAACTTCCAGGCTCTGCTTGCCACAAAGGAGAACAGGGCCTGTCAAGCAGCCAGTTAATTACTGACCATTTGTGCACTAGCCTAGACAGAAAGCTGATCCATAGCACAATGAAATTGTGCTTCTGAGATAAGATTCCCTTAGGAATTCATTGGCCATAGAGAATAAGTCAAGCTCCGCAGTGCCACTTTCTCTTTTTCCCCATGCCTTACTCCACAACTGGAAGGAAGGATGCTGGCACAGATGCATTTTCACTAGGTTCTCACAGGAAGAAATACCACAATTTCTTTGTTGACTATTGGTTATTCAAAAATGCCCTCCTCCTTACAGTAAAACCAAAAGAGAACATTTTGGGGCATAAACATCCAGAGATGCATAAACAGCATCCCTTCATTCTCAGGGAAGTTCTGCTGCCATGACAACTCATAAGCTTAAGACTTACATATGTGATTATTTCCACTGTTCAGTACCATTAAGGTGAAAGCCCCTGGTTCAAATTCTATCAACTGAGACTAACAAGATTAAAAGAAAAAAACAACATAATTTAGACGATATTACTTAATGTAATCACAGTCAAGACTACTGTATGCAATTGGTTTATTATGTTACATGTCAATATTTAAGACCATTCATTCCTTGTTGCCATATACGAAAAACTCTGGAGAAGAGAAAATCCTGTAAGTATGACTTTATAATTTATTGTAAAGGTCATTTTCATTCTACATTATGAACACTGGTGATTTTATGATCAACTGTTTTTCTCTTAAAACTCCCTTAACAATAACCACTAGAAAATGTGAAAGGAGCTACAAAGCTATTTCTTTCAGAAAAGAGTTTAAGGCGAAACAATTTTAACATCAAAGTGATCATAAATATACATTTATGCATTTGCATAAATATCCATAAGCATCATCTGATTTTCTTATGCAAATCCCATGACAGCATATATGTACATCAGACAGAGGAATCTCTCCAGCCAATTACACAAATACATCAATGATTTTCTAAAGCACATATGCACATGCAACCTAGCCTCAGGAATAAAATCAAGGTCTTGGATGTCTGCTAATATGCACTTAATTTCTATTTGGCACATGTGCATGGATCTGTGACTGAAGTTAGTCTGAAATACCTTTAGAAACTCAGTAGTGTCATTGTACTATTTGTAAAAACAACCACAAATTCTGTGTAAGTTTTCACATAGCACAGGAAGGATAACTTTCCTTTTTCTGTTTTCAGACATATATACAAATACATATGGAGGAGGAGGAGTAGTAGCTTCTGGTGTTGAAGAAACTACAGGGGTTGGCTATGGCACTGGTACTGGTTACGGAACAGCTGGAGGAATTTCTGGAACAGGAGAAGCAAAAGGATCAATTGGAGGAACAATAAAAGAATATCGAGAAGGAGGGGTGAACATGGCTTTCCTAGACAACTACTTCTCTGAGGTAATTGCCTGACCTTCTCTGCGTTATATCGGCAAGCCTACTGTTCAATTCACCTCCCCAAGTTACATGGTGGAAATCTAAAATAACTCCGCTCAAACTGAAACTTCCATCACATAAGACTGGTGTGAGAGCAAAGCCGACTGTACTAGTAGGAAACCCTATGACACTAGCAGTACTGCTTTTGAGCTGCTGGCGTAGCAGATCTGATTGCTCAATAGCCTTTCTGTAAAAGTGACAGACACAATGCACTTATGGGTAGCAAGCATTAAATGGTTTCAGCTTCATAAGTGACCACCAAATTTATATACTTGTCACCTTTTTCAGTGTACAGCTAATCACTTAGTGAAATTGTTCACACGTTATTTCCCGTGCAGCTTGTTTAATGAAGTGGCTTTAAACAGTTCACTTTCTTCCTTATTTTTATCACCATTTCTTTTCCCTGAAAGACTTGTGAACTGCAAGTGACACAAATATGCAGTTTTGTAATTGGCAACATATTAAATAGCCTTTACATATTGGATAAAAATATGCTATGGAGTTTACATAATTAACGGATTAATGGGAGATATTTTCATAATTAGCCTGAACTGTGAGGCATAAATACTGTAATTGCATATGTCACCAAAATACCAATTAATATATAAGGATTGCTGAATTTCAAAATCTAAATCAGATTCAGTGGAGGAGAGGACAGAGTAGTCCTGAAGTCCTGAGCATGGACGTCTCCCAGGCTGCAATTGCCCTGCTTCCAAGATCACCCCCTCACTTCCTTTAAATTCTCCTCTTCCCTGCCCAATCCCTCCACACTGACCACCCCACCATCCACAATGCCATCGCAAATCAATGATTTTCATCCTGCTCAAAACGGATTCCCTCCTGGGCTCAGCAAGCCTTCCTCACCATGGCCAACCCTCCATCCCATATGCTCTGTCCTGGCTGCTCCGCTGCTCTCCTGCTTTGATCCTCTTCATACTGCTTTGTTCTGATATTGCTGCCCAAAGAGTGCATTTGTTCCCTTGTCCTTTTCACTGTCTCCCTTCACCCCACAGTCAAACCCACTAATGGCAGGCCGAATTTGAGATACTAAGTGTTGGCAGAAACAAGAATAAAACATCAGTAACATTTGAATAAAACTTATTGCAAGGTTACAAAAATGTTGATGATATAATCTGTCCTGTTGATGCCTCGTTTTTCAAGCCAATTGGGCCTTATTGTGGTTAGGGAAACCTTACTGTGGTTTGAGTCTTCATGCTCAAAAACCTGATGAAAAGTCACTCTGTTCTTCTTTTCTTTTTACTTTTTTTCTGCTTTTGCAAACTACAGAAAGCATTCGTGTACGCAGATGAAGATGAAGGTCGGCCGGCAAATGACTGCTTATTAATATATGATCATGAAGGAGTCGGTACTCCTGTTGGCTCTGTGGGTTGCTGCAGCTTTATTGGAGAAGACACAGACGAAGCCTATTTGGATACACTAGGACCGAAATTTAAGACCCTGGCAGAGATCTGTCTCGGCAAAGAGATTGAACCCTTCCCTGATGTCAACCCACCCTGGCCAGGTGTTAACATCACCTTTCCCAACCCTGAAAGTGATCTAAACCTCCCACCACCTGGAACCACCATCATTGTCAATGGAAGTGCACCTATGCCTCCCCCGGTTGGCACTACAACGGTTGTTACTGAAAACACCTACACATCTGGGTCAACCATACAGCCCTCGAGGCCGATGCCGGATCCTTTGCTCCACGGCAACATGACGGTGACTGAGACCTACACCTCTGGCTCCCCCTCTCTTTGCATTGACCCTCTGCGTGCATCCAACGTTGTTGTAACAGAACGGGTTGTCGGTCCCGCATCTGCCTCTGATTTGCGCGGCATGCTCGATATCCCCGATCTCACAGACGGGTCCAACGTTATCGTCACGGAAAGAGTAATCGCGCCTAACTCCCGGCTCCCGACCTCTCTGAGCATTCCCGATTTGGTAGATGGGTCGAATGTGGTGGTGACAGAAAGGGTATTCAGGCCTGCCGCTGGCATGCCCGGCAGCTTGGTAAATATTCCCTCGGAGCTATCGAACGCCCACAATGTGGTGGTCACCGAGAGGGTAGTGTCAGGATCTGGGATGAGCAGCCTGGGGGGGACAAGCCTGGGAGCGCCAAATCTGGGGGGCCTGAGTGGCGCGGGTCAGATGCTCAGTGCCGACGGTCACCTCGGCCAGGCAATGGGCACGGCGTCCCCCGGCACCTCCCGGAGAAGAGTGACAAAGTACAGCACTGTGCAGTACGCCAGCCAGTAAGGCCTCTGCCTCAGCCCCTCCCTGATGAAACCGCCATCTGCACCAACACTCGTTAGCTGCCACCCACCAAGAATATTGTTATTATTCACAACTAGGAAATAGCGCTAAAGCTTCAGGGATTCCTACTTGTGTGAGGATCTCAGAAGGGTGCCCCGTTTCAAAGTCAAACACCGGACTTTGTCAGTGAAGGGAAAGTTGAAGTTAGCTTTAAATTTATTTCTTCCTCTCCACCTAGCACTGCAAGTGCACAGATATGAATGTTTTTGGAGAAAGATCTGATTACCGAGTGGAGCAGTGAGAGGGAATCGTTGTGTGCCTACAGTATCAGCAGGAATTAATGTCATATAAAAAAGTGTTAAAATACCATACTGCTGAGCGATCTCCCACACTAAGTAGATCTGGGTTAATAGCCCCTCACTGACAAGACAGGAAAAGAATGTAATTAATAACTAGTCTACTCAAGACTAAATAAGCACTTTCAAATGCATGACTTTACTTTGCATGTAATTCAAGGAGCGCTACAAAATGGCACTTTCAATTGTTTCTCCCATCACCAGCAATAGTTACAAATAATAATCATATAAACACAACACATTTTCATCACTTTCTGAAGTTCTCAGTAGAACAAACACTCTGCCGCTGCCTGCCATGCTGCTTCTCTCATGGCGAGGAGCGTGACCAGCAATAGGCACTGTCACCCAGGAAGACATTCACCTTTTCTCCTTTACCATTACAGCTTTACTTACATCTAAAATCACTTTGGTGACAACCAGGAGCTCTTTGTCAGACTTTTGTGCCAAACTATGACTACCATTTAAGTCTGCAATGTCAGGCTATATTTAGAGGGCTATAATATATCATGACAGTTCTCTTTTCTAATACTGACAAGAAAATAAGAAGATTTGTCATGTGGGGAGGCAATAGCAAGTATTGTATCACTGACACTGGTAGCTGAAGTACTTCAGGAGAAGAAAAAACCACTTGGGAGCAATATCAATTTGCTAATAAGTAATGTGGAGAATTGTTATTTCATATGTCAATGTCTTCTGCATTGATATTTTGAAAGTTTATTTGAATGTGTTATTCAAAAAAGTCTTGATGATTCTATAATCTTAATTAAATCTGGCTTTTATTTTCCCACAAAACCAGCTCTACTGGACTCTGTTATTCTAATAGTACCTTAACATGGCTTAGAATATGATCTGAAGGAGCAATACTGAAATATAATACCTTTCTCATTTTACTTCTGTATCATATGTACCATATAACCATAGTGTATGCAACATTGCTTCAGTGTAAATACAACAGAGTTATATAGAGGGACTAGCTGTTTTTTTGCTAGACCATGAAATCAGTAGTTTTCCCTTGAATTTTGCTTCTTCAGCTTTGATGGATAGGTTAGTGAAAAGTGTAAGCGTTGTCTGTGACCCTCCCACTCTATAAAATGGAGAAGAAACTTTCAGCTGCATATACAGATTAACTCATCTCAGAAGAACTGCATGACGAGTTTCTGAGTCTGATATCAGGAAAAGGCTTTTTAAAAGATGCTTTTGGAAATGCGACTAGATCCGCTGTCAAAGACAACCTGCAGTGCCCTTGGAGTCAATGCCACAGCCATTAACACCAGCAATCCCTGAAACTCATGACCAAATCCAAGGCTACCTTGAGAAAGGGTCCCTTCCATGGCTTCAAGATTTTTCAGAAGCAACGCAGCATGTTAGATGCTGTCCCCATAATATCTAAAGTATTGCTATTTTTACTTCATGCTGTAGCCTTGATTATCTTAAGTATCATTAAAATTGCATTGACTTCAGTGGGATTAGTCTCTCCGATACGTTATGTACCAACTTTAAGTATGGTTTCTGGAACCATTCTTTAGAGAAGGAAAATAGGTTCTGAAATACAAAACTGTATCCTGCTGTATCTGGAGAATTTGTGCTGAAATTCACTAAAATGCTGACAAGCTCCCTTTCATTTTGCTAACCAGCTATTTACACAAAAAAGTAAATATTTGAAATATGTATGACTCTGGACTTTTAGAAAGCCTATGCAATATAGCCAAAGCCCATTAGAGGTATTTTTTAATGTAAAAAGAAATGAAGTCTTGTGTAAATATTTCCATAATCATCTTACGCAAATCAGAAATATTTTGCCTAATTGTGCTTCAAAGTAATATCTAGTCTTCAGAAGCACATGCTGAATTCTTGTGACCCTTTTGAACAGGAATGCTGTGTGAAGTATGGGTGTCTGAACAAACTATGATCTCTTGCATGTCTAGAAATAGAAAGGGGAAGAATTAATAGAGAAAAAATGTTTTTTCAAAGTACAGCTTTTGGTTATGTAGTGGTTGTCTACTCCTAGTACTATCTTTTAGCAACTTTTTAAAGAGAAATAGTATATTATTTAATACAATTTCTTGAAAGATTTCTAGCATTTTTTAGTATCAGTGTCTCACATCAAACAGCAATCACAACATTATCCCTCAGTGCATTTCCAGTGCATTTCTCAATATTTGTTTCCATTGCTGTGTAATTTTTACAAACTTTCTTAAAATTGTTTTCTTAGTGGGATGTGGACATTTTTAGGTTACTGCAAATTGTGGAAGAAAAATGCATCTGAAGATGTGAACAAATACTTGGTTCATTACAAATTCTGTGCAAATTCTTTTTATGGCTTTATTCTTAAAAAATAGCATATAGTTTAATCCTGACTAACAGACATTTTTTTTTTTTTCTTCTACTTCAGTTGTAATTTAAAAGCCCGCTTGCTGTCTACCTTTAATCATGTTTAATAATGAAGAAAGAATGGTTCTCAGGAAAGAAAGACAACTTTGAGTAGTGATATTAATCCCGCTCTAAACCATTCAAGTGACAAACTCTTCTTAAAGTGTCAGCAGCGTGCAATGCTGAGTCTCTGGCTTTCTTTTTTTACTGGGGTTTTATAGAGCAGGATCATACAATTTTACACTGGCTCATTGAGATCTTGGCAACGTGATAAGTATACTGCCATGGAAGAAAACAGAGCCACAAGCTGAGGGTCTCATTAGATTTCTGTCTTGGGAAGACTGTCTGAATTTGAACCGCAGGTGTCGATTCTTTTTACTCAGTCCTAATTTTGTTGTAATAAATAAGATATTTAAACTGTTGTGAGCAGCACCTACTACTTGTAATGTGAAAAGACCACACAATTTAAGCAAAAATTTTTAAAAGTCTATTGTTTTGCTTGAATTAACATAAGTGCATAATTCAAATGCTCCTCAATATTGAGTAACCAAATGCATCATTTTCATTCTATTTAAAATATAATTAATATTACAGTGTTATTGTGTTTTCATAAATAAAAATATTAGAGATTTGTTTGTAATAATTTCTGAGTGGCACTGAGAAAATACAATAAATTTGAAACATTATCTTTTAAGTAGAGTGGCTCAGGATATATTTTTTTTCCATCTGTCAGTGGGAAATGAGGTTCCTTAAAGCTGCTGATTTGTGTAGGAAAATTCTAGTTTTAATTTTCTCTCAGGAAAAAAAAAAACAAAACTGAAACCAAAGGTGTTGATTTAGAAAGTCAAGGTATCACAGGCTGAAACTATTTCATGCGTCAAATTGACTAAGATACTTTGGTTTCGGTTGTCAAGCAGAAACTTGCGTCAGGTCTCACAAGAATTATAGTACAATCTCCTCAAGCCATCATTCTCTGCGTTGTTCTCTCTCCTTAGATGGCCTCTTCTGTGACACCCTTCTGTCCTGCAACTCTGAAACAGTGTTTCAGAGGAGCTGTAGATTAACACTGGAGTACAAGCCACAGAGAAGAGAGAGAGCAAAAGACACCTGAATCACAGTATTCGGGTAGCACAGGCATCACAGGTACATTCAGAGCATACAGGTCAAGCTGAGTTGAGCCAAGCAAAAAAACTTTGGCTCTAAAAGTAAAAACAGTACCTTTTGACTTTTCTGAATCAAAGTTCTTTCTAGTGTTCCAGGGCACTATTCATGATAATAATGATCTTTTTGTACAGGGATTTTTCAAAAGTGTTTATCTGAATGCATTAAAATATTGCTTTTAAAAAAGAGAATCATTTATTCACTTCTAAGTCTAACCTACCATTTTATTATGCCTCAATATTTCAACATCTTTTTTCTCAGTATTTCATACAGCATGGTTTTTGACACTCACACATATCTCATATGATGATTTAAACATCTTTTCAGGAATTTAAGTTAGAAAAAAAACATTGTCCATCTTCGAATTTATAGCAACAATATTTCTATCAGTCTGATGACACTGCTAATTCCAGTACAACCAAAATAATTTATCACTTACCTTCTGCATATTTAGAAACCGCTTAAGTGAAAATAAAGTAAAATCCTGTTAAACTAAACTGTTTATTATTCCCAAGCAATTGTTGTTGAAATCCATAGGAGTGCATGTACAAGTCAAAAAAGGGTCAATGGACATAAAGTTCTTTCACACTCCAAGTGCACTGAAATTTTAAAAACAGGAGAATAATTACCAAATTACAGTTGCTGACGGTCTTGGATGCACTTTTGAATAATGACATTTATGTGATGTTTCCCTGTTCCAATCAGTAGTTAAACACTATCTTGTAATTCAAGATACAGCACAAAAAAGGTATGAAATGGAATAGTCATGAAAAGCCAAATAGGAAACAAAAGCTGTTTAAATGACATCCATCACATACCCTGACCTTTGATACTCATCATACACTGTTGGGCCTACCTGCAAACTTAGTTATGTAGCTGTTTAGCCCTTTTATTTTTCTATTTTTTAGGAAAGCTCTAAAAAATAAAATTATATATACATACATGTTGCTTACAGGCATTTTTCCAACTCTTTCATTAAAAATGAGATTCAAGCCAGGTAACACTTGGATAAAATAAATAGTAATTTTCTACCTGAAGCCTTTGATCTTACTGACCCAGTACCAAAGATCCGGGTGAGGGTCTGTCCGTGTGCCAGTCAATGCAGGCTCAGGTTGTCACGGAGCTGAATCATCTTGTGACACCGGACCGGAACTCAAGAGACAAAGATCTCCCTAGGACTCCTTATAGGACCTTGGTAAGTTGTTCAATTTTTCTGAATTTTCAATATATTGTTTTTGAAAAGGGGAATGGAAACATCTTCTCTTCTCCTTAAGAATATGATGATACATTCACCAATATTTGTAAGATGCTCAGGTGTTACAGTGTTTTGGTAATACACCTAAGTACGTTGTCAGCAACATGCCTGTACCACACATACAGAGGACAGTTCTCAAGTCTCTGTTGCTGAATGCCTATTAAAATGAATACCATTTGACTGTAAAATCCACTCTACATCAATTATTCATATACAAATAGCAAAATAACAGCTATTGGACTTGCAAAATTTATTAGTAATAGCAAGGGAAGAAATGTTTTTCTTGTGTTGTTTCTGGGTGTGTAAGTCTGACTTTTATCTCCTTGATTTCCTTAGTTAATGTATTACTGAATAAAAATGACCATGGTAGGGTGTAGGTGCACCATCAACAGGCTTAGAAAGTGACCAGAGAATTTCATGTGTAGTAGGTCTATAAATACCAACACAATGGCCTCGTCTGGGTGCGTACGAGGGGATGGACGGCAAACAATGGCCAGGTTTGCACACGCTGTCTAAATGGCATCTCCCATTGCCATTGTCACTGACAGAATGAAAAGAAATACATCCATTTTTCCTGGAAGTCTTGTCAGTTGTCACTGTCATGTCTCCACTGTCACATGACATGTCTCCACTGTCATGCTGGGGGTGGGGGGTGCTTTCATTTTTATTATGCCCCAGCTCAGAGTCTAATCTGAAAATCCAGCAGGAGTTTTTCCAGTGATTGCAAATAGCTTTCTTTATCACCTTTGAAAAGTTGCCTAGACTCAGTTCTAGGAGATTGTCTGGGATTTGCACTTTTTAGAGACGAAGCATCCGAAAGCATCTGAAGTAGGCAAGTCTTCAAGGAAACTTGTCAGTCTTAACACTAACCAATATGGTTTGCGCTTCCTCACATTCACAGCTGAGGTAACTACTAGGAAAAAAATGAATGCAGCCCTTGGGTCATTTTGGATTTTTTGCCTTTTGCCATCAAAATCAGGACATATTTTAATTCAACAGAATACCAGTGGTCGCATACACATCCTGTAACTATCCCACACAGAAACGTGCATGTCCACAGCCCGCTCTGACAGAATTCTCACCAGACCCAGGTCTTACTTTGTTCTATCACCATTTGTGACTCACAGAGTAACTCTGTAATTTATCAATATAATTAATATCAATATCAATTTTATCAATATAATTGTATACTTCAGAAAATATCATTAGGGTAGGTGTGTGAAAACTACTTCGGCATCATCCTTAACATTTCATTTTCAAAGCCTATGTAGAATGGCTGTATTTTTAATAGTTTCATAAGCCCACTGGGGAATAAAAACGACAGGTCCGATGTGTGACAGACTTGCAGCCCTTTACAGTACTTCATAGGTGTGCATTTCAGTGTAACATGTCACAAGCTGTGCCACACCACACACCATAAATGTGGCAGGCAAAATCATCAGCAAAAGTTTCATCACAAAACTTCCACTGGCTTCATTATACACACTGTGATTTAAGAGCCTGCAGGACTCACTTAGCATATATAATGGAATATCTGAATACAATATGCCCCGATTTCCCTCAAACTGAGGTACCAAAAAATGCTAACTATGTCGAGAGCAGATCTGCCTCCCCAGCAAAGCAAACTGTTGCTGATTTTTTTAACTGTACATTCAATCAAGCTCTTTGTTGAAATCAGCCATGACTAGATTGACTCACTTGATATTTTAAGCTCCTGAAACTATAGCCTGTTACTTCCTCATTTATCCTTAAAATAATTTCCTTGATTAAATTTAGCTAAGATTAAAGTATTTTCACTTGTGGCAGGTCTTTGACATTAAAATTCGATGACAGGCACGAGTCTTCTTCACAGCATTACTTCTTCCCTCTTTTGTCATCAGTAAGTACTTTTCAAGAGCGTCAGCCATTTAAAACCCCTATAGTATGAACATCAAGAAGTGAAGAGTGAATCTAGGATTCACAGTACAGCCCACAAGCAATATTCCAGAGAACAGGGGCTGAGTTTCATGTAAAACTAGGCAACATGGAAAGTTCTTGGTAATATATATTCTTGGTTTGATTTCTAGGTGAAAAAATAAAGAGAAGGTGAAAGGGTATCTAGATCTTTTCCTTGGAGGGTGGATGGCAGGTGTGGTGTGAGGGGACAGGAGGGGAAAAAGAGAGGAAAAAAAGAAAAGTCTAACTCCAGGACATGCTTTAGACCTCAGCACCATCCACTCAAGTCATTACAAGAAAAATCAAGGGGGCATAAAGTTATAGGGTCACATTCTACACCCCCGATCACAAATGAACAGCCCTTCAAAGATTACCCAGTCCAACCCCCTGCGCTTATGATTCATCCTGCCTTACTGAAGTTTATTGGACTCTGTGGGGACCTAGGAAACAAGATTTCCTTTTATCTTCAGATTGACAGGTTTATTTTTATTAGCTTCAATCGTGTGACTCCTCCTGAGTGCCCTTCTCACTTTACAAATCAAAGACTTGGAAAACGTAAGAATATGTATATTGAGTCCGTCCTGTATATAGACTATTTTTTTCCTTTTCCAGTTAACTTGGAATTATTTTCATTAATATGTTATTATATATTAATAATTATTATTAACTGCTTATAATATTTGCTTGGTCCAATATGCAGTCTCATTTATCCTGTCTAAAAATTTTAGAGAACACTATTAATTTTTTAGTGTAAACACAGCTAGTGGCACTGTATTCCAAAATTAAACATTTCTTTTGATAGTTTAGCTATTCAAAGTACCTCAGTGAAAACAACAACCCAGCTAAGTCCTTTAGGAAATCTTGCAAATAATGACAGAATATATTTTAATTCCGTACATTTTTTAAGCCTTGGGTATTTTGTATCACCTTAATAGATTTCTCTCTCATAAATATTTTACTTTTTTATGATGAACATCATCATAGATATATGTGAGGTAATGTCCATGTGTAAGTTGAGAACTGTTATTTTTGCTCCATGGCTTTTTAGGTGGTCTTAGATGGCAGTTGGCATGAGCTGAGTTATTTTAGGGCTTTTCCTGGGGGGCTGTGAGTTGACTTGTGGACTCACATAGCGAATTCAGGGTAGGCATTAAAAGAGTACCAGCTCTGAACGGGTTAGTCTGTAATCTCACTGCAGTGCAGACTAATTACCAGGACAATTAAAAGCAGAGCCAGAGGTGAAACTATCCTCTCCACTATACCATCATTAACATAATTTAATGAGATGTATTCACACATGGATAGTATTATGGTGACTCTCAACTAAGAACAGGAGTTAAATGTAGTGCAAACATATCCGAACACATCAGCCAGCGCCTACACTTATTGATAGGACAGACACGCGCTCTTGAGCAAGCTAGCCAACACTTGCAAAGAGCATGTTTTTCAGCAAGGTACTCTGTGGTGAAACAACCAAGGGTGAGGTTTTAGTTAGCATTCAGATGTCTGCATTGCACACCAATGTAACTTTCAGATAGCCTTTTAAGAAGTAAAGGCCCTTTTAGCAGGGCCTGTAGTGACAGGACAAGGGGTAATGGTTTTAAACTAAAACAAGGTGGATTCAGTATAGATATAAGGAAGACATTTTTTTATTATGAGGGTGATGAAACACTGGAACAGGTTGCCCAGAGGGGTGGTAGATGCCCCATCCCTGGAAATATTCAAGGCCAGGTTGGACAGGGCTTTGAGCAAACTGATCCAGTTGTTGTCCCTGCTCATTGCAGGGGGGTTGGACTAGATGGCCTTTAAAGGTCTCTTCCAACCCAAACCATTGTATGATTCTATGAAAATTTAAAGGAACTTTCTCAGTTACCACATCTAGTCCGCTGCTAATTGGCAACCGCTTTATAGAATCTCTTACATGAGCTGACTGCTTTCTCCCCGACAAACAGTGGACTTCTTGTCCCTGCATTTCCAACTGAAAGCCACTTCAAACCCCACCAGTCTGAGGGTTCAGTGTTCTAATTTCCAGCCTAAACTTCAGATCAGTTGATATCTGGTTTTGTGCTTGTGTTTCTCTTCACTTAAAACGAAGATCTCTTTTTTTACTAAGCCAATCCCTTCTAAGGTTACCTGCTGACTTAGTGTGGAGGCATACACAATCATTTTAAGTATTAGCTCATGTACCTCAATTGTGGCAGAAAAAAATCACAGCATAATACTCTCTTTCCCCTGAGACAGGGAATGCCACCTTCCTGTGCCTACAGTCCCTGAAAACTTACACTGTACTGCACCATTGCAGCTGATACTGGACTTGACAAATTACAGTAAGAACAGCAGAGATTGCTTCCATAGTCCAAGCTGCAACTTTTCAAAATATTCTTCCCATTGAACACAGTTCAGTTGTCCAGCATTGATGAGGATTCATAGTCCAAAAAAAGGCTAATATTTCTACTTACGCCAAACACAAGTATGAATTGGGAGAGGAGTGGCTGGAGAGCAGCCCTGCAGAAAGGCATCTGTGGGTGCTGGTGGGCAGCAGGCTCAACAGGAGTCAGCAGGGTGCCCTGGAAGCCAAGTGGGCAAACCCCACCCGGGGGTGCATCAAATACAGTATAGCCAGCCGGTCAGGAGAGGTGACTATCCCGCTGTATTCAGCCTTGGGGTGGCCTCATCTCGAGTACTGTATGCAGTGCTCGGCCCCACCATTCAAGAGGGATGTGAAGGTCCTTGGATGTGTCCAGAGGAGGAGAGCAACAAAGCTGGTGAAAGGGCTGGAAGGAGTGTCCTATGAGGAGCAGCTAAGAACTTTGGGCTTGTCTGGTTTGGAGAAAAAGAAGCTGTAGGGTGACCTCATTGCACTCTACAGCTTCCTGAGGAGAGGAAGTAGAGAGGGAGGTGCTGACATCTTCTCCTTGGTTCAAACCTGCATCAGGGGAGGTTCGGAAATATTTCTTTACCAAGAGGGTAGTCAAACACTAGAACAGGCTTCCTAGAGCAGTGGTCGATGCCCCAAGGCTGTCAGTGTTTAAAAGGCATTTGGACAATGCCCTTAAACACATGCTTTAACTTTTCCTCAGCCCTGGAGTGGTCAGGCAGCTAGACTGACTGATCTTTGTAGGTCCCTTCCAAGTGAACTGTTCTGTGCCGTTCTGTTCTAGTCTAATTCTATTCTATTCTATTCTGTTCTATTCTACCAGCTGCACAGCAGAGCAATTACTTGTTTGTATCTACCTAAATGCTCTCTGTCATGTAAGTTTTCCCTGAAAGAGTCAGGCTATCCTGAAAAAGCAGTCTACAGACAACTTCAGAGCAGCCTCGGTTGCTACGCAGAGGAAAACAACAAAAGAGTTGCTCTGCCACTCCTTGTTTCGTACACACGGAAGACAATATTTCATGCAGTCAGACAGTAACAAAATGCCTGTGTTCAGGGCGAGGATTTGGTCTGGTTTTTTTACAGCTCCACCAGCCACACAAGCTCGCAGCTTGTATTCATTTCCACAGCTGCTGCTGGCACCTGGAAAGTAAAATTACCCAGCCATGTCAGAAAAGAAAAACCAGGCAGGCAGCAAACAGGAGAGTTGATATAGGGGAAGGAGCTGAAGAGAGAGAGATAAGAAGAAAGCAGCTCAGTGAGAGAGAGGAGGCAAAGCAAAAGAAAGGAGGGGATTGTTCCTGGTGGTTATAAGGGACAGCTCAAATTTGTTTCAGGAGCATGACAGGAAACACGGAGAATCAAAAACACAGTTAACGCACACGGCAAAAACAACGACTCCATCCTAAGACTGCCAACTGTTTACTTAAAGTATCAAACCCTGTCGCTAATGCACTTGTCTCCACAGTCCCTTCATTTCTGCCCCCAAGGGCCCTGGTCCTGCAAACACTTCAAAGCCGGTAACTCTACCTAATGCAACCGCTCTGGTCCCAAGAGCTGTCCAGGGGTTAGGAACCCCCTCTGGGCTGTGCATATTTTTCAACAAACTATGCATTATATATTTCGAATAACTAAATGTAATTTTGATACAGCCTTCATACACTGCTTTCTACTGGGATCTCTTCCCAAAAACTGAGGGGCAGCTGGGGCCACAGTACAGTAAAGAATCTTCAAACAATGTGAAATATTTGTACAATAGCTTCATGAAAGCTGTCATGAAAGATGAGGACCTCCTTTCATGAAAGATGAGAAGCTACTGGAGAGAGTCCAGGGGAGGGCTACAAGGATGATGAGGGGAGTGGAGCATCTCTCCTATGAGGAAAGGCTGAGGGAGCTGGGCTTGTTTAGCCTAAATAAGTGAAGGCTGCGAGGGGACCTTATAAATGCCTACAAATATCTGAAGGGTGGGTGTCAGGAGGATGGGACCAGACTCTTCAGCGGTGCCCAGCAACAGGACAAGGGGCAATGGGCACAAATGAAAGCATAGGAAGTTCCATCTGAACATGAGGAAGAACTTCTTCCCTCTGAGGGTGACGGAGCACTGGAACAGGCTGCCCAGGGAGGTTGTGGATTCTTCTTCTCTGGAGACTTTCAAGACCTGCCTGGACAAGGTCCTGTGCAGCCTGCTGTAGGTGACCTTGCTTCAGCAGGGGAGTTTGACTAGATGACCCACAGAGGTCCCTTCCAAGCCCCAACACTCTGTGATTCTGAGATTCCGTGATTCGTATGAATCATAAATGAATTTCAACATTTCATTACTAAGAATATACACTGGGTTTTCCACCTTAACACCATTTGCTAGATACTGCACTTGTCTTGTTTGATCAAATTGCTTGTCTAAAAGAAGATTCTGTATTTTTCTAGAAAAGGAAAAAAAAAACACAGCTGCAGTAAAGTTACCTTTGCTTTTGTAAGAAGCAGAGAGGGACTCTGCTGGTCTGGTCTGAAGCAGGTCCTTGTCCGAAGCAGGTCCTTGTCCTCCAGCCCAGGTAAGCCAGGAGTCGCCTGGCACTGCTGTGAAGCGTTACTCAGCACGAGGAGGGAGTGGTGGGCAGGGCTGGGGGCAAGGCAAGGTTGCAGGAGAGTCACCGGGAGACAGCCACTCTCCCTTCCACAGAGGCCACCTGGCACAATCTTAACTCGCTATAATACTTCTACTGACAACTATTATCCCCGAAAGCAAACACTCCCTCCCGAGAAAAGTTACGTTGTTTTAGACGATGATATGTTTGCTGCTAAAAGCTTATCAAGAGAATTCAGACAGACGTTTGCACTTCGAGAGGAGAGCAGCCTGGTGCATGCCTCACACCTTGGAAAGCAAGCCCCTTTCCTCACCAGGCACTGAAGGGCTCGGCTGCTGTTCCGGTTTGAAAAGCAAAGATGGACTTCCTCCTTGTTCTGCAGCGCTGGTGAACTCTGGACTGCCGCCGTCTCCAGAGGGAAAGCAAAGATCTAATGCTCCATGGATCCTGCCATGCAAACCGACCATAGCCCCTGTGAGCGGCGGTTTGGTTGCGGTGGGAGGAGTCTTTAGCACCTGTCAGGTTAAAGCAGGGAAAGGCAGAAAGAAATTTGACGTCAGTGGTCAGTGACTTAGTTACTAGCTGTGTTAGAAACAAATTGATACTGTTTGACATTTATTTCATAACATCATGCAAAGCATTTATGTAAAATATGAATAATAGAAGTTTTCCATGCAAGGGAAGTGAGTCCAAAAAAAGCCCTGAACTTTGTTATGATGACTGAGGGTCTTGCAGGATGTGCAGGACGTAGCTGATCCACCTGAAAGTTATAAGCAGCATAAGAACAGATGTCTAAGTTCAGGCAAAATAATTTGCAGAACAGCTTCTGTCTCTCTGTGGCTATTGAGCTCTGTGAAGAAGAAGTGATTCTACTCATTCCTCCCGTGTAACTTCAAAGGGAAATTAGTGCTAAGGATTTTCCAAAGGAAACGATATTAGCTTTTTACTCTATCCTATCAGCACTAAAAAAATGGCAAATAGTTGTAAATATCTATATTTACTAACACTTCATTACCAATGCATTGGATAGACAACCAAAAACTTTTTCCGAATTCCAGGGAGCTAACTTCCCGATGAAGAAGAAAGTCGCAATGAAAGGTTCATCTCTTCTAGCCTTTTGATGTAAATAAATACTTTCAAGTTATGCTTAACCATCAAGCTAGGAAATGTAATGTACAGCTAGAATTGGAATTTACTTCTAAATCACCAAATTAGAAGTAGTGCAGTACGAAGCCTCTCTGAGCCACGCTCTGCCTCATTTATCTCAGACAGGAATTACTAGAAGACAATTTCACGCTACTTGTACCACCATTAGCTGCCCTAGCTGCACTGGCTGTTCAGCCTGTGCTGATGCACACCCCTGCCCCTGGGACCCTGAAGAAGATCCGCAGGCGGTCTTGGGGTGTATCCGTGTGCAAACGTACGCCTTTCTGTTCGGTTGCAAAGCCATCACTCCAGCGCAGTGACTCAGTGACGGAACCAGGAAAGAACACGGAAACCCTTAATACTCTGCATTTTGTGTTTACTGGTTCCTTTGTTTCTGCCTTTTGTTTTCTTTAAATTAAGAAAATTGTATTATTGCAAGGGTATCAGTGAACTCTGTGAATTGTGGTATTCTGAGTAAATAATACACCTAGGCATATATGACTTCAGCATAAATTGTGACGTAGAACTGCTTCCCCCATGACCTCCATGTAAATGATAACTGTCGCAACTGACGTCAAGAGCAATGTGAAAGTATTTATCAAACACTCTTACAACAGTAGTAAGGGGGCACGATGTAAGTGCAAAGATTCCCCTGAGGCCGGTTCCCTCGCCGAGCCCCAACAGTATCACACACGTTATCGTAACCAGCCACTTCAGGAATTATTTATGACAAGCGAGTACAATCTTAGAAAGATTAATTAGGTAAGTGCCTCAGAGAAGAGTGGATGCACGGGAAGGATATTTAATTGTTTCGCCCTCATGAAGAATCAGTTATGCCTTCGCAAGCATCAATTAATCAGGCGGATCCAGGAAAGATCTCCACCAGATAAGAGCGGGAAGGATATGGCTCCGAGCGTATTAAAAAGAAGATCACAGGGAAGCTTATGCTAAAACAACTCACAATTTTATTTTCCCACAAGACTGCATTCCCCCCCTACCAATTACCCGTTAATTTATCATTTTGTGGTCGGAGTCGCTCTGCATGCCTCCGGCCCGCCGCAGCTCGCTCTTCGGTGCGGGCCGAATCCAAACAGGACTCCGCAAGCCCT
>Ga0065711_1000440_pt1 | contig 66980 bp, 51 predicted proteins | sample Hoacrofraction12_FD_59098 | JGI IMG/M metagenome (GOLD analysis project Ga0065711, IMG submission 59098) | Hoatzin crop microbial communities from Cojedes, Venezuela - Epithelial fraction 12 v2 (version 2) | ecosystem: Host-associated > Birds > Digestive system > Esophagus > Crop | place...
GAGCCGCACCGCGCCGGCCGCCAGTGGAAGTTCGCCGGCTCCTTCTACTTCGCCATCACCGTCATCACCACCATCGGTCAGTGAGCGAGGCAGGGAGGGAGGGAGGGAGTCGCGGCGCGTCCCGCCCCCGTCCGTCCCCACAGCCCCCCATCCCTGCAGCCCTGAACCCCACCATCCCCCTTTCCTTCTATCCCCACAGCCCTCATCCCCACACCCCTCCGTCCCCACATTCCTCCATCCCCACATCCCTCCATCCCCACACTTCTGCACCCCTACTTCCCTCCGTCCCCACAGCCCATCCCTCCGTCCCCACTTCCCTCCATCCACACACCTCTGCACCCCCACTTCCCTCCATCCCCACATCCCCCCATCCCCACACCTCTGCACCCCCACACCCTCCCACACCTCCAGCACCTCTGGGTGCCCCGGGGCACCCCAGGGAGGGGGTGTTGCCTGCGTAGGACAGGCAGGTCTCACCCTGGCAAGGCTGGGACAGCCCTTCAGGCCGCCCCCGAGCTGACCCAGTGGGACCCCAGCACCCTGCAGTGGGGGAGGTGATTCACGAGCGGGCTGGGGGCCACCCAGTGCTGGGGGGTGCCGGTGGTGCTGCGATGGCTGGGGCCATGAAGTGGGGCATGCAGATCGTCCCACTTGGGGGGGCAGGCAGCTGTAGAAGCTGACGGGGGTGCAGGAGGGCAGAGGTGGGACCCACGGCTGTCCTCCGTGCAGCGTTGCAGCCGGCAAGCCGGGCTGAAGAGCTGGGTGAGAGCTGTTGGCTCCTGTGCCGGCTCCAAACTCCGGATGCCGGGCTGTGCGAGGGGAGCTGAGACAGCCACCAGACACCGGACCTCGCTCTGCCCACGCGGGAACCTGCAGAGAGATGGGCGTCAATTAGCCTGGAGGGGATTTAATCACATTAAGCCCCCATGTAGACACACTTATCCATACTGGAGCCCAATGCCTTGGTTTGCCCTCTGCGGTTTTGCAAGAGAATGAAACAAAAGTGAAGGAGGGTTGCCTCAGTTCTAGGTGAGATTAGCCACATGGGAGTTGAGTATTGTTTAATTAATCCACTTTCATTAATCCATGCACCCTGGGCATCCCAGAGAGGTAGACAGGCGTGGGATGCCGTGCCCGTGTCGTTGCTCGTGGTGCGATTTCAGTCAGCAGATGTGTTTTGGAGGCAGGAACGCTGAGGCCGAATCCTGCCCTCCCGCAGCCAGCAGCCACCTCCTCGTCTGGAGGAGGGGCTCAGCCGTGCCGAGGGGCTTGGCAGGGGTGCGATCCGTCTGGCAGCCCAAAGCACCATCCCTCAGGGCAAGGCCTGGTGGGATCAGCTGCGCCACGTTACCAGGGGACAAGAGGTGGCCGAGGGGCAGGTACCCCACAGGGCCTGCCCCGGGGGGCTCCGGGTGCCCCCCAAGAGGTGCTGTGGGGCTTGTGCAGCTGGCAATGCACGTGGCCTGCGAGCAGCGATGGCTCCGGGGCACGGTTAGCGTCAGGCCCCAGCAGGAGGGTGGGATGAATGGCTTCAGTGAAAATCTCCATCATCTCATGACAGGTTATAGCTTCATTTACATGATTTTTCTGTTGACTGTGACAAACAATTGTTACACTTCTCAGACGCCCCGTGCAATAAATAATTTCAGCCCAGGTGCCATATTTCTAAAACGCTGGCACATCAGATCTCTTTATGTTGGGCCGTGCTCCAAATCTCCGTTTTAACGTTAATGTAGCTGTGTTTACTCTTTCTGATTCCCTTTGTCATTCTGAAAGCGTCCGTGAAATGCTCTTTCATCAGTCTCTCAGGCTACAACAACTGTTTTTCCACTTACTGCTCTCCTGGATCATTGTATTTACCTCCTCAACGCTGTAATTGTATTATCTTTTAGCCTAGGACCTGGTAACTGCACTCAGTTATTAAGCTTGGATCTGACCGGGGGTTTTGCTGCTGCAGCCTCATGTCTGCTCTCTATTTTGTGACATGTGGCATGCAGACATGAAGTTTATTATTTTTGATTGCGTGGGTTTATGAACAGACAGAGCCATTAGAAACCAGTCCCTTCCTGCGGGCTTGCAGTTCGGAGCGCAGCACGGTCAAGGGTAACGCTGTCCTCAGCCTCCCAGCCCCGTCCCGTGGCAGGACTTTCCTGGAGCGGGAGGTGCCCTCGGGAGCCCGGGACGGCGTGGGTATCGTCCTCTGGTCGCCCCGTCACTGTGTGCTGCCAGCTGCCCGAGAGTCCATGGACAGCAGCGACAGAGGTGAAGCCAAGTCACAGCTCTGAACAAGACTGAGAAATGGAAAAGGGTATTTTCCCCGCCGTGTTCTTCACGCAAAAGTCACACCCATACCTGCAGAAAGCGAAAATATAAATAGCTGTTTGCAAAAGGCCACGCAGCAGCGCGGGAAGGAGCCGGCGCTGTTCTGCAGGCACCGTCAGAAGGCACCATCCAGCCCTGGCAGTTTCTCACAGAAACTCAAAAGAAAGGCTTGGATGCCTTTGGACACCGTTACTCCCCACGCTGCGCGATGTCCTTGCACTGAGTTAGTTACTCATCCGCTAAGGTCAGAGGCCACCAATTTCTGTTGAGCTCCTACAGTGAAGTGAGGTGGGTGCAGAATCACTGAAGTCCGGAAGATTGCGGTGAATACCTCATTACGACTCATGGTATGATCGTGCGTGTCCTTGAGTCACAGCTCTGAAACTTGGAGCAAGGTGGGGAAATTAAATCTCAGAAGGCGTTCGAGGAGAACCTCATCCTCCTTGAGCTCCTTGTCCCTGGGACAAGGGCTGACAGGGCTGCGGTGCCATAAATACTTCCCTGCATTTAAAAGGGCACAGCCCCTCCTCCCCAGCAATCCGGCAGTGCTTCAGGTCTTTGCAACACTGGAGTAAATCCAAAGTTGCTCTGTAGAAGTCCTCCCAGACTTAGCTGCTCCGGGGGGAATGACTCTATAGCGCAGGTTCCCTGCAGACCCCGTGCTGGCACGGCGTCGCTGCCGCTGCGTTGCTCGTGAGCTGCAGAAGGCTTGCAGAGCTCTAGGGCTCCTCTTGGCCTCCATGACCTCATACAAACTTGGGGGCTCTCAGGAGGGTACCAGTGAGGTTCTGCCTGCATGATACTGCCATGTGGCATCATCCCAAAGGATGGGGCAGCCCATGGCCCCTTAGCATTGCCTGCAGATCTGTTGCCAATTCATTTTCCCTTTTCCTACTGCTCCTCTGGGTGCCAGGGCAGCCTTGCTGGAAACCCCGGTGAGGGCTTGACGCCTGCCTTTCCCCTTTCCCTTGCAGGCTATGGGCACGCTGCCCCGGGCACGGACGCCGGCAAAGTTTTCTGCATGTTCTACGCCATCCTGGGCATCCCCCTGACGCTGGTCATGTTCCAGAGCCTGGGGGAGCGCATGAACACCGTCGTGCGGCTGCTGCTCAAGAAGATCAAGAAGTGTCTGGGCATGAGGACAACCAATGTCTCCATGGAGAACATGGTCCTAGTCGGCTTTCTGTCCTGCATGGGGACCCTGTGCATTGGCGCAGCAGCCTTCTCATATTTCGAGGGCTGGACTTTCTTTCACGCCTATTACTACTGCTTCATAACCTTGACCACTATTGGCTTTGGAGACTTTGTGGCTCTGCAGAAGAACGAGGCTTTGCAAAAGAAGCCCCCGTACGTGGCTTTCAGCTTCATGTACATCCTGGTGGGCCTGACCGTCATCGGCGCCTTCCTCAACCTCGTCGTGCTGCGGTTCCTGACGATGAACTCGGAGGACGAGCGGCGGGACGCCGAAGAGCGCGCCTCGCTGAGGAGAGCCCGCAACAACATCCACCTCAAGCCGAAGGAGGACGGCCGGGGCAGCAATGCCATTTTTCTCCCCGCAGAGGACAGGACGAGCCGGATGAACCTCATCCCGCTGATCCGGGAGGACGCGGAGAGGCAGCGGCGCCAGTCGGCCAACTCAGCGGCCGCGGTCCCCTCCTTCTGCACGTGCCTGTGCTACAGACCGCAGCTCTGCGGCAGCCCGGTGCCCTCCCACCCCGAGACCCTGAGCTGCCACACCAACCCCGTGTATTACAACTCCATTTCCTACAAAATCGACGAGGTCTCCCTGAGCACGCGGGGTCAGACCGGCTCTTCCCCGGGGAGCACTTTATCATCCAACAGCCCTCACTGCCGGCAGCACCCCCGGCTGCGGAGGAAATCCATCTAGGAGCACGTGCCGAGCCGTCCACGGTGCTCGAGTCTTACTATGGTGATAAATTATGAACAGAGACGTCAGGTCCCTCTTACCGCTCTCGTTTCTTCGGCTCCTCTCCCCTCTCAGCTGGCAGCCAGCCGCACGCAGGGTCCAGCAGGAGCCTTTAAACCCCGTTGAGAAATGATCATTCCTTTCCACGGGCACTGAATTACGTTGTTAGTTTTCTTTGCTTTTTCCTCCCAAGTAGGTTCGAGCATTTGGGTCTGGCGAGAGGCGCCTGATGTGGAATCCAGCAGGCTGTAGGCTTGCTTTCCCACCTCCCTGCTCCCCAAAAGGCATTGCTGCCCTCCTGCCCTGCCTAACCTCGCCTGTGGCTGCTGCCAGCACGCTCCTCTCACGACACAGGCTGGATTGCACTTGCTGAGAGCATACCAAAAGCAAAGCCCATGTTGGTGAGCCCTGCAGGGTTGGAGATCTTTAACTTCTCCCCTGAGACTGGGTGCAGGTAAGTCGGTGCCGCGCAGCAGGTTTGCAGCTGGTGGGTGGGCAGAAGGGGACGGGCTGCAGTCCTGCCGCTCAGCACACGGAGACAGCTCCACCGCGCCGCATCGCCCACGACCAACCCTCTGGGTCTACGCTCGGGCTTGCGGCTGGCTCAGCACTTGTGGAAGCTGGAGGTCCATACGCTCACCCACTTACCCACCAGCACACCTCACCCTGCTGCCAGCAGGTCCCCAGGCTGAGCTGGCTGCTGGTGCAGTGTCCCAGCTCAGGGGAAGCTGAACTCCTCCAGCCAAGCCCTAGCCCCCCTCTGTGGTGAGCCCAGACTGCGCCAAGGGCACAGCCCCAGGGAGAGCCTCCCTCAGCCAGAAAAACCACCCGCAACTCACTGGAACAGTAGCTAAAATCACCCCTCCACCACCTTTCCTCCAGCTGGCAGCCCAGCAAGCGTGCCTGCTCCTCGCCTCCTCCCAGTCCCCGTGAGCCCGTGGCCTTGCTGCTGGGGTTGTCAGAGGGGGGTGAGCCCGTCTCGGCACGTGCCCCCGGGCGGGATGCCCCCCGACACGGCCCGTCTCCATCCTGCCTCATCTGCAAGAAAACAGGACTGGGCTCTGACAGCGTCACCAGCTCTGTTTCACTTTTTTGTCCCCAATAAAGGGGTATTTTCACTAAAGTTTTATCTAAAAGACCCTTTGATGGGGTTTTCCTGGAGGAAAATCCCCTTTTCCCAGTGGGGAAGGCATGCAGAGCGCCAGCGTTGGGAGGGCCTCAGGGCAGGCTTTGCTCTCTCCTCTCTTTTGTTCTGGGCAGTTTAATAAAAGGTGAATCCAGCTGGCAGTGGTCAGTTATTTGTGGTGAGGGGGAGCAGAGGGATGTCTCCGAGCCCCAAACCCCAGCCCTGCCCGGCTGCAGGGGCAGGCGAGGGCTGGCTCCCCCACCACGGGGTGTGGGAAGTGTTTGCATCCAGGGATGTTATCCCTATGGATGTTTGCTGGGATGTTTGGGCATCGGAGGGAGGTGGAGTGGCTGTCCCAGAGCTGGGAAGCAGCTGGGTCGCGTTGCCCATCATGGGATGGTGTCTTTGCCCCTGCACAGGGATACCCTAGGCTCCTCCACCCTCCCTGGCCGGTGACCTTCACGTTTCCAACCTTTCCTGGTGCCTGGGCTTCCCTGGAGGCAGCTTTGGCCTTTGATGTCACCCCAAATCGTTACAACCGGGACTTTCTCGTTCTGGTCTCTAGAATGGCAGAGATTTGGGCTTCGAGACAGGCAAGCGCAGGGATGGGCCGGAGCTCGGATTGCTGGGGTGGGCTGACAGGAGAGCAGAGCAGTGCTGGCAGGGCAGGTCTGCAGCGGGGCTGCTGCGCTGCCGGGGCGGCTGAGGGGGGTTCCTTTGTTTGGGGGGATGCTCTCTGGCACGGCTGCCCGCTCCCTGCCAGCTCCTCCACCCCACTGGAGGCAGAGGTAGGACTTTACACCGCTCTTGAGGTGCGACATGGCCACAGCCAATCCATCCTTCCTGCCCCTGGGCAGCAGGACCCTCCTGCAAGACACTCGGTCCTTCCTGGCCTCAGCCCATCCCCTCGTCCCACGTGCGGGCAGGGAAGGGACAGTGATGGAGCCAGGAGCACAGCCCCAAGCCAGAGGAGCCTCCCCCCACCAGAACACCCTGGTCCACCCCCAGGCACGCAGCAGCTGCATTGCTTTGCACCAGTCACCCCAAATCTGGACCAGCTGTGTCAGCCTTGGTTTAAATAGAAAGGGGGAGGAGAAGGGAGAAAGCAAGCTGTGAGCACGTAAAACAGGCTTAAAAATGTCATTTCATGCCGATCCCAGCAGCTCAGGCCTGCTGTTGCAGTGTCCCATCTCCTCCCGCCCTCACCAAGGCTGTCAGCCCAAGGCTTGGGTGTGCTGCGGTGCCCTTGCCATCAGAGCCGTGCCACAGATGGAGACCTCTCGCCCTTTCCATGCTGAACCTGGGACACCCTCCGAGTGCCCGGGATGGAGCCGGCACCGCTCACCCTCCTTCCGCTTTCATGGAAGGAAGCAGCTCTTCAATTCCTGCACAAGTCAGAGCCCGCATGGCATCGCTCTGGGGACACCCACCTCTTCTGGAGCCAGGAGTGGGAGAACGACCACAGTCCAGAGCCCGAGCCAACCTTGCGCTCTCCCTCCGGACGCAGTGCAGGGCTGCCAGTGCTCAGCAGCTCCGTGCTCGGGCCCCAGAGCCTGCTATGCCACGATGCACAGGCAGAGCCCGGCACAGGCACCGGGGCTGGCAGCGCGATGCCTGCGCAGTGGAGCCTGGCTTGGGCAGAGGACGGAGCTGGTAAGGAGCCGGCAGTGCAGAGACCAGGGCACCTGCTCAGCTTTATTGCTGCTTTTGTGCAGCCCGAGCTGCAAGGCAGCGCTGCTGGGGAACTGCGTGACTGCCTGAGCCCCATGCCACTTTTGGAGGCTGGTGAGGAGACACCGTTCATTCCCTGGTGCCATGCCGGGCTGGGCTGCCCCGACCTCCCAGCCACTTGCGCCACCGAGAACTCCTCCTCCTCCTCCTCCCTCCACCCCTGTTCCCCCCGGGGCTGTAGCTGGGGCGGGTGGGTGGCTGGGTGGGGAGCTGCCCTGCCCCTAGCTCCCGCCCCAACGACCCACAGAGGGATTTGGAAGCAAATAAGAAAACCTTTAAGAAAATCTCAGTGAACTGGGACTCTGCGATCCCTTGTAATTCCCATGGGAAAAGGGCTTGCAGGTGCTCCTCGGGGAACGCTGCGTGTCCTCGCCCCCCGCTCCTGCAGAGCCCCACAGCCAGCGTCACACCAGAGGCCCCGAGGGCTCCCCACCAAGGGCTCCCCACTCAAGGCTGCCATGGACTGGGCAGTGGCTGCACACTCAACAACCCCCATCGGTCCCCTCCCCTGAGGGTCCCCAGGCTGCCCCTGCACCCACACTGACCCCCAGTACTCCCAACAACCAGGGCCAGGGGTAGTTTTTTCTGCCAGCACCGTCTTTACCTCCAGGATGTCAAAATCAACCTTGAAAGGCCGGCGCTGACCACGAAGGGTCTTGGGAAGAAAACAGCAGGGCAGAAGGCTTTTGGCTGGGGTAGTGAGCAGAGTACAAGCTGGCAGCAAGCTTGGCGCAGTGCCTGGAGATGCCCACGGCCAAATTACATCTGGAAATGGCACAGGGAAGGGCAGGTTTGAAACTGGGGTTGATTCAGAGAGCACCCATCCATAGAGAGCACTGGGAAGGAGCCTGGGCTGGTGCTGGGACACACCAGGCTGAGCTCCTCTCATTCTCTATAGGCCCAAGGACAAGGGATGGGCCAGCTGAAATCTTAGGCTGAAGATCATGGTGGTGGCAACAGAGGGCAGAGACACTCCACAAAAAACCTCCAACACACTGTAGGAAAAAAAAAAGAAGGTTTTATTATCACCATTATCAACGTTTTCATTAGCTTAACACTGAATTGTAAATCACTCAATCGTTACATATTGTCTGAATAAAACCTACAGACAGGAAAAAAGTACAGCAGAATCCTCTCCCGACCACAGACGCACGGCCGGCGGCACCCCAGCGCTGCCAGGACGGCGTCCCGCCTTCCACCCAAGGCAGCCCACGCACCTCGCAAGCGCCTCGCCACGGTGGCAAGCAGGCTGCCCAGCTCCATCGCCCGCGTTCCTCCAGCTCCACAGAGATCACATCTCACCAGATGATGTTAAAAACCTCCAAAAAGTTTTGGAGAGGGTTACAGAGGCCAAAAGAGCAGATCAGCTGCCCCTACTCCTACGGAAAGGCAAGAGGAGAGGTAGCAACTGTTTAGTGCCCCTGCAAAGCTATCAGTTTTCGTGGAGTAATTAATGAAGTAAAAAGTTTTAACCCCGTGAAAGCAGACTTCCCTACCATGGCCAGGCCCCCGGGGCACACCGGCAGCGGGGAGGCGAGAGTGTGGGTGGGCTGGGGTGCCGGCTCCATCCCCGAGCAGAGACCAGCTCTGCGGCACAGCTCCCCGTGGGGTGGACATCTCGGTGCCAAGAGATGCTGCGGGCAGCCTCAGCCCCCTGGGTCGGAATAAGGCCTCGTATCGAGAGGGAAGGGAGAACCCACACAGGGAGCAGCAGGCACAAGCAAAGGGAACCTGGAGGAAAGCTCGCGGGGAGCTCCCCTTCTCCCTGGCCAGCACGGAGACAGCTCCTCCCTGTCCCTGCCTTCTCCTGGCTGTCTCCACAGCACGGCACGCCTGCGTGGGCTGCGGAGCCCTGCAGAAGACCCCCAGATCCCAACATGGATGGGGAGGGCATCTCACGTGGGGTGAGGGCACGGCAGTGCTGGGGGGGGTGAGGTGCTGCACCCCCGGGATGCCCTGTCCAGCCTCGCAGGGAGCAGCCTGCGGCTCACAGCAGGAAGGCAAACCCAGTGCCGTGGGGCTGGGGAACGCGCCTTGGAGTGGCTCTCCAAACCTCGCTCTTCCTTGCTCCAAACAAAGCCAAAACCAGCTCCAGGTTGAAGAGATGGAATCACCAAAGCAGAGCCCAGTGAGCGGCACTGGGTAAGGAACAACTGCCCAAAAGGAAAAAGCTCCAGGATTTAAAGTCCCAGGCTGGTGCTTAGTGGGATCTGGAGCCCCAGCGGGCAGCTATCCCAGTCTGCGGTGCCCAAGCAAGGACAAAAACCCAGCTCCAGGAAAGCCTGTGGGCACAGCTTCAGCAGGAGCTGTGCCTTGGCTCTTCCCTCAGGTTGCTTCTGCCCCCATCAGTGCCCTGCAAGCAGAGCTCACTGCTGCCCACGGGCTGCCTGCGCCCACACGGCCCCTCTGCAAGACAAAGCCCTTCCCTTCCCACGCATGTCTGAAGCCCACGCGAGGTGCCCAGCGCACGGGGTAAATGCAAAGGCCATCTACTGACCTGGCAGAGTGGGGTTTATCAACATAGCTTTGGTTGCCATTGTAGCTACCGGAAAGTCACGAAGGGAAAATCGTTAGGTCGCAGCCTCCGTTTGCTGGTGCTCTGTAAAGGGCTGGTGCTGGCTCCTCCTCAGTTTCCGCCGCTAAAGTGCAAAGAACCAAATGCTACAAGAAACTCTCCCCGGTCCCTCTCCCGCAGGCTGTGAGCAGCTGTGGCAGGGAAGGGAGGGCAGGAGGGTGTCCACACCATGAGAAGAGCCCGAGGCTCCCAGGAGCGGGTCTGGTGCTGCTGTCGCGGGCAAGCGGCTGGGGCCAGGGACGGATGCGCGGCTGCTTGCTCACGGGGACGTTGGTCCTTGAGCAGAGAGGAATCTGGCAGTGCGAGTTTAAGACTCATTAGCTACATTTTGAGAACACCAAATCATGTGGAGACTCCCTGGGGAATGGCCACGCTGGCGGCACGCGCCGGGAGGCCAGGCAGACCGTCAGACAGCGCAGCAGGAGTGCCACTCTGCGTCCCTGCCACGCCAGGTCTCACGACTGTCCCACCGCACCGGGCGCTGGGCCCTGCGTGGGCAAAGGGCTCACACGAGGGAACGAGACACCGACTGCACACCCAGCCAGCCCTCTCCGAGGGCCTTCGCCCCCCTAAGGGAACCTGGCATCTTCCAAAGCGTTGCTGTGTGCCTGTAGCCATTGGTACAGACGCGCACCTACGGACACCCACAAACACACACGCCTGGGCCGGCGGGCACTGGGGCACACATGAACAGATTTTCACTGATCATCACCTCTTCTAAATGCTTGGCTCAAATTTGGTAGCTGCAATTTCATTTTAGATGCTTGCTCCAGGTCTCAGTATGCCCTGGACTTGTCTACCGATGGCACTTTGCATTTACACCTCTCTCTTCTTAAAGCATTTCACAAAAAAAATTGTGAATTATTTCATCGTTCGTCAGGGCTCCCAGCACCCCCGGGCCAGTGACCTGCTGCCTGCACGGGCAGTGGGCTGGCGACCTTGAGAACAACACGAAGATTTTGCCTAAGGGAAATGCTGCGAGGAATCCACAGGCAATCAACTGGGATGCTGTTTCGAAGCTGCTTTATTTTATGCACTGCATCAATGATGGAGCTGGCTTAAAATCCAATATCCTGATCCTGCCGCTTTGGAAAAATCTGTAGATGAGCCCAGCACTAGCTAACTTCTGAGGAATGGCACAGAGCAGCCTGTTCCTCTTCTACACGCCAGTCCCCTGTGATCCTCCGCGAAGGTGCAATCTCTCTGCCTTGGGTGGAATTTTCTAACGAAATGGACAAATACCGTCCACGAAATGGACAGAAGAACCCACAAAGCCTTTAAAGAAGAGCAGCTCAATCTGCTGCTCCGAGAAAAAAAACTCCCTTTAGCTTGCCCTGGTATCTGGAGGAAAGGAGGCAGCTGTCAGGCAGAACTCACGTGGCCCCAGAGCGCAAAGGCTTTTTTGCTTTATCAGGGCTACAGTGGCAGTGGGAACGGCTCTCATCGAGTTACAAATACTAGATAGCCTAAGAAAAACAGGGAGATCGAAACAGTCATGAAGTTTATATTGAAGCTATGCTTTACCTCTGTAGTATGAAGTCACCTACAGCTGTTCCATTCCCCACCTAAGAGAGATTTCATGTCGATGGGCACACACACTCACAGAGAAGTCTATAGGATAAATATACCTCACCAGGCCGCAGCCCAGTCTTTGCTTTTTACAATCAAAGTTAATATGGAGCTTTTTCAAAAGTGATGGCATTGAGATTGAAGACGATTATAAACTGTATCAACAATATGTACTACAGCCTGCAAGTCACAATCTGTGCACACCAAATGGAATATATTATTGCTTGTTAGCCTATTAGACTTTCTTTATAAAAAGATTTTTATACAGAGTACAGGATTATGACAAAACTAGCTAAGTAGTTCTCATCTTGAAAATACAACATCAATTCTTTCAACAAAGGCTTGAATAGTAGCTGAGAGTTAATGAACAGTAACAAATATTTCCTAATAATTTTATGGCCCGTTTGAACAGAATTTCTTATAGGACTCTTGTCTGGCGTTTATTTACATATGCCTCTTCTTTTGGAAAAAAACTTGGTAAAATGTAACAAGGAACATAGAAATCAAAAGAATGAGTAAACTTCATACCAAGAACATTAAACATTTCTGAAAACACTAAATTATGTTATCTGTTAAAAAACATACATCATTTTGTCTTTAAAGAAAAATATTTTTCCTGTTTTAAAATATTACCAACAGCATGTAATAAACTAACTTAAGATGAGTTTCATAAAAAAGTTGTCTTGCTGTCTAAACGTTACTAAACATGCTTAGGTTGAGATTCTGTTAACTGCCTCAACATCTTAAAAATAGCTCCTTTACAGGAACTTGTGATATTCGTACTCCAGAAGACCTGCAAATTTAGAACAGTACATTGATAAAGGATCCAGTAGCTAGAAACAATAAATACATTTTTTCATTCAAAGCAAATAATTCTGCAATGTTCTTTGAAACGAGCCACGGCCGAGAGGTGGGGATGTACTTGGCTAAACAATAAAGTCACCTGCCACCCCCCGCCCGTGGGCCCAAACGCCGGCGCGCAGTGCGAGGGGCTGCTCCAGCCCGTCCACGCGCCTTCGGCTGCGGGGTGAGGACCCAGGGGTCCGACTGCGGAGCAAGGACCTTGTGTCGGCACTGGGGCATCCCAGCTGTGTCGGGGCAAAGGGAAAGCAACACCAGGAGATGGGGAAAATAGCCCATTTTTTCGCCTGAACAAACCAGGACTAACCACGGTCAGGGCTGCTTTTTGCTCAGACCACAGAGGACAAAGCTGCACGCAAGACATGGTTTCGGTGCTCTGCTCCCACTGTGTGCAGGGGATTCCCACTGGGGAGAGATCCTTTTGCTCTCAGGGATGCTCTCAGCACCAGGATTTCTTTGTTTTCCATGGTAATAATAATGCAGGTAACATTTAAGGACCGGCTCTCCATTTTATTTTTGGCAAACAATCCTCCTGTCACTATTAAAAAGTAGTATTTCATGCACAAGGCACAGGGAATCAACCCTGAACCCCTCCTCAGTCTCACCCCTCATCATCGCGCTCAGACCAAAAATACTATGAAGCTTTTTTTTTTTTTTTTTAAAGTCTCCTGCTCTTTGTCTCTCCCTCCCTCCCTGACTATAACTAACAGCTAGACTCAGACACAGGAAAAACCTCACTTGGGACTTGCAAAGGGGACCAAAGTCTACTTTTCAGCTGCTCATCACTCTAGCAAGCTGCTACTTGTTACATGACCACACTGGTAATCCCAAGTGTCACATCATGTCACCTTAGACAGAAACTAGCAAGTCAAATTTTTTTTTGGGGGGCGGGGGGGGAAGGACAGGCTTTATAAGAATAAGCTATTCCAAGCCTGAGACTTGCCTTGAATGGATAGCTAGAAGACTTCTTTCTTAACTGTAATATGCCATGGTCAGTGCAGGAATCACAGGTATGAGTGAAGCAAGAAATCAGACCGTAGGGTACCGTGTAGCTCTCCCGGCCTTGCTCTGCGCCCCGTGGGCACTCAGCAGGGCTCCTGTGAGTCTGCTTAACGAAGGAAGACCATCGCATTTGCCAGTTCGCGTGACTTTGCTGTGTTTGGCAGCCAGGGATTGCAACGTTCCCTCACTGGGGAGAAACAGGACTTGGAAGAGAGTAGAAACAACAACGAGAACCACTGGACTACAAGCAACCACGTAAAAAATGCGTAAGAAAACAGGACAGAACAGATTGTTAAAACTGCCTCCAAATTTCTGAATCTGAGACCTTAACAAAAATAACATCAGTAGAAGTATAACTTTTTTTTGTACCCTGACTTTTTAGCATGATTAAAAACATACAGAAGATAGTCCTCAGTGCTAAGCAGTCCTGTTGCAACCACACTGACCATTGCTGAGCTTGCAGAGCTTTTGGAGGGGTAGGATAGAGACACATATCGCGTTCACCAGGCATACAGGAACGGAGCTTTTCAACAGACAGTCACCAAACAAAGCTTTCTGGGGGAATATTTTTGGCATATATAGTCTCCCACTCCCCATTAAAGACTGTAGAAATGTTGCATTCATCTTCTTGGACACAGGAAAACCATGATTAACTAGCTATTACTGGTAGATAATGTCCAAACTAAGTACCAATATAAAGTTTTCGGCATAACTGAAGACAGAAGCCCTGTTACTCAGCTGCCAGGTCTGACACGTACCTGGAGCTCCCTACGGTCCGTTTAAAGACATAGTTATTAAAAGATCCAGTGCTACAAACCACTAAATCTACCTAACCTATTTTAGTTCATACACATATTGTACAATATTGCCTAGTACTCACTACATACCAAGAGGAAAAGATGCTGACTTGAATTACAGTAAATGTGCTTTTTTTAAAAAAATAAAAATAGAGAGCCACAACATAGTTTGACCAGCATGCAACAAACTTTCTTCAGCTAATATATAGAAATTGTTTAATACGATTAGAAAAAATAATTAGTGAGAGGCTAGAGACATATTTGATCAATGAAATTAAGAGATTTATCTGAAGTGTTGAGGCTTTTGCCACTGAAGACTCAAAAAACTATTCATTCTATGCCCCTCTTCCTTCTCCCCTCTCCTTTATATTATATCATTTTCTACAGAGATTATTATAAGCCCTATTATTTTTGCATCTATCCTGTAATTTATCTCAAAATAATCTAAAATGCCATAGACAAGCTAGGACCAAAAGCAACTGCTTATACCATCCACTCAACACTCATGCTTTTATTCTACCAAAGCTGAGGTCCACATGCAGACATACAGGTTCAGTAAGCCCCTACGACAGGCCGAGAATCTGCTCATTCCGAAACGGGACACGGGACCTTCACTTTTCAATTACAAAGTAAAACATCTCCAACAGCTTGTTCTGAGACAGCAGTCATCAAATCCTCATTAAGAATTATGAGAAAACCTAACCAAAACAGGTCAATCAACAGAAAATCTTTGGAAATTCTCCGTGATTTTTGACAATAAGTTTTTAATTGTCTGAAGGACCTAGCGCACCTTACTGCAGCACGTGACTCTGCTGACAACGGCCGCTGTAGCTCGGCAGCTCAGAGAATGTGCTTTACTGGCTTCATCTGCAAGACTCATTTACAGTTAGTGTTGCACTTGAATTAAGAAAATATACATCCTATGACCACTGTGTCTTCAGATTCCTCACCCACCACCTCTCCATGCTCCGGTGATTGCATCTCCTCTTTCAGGACACTCGACAGTGTCCGCGTACTACCGAGACTGCCCAAAGCCCCTTTCTCTCCACACAGAAGGTTACACGCTCGCCCGCACCTTCTTGTCACATGACAGACTGAGGTTTCTTCCTTCTGCACCCCTCGAAACCTCAATCTCCTCTCCTGTGGCACACTAAAGAGTCCCGTTTCAGGTCAGTCCACAGCACAACAGGAAGGGCAGCATCTCCAGCAGATAGGTACCAGTACAAAGGGATGGAAGAAAAGCAGGAGATAGAAGACATTGTGACTGAAGGATGCACAGCAACAAGTAAGGAAGCCAGCAAATTGCAGAGCGTTGTATCTGACAACACAAAACATACCTCAAGGTGTAAGTCTGATGTTCAGCTCCCACTTCTAGTGGTTTTTTCTGAGCAAAATTGCAGTTAATTAGCCTGCTAAACTCGAACTCTGTTCAAACTGTCTGGTCTAAGTAGGCGCTGCTTATTCTCCCACCAAGTACGCTTCATCAGCAGTGTTAGACAAGTAATGCAGTGAAGACACTTGCTGGTAATTTGGCACAGTTTGAAAACACAGCAACGACAGTGTCACAGTTAACATGACTCAGTGATGTGGAACTAATTCTAAAGAAAGAGTTGCAGGCTTCTTTCTTTTTCTTCCTTTTGAGAGGAAAAACATTATTAAAAAAACCTTATGCTTCCTCTGAAACTTTCTGCTACTGCTTTTTTTAGGCCAGACATCTGAATTTTTCAGGTACTTTCTCATGAAAGAATTCGTATTAGAAATTTCTAAGACACACAGTTAAGAAAAAGACCTTCCTTAGTCCCCCAAAAATGCTTTCGAATGCTGCAACTTTCCACGGTTAATATTGATCTGAAACAAGGGTCCAAGAATGACAGCGAGAGAAGGGAAACAAGAGGTGTATGTCTAATTTGACAACTAGGACTCATGCCCCACGGCACCTCCTCCTCGGACAGAGAGGGCACAGCGCCCTCCCCCTCGTCTTCTGTCTAAGGTCACTGGTTTATCCTCCTCTTCCAGCTCCACGAGAACTGATTGAACATGCATTGCGCTTGAGGTCAGAGTTCCAGCAAACAAAACCTTGACAGCATGTTTAAAAAACAAAAGCAGTTCCCCCTTCCTCACTCACTAAGACCTGTCGCAGCAGGGTCCCACTGTGCTCTCCAGGGAAAGCTGGGAGGACTGACGCAGGAGCGGGCCCGTAGTGGGATCTACCATCGAGGAGGTTGGGAAGAGCTTGTACCAGCCGATTGCTAATGTTGACAAATCCAGTTCTTCCAGGAGGACTCTGGCGACTCCCATGAAGTGCTTGCGCTCCATGCGTCCATAGTTCCCCCAGACTATCACCTTAGGAACAACACAGAGGAGCACAGTTAATCCTCCAACTCGCACAAGTCTGATCAATCCTTCTTTCTGCTCATCCAGTTTCCCGGGGCTTTAGTACAGTCCAAAAAGGGCAGAGAGGTTTACACTACCAACAGACGACGTGAAGCTCTGGTTGATGATTTTACACTTTTTTTTTTAAGCACAGTTTTACAAATCCTAATGTTATCAGATTTTTTTTTTTCCCCCCTCATGGAAAAGATGCGAATGCATCAGTGGATGAGACACCGTTCTGCTGTTCTACCTGCTGAGCAGGGCCAGCACGGGTGCAAAGTATCCCCAGAGCCGCAGCTCCAAGACCTGCACGTAAAACCTGGTCCTGGCACAGTCATGGGCCCTGGACACAACAAAATGTGGCCTTGGGGAGAAGGGTAGGAAGGGCTCCCAATCTGGAAAAATACACCAACAAAAAAAAGTGGGCAATAGCTTGGGTCAAGAGCCAACAGTTTGAGGAGAAGAGCATGTATTAACTTGCGCACTCGGAGCTCGTGACACAGGGCAGATGGCAACAAGGCATGGCTGCTCACCTGGAGCAAGGGCATGAGCCGAGTGCTGGCAAGTGGGGCCGGTGACACAGGGGGCACACATGGAGAGGCATGCTGGGGAAGCAGAACAGGCTGCCGAGAAAGGTTTGCAGACGCAGAGGAAGGTCTACTGACAGAGAGCTGGCAGGCGAGCAGGGAAAGCTGAATCACACTTACGACACGATGGAGACCAGTGGGTGGAACAGCAGATGCAGTGAAGGTCATGGGCTTAGGCATGCTGGAGGCCTGCACATGACCGACTGGCCCTATGTGGCTCAAGACAAAGGTGACGACTGACTCCAGAGAGAGTCCGTGTTCTGAAGAGGAGAGGATGAGTATGATGGGTTATAACGGTGACGGGTGATCTCTGGCTAATCCTGACAGCTTCTTTCCCTAGGCTTCGAATAACCACAACATTACAATTTTCTAAAACATGAGGTAGGGGAGACAACAAATGTCAATTAGAAGACGAAAATGAACACTCTAGGTCAGCATAAGATGGAGCAAGCCACTGCAGAGAGTTGGTCTGGTGGCATGACCGCTGGCAGAGAGCCAAGATCCTCATTTTATTCTCTTGGAATAAGTGCCTTTTCCAGCAGCACGGCAGCAGGTGAGGAAACCCACACAAGGCAAGAGCAGACCAAGCCGGGTCCCTCCCTATTTCAGTCAAAAATGTGCGGTCTTGTTACAACACGGGTAAACGCTTCCAAACAAGGTAAATGAGGAGGAGTTCACTGATGGGGAGAATCCAGCAGGTCAGCTGGCAATTCATATGCCAGTGGAGGTAAGCAATAGAAACTCACTGATCAATTACGCCAGAACTACCAGTGGATTTTAGCCAGGCTTTACTGGATGGAAATGATTTGAGTATGAATTAACAATGCAAATCACTCTCTGCTCTGGAAACATAGGTGCAGAACTGAAAATGTGAGTATGGCAGAAAACGTATGGCAGTACAAGAAAAGAGGCAGAAAAAGGTAGGATATGTCACTGGGCAATGGCCAAAGCAGAGTGCTCTGAGTATGCATAAAGACAGAAGACAACCCGTGCTGCGAGACTGTTCAGCATCTATAGGTCCTATCTATCTCCTAACTGGGTGGGAGAAAACGAATTAAAAAAAAAAACAAGATCAACCTTTTCCTGGTAGGCACTCATATTACCTTGCAGGTTTGAGTATGAAAAAAGGGTTTTCATTCCCATTTGTTACGTTCAGATTGAGTGCATTTGGTTCAGTGAAAACACTGGCTTGTTCTCATCTATGTTAATTATCCAGATTCCTCGCCAGACCTAGAAGCTTCCAGCAGAGGTGGAAGAGAGAGATGGGCAGACCTGAGACTTGCTCGTCTTACCTGTAACACTTTGCCCTGGGGACTCTCAGCAAACAGTAACACCTGATTGTACAAAGGGTCTAAGGATTTGCGAGCCACTTTTGTCTTCTTTTTCGCAATGCACACGCCATTCTCTAGCAGGTAAGCTTTGATGTAAGCAGCTGGAAAAAATAAAGATGGTCAAATACGAAAAAATCTTCACAGTCACTTTAGAAAAGACAGAACGCCACGCCTCAGGTATTTCTAATGAAGGCATTTACAGCAGTGAAAAGATTTGCTCAACCAGCCTTATTTTCCATACCGCATACAGACTGCTTATTCCTGCAGAAGCCAAGCAGAATTAAAATTTTTCCCACTGACAAGCATCACAGGAGGCTGGGGCTCAGTGAGTTACTTTAGGAGGTCAACGCATACTACCTGGCAGTGTTTTGGAGCCGGGTTTTGGTGTCAGTCCTCGAGCCTGAATGATATCCACTTCTAGCTGCCCATTTCGCTCTTGCAAGCCAATTTCCACATCCCCTAAACCAAAATGTCAAGACAGACAGAAGACTTTCAAAACAATATCTCTGTGGGCTAGTAAAATGTTAATAAAAACAATCTTCATGTCACGCCTGCTACAAGCTGTAACGAACTGTAGGCCCCGAGTGCCTGATCTCCTCCTGCGTTATTCCGGAGCAGCTCCGCAGTGATTCAAGCCCACATTTTCAAAAGCAATCTCTAATGTCAGCCCTCTAATATGGCTTTGGTGACTCAGTCCCATGCTCTTCAGGGCAGCTAGCCTCTCATCTCTCCCACACTGCAGTACCTAGAGCTGCAGGCTGCTTTGGAAAATGCAATTATGGTGGGCCATAAGAAAATCTTTACAGAGCTCGGTGGGCCTTAGAGAGCAAGAAAAACACAAAGATGCACAGGATACGTTTTCAGGATTTTAGCTGCGTTTTACTTAGTCTCTGCCTTTCAGATCTGAGGGAGGCAAGCACGAAGCTGGTGCTCTCCTACTAATGCTGCACTCGCAGCATCAGCAAAACCTTTCAGCCAAGCTTACTCGATTTAACAGAGAAACGGAGCGGGGGAGTGGTAGAGCAGCAGATGCTGGACACATTATTAGGTGGCTTGTAGGAGCAGTCTGTTCAAGATTAAATTAAAACCACCTAACATCTTTGTGTGCCTTACCCATCGAGGTGGTGGCCAAGGTCTGACGCCCAACAAATTGTGCAGGGCCCATGCTCCCCAGGAAGTCACTAAACTGCCCAGCAGATGCCAGATGGACTCCGCTGAAATTCAAGCTGCAAAAGAAATTGATTTTGGCAAGTGGTTAATTTGCATGTTAAAGCAACCCAGTAACTAAAGAACCAGATATATCTTTGAAATGAATGACATCTACAGAAGCCTTTTTCCCTTGCAAAATTCACTAATTTCTAGGCAGTTTAGTTACACAGAATCCATTTAAAATCCCTTTCCTTCTACAAAAAAACAGTAATGGTTGCAGTCACCAGTTGGTTAATACTTCTTTCACTATAACTAATTGTCTGTAAGGGAAAATCTCTGCCATCTCAGGCTCATACACAGCCTGTCAACTCTTCCAGGTAGCATTATAATCTAAGCAGCTTCCTGGCAAAGCTTATAGGATCTCTTTTGGTAGTTGTCCCTTCCCAGTCCTCACTTCTGGGGAGGAAAAAAAGCATCCAGAGCAGCAGCTTGAAGCGAGATAAAAGGTCCTGGCATCTATCCCCTTGGGACTCAATTTCCTATTTATTTCTCACACACACACAGAGCAACCCATCTCCTTCTTGAGCAAAGGGCCCCATTTCCTCCTGCTCAGCACCAGAAGCACCCATCACATCCACTGTCTGGTTTTCGTAACAGCTTCCACGGGCGGGGCTGAAGCAGTCACCAAGGGACCCGAACACTGGTGAAAGGCTAAAAGGACACCACCTCCAAAGACCAGCAGTGCCTCTGCCGCGGTCACTACAGCAAAACAAAAGCTGTCATGGGGACAGAGCCCCCAGATCTATTCACCAGGCACCCGAGGCTGCTCTGCGGCACGGCTGGTCACTGCACTGGACACAGGCAAACAATGCAAAAGCATCAAACCCCACGGTACACCAATACAAACCAAAATTTATCCAGCTGCACCCTGATTTACACAGCTGTTTCAGAGGCGGAGGGAAAAATTGGTGCAAATGGCAAGGAGGAGGCTCGAGGCCACCATTCAACACCAACGTTTGTCCCGCAGGCATCTGCCAAACCGTGGCACAGCCACTGAAACACGTCAGGAGCTTTGTGCCGGGGTACCCACGCTACCACGCTGGGTTCTGGACTCTGTCTCCGGGGAAGATGCTGCACGCCGAAGTCAGGCACAGCTCCAAACCTCCGGCACTTCTCCAGACGTCCTTGGCAGGGGACAACTACCCACGTAATGATACAGCTCCCTGCCGCCCGCAACTCATTTCTTAGAAAGGATGCTGTGAGGAGGCCGCACGTTCAGTACAGGCAAAGCTGGAGAGGAACCCTGCCTGCGAGGCGGGCTGGGGACCACAGGCTCTCATGCAGCCTAAGTCAGCCACAAAGATTCATTGATTCCCCCCTGCAAGCCAGTTACATTTAAAAGACACTAAAAAAATGAGAAATTTCTTTAAACCCTATTCAGCCAGAAGAGTGCTAATTTCAGGCTGGGATTTCAGCTCTCATTAGCTATTTGTAGATCTGGTCTCAGCCCCACAGGAATATTTATTTATTCAGACGAGGAAGGAGGAAGCCAGCAAGCACACCTCAGCATCCCACCACACACACGACTGCAGGGACGCGTCACTAGCACATGTCCTTGTGACAGTTTCACGGGGTGGCTCAGCTCACTGTGACAGGGGCACCGAATTCAATGGCTGGACTTCTCCACGGAGCACTGCACCTCCCCTCCGTGCTGACCTGGCTCTGAGAAACCTGGTTATCGCTGCTCCACAGGGAGCTGTAGAGCCATCAGCGTGGAGAAACCTGCCCTTGAGTTCTTCACAAATGTTACCTTCATGAAAAGGGAGGAGGAGGAGGGTGCTTGGCATCCTGGAAGACAAGCTTGTGAGGCACTATGCACGGGGTGGATTTTCCCCGGTTTGGCGTTTTTTCATCCTGCATCCACTGTTTGCACAAACACTCTGGGTGATCTTTTGAGATGCAACAGCAACACTAGGATTTATAATTGGTATTGATTACAGAGCAGGCTTAAGATTTCTCTCGGTTTTCAGTGTCAGCACCTCCTCCAAGGCGCAAGGTGCATCCCAGTGCCACCATCCACCATTCCCAGTGCCACCGTGCTCTGCTCCCCCGGGCACGGACTCCTGCCCCGACGTGGCAGCCCTCTCCAGGGAGCAGCGCCCGAGCACAGGACCAGGGCCGAGGTGCAGGATGTGCAGCCAGGCTGCCAAGGGCAGAGACAGCCCCAGGGCTGCTAAATCCACAGGGTCAGGGACATGAGATGGGGAAAGCAGGCCAGGGGAGCCCGGAGCCAGACAGGCTTTATCAGGCGCATGATTTGCCCATACAAGGAGGGAAGAAGGGAGTCCTGGTGCACACGAGGACCAGCGAGACTCCTTGAGCCTGCTGGCTCAGGCATTTTGAGCTGCCCACAGAGTCAAAAAAGGATGGAAACTAGTGCCGAGAGAACCCAAAATAGTTCAAGAAAAAGAAGACCGGACAGAGAAAGACATAAGATTCAGCAGGAGATGAATGGACCATCAGTCAGAAGGTAAATGTTTTCTTTATTCTTCTCAACTTGTAGAAGATAAATGGGCCAAGCTCGGGTCTCACTCCTGCCCTGGGGAGTATGTGACCTGAATGAGCACGTAAATAACAAGCTGGCAAGACAACCCGCAGCCGTTCAGGGAAATGTTCACTGCTGTGCTCAGAACAGATGCTTGGGCTCATTAACAAGATGCCGAGGACCAGCACAGCGGAGGGGAAGCCCAGGACCGAGCAAAGCCCTGTGCTGCTACAGCTGCAGGACACCCAGAACCAGGTCTTGGAGCGATCCCTCTCCAGGGTGAAGTCCAGCCGCGCTACTGCACTGGGGACACAGAGCTGGGAGAAGACCACCCACAGAAACTCCACTTGCTGCAGGACAGCAAAGGAGACACACTTCTGGCCTCTGAATATTCAAAATAATTCACAAAACCTGCCACAGGAGACCATTCTCTCTTACCTGCTGGGGAGGGAATCATGTCACAGGCCGATGCCAAATGTTTGTCTGCACTTGATAAGTGTGTGGAGAGAAAGTACCCGCGAGCTCACATACCAGCTCACCCCTCCTCTGGGCAACACTGCTAGCAAAGGCTCTGCCCAGCAGCTGGGGCAGCTCGAGACAAAATAAAAGCACCAGCTAATGGAGCAGCTGATGCTGCAGTGATCATCAGTGATTCGGAGTAAAACAGCAGGAGAGATGAACAGCGTTAAAAAGCACAAGAACAAGAGCTGTTGGCGAAAAGTGAACTAATGGCAGCTGGCAGTGTCTACAGCAAAGCAATCTCCGCACAGCTTCAGAAGTCCAAGGGCTCAGGACAACCTCGAAATGATGAACACTCCTCTGTGCAAATTACAGCGAGAGGGCAGGACGCTGCTGCAGGGACACCAGGGCTGTGCCACAAGCATGGACCCTCGCAAGGAGAACAGTGGAGCTGCTGCTCCAATGAAGCTGCTGCTGCTTTGCAGCACCAAGGCTGATCTTGAGAGGAACAGTAAAAGCCCACTTAAAAACACAGGCCAAAGTCAAGACTCCAGGAGTTTGGAAAACAGCCTCAGTTAATAGGTTTACCAGCACTATATGAAACTCAGTACTAGGTTAGACAGTTGATGCTCCCCGTTGTTGTTACGTTTGACCAGGAAGGGAAGATGTAAGGAATTAATTCTTCAATAGATTATGCCATTAGCTGGTGGAACTGGCTGCTGTGTTGCACAGAGGTTGACCTTCTGCAGTGCTGCTTTAATAGACATTAGAAGCAGCAACTCTAAATCAGGCTCCTTGGCTTTGACCAATTCCTTGACATATATTTGGATATTGCCAACAACCTGGAATGGAAACAATTTCTGTCTGCAAAAATCATAAGCTACCTCCAAGAAACCCATTGCTTCTCCCTTGAGAGGAGAGTGAAGGGGAAAATAAAACTGCAGAAATTTTAGTATGAATGTGAATTAAAACCAGCAGGAACCATGTAGCTGCATCGGCTAAATTTAGGATGCTCAAATTCAGCTCAGCGAGCTCTGTCTGTCAAGTGCTTGGGGAGAAGCTGGGATGCCGAGGTGAGGGGGCTGCGTACAGTCTGGTTCCAAGATCGGTGGGACAGACCTTCCTCATTCACTCACTCACTTTCCCTTCAGCTGAAGCAGGGAGCAAAAGAGCTCCAGGGACCACCATGACTTCTTTCAGGTCTTTAAACGCAGCCCCAGTGCTCCCAAGAGCCCTCCCCTGCCACTCTCCCACATGCTGCACACTCAGCAGACTTCTCCTGCCTGGCCTCTGAAGAAACCGAGCCGTTTCTCACCTGCCCTTGACTCAGAGACCAGCTCTCCTGCTGAACCACCGCACGCTGGCTGCGCTGGCAGGGAGATGTGCTCCCGAAGGGATCCACCGCGGGTGACAGCCAGCAGATGGGTTTCACATGCACCAGAGCCACCCTGGAAAGCCCTTCCCCTCCCACTGCCAAACATGCCTCTCCCTGAAGGGGAGAAATCGCTACAACCTGGTTATCACCGATACAAGATGTCTTTTTTTTTTATTAAAATCTAAGAAGTAGTGCTAAAAATAGCTGGAAGAATAAGGAGGGAGCGTTTTGCAGCTGACTTGCAAATAGCAACTGCCATAAGCAGCAGTGCCCTGGGGACCGGGGCTGCAGCAGGGCCATCTCGTGCTGACAAACAGCTGCACACAGAGAAGATTAACAGGTGACACTTGTCAGCCCTCTGTCCAAAGGGCACAAATGCCCTGCTGAGCGAGGGCAGCACAGCCCTTTGAACAGCAAAGAGAAATCAATTATCTCTTCTCTGGCCCTCTGCTTTCACTAATCATGATTCACAGGCTCTGCTTTGCCACACATGAACAAGAATGATATTAATGAAGTTAAAGATTATGGGCTTTGATGTGGAAATGGTGGCAAGTCAAACGTGACTCTGTCACTGACCTGAAGGCACAGGGAGAGTACAGGGAGGTCAGTGACACCTCCAGGGTGTCAAGGACAAGTGAAGGACATTCTGCTGCAGGCCCCGCAGACGAGGGCGCTTGGTGTCAGTACGGAGGCAGAGCAGGGGCTGCAGCAGGACGGCATGCTGGAGGCTGCTGATCCCGGGCTCTCGGAGCCCGCCAGCAGAAACCCGCAGGAACATCAACCCTGTTCACACAGGTATCAGCTCCACCCCAAGGGGCAGCATTGGCTGCAAACCCCGGCTCAGACGCGCACACAAACCGGCCGTTTCCAAGCCCAAGCTGTCCCTGGCACAGCCGCCAGCTCGCCTGGGTGCCTCCACACCACAGGCATGGCCGCGGGGACGCGGGGACAGCAGGGACAAGTGGCCCCTGCCGCAGCGGCTGGGGTCCCCGCGAGAGGGAGACAAGCCCACGCAGACACGACAGAGCCGGCCATCCCACGCAGAACACGCCACCATTCCCGGCTTCGGGAAAAAGTCGACTGCGCAAACCATTTGTTCCTTTCGCGACACGTTTATAGGCAGAATAAAACCCTGTGCCCACTCCGTCCTGGGAATCGTGCGCTCAGACTGGGGCCGAGATTGCCTAGATGTCCTTCTTCTTAAACACAACATTGATAATCCTGATTAGTCAGGAAATCTGTGCAGCAGCTTCTGAAGACTGTGCTCCTGCGTTGCACGTTGTAGGTCAGTGCACATGAAATCTGTCCTCTGTGCTGTAATTTAAGGGTGGCTTCAAGGCTCTTTGCCAGCTGCTTGCCTCTCCGCTCTTTCAAGGCAGCGGCATTTCCTGACCTACCCACTGTGCAGACCTGTGCCCTTCCTCTCCACGCGCAAAGCATCCAGCAGTTGGTTCCTTCACGGCAAGGTCGCTTTTCTTCCGATATATTCAAATGGAGAACTAGCTTTTCAAAGTTTGCTTGTCAACTGATGAGGATTTGAATGCCTAGATGGACAACGCTGATTTCAATACAAAACAGCATAAAGAAAATTCAGCGCACCTGTGCCAGCCCCTCTCACACCTCAGATGAGGCTCTGCTCAGCCTCGTCCACAGCCCCCCCGCCGTTCGCTCCACATTAGCATGCAGAGTGCGTAACAGCACAGACACGTTTAAGGAGAATGTATCATTAATTTCTTTTCCTGTCCATGCGGAGTTTGTCTGACCTCTTTTCTAAATCTATTTTTAAATTGCTTCTGGGACTCTGTATGCCAGGTATACCATTATGCTGCTGCAAGCGTCTGCAGAATCAGCTTGTCAAAACCCTGCAAAATGCGCAGGATATATGGTAAGAAGGCATCTCCAGAGGTCACCCAGTCCACACCCAGGTCCCAAGGCCAAAACAGCCTTACTTACATCATTTGTGACCGCTTCTTGTCTAACCTGTTCTTAAAATGCCTCCCTAGGGAATTCATTCTTACGCTTTGCTTTACTTTTTCCTTCCAAATCTTTTTCCAGTCCCTCCTCTTTGCACATCAGTCCTCAACACCATTCGTGAGTTATCAGTTCAAAGCATAGACCAGCATATTTCCTTTCCTTTGCCCTCAACACAGTACTTTTAAATTCTATCTTACAAGACTTTGTGACTGGTCTCAACTGTACCAACTTGTAATGGCCACACACTGGCTGCCACGTCTGTAGAGCAGAAATGCAGAGCGAGGTATTCATCTCCTGCTCCCTTCACAGGCTAGGTGTAACCCCCTTCTGTTGAGGAGCTCTGTCAAGAGGAGGGGTATTCTGAGAAGGCTTTGTGTGTCCCCCCCTTGGATAAAACCCCTTTTCTGCCTCTCTATTACACTTGCACATCCTGACTTTTGCAGAGCTGCCCTGCTCTGCTGCTGCAGGTTCAGCCAGGTGGGGCAGTGGTGAAGCCACTGCATCAACGCAGCCACCCCCGGGCACACCCAGAGAACAGCTGTTTTCAGAAGATAACATTTTGCCTTGTGCTTTTCATGGATTTATTCACACTATCCACCCAAATGCCTATTTGCCATCAACTCAAGCCTTTAGAAGCGATACGCTCTTAAAGAGGTGCTCCACTGGATGGGATGTGTTTGGGCCCAGGGTTCAGAAATTACTGTTCTGTTCTCGTAAATATTTTCTAGAAGACTTTTCTTTGTCCTCTTTGTGCACAAAGTTGCAATTAATAAGCAAGTTGCCTAAACACAGCCATGCAGCTGGTTTGACTTGCACAGCTGAACTAACAAATTTGCTACACGTCTAGATCTATTGCATAGCTAAGTTCTCCAGCTCTGTCTTAAAAAAAAACAAACAAAAACAAAAAACCACACACACACACAACAGGGTCAGCAACACACTTCCTTCATCCAGAAGAAAGCCGGGGAGAAGTCTCCTCTGAGACTGGTAACATATTTGACAGTTATTTTATTTGAACATAAAAAACCCCATCAGAACTCCAATTTCAGGGAGCAGCAATGTACTGTGTAACAATCACACTCATCCATATTGTATCTTAACGTCTTTTAAATCACATCTTACACACAGAAGCCAAGCAGATATCTGTCAGCTAAGGAGGAAGGCAGAACTGGTTAATTTAATGTCCACTGCCCCTATCTTTAAAATATTTATGGTGCACATGAGGAATTATTAATGCAATATGGATCTGGCTACATTGTCAGGGGATTGGGCACACAGCCCTTTACCCTGTCAAAGTCGATGTGAACACTGCAGAAGCATTCACCTTGGCTGGAAAGGTTTTCTATGAGCGTCTGTCCCTATAGGGTCCAAACCCAGCCTAACCCCACCGACCACAGACCTCTCCTCTGCCAGGCAATATCCCCGTCTCTGCCTCTCAACAAGCTCCGCTCTCTCCTGGCCACTCCACTTTCTGCTGCATTTTTAGCACTGTGACGTGCTGTCTTCTGTGCTGTACACACTGTACTCCACTCATGTATCCGATCCCTTCTGCCATATGAATTCTGCCACCTAAACGGAGCTATAAAAACTATGCAGTGAATTACGTACAAAGACCTCCCCCATTCCCTTCCCCACCTTACCAGGCTAGCTCCATTTTTAGCAATCACAAGTCATCACAGACGCACTGAATAAAAAGATAGCTACCTGCCTTCAGAGAGCAATTTTGCCTGTTCCCAGGAGCTTGCTGAAGGTGGGATTCACTGTATTTACTGCTGTAACTACAGCTCTCAAGGTCGCATCCTCTCGGAGCTGTGCTGGTCAAGCTTAACAGCACAAAAGGATGTGCTGCTGCTGCTGAAGAGGCCAAGTAATTTCTTGGTGTGCTGCAGAAACAATCCCCATGCCTTTCCCACTTTCCATCTCGAAAGGCCTTGATTTCTTACAGCCTGAACTGCATTAACAACACATTTCATTACATTTTTTCAAGAGGACTTGGATAAACAGAGAGCCCTAATTTCTCTAAGGGTCTAGAAGTCCCCTGGCTTTGGATACCGAAAAAGAGACATTCAGCAAATAGCTATGACATGAATCTCATGAATGGTGCGTTTAGGAATCAAGTCTTTAGGTAATTAGAATCACAGACTCATAGAATGGTTTGGGTTGGAAGGGACCTTAAAGCTCACCTCATTCCAGCCCCCTGCCCTGGGCAGGGACACCTTTCACTAGACCAGGTTGCTCAGAGCTCCATCCAACCTGGCCTTGAACCCTTCCAGGGAGGGGGCAGCCACAGCTTCTCTGGGCAACCTGGGCCAGGGCCTCACCCCCCTTACAGTAAATAATTTATTTCTCATACCTAATCTAAACCTATCCTCGAATTTTCGAATGACAAATTAATTTTCTGGTGAAGGAAAGTGGATTTTCACATGGCGATACGGTCACAAGCCAGGCCAGTACATTCTCCAGTTTCCTTTCAGTTACTGCTCCGTAGTGAAGCAAAGAAGGGCAGGTAGCTCTCCTAGCCTAAGCCCCAGCATTGGTTCACATCAGCCCTGTACGCGCCAATGGGAGAACCGGCACAAGCCGCAGCTTGCAGAAGCAGCAGGAGACAGGACAGAGCTGGAGCCACGAGATGCCAGTGCCAGCGGCACACAAGCCAGGCTGTGCTCTGCCTCCAGCCCTCGTCACTTCGGTGGCTCCTGGCAGGGCTCAGGCTGCCGCTGCCCTCATGACGGGAAGAGAGAGATGATATGGCTAACAAGAAGATGCTTCCTTGCTGGACGGGCAGACTCTTCTCAGATAAGACAAGAACAATCCTCTGAGTCTTTGCTAGTCATCACCTGCTGTGCTTTCATAAGGTAAAAATCACCTTAGCTCTCCATAACTTAATCATCTCAGCAGTAGCCAGCAAGAACAAAAAGCCAACAAATACCACTTCTTAGGGACTATGGCAGCTAGCAGTCTTTTGTTCTAGGTTCATTTTTGTATTTCTGCTCCGTTTTCAGAAAGAAAAGTGGTTGGCAGGAGTAATTTACACGTTAAGTGCAAAATCTACTGCTTTCTGAATGCTGTACGTGGTCTCGTGCAGCTGCAGCAAAACCCAGCCAAACCAAGACGTGGGTTGTGCAAGAGCCAGGATGGAGCAGGAGGCCTCTGTCGAATCTCAGGGGTTTGAGAGTTATTCCTATATTCGGAATTTTATCCTTGCAGTAATGCTGGTGTCCTGAGACCACCCGGTAGGCACTTGCTACAGTGGGTAATTGTTCTCACATGCAGATTTTTAAGTACATACCTAGAAGAAAATACCCACTGCTGCAGACATTTGTAACCTGTACTAAGATTGGTCTGGATGAATTATAAATGGAAACATCTGTGTGTGTGAAAGCACAACCACCCTGTCAGCAGCAGACCTGTCTTCTGACAACAGGAGGAATACAACAGAGTTAGAAGCCAAAAAAACCAAGACCTTGAGGTGAAAGATCACCCCATAATAACAGGCAAGTCCTAGAAAGTGTAAAAAAACAGTCCAAGAGCCAGTCTGTGGTGAAGAACAACTCAGCAGACATAGCAAGGGCTTGACAGACGGTGTCCCTGGTCCTCCCTGTGGCACACGACCAAGGCTGGCTGCAGCACCTGGACGCACAAGGCTTAGTGCTGCACGGGGCAGTGAGAGCACGAGCAAGTGAAATCCAGAAGCGTGAATGACTGAAAACAGCTTTGTTTAGAATAAATATCACCTTTCCCTTTTATAAGGTCTCTCACTGAGTTGTATTATATTCATTTCCCACACTAGTGCACAACCACTGTGCAGCAGAAAAGCTGGGTAATAGAGCTGGGGGACTTTTTGTATGGCAAAAAATTAAACAGAGTAGTGTGTTGACATTGTCAGCACTTACTGGCATGCACGCGAGCTTAAACTCCAGGAGACATCTTTCAGACCAGGTAATCTTCAGTACGGTTCATCTTCAGGTAAAACCTTAAAGGTAATATTTTCTTGAAGGAGGGCCTAGCACGTCTGAGGAGAAGCATATACCTATAGAATAAGCATCTCCATAAAACAAAACAAAACGGGATTTCATGCACTCTGGTATTCACCTGAAAAGCGGCATTGCTCAAAATCACGCACTACAGAAAACTCTTCAGCCACGATGCTTTGCACGGGCACTGAGCAGCTGTAGCTAGCTGCAGCCAGCTCGCCACAACAAACATGAAAGCAGTCAATCAGCACCACTTTAAAAGCACGTTTCTAGAACTGAGAGCAGGTATTCAAAGACCTTCCGCAGCGAAGTTTCACCAGATCTTTGATCATTTCAGTGTGCCACTTTTGGAAGTTGTCCTTTTAGTCCTTAAACTGAAAAAGATTACAAAAATCTACAGAACTTGGGAAAACAAAGCCTCTTGGAAGATGAGGTTTTGAATCCATTTTCTTCCCTGTGTGAACATACTGAAGAGACGCATGGGTAGGAAGAACTAGGACAACCTCGTCTTGCTGAAAATTGAGTTTTTGATAGTCACTGGTGAAAACTGTCTCTGACCTAGGAGCATCTGCATCAGTCAGAAACCCAGCATTAAAAAGAAAATAAACTTGCCACAGCTAACACAGTCATATGAATCTTCATCTTGCCTCCCTGGGAACACAGCTACAGCAAACGAGAGAGGTCAAGAGAAATCTGATTTAGGAGAATACATTTCTGTCCCTCAAAGCTATTCCCCAAACAATTCCTTTCTTTGCTGCAGGAAATGAAAGCAGAGAAACCGCCCTCCCACCATGTTTCAAGAGAATAGAGCCCTCTTAGCTCTTTGTACTCTCAGCCCTGTTTGCTTATCACTTGCAGCTCAGACAGACCGCCGCAATTCCCACCGGCTTTCCAGAGCAGATCAATTATCCCACCGAGGAACAAAGCATCCAGGAACCACTTAATCACACTTTTCAGAGAAGTACGAGGAGAACCCATCCCATCCCTGGCAGAGGGGCTGGCAAAGATGTCCTGGCAGCGTTTGAGATTGAAATACCAAATGTTAGACTTGTTCTAATAAAGACATTTGGATTGCTAGACAGGATTTTTCTTTCTTTGTTGACCTGATAGCTACATGCCACCTGCCTTCAGGGTAAAACAGCACTTGTACAGGTGCAACATTTTGTTGGCAGAAATACTCTCTCTCCAGGAAAGCGCAATCAAAGCAGCCAGCGTATGCAATGATAGGACACAGACCTTTCCGAGAATTATACCCCTTCCCAGGAGGGTAAGCTATGTAAATATAAAAAGCAAAGAATTCTACTCTGCTCAAAAGCAGATTCTTGCCCCACGTTGCCAAAGGACTGAACTTAATCACTAATCCCCTGCATCTCGTAGCGGAGGCAGAACTCCAAGCCACAGGACTGTGGTGGTGTAGCAGGAACATTTCCCCGGAGACAGCAGCTCACAGAAGAGATAAGGTGCATCACAGCTTTGGAGTGACAAGATTGCTATTGCAGCCTGTGCCTCATTACTATTTCCAACCTTCAGCACAGATCTATGATGCCTTTCCAGGATTAGCCTACTTCTAAAGCTAAAGAAACTCTCTCTTAATTTACGGCCTGTTACTTATTTAACACCAGAATCACATTAATCGAGAGCACCTTTGGACTATCCCAGCATTTTAGCAGCACGGTGTACTTGGAATACCACACAGGACTAAAGAGTGTACAGAGCGATGCCAAGCATGGTACTTGGCTTAAACAGAGCACGTTTTAGCTATACAAACATTTTGGCCTCATACCTAGAAGCACAGAATTTGATAGTATATATTGCCCTCTTTTTTAAATACTGGGTTTTTATCACCTCCCAAGGTTCCCATGAACGGTCATCTTAATAAAAAGATGACAATCTCCATATATGGCTTCAAATAATGGAAATACGAAAACGAGAGACAAGTCAGCCCCCAAAGTTCTGGCTTAATGATCCCTGCGTTGCATTCTGGTATAATGCCTAAGTGCAGCACAGTGTGTTATAACTTCTCTTGGGATCAAAAACCACTTATAAGATACATTCTTTTAGGTCACTAACTCAGATGAAACAACAGACAGCTTGTTACCAAAAGTATACACAGGCTTCCAAATATGTATTTTGATATCAGAACTATTATTGTGCTACTTGCATCCTTTTCATCACCTTGGCACTTTCTTTCCTCCCCAAACCAAAACGCTATCTTGAAATAGCGAAGAGGGACAGCTATTGTGCAACATTAAAGACTACTGGCTTATAATTTATTACCAGTAATGAGTCTCAGCTATTCACCCTGAATTGTTCTTCTAAAGGCAAAGCGGTTAGAAGTAATGGGTATCTGCTTCAGCTCAGAATAATGAGGACACTAAAAAAAGTACATAAACAGCTAGAGTATGCGCCAGCTATGCAGGCAGAGAGATCCTCTCTACTCTAATTGAATGGGCAGTACACCTGCAGCATAGGCAGGTCAGAAAAACACATCCTCTATCACTCTGAAGAAAAATTAATAGGTGTAAAAAGAACAGTGCATCCCACAGTGATTACCCAGCTCCCTTTCAATGACTTACTTTCCCTCTGATCCATAGCTGTTCATGCTGTCCTCAATGGACTCATGGCTGGCTTGACGGACGGTCCGGCTGGGCATTTCAACAGCCAGCCCCGTTTCTGTGCTCCTCTGGATGGCTCCTTTCAGCCTCCGACCATCCCCATCTAGGAACAAAAGGGGAGAAAAGACAGTCAGCTATTGTTCCCAGAGCCTTCTGCAATGACAGAGTCAAGGAGAAGCAGAGAAGGCCTTTCAGCAGATCAGCCTGGCATCTGGCAGCCAGGCAGTATTACGAACTCAGGCAACATTTTGTTACTCAGCTCTGCTTCAGCAGCAGCTCCCAGTCATCTCTGGAACAAACCCCGTGCTCCAGCAAGCCAGGACCCAGCAGAAACTCAAAACACACGTACCACCCTACCTACTCCAACCACTTGCACCAATTCATTACACACGGAGTGCAGGTGCATGCAGGCACACAAGCTGGCTATACATGGAGCTACGCCGCTCGGGCACACACAGCAGCAACCACGGGCAGAGCTGAGGTGTACAGCCGGACCCGTGCCTCGAAACGTCCCCTAAATCCCATGCTGCTGCCTCGGACTGTGCGGAGCAGCGAAGAGCCGCAGCTGCTGGCGAGCATCATGGGAGCGGAGGGGAGGAGAAGGCCAGGCAGGAGTCCTCCAGGATGGGCCACGGGGGAATACTTGGGCACGGCCACAACATTCCCTGGTGGCACCTGGAGCAGCAAACCCCGGAGAGGACTATTTCCCTTCACACACACCCTCGGCCAGAGTGCAAAGGGAATTAAGTAGGTTCTGGTTCCTCCTGGGTGCAGTCTTCAGAGGCTCAGCGCTCTGAAATTAACAGCTGCTATTTTCATCCTCCATCCCTAGCAGTCTGTTCCTCAGAACAAGCCATGTTATGTAATGAATATGTCATGAATACCATTACTATTAATTGCTTTAGCTGGTGTTAGGAAGCTCCAGATTTCATCCCACATACAGCACTCACCCTGAAACACATCTGCTACAAGTCTTCTGAACAAAGCAGAATTATCTAAACCCGTTAAAGATGCCCGTCCATTAACCTGGGTTCAGGCAACAAAGCTCTGACCTGCAACGCTCTCAAAAACCCACCAGCTTTTTCAGTACCATCCTGGAGAAGAAATGATGCAGCTACTCAGTCTAGAGAACTCAGGATCCCCAAACAGTAAAGAAAACCAGTCTTTCCCAATTCCTTTGGAAATACAAGGATATCTGTAAGAACCTGTCTAAAATATGTAGAACGTTGTTATTTGTGTAGCAAACTTCTTGACCTAAAACACTTTTCTTTGGATCTTGGTGTGAACAGGCACTTTAAAATAAAAATTTACAAAAATCAGTAAGATATCAGAAATGCTCCCTATCCTACTTCTCAAAATATACCTACACAGAAATGCAAAGGCAAAAATTCTTGTATAAACTCAACTATAAAGTCCCTTTTCCTCTGGTATCATGAGGTTTCCAACTGCGTAAACGTGTTGGCCCCAGGGCTCGGTACCAGCTGCTGTCCCCACATACGGTGCAGCACGCACATGCATGTCCCTATGGGCTAAGAGGATAGAATATTCATGTTCTGGGCTAACATTAACTACAGTTTGTATTGTTTGTGTGCCTGGAGCAATGTACGAAGCACATTGTATAAATCAGGAAGTTACACAAACGTGAAACATATTTTTAATGTCCTTTCAAAATCTAAACCTTCAGGCAGGAATAACAATATAGGCATCAATAAAAGCAAAGCCTCATCCAATGGCCTCACCTACTTCCCCAGCCACCGCTGAGCAGCTCCCTTTGACTCACCTTTGACAAGCCTTGTACAGCCTGCTGGATCTTCTCATGGGGTTTCTAGGCTCCTTTAGAGAGCAACCCACAGCTTTGCAGGCAGACTTGATGGTCTATTTAATTTGTCTCGCATTCACCTCCACAAACAATCTTTTAGTCATCTACGTCCAACAATGCCCATCCCTCCCTCTCGTGTGCACTCTCCAAACACTCATCCTTCCGCGCCTTTTAGGTTAGTCCTTACGAGAGCCTTGGTAGGCCACCAGAGTCAAAGCAGCAAATGACATAAGTGTAGGAAACAAATTTAAAAGGCCCCGTTGCCCAACTATGCAACATCTGTTTAAAAAAAAAAAAAAATTATCTCTATTTCCCCAGTCTAATGAGATATGCCTGGAGACATTCATACTTAGGAGCCTACGCATCCACATCTGGCAACAAACAAGAGGCTTGGGACCGAGCAAGGCTTTGGAGCAACCCAAGGTGCTTGCTGCTTTCCGTTAGCCATCTCCTGACTCAAAGCTAATGACACACAGCAGAACAGCCCAAACACAAGGAGAGGCAGCACCGTGGAAGATGGGCAGTACCAGAGCACTGTACCGGAGAAGATTCAGCTGGCCCGGGGCACATTCAGCTGTAGCACCACATGCCCAGCTTCGCACTGCTAGCTTTCTATGAGTGGGTGGTTTTCTAGTATTCCTGATTACTTTTACAGCTATGACACATGGATCTTCTTATTTAAAAACAAAAGTGAAAAACTATAATGGAGAAACTCTAAAAAACAAGATGACAGCAATAGATGACAAGCATCCTTTGCTCCTCCCTCCTCTTCCAGACAGAGACGCACAGGGACTCCTGCATCTCACAAACCATCTCCCATTATTCTGGAGAAAGGTTTCTCCAGCCTTTCCCCCCACCAGTCTCTTTTTGCAAGAAGTTTCCTTTAAACAGAAGGGGAATAACCTGTTTTGCCAAAAAGGCAAGCTCCCAAACCACTGTGGCCAGAGTCAAGGCTGAAACAGGATAAGAGATCAACATAAGCACCAGAGATGTCACCAGAAATGGGATACAGGTTCCAAAGCCACTCACATAAATTTTACCTGTAGTCAGCAAGTAACAAAAATACAGTGTTTTAACTCCCCTAGCTGGGAGAGGAGAGCAGATCAGGAGTAGCACATCTGGAAAGGGTCAGCGCTGCAAGCAAATGAATATGGACAAAGATGCACTGCTCATCTGCGGACCGAAAACATTTTGCAAGCAATAGTCACCTATTAGCAACATCCTCTGGTCAGTGTGGAGCAGCGCGGAGGGGCTCTGCCTCCAGCCTTACCCAAAATCCGGTGCTTCAACACTTTTGCAAATCAAAAAGGTAAATGGTGTGCGTCTACGTGGGTGTTGCCTGGCAAAACCATTTGTCTTCATTTAGTTGTTACCAGTATCTGGAACAAGTAAGAGCAGTATCGATGTTTTCTGCAGTGTCACCAGATTTATTCCCTGCACCTTTTCCAATTAAACAGTAAATGACAAAGGTTAAGAAGCCAGTCAAGCCTGCAGTGCAATACACAGCTGAAGAGCAGATTCTGCTTCAGAATGACATTGGAAAGAAGAAAGTTTTTGCTTATGTACCCAGGATGAAGATACACTACACCTCACACATGCCAAGAACCAGAAGGGACCAGCAGACACTTTGCCAAGTTCTCTGTGTTGACAGGCACTTCGATTCTGTTCTGTTCAGCCAAACAACTATGTCTGGCTAAAGAATATCCTCTAAAAAGCTATCCACTCTGGATTTGAAGGTATCGAGAGATGAAGAATCTGACACTTGCCTGTGCAGCTTATTTTACTACCTGACATTCAGAAATCTGACTTAAGTTTGTCTGGTTTCCGCTTTCGCCCATCAGTTTTCTTAATGCCCTTCTCCACTGCAAGGGCTGCTTTGTGTTCTCGCTATAAAGGCTCTTCTGCAGTGTAATCAAGTCATCTCTCAATCTTTTTTGACAAGTTAAACACAGTGAGCTCTTTATGTTTCTCATGCTCTGGCATTTTTTTCTCCTGCCCTTGAATCTTTTTAATGACCTCCCCAGGCTTTCAATGCCCTTTTGAGAACACACACACAGCAGAACTGGAGACTGCATTTTAGTGCAAAAACATGCACAGAGGTAAAAATCAGCTTGTACTTTCATCTTCACTTCTTCTGCTTGTATCTCCCAAGACCACTGTAAGCTCTTGGTATAGCATCACACCTCTCCTGGACACTGTGTAGTCCCTGCCTGTCCTGCTGGTACAGCCTTGTGGAACATCACATTAAAAAATAAGTACAAAAATACATTTTATTTGAAGAGAGAGAGCAAAAAGTTCAGACAGTTCTATACAACTCTCCCACTCTCAATACTATTTACTATCCTTCTAATGTACACATTGCCTGTGAATTCAGTGAAGTTTAAACTCATGTTTTCTCCAAATCAAATGAAAACACTGAATAGCATCAGGCGTTCAAAAGAGTCTCCTGCCTTTGAGGCTTTTCCTTGACAACCCCTTTTTTAAAAAAGTGAAGGAAGTTTTTTAATCTATTTATCACTATCACATTTTTTAGGGTCACGTTGTTCTAGGACAAAACCCTTACATACTTCTCGCATTTACCCAGATACCTGCTTCTACTAAAACCCATTTTCCCTAAATTGTTCTTGACTAGTATTAATTATGTTCCATCGTTTTGTTCTTTATTAATTGGATCTCATTATCATGTTTCCACTAATTCTGCCTGTGAGCAACATTAGACCAACTAACCAAAAGTTCCCTCCAGACCGCCCAGTAATGGACAAAGAAGAGGAAGGTGGGTGTGCAGGTGCCCCACATGGCACAGAGCATCCTTTGGAGAGTTCCCTTCCTTAAATATGTCAACCGCATCAAGAGGCAGCTCTTCTCAAGGATGATCTCCTATGAGGACAGGCTGAGGGAGCTGGGGCTGTTCAGTCTGGAGAAGAGAAGGCTGCGGGGTGACCTTATAGCAGCCTGCCAGCGCCTGAAGGGGCCTGCAGGAGGGATGGAGAGGGGCTTTTCACAAGGGTGTGTAGTGACAGGACAAGGGGGAATGGCTCTAAACCAAAAGAGGGCAGATTTAGATTAGATATTAGGAAGAAATTCTTCACCATGAGGGTGGTGAAACACTGGCACAGAAGGGCTTCGAAGCCCTTCCTCTCTGGTCCTGACAGGTCTCTCCACGCACAAAGGCCATCAAGTCTTGAAAAATCTATGCAAGTTCCGCAAAAGCTCATTACAATGTCATGATTATATAGTTATTACTATCACAGAATTACTCTACGATAGATGTTTACTGAGTTGGTGTTTGAGAGACAGAGTGTGCCCCTTTCACTGTCATCCTTACACTGCCTCCTCTCTTGTCGCTTCCTTTTCCCCCACCCAGGTACTTGGTACCTTCCTTCTCTTTTCCTTTTTGTTTTCAATTTTCCCCCCCGTGTTTGCTCAGTTTGCTGGATGCTACCAACACAAAAAGAAACCAGCATGATGTGTGTGCTGTGCACCCTCCCACACTTTGGAATTAATTGATATTGATTAAACCCCAAGATTAGGAATTGACTGAATTTCAGCTCGATCAGCTTTGCTCCTAACCAGCCACTTCCAAGCACAGAACGTGTTGCTACCCACAGTGCATGGCCAGGCAGCACCAACACAGGCCACACAATACACACCAAGGGTCCAGCAGAAGAGCCTGCTTAGCTTTGTTTCCTTCCCAAACTTTACCTTGGGGTGCAAGGGAAAAATCAGGAAGGGAAATCAGTTGGATGCTTACTTTCAGGTTGGATTTGTTCCTGCTACAAAGCTCTGGAAAAATTAACATTTTGTGTTTTCCAAGAAAGACTAGTCCAAGCTTGAATGAAGAGGCTGCATTACTATTGCTTTTCTTGCCCAAGCCAAGCAGCATGCATTGATTCGCATCCACACACGCTGCAGGGTATCGACCTGGGCACGCTCTGCTCTCTGGCTTCACACCTGGGTTCCTCAGCAAGTGAATTACCGGCTTTGCTCCAAAATGAGGTGCAGGTACAAATCAGCACTTACAAAGCACGGAGAGTTGACAGCCCCAGGGGGGACACAGCGAAAACCCCATCTGACAGAGCTGATGCACCCTTCAGAGCACACTGTAAATGATGGAGAAGCAGAGATGAGCTGAGGGGGATGAACGTCTGTGAGAGCAGAGTGCATCTGCAGTCTGCATCTGTACGAGGGGCACGTGGCCAGGGAGGACAGGACTTGATGGCCTGCAAAGGAGATACATCCCGAGCTATGCAGCAGTTTATGCCAAATCTGCCTGCTCTATCCTTGGCTCTAACATGGCCTCGCAAGCCCTTTCATTTCCCACAGCCAGAAACTTCACTCTTAAGGTCAAAAACAAAGAGTTGATTCTTGCTTTCTTCTCCATGAAGATCTGCCCCAAAGAAAAGATGATGCATGTCAGTTTGGGGCTGAAAAGAAAGAAGAGAAAACACCAAACGCCCATCTGGATATTACCACCTGCCGAGATTAGAAAGAAGGTCCCCAAGTCCAACAACTGGTCTCTGGCACGTCTGTGGGCAAAAGCAGCAGTGGGAGTCTCAGCTCAGCACCCTGTCAGACTGCTGAATTGCTGACCATTTTACCTACTTCTTATTTTCCAATAGTCTGAGAAAAGAGACAATGCGTTAGCTTCCCCACTTTAGTCTTTGTCACTGTATTGTTGTTTCTCACAGGTTTAAAAAGAAAAGATTGTTTTCTGTTTAGTCAGATGCTGAATCCCTACAGACACGTGCTAAGATTCGTGTGCCATGAATCAATTCTGAGATTCACGTAAGAATTCCATTGTTTGGCTTCAAAGGGAAAAACGAAAAGTCTTCCCGCAGCTTGCATGAATACCCAACAGCTGCGGCAGCCTGGCACACGCGGAGCGGAGCGGCTGTCGGGGTGGGCATCGCAGGCCCTTTTACATCGGTGTCTGTGTTCGGAGCAAGCCATGCCACTCTCCTAAGGGGATGCTACTGCTGAGGAAAACAGATATATAAATACTGGACAGTCTCTTCAGAATGCGGTTTAACAAGATGAACTCAATCTCATCATGCCTGGCAAGCTCTGACATCCTGCCAAGCATTCCCTACATCAACATCCTAATGGACTGTGAATTATGAGCACCTAAAGAGAGGCAGTTTGTACTGTGCTCCAGAACATGCCAGACTATCATCACAGCCTCAACAATCCACCAGGAATGACAGAAAATGGCTGAGGATAAGCAGGGGCACTAATCAGGCTGTTTGCTTCATTCCCCTTGTCCTAGTTTCAGACACCAATAAAATCACACCCTTTCTTTCCAAATTAAGCAGAAAATCTTCTATGGGATGGGGGAAAAACAAAATTTCAACATGTTAATTCTTAATCTGTGCAATTTAAGTACATTCACAGGGTTGGGGAAGATCAGTCAACTCTTCTTGCGAGAGCCAGAGAACCGTAAAATGAGCAGCTGTTTGTATTGCTGTGCCAGCTACAGACCCCAGCTGCACGCAGAGCGGGGCCAGGACACCCGACCTGCACGGGCAGGCTGTGGTGATGCCAGCGAGACCCCTCCTCCGGACTCCCACCCATGGCACAGCCCCCAACCCGTCCCGCTGCTCCCGAGCCATGATGCTATCTCAGCACAAAGCAGCCTTCTCCCGTCCTAGCATTCGACCCTGCCTCTCCTCACCCACAGCGACAGGCAGCAGTCACACCCGTGCCCAGACGCGTGCATGTCAAACCGGCTCCCTCCTGAACCCATAATTTTTTCTTCTTCTTCCTCACCATTGAAAGAGGACCAAAAATTGTTCACGGTGTTGTTTTTATTACGCATGCACCTGGCAACTGCCTTCCCTTCTCTACCCACGGAGCTTGAGGTGCACCACAGAGCTTCCTCCGGCCCACAGAAGGGCGACTCGTTATGCAGCCGTGCATGGCATGGGAGGCCTGCAAGTCCTCATGAAGCAACAGCCCTATTTTCAATGCCTAACAGTAGCTTAGTTTAGGTAGGGCAAAGCGTATCTTCTTCCTCTTCCTTCCTATAAATGCTAAAGCCAGAACACGGGGCTGACGCTCCCCTGCACAGCCTGTCCATCCCTCCACCACCCCAGACAACCCAGGGAGAAGAGCATTCTGCCCTCCCCACCTCTCCCACCGCACCGTTGCGTGCAGGGGAAGCACCAAACCCCACACACTGGCTTTTAGGCTTGCCTATAGATCCTACCAAGCCCGTAACCCAGCCCGGATCCCCAACTCCCCAGCCGCTTTAAAGCGGTCCAAGCTGGTCTGAGCTGCAGTTTGCTTTAAATCCAGCTGTGTCAGTATCTGAGCAGGTCTCCACCCCCAGCAAGATGGTCTCACCTCTCCTAGGATGGGTGGAGCACTGGTAAAGTGCTGATTTTGCTTCCTATCCTCATGAGATCCATTTTCATATTTTAAACTAGGCAAGTGTGATATATTTTTTCTGCTGCTTTTGAGGTTATAACCAAATAGTTCCCATAATACTATTTTCAATTTTGACCTTTTTGATAATTCATCCACATAAAAAAATTAAATGGCCAAAATTTTCATTTTAAAATGTCTAAAGAAAAAGTTCTGCAACTAACATGTAGCCAGGAAAACAAGATTTTTTCATTCACTGACAAAAAGAGAGAAAACTAACAAAGCTAAACATACATGTTCCACTGTCAATGACTTCTAAACAGATTTTTTGACTACCATAAAAAATTGTTTAGCTTTTCACTAGGAAAAAGGTTGCAGTACTACAACACTAACAAAAACGTTCATTTCTTTCAGAGTATTTCATGGAAACTACTTGCAGCTAGATCCAGCTCCTCAGAATTCTTTCCATGTCTCTATTTTGTTTGCACCAGCAAGATCCAAATAGCTTCATCCGATGGCTGCTTCTGCATTTTTATTTTTGTAAGAAACCAGAACACGCTGCCCCCTTCTCTTCCCCTGATCTGCCATGCTTTGCAGGAGAGTCTCATTAAATGAAATGTCCATATGCATACAGAAAATTCACTGTTGTACTATTTCTTCAGCAGCCTAGCAATGAAACACCAATGCTGCCCCGTCTGCAGGCCCTGGTCTCCAGTGACAGACGAGCCCGGGACTGCTGATGCTGGCCCAGTCATCCCTGGAAGAGCCACATGTCTGGGACAGATGCATCCCAGGCCTTTCTCCATCTTTTGCTCCCTTTGTGCTTGCGCAAGGGCTGATGACTTTAAAAATCTTGCTATGATATATTTATAATGCCATAAACCACATTACATATACACACACATCCTGACTGCACAGCAACCAGGGGATCCAATCTTTCCACTTCTTGGATTTGTGTGGTTTAAGCCTCACCAAGAGTTTAACTCCCCTCTTTGGCATTCACCACCCGGGAGGGCCCGGGGGTCTGCTACCCCAGTACATGCCAAGCCAGGGAAGGTCTAGCTGCTGGGCTCAGAGAACGGGTGCATTTGGCACAGCCACAGGCAATTAGTATCAATAAACAACTGATTCTATTTAAACTGCTACATTGTAATGCTTCTTCCCTGGAAAGCTGGAGGAAATGTCAGACATGGCACAACCAACCAGCAGCGCTTTAAGACAAAATGCTCCCAGTTCAAAACTCTTTAAACTTGGCCAACTATGAAGATCTGGGCATCAGGCAAACATGAAAAGCCAAAAGGAGGGTGGCTAGTTTGTCTGCCAGGGTCACCCCAGGACTTTCTTCTTGTTATTTCACACGCAGGACTCAAGGTTGAGCTGATCCATGTCCCTGTGGCTAGAAGTCCTCCAGCTGACCAGCACATGTTATGCAGGCCAGACCAGCATCTCCACTCAATTAGCTAGTTGAACCACAGCACTGTGTCCTAATTCTGCCATCCATCTCTCACTATTAATAACTAAGAATGCTGCTTAAGACCAGGATTTGAAACATAAATGAGCCCAGGCTGCAGAAAACCTCTCAATTTAGATGAAGATCACAAAAATGAGGTGCCTTCACAAAAATAAAGCCGCTAGAAAGCATCACTGTAAGAGAAGCATGGCATGAGATGAAAGAGCTGCCTTGTCTACGCTTTGCTAAGCCAGGAAGGTTTGCATGAGGCTGTTCTGCCCTTCCCAAGCCCGACAAATCTGCCTGCTCACTACCTACCCCTCCTGGAAGGGCCCAGATCCCTGCTCGTCTCTCCGGGACTCTGGGGAAGTGGGGAAAAACAACTTGAGCAGCCCCCTTGCAAGCCATGTTTTCCTGCTGGAGAAGAGGACTCTGAGGTCATGAGCATCCTGATTCTCAGAGAAGCTGACACACCTTTCCACCCAGGGGATTTACAAAGCTCAGCTCCAGGGTTTTGTTTTCACTCAGAATCTTACTTTTAAGCTGAGATCACGTATCAGACCTTTTCTTCTAGGACCCCTAATTTGGGTCTTTCTCTCTACCCAGAGCTATCCCAGGGTCTTCGTATCTTCCACCTCTCCACCTAATTTGGCCAAAACCATTTACGTGAGCGATGGAGAGAGGGGAGAGCGTGAGGACAGGACTCTGCCTTATGTATGGAAGAAATAATTACCTCCCTCAAATTCACAGCTAGAGCCACTAAAGTTTAATTTTGGTACAGATAAAATTCAGGGGGAAAGAGCTGACAAGTCCAGATCTATGAACAAGATTTTTCCCTTTGCTTCTGTCCCATTGATGCTCTTTCAGGAGCGAGCAGCTTTGGGTTCACACACACGTGGTCTTGACAAAGAGCAAACAATGGTCTTGGCACAGTGAATGAGTCATGTAACCTTTTGTTCATTCGTTATAAACACAATTAAAACCACAGCCACATTTCTTTAACAGGCACGAAGCCACAGAACCCTGGAGTCATTCATAAACTAGAATCATGGTGCAGAATCACACTTAGAATAGCATTTGATTTGTGTTTAGCTTGGGTTGTAATTACTTCATCATATTTTCCTTAAGGAAATGAATGATCAAATTCATAAGGAGTTGACTTTAATTATACACACTGCTTAATAACTTGCGTCCATTTGGAAGCAATTATTTGATCCACTGTGGAAGCAGCGAGGGGGAGATGATGCTCTAGTTTCCAGAGCAGTTGAACAATTTCACGCATTCGGTTTCTAATTCCAGGCAATTTCACCAGATGATGATGATACGACTGTCTGTGACAGGTTTCACCGAAGGTGCTTTCACGTAATAACTCCAGCAAATGCTAAGGGAAGCAAGCAAGCCAACCCATTTTCCCCCTTCTAATTCACACCTCGCTTTGACTCAAGCAGAGGGAACCTTTGACAGGTCCACAGCCACGCAGTGCCTGTTCTGCCAGGCAGCCACCGCATCCCACCACAAGTACACTAAAGGGAACCATTTTCTTCCGCAGTGATACAGAGAACAGCATGAAAACCCCCGCTCATAGCACGCCTGTGCTGCCGACGCAGTGACCACGGAGGTGACTGCGTTTCCTGAAAGCCCAGGGAAGAGCCCACCGCGTTGTGGCAGGCGGAGAGGGGCCCTGGCACAGCAGCAGCCCGACTCGCTTGCCGGCTCTTCCAGCCCATGAATGCAAGCTCTGCTCCTGCAAACAGATTCGCTGCACTCGGATCAGTTCTCTCGCACAGATCCCTTGCCAGGATCTGGGATCACTTTATTACAGCCCAAGTGCCTTGTTCTGCTTGGGTGGAGAGAGGAGAGAGCAGCCTGCCCTTCAGGACCGTGGCAATTTGGCTGCGGACATGTCTGGATGTCTGGAAGAGAGGGTTGGTTCAGGCTTCGATGCTCAGACCAGGACAGGACCAGCCACCATGCTGCAGTAGTACCTTACAATATAAAGTGATTCACGGTAACTAAGAAATTAAAGTGGTCAAAACACTGGGTTTCACCTCACAGCAAACAGCCCTGCCAACCGTACATCATAGCTATCTCCAACTGGTGACAAGGCAAGCCGTTCAGCACAGAAAATGCTACTCGATACCAAAAACAGAGATACTGAAATTTAACTAGCAGCCTCCTAACAACAAAAAAAAAGAAAAGAAAATTGAAGCAAAATTTTCACAGCCTAAACCCTGAAGAGATGCATGCAGACTCTTGTCTGAGTGACAAACTCTCCCACAGACAAACATGGCAGACACATAACTGCCTCCTACATCTGTCTTCTGCACACACAAAAGCGGCGCTCGGATATAAACACAGCCCAAACTATTTGAAGTTCATTAGGAAATACAGTTCACTGTTTGTCCACAGCAGAGTATTGAGCTTCTAGAGGAAAAAAACCCTTTGGTCAGAGGTGGAAAATGGACATAACATCTTCATCTCTGCTGAAAGATACTGGAGAATGTGGGAAACCAACAAAAATATTACACCTGTCTGAAGATTACTGAGGAGTAGAGTAAAAGAGCCATCAATGGAGCAGATTAATATGTTTTAGGAACAATACCAAGATCTAATTTTCTCAATTACCAACCATTAGACGCAGGAAGAATCAGTCCTTTGTCAAGAAGAGACGTACTACAGTGTTCATTATTGTATTAAATGGAATTTGTGTTAATCACTCTCAGTGTAAAACAGCACCCACCAGCCCAGCTTCATGAGAAGCAGGTGGCTGTTCATAGCATGGCTACCCCATGACAAATACATGGCAGCAAGCTCACCAAAATCCCATGATTTGTGCCAAATATCTCTAAATACATTTTGTAGAAGGAGCAGAGATGAACAAAACACTTTAGAGCACCTTGGTGATTTTTCTCTCTCTCTACTATGAGAGCAGATGAAGAAATAAAAGAGAAGTATAGACTTGTGCTACAGCCAATATCAATCTTGCAGACAACACCGCCAGCTCAGGATGATCACACGTGCATTATGGAGCAGTATGTATCTTTATTTAGGAGTGAAAAAAATCAGATTTAACATAACTAACAACAAAAAGTTTGATGGGAACCTCTTTATAAGATGTGTAGGCCATGACTGACCAACAGCAATGAAACAAGGTCGGAAGAGGACACTGTGCATTAACCTTGCTTACAAAGCGCCTGCATCTGCATAGTTTGCCTCCTTTTTATACCTGCAGTTAACTTTCATATTTCTATTCTCATACTTAAAGACTGGGTTGACATCAGGAGGCCTTGGGATTTCTAGAGATGGTACTGGCAAGGTCAGAGAGGTTCGTTCCAGAGGCAGCACAGTCCCCTGCCCCTACCCCACGCTATCGGTACAAGGGTGGAGCTGTGCCGTCGGGCTCCAGCCTCTCCATTTATTTCACCAAGAAAACCAACATATGGAGGAAAACACAATTTTGAGAGTGAACTTCAGCAAGAGACCCTCAGTCCCAACCCATTCACAGATCCCAACCATGAATCAAAATTACAAAGCAAACTCGGGAGTGAAATAACCTCCCTTCCTCCTCCTCCTGCCTGCGGAGCCATGAGTTCAGGGCTCTGTTTCCTTGGCAACGAAAAAGAGCATCACAACAGCCTCCTCGCTAGCAAATGGCATATGAAAATGTGTCATTTTTTTCTCTCTGCTATCTTTTACCACTAGGGAATAAGCCTGAACTCAGAACTCACCACTCAGCAAAGATGGAAATAGATACCCATTATTGCTACTTAAAATGTAAGTATCTCTGGAGCCTTTAAACTTGTCCAGAGATAGGTAGCGTAAGGCATTTTAATTTATGAAGTTAAAAAAAAACTCTTGCTGAAGTTCACTTTTAAAGACAAATTATAGAACATGAGGAGTTTGGGGAAAAAAATGCAGCTCATAAATTTAAGATCTGTATTTTAGATACTGTTAATATTCACTTTTGAAAAGCATTAGAAATGAAGATTACAAATTTAATAATGTAACACATGGGAGGAATTATCCTCCTCCCCACACAAAAAGGCAATTTGTTCTTGCCTATAAATTGACTTTCTATTACTGTCATTAAACCAGCATAATGTGCTAAAATTAGGGTCTGCCCCACCACAGCTCTGTGGCAAGCCACAGCCAAGAACTCATCAGCCAACAATTCAGGAGACATCCTAACGAGGCGAGAGGGGCAGTGGACACTGCTCCCTACCAAGGAGCGGATATCTCCTCGCCGCAGGATTCTGTGGTGTTGCTGGACATTATCAAGGGTTCATAAAGCAACTGGACAAAATTAATGAGAAAAAGAAGTAAGGAGCAGAGGAAGACCCTAAGCCACGAGTCAGTGGAGGCTGGGACAGCATCCTGAAGAAGCATCTCAATAAACGTGGGCAGCTACTACTCACTGGGTTACGAGGTGGGCACTCATAAAAGGGGCCAAACTCACGGCTGGCAGAAGTGGGGCTCTCTGGGAAGGAGCCATGCTTCTGCTTCCAGGTTTCACCATCTCCCGTTTAGCTGTGCATTACACAAGGATGGTGGTAAACCTGTACTGCTGGTGATCAGGAGGTCAGTGAAGCCCTGTCCCAGCACTCATCTCCCTCATCACGAGTTCCCTCCATGGCGTCGGACTCTCTTGCCATCTCACTGACTTTCTCTAGACGCTTTTGCAGACATTAAAACCTCTTATTCCTTCCATTTTGCCACAACACGGAGAAGTGAGAGCACAGTCCTCAGACAGCAGTAGCCTCCCATTCACGTCCCAAGGTGCTTCCAAGCTTCGCTCTATAGCTTTTGCAATAGCTTTACTGGATGTCCTCTGCAGCCTCCCTGCTCCACCTGCACCCAGTCCACCAGGGCAGGCCCTGTCCCTCTGTAGAGCATCTGCTCCTCCCTTCTCACTCCATGTGCTCATGTCTAACACGTGCCTGGACCATCAGGGATGATGCTGTAATGCCCACACGAGAACCTGCCTAGCAGCAGCAGCATTAAAACTAACATTCAGTGGCCTCCTTAAGCAGGTAACTACATACAAACAGCTCCACTGAAAAAAAACATTAAAATTGTACGGTCAGGTCTTTCCTGTCCCATGTCCACAGCTCCTCCTTCGTCTCTAAGTTACTAATGGGTTATAACACATTTCAATAACAGAAATCCCTTTGCCACTTCTCAACACTGGCACTAATCCTCCCATTCACCGGTAACATACCTACACAGCTACACATTAATTGCACCATTTGCCTGGCTTTATTTTTATTAAACCTGTTTCACCCATACTTGATGCAGCAAGCAGTTAGAAGACTTGTTCCCATCTGAGTTACTCCTAAAAGAAATCTAAGCAACTAGCACTGGAGGAACGAGTTTATAGCATCTGCTGACGGTTCTTGCCCTTCCTTTGCTCATGAATTGTCCTGAGTTTTAAAAGAAAAGCAGGCAGTACTTATTCAAGATTACCAAAGACTAACACTGGTCAGCACACCCAGAAGGTAATCTGCTCCTGAGCAAGCAGGCTGGCAGTCCAGGCCAGCACAGGACCTCCAAGACTAATGGGTGGCTCTGACAAGATGTGCCCTTCACCCCATGACAGGTCGCTGCTTAGGCTGCTGGATGACTCCCAGTAAGTGCAGTCAGCAGTATTTGCTTAAAAACTTCCCATTTACCCAAATATCCATTAGAAGAAGCTTAATGGTTGGAAATGAACATGAAGGGGACTTGTGATAACCAAATGAAATCCATTTGTGAGTGACACAGGCACAGAAAGCACTTTGCAGTCTACACCGAAGCCTGGCTTTAGTCTCTCTGCTGAAGCAATTTCTAGGTCATAACACGTGCAGATGTTTGGTGATCTGTGCTTTGTCCTTGGCCTAATTTGGAGAAAGATGTTATGTTTTGCTTCTGCTCTAACTGCACATTTCAATCAGAGTAAACCATTAGGCCACACTTGATTTTGAAGTCACTACTAGATTTTAGTCCTCTGGATCCATGAAGGAGTAGTACCTCCTTCCAGTATGCTGTAAGCTGTATCTCTGCTCAAAGTGTCTTCCTGTTGTATCTATTCTCCTTAGAAACTTCACTTCACCAAGCACGACTTAGCCCTTCTGAATGTTATGCAATATTTGTCTTTTTCCATGGATTTTCTGCTACAGATATGTGACTTTTCCCCCCTGTATTTTACTGTTGTATCAAACAGTTTTCCTTTTCAACAGTCCCCACCTCGTTTGCACAGCTGCTTAATGAATTCAAAGTGTGACACTGTTTTCCACAGTGAGGTATAAGAGAAGCTGTAAACCATCACTGTGAGATGAACTAGAACACACAGAAGGCAACAAGCCCTTCCCAACAGTCAGCCACACTTCTCTCAATAGCACCCACTATACACTGCAAGACCCAGCTTGTACTCAACTAACCAAACTTCACCAAACAAATCAAAACATCAGCTTTAGGAAGTATACACAAGCTTCTATACACAACACAGTTTCACAAGCCCCAGAGAGATTCTCTCATTTTCGATACTCAATGTTCCATCCCTACCCGGCCACTTGGACTCTTTGGTCAAACAACAGTTCCAGTCAAACAACAGTGTATTTAAAGCTCAAAAGACTTTCCAGAGCACTGCACAAATTCCTCTGATGGCGCCCACGCAGGAGGCTACAAACTGGCACCAGTAGTTGTCAACATTTTGTTTTGATCTTCCAGCAAACAAATCCACCCTCTGAAATGTTTGCAGGATACAGAGATAAAAAGCCATAATGAATAAAGACAAAAAGAAGTTTGAAGGGTTTATTTTTACCAAGTAATCAATACCTTCTGGCAGTCCTCCTCCAGCTCTAGTAATACCAGCGAGGACAGTGACCTTGGCAGGTTTTGTATGCTGCTCTACAAATCTTGTCTAATTAACCATCACAATCCACTTCTGAGAAAAGGAAAGCATGTGCTGAAGTTCTTCTACACCCAGGGAGAGACTGAGAGCGGATGAGTGTTGGGAAGGGATACTGATGGACAAAACGAGGTCAGAGTTTGGCAGTGCCAGCTCTTGCACACCCGACCTACTGACCACGCTGTCCCTCCGGGGCCAGCTACAGGGAAATGGTGTGCTGCTCACACAGTATCCACAAGCGTTTGCAATCCATGCTCAGTGCAACCCTTGGTTTCACGCTGCTGTGACAAAGCATTAGGACAGCTGTCCCAGCCAGCTCATTAATAGATCAAATGACAATAAAGCAGCTGGAGGGAGATGAATGATTGAACTCAAAGCAATGTAGCGGTCAGAGACAAAACTAAATTCTGTAAGCTGAGAGCTACTGAACACGGGGCCACCTTTCCCTCGGAACACTTTTACTGACACACCATCAACTGCCAGTCCAGTGGAAAGCTGAAAGAGGAAACACCGTCTCGTCTCTTCATCAAAACACAACAAGCAATGGCAGCTATCTGCTCAGTGAAGTACTATCCCTTTGCAATGACTCTGGACACTTTTACATGACCATTTCCCCACCTTCACTCCACTGGAGCCAAGAGGTGATCCACCCGTGCAGCACTAAGCAGAGGACCACGCTGGGCTAGCACCAAGAGGCTGCACAGCTCTATCACCCTGCACTCGCAAAGGCAGTGCTGCGGCATTTCTCCACTTTCCGAGTGTAGCCTTAACTCTTGGTTTCAGCTCCCCAACCAGGAGGCTGGAGCTCCTCTTCCTGACATGGCAGACCTGCGTCAGCTTCCTCTGACTTTATGCTGTCTGCTTCCTAGAACATGCCAGGTCAAGAGTGAACATTCTCAAAAAGGGGAGCAAAAGCCCACCTCTACCACTGCTTGACCTCCTCTGTAAGCAATCCAGGACATAGGAAGATAAAACTGGTAATAATTCACAAGTCTCACTGGAGGACTCTCACTGGTCTTACAGACACCACTTGCTGATTAACCCCTGGTGCCCAGCAGATGACGGGCAGATGGCAGTAACCTATTTACTGATCTCTTTTCCATCCAAACTCAATTTATATGACTACTCCTGCCTAAGAGCCAGCTGAAATTTCTAATGTACAATCCAGTGATTGGGATCTACTCTTCTCCTTTCACAGCTGGCTATTCCCATTAACTCCCATTGCAAAGCAGCACGGGCATATGTATCCAGGAGAGAACTGAACTCTTCTAAATCCAACCTGCTCAAATCAAAAGCAACCGCACAGGCTGTTATACTACAATGTCAAGATTTTCCTATTGAAAGCATTATAAATAAAACAGCAGTTGCACTAAATAAGACCCTTTTTCTTCCACATTTGCGTCCAACAAACACAGAACTATACTCAAAGATCCTAGTTATATAGCGGTATATAATACAAATCCATTTCTCATACAGTCATTTGTCCCACAGTGACAGAATGTGCTTCCTACCGATACATTTCTTATAGATGGTTTTATCTTTGAAGCTTAACAGACTACTAATAGATACCTCTAACAAAGACTTCACTGACAAGATGAAAGTCACTGCAGACATTTTATTGAGAGCTAATTATTTACCGCAGCTTCAGATTATCCACACGTCACACTCCAGGCCTCTGACTCTGCAGCTTCCTGAGGTCCACAGCCTCCAGGAGACTTTGCAGGGCTCCCATCATGGTGAGTGAGGGGGGCTCGGTCTGCCCACAGCCCCCCGTGCCCTGCAGGAGGGGGTGCGCTGGCTGCCTGCACACAACATGGCATCCCCCAGCCTCTCTTCACTGGCAGCTAAAGGCCAAATTCGTGAAGGTGTTCAGCCTTTTGACAAAGTGGACAGATACCAGATCAGGAGGAATTGGCTCAAGAAGCTCTCTTTAAAGCTCTGGGGGCTCTTTAGGTGCCTAAATACCTTTGCAAATCACTGTAAGCGCACAACCCACAAGCAGCGGTTTCCCTCTCCGCAAAGACATTCTTTCCAACAGAGCTGCCTCTGGAAACAAGACTTGTCTCTCCTCTTTATCCACCTTCCCTAACTGCTGAGCCTTTGAACTGGACAGAGAGGTGGGTTTTCAGAGGTAGCATATTCCCAAAGATTCATGAAAATGAGCCCCCACAGACAGAAGAAAGATTGAATCAGTGCCCCTGCCAAAGGAACACCCATTACAGTTCAGCCTTGTATCTGCCACAAGAAGCAAGAGCCAAGTGACCGGTGAGGAGAGATGCACCAGCTACGCCCACACTGGCCTGCACATCCAAACAGGCTGAGGATGATGACAGGAGCCGGCAGAGCCCCAGTGAGGGTGTCTGTGAAGGAGAGGTGTAATTAGTTCAGCTATGCCTGCAACAGTCCTTAAAAGGCAGGGACAAGCGCCAATTGACATGCAGCCTTACAAAAATGAGTCAAAAACAGTTTAAAGTCCTAAATCAGTTCCCTTCCCACTCACACATTATTCCAGTTTCTGTGATTTTACAGTCAGATTTACCCACTTGAAAGTTTTTCTTTTCTCTTCCATCACAATATGAAAGCCCCAAAGAAGCTGGTGGGAAATCGCTCACCGTACAGNGAAACAGAAGCTGAGTGCNTTCCTGCTAAAGAAACAAGAAAATATCCCTGTCCTGCAGCTTTGCTTCAATGCTNCTAATGGAAAAATCATGTCAACCACAAATCTTTGGCCAAAGCCTCTCAGTATNAGGACGGCACTTTCATTTCTGTTGGCTTGTAACAGTTTGAGACAAATCTTAAACTTCAAACCACACTAACACACAACTTGGTTTCCTCTAAGGCACAAGAGAGCAGATCTGAGAACAGCTGTATGCCCAGTCTGAAAAGAAAACATGGCTAGGACAATGCAAGCACTGATCCTAAAACAGCAGAGACACACAAATACAACAGAACAGAGAAAATTCAGAGTTTGCTCGAAGTCCTCAGTGGTGTATTTGCTAAACACACGGATGAGTTCAGTACCTCCCTGAAAATTAGAATTTAAGATGCAGTGACAAAAAAACAGATACAAAATCCAGTCCCGACATTATATAAAAGAAGTGACAAAGTCAGTTTTAAGACAAAGAGTGACACCCAGCAACTCCACGTTACTGAGAGCAGCTCCTACTTACTCCTCTAAGCACCGTGGAAGTTGCACCTTCTTCAGGTTCTCTTGGCGTACACAAACCAGTTTTGTAGCACCAAGAAAAACAGTTCAAATACAGATGCAATTTCTTTCAACACCAAAGAGCCACCAACAGCCTACGTGCCTCCAGGTAGTTTTGATACTCCTACCTGCACCAAGGCTCAAATTCTCTCACAGCATTTCAGCGGGGTACCTGATATTTTGATGTTGATCATTAATATTGAAGACAGAAGATGAATCTCAGATCATCAAGTCAAACAGGAAAGCATCTTGGGGGATGCTCACCTTGATCTAAGCCAAGTCTAAGAAACACGTCTCAACCCAGAGTCGGCATGTGTGTCAATATAAATCCACTTCTGGATTCTTCCGATCAAAGCATTTTCTATTACTTTGGGGCAGCCATTACATAGTCACAATATTTAGTCAACCTTTTACTTCTACAGTCATTAATCATGCACCATTTAACTACTGGTCTGTCATTTACTCTCCTAATCCTTTTCAAATCCTTCTGCTTATTTTCACATCTTTTTTCAAATCCCATTCTACATGTCTTGCTAATTACACTCCTTCACTGTCATAGGCTGCTTCAACACAGACATGTTGAGCCAGAGGTGGTTGGTTTCGTCACTTGCTGCTGTACATGCCCAGTGAATCGCTTGTATTTTAAATGCTGCAATAGCAAAGTGTTAATGGAAGATGATCAAGGGTGCTTAATTATCTGGACAGCTACTTGTAAGTCCAGAGCAGGAAGGGCGAATGAGCATTTGGTGGTGCATTGGAAAACAAGGTTTCTAACCTTGTAAAAAAGGACAATGAGAAAGGGGGAAAACGCCTAGGATTTCAGTCTTCTCAGAATAAGGAATTTTTCCCCCTTGCTGGACAGGACTGTTTTCACGGGACTGTGATTTGCAGTTTTGCTGCATCCCGAGGCAACCATTCCTGCTGGTGTCAGGAGACTCTACATCTCCGGAAGCCAGCACGCGAGGCCAGCCTAAGAGCCACAGGTCAGCAAACGCAAAGTCACATCCAAGTGACAGATGCCAAAACCAGGTGATAGATGAATGAGACAGAGCAGACATCTGCTGAAAACTTAAACATTATTGAATTATTCATGGCCAAACGGAAGAGAAGAGGCACTGTGATGAGCGAAGGGAAAGAAGGAACTGAGGGAAGTGGATGACTGACTGCTATGAGGAGCAACGGACTAGCTCCCAGAGGTACCCAGAGCATTAGAAATCTCAGCCCAAATGTACAGGTCCACAGATTTACTGCCAGCGACAAGCCTGACTATACTACACTCAACACTGAGCCAACACCACCCCGAACACTTCCTCTCTTGAATCTCAGTTTTCATTTCACTTCTACGACAATGTCTTGACCTATCATGCCAGTGATGCAAACCTTAAAACCACACGTACGTAATGCAGAGATGACTTTACCAAGAGCCTGGAAGAGTAACCAACTCCTTCACCCAAAGGACTGGTGACGACCAGTTACATGCCACCACCATTAGCTACTAACTCCACATCTTCAAAGAAGATGGTAAGAAGCAACAAACACTTCCACCTCCTCTGCACCGATCCCGGAGGTGGCTAGCAGCCTACACCGAGGAAAGTGCACAAAGCTCAAAGAGAAGCTGAACTCCATGCTCTTAGTACGGCTTGGAGAGCGCTGTCTAGGCATGGTCTGTCCCGGCAGCACTTCCCGTTGAAGCCAAAGTGTTCAACTAAGTCAAGTGAAGGATCAAACGCCTCCCAAAACATCAGCCCTCCACAGGAATTAGCTGGACAGCTTCCACTTGCCAAAAAAAGGCTGGTAACTCTGGCTGTAACAGCTCCCAAATACACTCGCATTGTGTAGCCCCATTAGTTCAGCAGCTCCTAATTAATTTAGAGTGTGGATCAGTCCTCAAACACGTTTTGCTATCAGCAAGACCTACTGAAAGTGATAAAGAGGAATCATTATGCATAACACCTGCAAGAACTTGCCGTAAACACATTTGGCAGCAAAGGGAGCTTCCTTTATGGTATAATCCATTTTTATGTACACCTAATATTTTCAAGTTTCCAACCGATTGTCAGTGTGTTTGTAGAGGCTGTTAATGAATCTCATTGCTAAAAGCAGTTACAATTCTGTAGCTATAAATACAATGTGACATCACTTATGTCAGCTTCCGAGTGAATCACAGTTGCAAACTTGTAGGTGTTCGATAGCTGATTGTCAAGTCGAAACAGAACATTGTTAAATATAATCCAAGTCTGTCCTAGTTTCGCAACTCTTTCCCCTTTTCCGTACTGCAGCCTTAGTGGACTGAAGACCGGCAGCTCTGAAGAGATAAGCACAGGAATATCAAGGGGAAAAACAGGTTGACTATTAGACCACTTAGAACAGCAAGTTTTAAAATGTTCACTTTCGACTGCAATTTCCTCTCAAATCTGAAGACTATAAAAGCTTAAGAGAGCAGGTCACTAAATCTTTTATAATGCCTGAACCTTGTAAGATGTACTCATATCAAGTTGTTAAGCTTTCCCCCCACCCTTACAAACTGAAATAAAAGGCTGCGAATCTTTCCCAATGTAGTTGTTCAGTATTAGCGCAGGCAAAATCCAGTTTCCAAATGATTTACTGAATATCAGAGGCCAAACTCTGCTTTAATCTGCATTACTGACACTTGAAGAATACTTTTGTATTGGTCAACTCATACATAAAAGCACTTTCTTACAAAAACTGGCAGGAGCCTGGGAAATTATTAATGAATATTTTGATCAGTGAAACATTTTCAGGTCATCATGTTGTCAGGCCTTCAGGATTCACTCCCCAAAAATTTTTCCATGCAGTTAATACTAATACCCTGTACAGGTGATCTTTGGAAATCCAGTCTCAGGGCTCTAGGGACATGGTGTTTTAGGAAACAAACAGCTTTATAGATTTCAGGAAATTAAAGAAAATTATGGCCTGAAATAAGACTTCCCGATTTTCACAGTCAATCTGTCCCACAAGCTTGCTGTCTCTCTGCAGCAGATGGCTGCAGTGAACAGACTGTGAAAACAGAGAGTCAAATTCACCAACTAAAATGGACTGTGGATAATTTGCCTGCTATTATTCCTAGAGCAGCAAGCCAAATTTTGCCTCAACCAACCATGCAATATTTCATAGAGCTCTCTAGTAGGTAAGCCAGGCAGCACTGAGACAGAAATAGAAAAATAGTGAAATAATGCCGACACGATGCCAGGTTTAAAGGCACTTGGCTTGGGTTGGGTCTTGGGAAAAAACTGCGTTTAGGATGTAGTAGCTGCCTCCCATCCAGGAGCAGCGAGAGTGTTTCTGCAGAGACAGAGCAGACAGGGTGCAGGAACAGACCTACTCTGGTCATTAGGCAGAAGCTGCTAGGAATTCAGTGGAAACACACGAAAAATAAGTTTATAGAACGATAACTTGGGACTCTGGCATGGCTCAAAGCAGAGCCCTGTGCAAAATGGGAGAGCTGATAATTACTACTGTGGAATAGTCCAGAAGTGGGTCCTGAGGAACAAATAAGATCGAAAGTCAAGTTCTGCTCCTTCCCATCCTCAACCTGAACTTTCTCCAGCCTCATATTTACCCTCTGAGTCCCTTTAAATGAAGTACTTCAAACTAGATGTCAAAAATCACAAGCACTGGTTTTCAGTCATACATGATCCCTTTATGCCACAGCACCCTTGTGTGAGAAATAGCCTTGCTGTGCTCCCACACACCTAGTTCGCACATCTATCACTGATGCATATTGGGTAGGCAAATTGTGAGTTAAATGACTGTGTCTACCCAAGCAGTTTTCAGAACCTACACATGCACAGTAACTAAACCAAGACCTCTCTACTGCTCTTACACAGTACCCAGCAGAAGTGAAAAATGTGCAACGGCGGAAGGGCCATGGGCTGCCATACGGGAAACATCTTCACCTTTATTATTTCTTGCCAAACCTCTAGTTTATCAATAAAATATTGAGGACAGCTTCCTCTAAGTCAAGGGAAAGGAGCCAATAAACAAGTGTTGCCTGCATAGTGAAAAAAAAACCCATGATGCTAATTTTGGAAAACATCACCTGGTGGAAATACATACCGAAAATGGAAAAAAAAAACCACAGGAGAAACACTGAACATCCTAGCGGGACACTGTTGCTGCAGAGGTAGCAGCAGGAATTAAAATATTTATAAGCAGGCCAAAATCATGAGTCGAGACACAAATGAAACCAGGAGCTAGCCATGGATGAAACTATATCCAGCGTCCTCAGGCTGCTGCCCAAAACCAGCCCCATGGTCAGCGCGTCCGGAGCCACTGCCGGCTCCCGCGAGGGAAGGGGAAAAGGGAGCAGACGGCTGTCAGGCTGCAGATGGAATCAGGGTGAAGCATTCTATGGGCTGAAAGGATCGGACCCGAGACAGGACTGGAGCAATCTCGGAGCCGCCTGAAGCCGAGCTGTACAATAGGAGTGCGGGTGCCTCTGATGCCAGGTACCAAACAGCTACTGCAGCGAGCTGTCTGATCAGACAGGGAAAGCTGCTTTTTTAGTGCGGCAGAAAGCAAAACCAGGTGTTTTTAAGCTGAATTATGTGAGAATTGCTATGTTAAAAGAAGGAATACTTGCCTTATTTAAGACACCCAAGAGCCCAGAGAGAGCATCTCTTCCACCACCAGCCCCATAACTAGAAGCAGTCACTGCAAAAATCCATACGATCAGGATGGATGGCCCCAGATGGAGGAAGAAAGTGCAACGACGACAGCATGCACTGACACCGCAGTACAAGAACGGGTGTCATGGGATGCTAACGTTACCATGGAAATGTCCTCATACCGCGTAACATTTTGACACTGTCTGTTTTTTGCGAAGCAGCAACGATGTGGCAGCCTGCAAAGCCTGCACGAAACGGCTGTTAGAGTTTCGCCACGGTTATTACTGCAGCCGGCAGCCAATTCAAACTGTCTGGGTATTGGATTTTGACCAATCTGGCAGCTCCGCCGTCTAAAGTGCGCGAGGAAGCTTTTAACAGAAACAGTTCCATAAATCACCCTGATTTAATATGCACTGTCTGCCAGGCTGAGCGCTGGCCTGCATGCCTGATTTCGCCCTGCTTTCCAGACCAGCGTCTTCAATGTTCCTTCATCAATGCATTTGCATTGCAGAACCCAAGGGAGAGCCTGCTCCTCTGCTCCAGCTGGCTTTGCACCACCAGAGCGGCAGAGTCTCAGCCCCACGCTTGCAGGGCTGCGGGGTGATTTTCTGCACTGCTGAAGGCAGGTACAGTCCCAAATCCATTCACTTCCAACAAATACTGGAGACCAAAACTCCCAGGTATTTTTGAAAATGTGCAACTTTGCATATTTAATATTTAAAACAAGCACAGGCTCTTGTCATAACTATGCTCATTGCAGAAAGCTTGGCTTTATCTCAAGGCACATCAGGTAATACTACCTAACCTTTTCCTGTTTATTTACACTGAAACAAAAACCCCAGACCTGGAGGGGATGCAACTACGGACTATGTGATTCACAAAGGCAGATGTACAGGAATCAACCCACACAAAAATGTGAGGTTTTATGACAAAGGTACCAAAATCACCATCGAAATGTAACACCAGGTTGCGACGGCAATTCCTTCTGCTTTTGGGGGGACTGGGGAAAATCAGAATACTGACAAGCCTCAAAAGTCAGTCTGGATGACTACCTATCTTTACCGTGAATTTAATTAAAACTACCATGAAGGTGAAAGGGCTCTGCAGAACCGCTGCAGAACAGCTGCAGAACAATTGCTCTAATCCCAGGGGCCACCAGTGAGATTTCCACAGCACTTCCCCAGGGCTTCAGCCACAGGGACAGCAGCATGAACTGAACATAGGGACAAAGAAAGCCACTGGGTCCGATATGTCATTATATTGCCATCCAGAAACGAACCACCTACAGCAGCTGGAAGCCTAACAGGCATTAGAAAAAGAGGAAGAGCCTTCTCATTTATTTTCCTGACAATGTGATTAAACCCCAAATACGGATATAAAGCAGCAACCTTAAAATCCTGAATCAAATTTTCCTAACTTGTCACTAGTGCAGTGATGTCATGCATCAAAAACAAGAAAGGTAAATAGTAAAAATAAAAGAAAAAAACCACCCACCCACACAATCCTTTCAGGATGCTGAGAAGTGCTAAACAGGGAGCTGGATTTCCAACAAAAAATATCTTAATCTTCTTAGACATCTTGGCTGCAACACAATTAACATGTTTTCCATCCACGTGGCGGGATACATTCCCTGCTAACTGCAAATACGCACACTGCTGGTGGGCAGCTGGTGAAACTCCCACACCACGGGGAAACTGTCACCCCCGGGGAACTGTGTCAGCCTCACCCACCCAGGCCGTGGAGCTGGGCGAGGGGCAGGCTGCGCCCACACACTCCTGCCCGCTGGCAACGCTGCCGTTTCCTCGCCGAGCTGGGTCATTCTGCAGGTCTGACCCCAGGAAATCCGAGCTCCTGCACCCACGAGGGTGGTCAGCTCCACAAAGGGACACAACCACGTGTGCCACAGGGAGGGAGACCATAACCTCTTAAATCAGATGTCACCCACGTGAAGTACCATTAACCACAATTATCTTCCTTCTAGCTACTAACTGTGAATGACACCTCAACAGTCCCTTGAACCGAGCATTGCAAAATGAGGCCATGAGAAGGCGCCTGAAAAAACCAGGCCACTCCAGATGCACTGAAAGCAAAGGTCTTCAAGCATGCTGCACTTCACCCACGGATCCTCTGTTATGGAGGATCTCCTCCAGATGCCAAAATCGCCCACGAAACAGTGCAGTATTCCTGGAACCCAGAAGACAAAGCACCTTATCGCAGCCCTCCACCCCACCTCCCAATCCCACAAACATCAGAGCAGCACAGGTCTTGCTAAACAACAGATACAGAATTCAGAGCAATATCGATGGGATAAAACAGCTCACTCCTCCAAATCAATACAGGGAAATTCAATACAGGGACATGTAAAAAGTAGTAACTTCAGAACACTGAAAAAATTAAATGCACAAATGTCAGAAAGGGAATGAGTAGCCAGGCAGCAGTCCTGCAGAGAATGACCTGGGAAGTGGCACGGATCATAGCCTGAATGCGAGTCCGGAGTGGGGACGCTCTCGTAAAGCACTGTCTGTACTTATAGGAATACTCCACATAAAGTGTGGGAGACAGTTATTCCTCCCTGCTAGGAGCCAGCAGCCAGAGCACTGTTCACACCGTTCCTCCTGCAAAACCCCACGTCCAGCAACAAGGCCAACACAAGGGCCGAAACTGCTCTATGCAAAAAATTCCATCAGGCTTCTTTGGTCCCAAAAGCAAAAGCCTGCATTAGGAGGGGGAGGGATGCCAGGCAGCAATGGTCATGCACGTGGTTGTCTCCTGGCTTGGAATTATCGGCACTGGGAAGAACAGCTTTGCCATGGGAAGAGCTGCTCTACAAGGAGCAGCCACTGATTGTTTCCCACGCTGCTGAGAGCAAGACAACAGTGATCTGCTTAATTTAAACTAAGTTTTAGGGTAAACTGTCTTTCGAACTAGAAACTCCAACAGGAAGATGCTAGTTAGTTGGCAACCAGACACAAGTGACTCCTCGGGACCCCTTAGATGCCTACATTTCTAAGAACAAGGACACGCAGACGTTAGCCCGAGCTCCTTTCAGTCATAAAACAGTTTTGAGAAAAACGGGGCATTTACCTCTGTACACGCTGTACACTTCAAATTGTTGAGCACTCAAAACATTTTAGACTGGCTTCTGTAAGGCTGTATGAGTTCTTTGTATGTTGGACCGAGGTGACACAACACTCTAACGGCATGAAGCTGAAACGCTATCCGCCACAGTGATTGAACTGTGGATTTGGTTACAAGATAGAGCTGCTGAGCTTTGTTGTATTCCTACACGAAGTGAGGCTGTACCAGGGCTTCCCAGCCTTTACATGCATGCTGCTTTCCAAAAGCAAAGCCAGAGATATAACTTAAATAAAGATCCCAGGGCAAGCCTAGTTTGACAGTGAAATCAGAGCAGGCCTAATTCATGCATGTCATCAGCAGACGATTAAAGCAATGGCATCCACCGAGGCATCATTTGCGCTGCAGGATCTCTATCACGACACGTGTTCCCATACAGTATAGCACGGCTTTCACACCCTCTCCCAGAAAATAAAACCAAACCTCAAAGGAATATCATTTGGCTAGATGGATATTCAAATTGCATTGAACAGTTCTGCAGAAGACCAGAAATCCTTATGCAGATATGTTAACGATGCTTCACAACAGATGTCTGTGGGGAAGGGAGAAGATGGCAGGGCTGAGAAGCCTGCGTGAGCCAGGTCTCACTGCCCCACTAAAAAACATTAGCAACTTGCAGACCGTTTCCTAAATTAAAATGTTCACATTTCTAATCTAACTGAAGGCACTCAAATATGAGCAGATAGTGCTTCAGAAAATAATTGCACAGATAAATTATTCCTCAAAACAACTATTCCAATCAAACTTAATTCTTCCCTACACAAAGCAGATACACACATTCTGTCAAACAGACATGTTGAAGCAAAGTAGTTACAGCGTTTCACAACTTGTCCGGATGTAAGGATCTGACAGAGCAAAGATAATTTTTTTAGCCTGGAGAATAGAGTGCTTTTGAATTAATAAATGTTGCATTAAAATTAACTTCACATAAAATAGAAGCAGTAAGGAAACAGCCTCTCCTGTACATAAAGCTTTCCAGGGACAGACTCTTCTATTTGGAAGTAAATTGACAGCAAAATAAGAGAGAGATCTCCTTTCCCTATGGCTGGCAGGGGTCACGTATAACCAGCCCTCTACAACTCCTGCACATGTGCCTGGAACGTAACANCATCCTCCCAACACCGATAACGTACGCCAGGCCAGAGGCAGTCACCTTCGATGGAAGGAGGAAATAATTGTGCTTTCCCACGGTGTCACGCGTGAGCTGCGATGAGCAGTGCCAAGGGGCCAGCACCGTGCCACCATGAGGAGACCCACAGCCTCACCCGCGTCCCCTCTGCCCTGTAAACCCACACCCGGATGGCCACCACGGAAACGTCTATGCAGCACGTCGTGGCACAGTGCTCGAGACCCCTGGACTAGCCGCTGCCTCTCTTCTCCCCCATCCTACAGCATTTAAAACAACTCCTCAGCCTACACCCAGCACCTGCACGAGGCACGGACGGATGCTCCGGGCTGGGCCGTGCTGGACCACGCTGCTGGGCACCCCGTGGGAGCTGGTGCCCAGGAAGGCTGCCCGCCACGCCGAGCACTGCCGATAGCACCCCACCCTTCCCTTCGCCCCCCCATCTGCCTAACCGTACCCATCAGCTGAGTTCTGCCACCGACCGTAAGCTCTTTGGGACGGAGACTGCCACTTCGCTTTGCAATTCTACAGGCACAGCGTGAACTCGGCCGAGGACTACAGCTCTCGTGTGTGACCGCAGCACCAAGAGCAACACAAACGAGGACAAGGTTTCAAATCACTTGTTCCTAGCGCTGACTCACTCGCAGGGCTCCTGCTCTCCTCTGTGTTCTGCTGTGGCTGTGTGAGACCAATACCCATCCTCTGTAATCGTAATCCACAGATCACATCTGCAGGCAACAGCTCCAGAGAGCAGACAGCTGCCTTCAGCGCACAGCGGATGCAAGGAACAGCACGGCTTGCTCAGCTCTGCACCGACTAGGCGCATCCGCTGTGTAAGAGTCCATCGTTGCATTTATGATGTGGGTTAACTCAGGACCAGGTGTCAGATCACCAACCTTCAGAGATATTATTCGCGGTACCTTCATGCACTTTCCTCTGATGAAAGTCTGATTTGACAGCAGCCCTTCTAAAAGCATTCTTAATTTTAATCCATTTATAAACCGAACATCTGCTTACCTAGAGCTAGAATGCGCCCAGCAGGGACAGCAGCATTTCTTACAATCTCTAGGATAACCCGTGGCCAAGGATACACCCCTTTCTGAGCAAGAAGAGGGAAAAGCCAGGGCTTTTGCTGCCTCCCGCACCAGCCAAGGGAGCTGGCAAGGTGCACAGCAGGGATGAGGCCACAGGCGAACTCCCTACGCACTTGTGTATTTCAAGACAGATTCAGATTTGTCCTGCGGCATCCCTGGGACAATGCATTGCCAGATGAGCCCTAGAGTTTGTGTCTTCGCAGGGTTACAGGGATGAACTATCACTTCATTTGCAAAAGATTAGTAAGAAGAAGTTTAACATTCCAGCTGTGTGAATAATTGCCTTTGTCCCCTCTACGTTTGCCATGTGAACGTGGTTACCTACCTCACAAACAGCTAACAAAACTGCTTAGAGGCTTACGAAACTTCAAAGGTAACTTTGGATCAAGCAAAATCAGACTAAACACCAAAAGGACTTAACATGCTTGATACATATACACTTAAAAAAAATACATATGGACTAGTTAAAAGACTTGAATCATCATTTTGCTTAAAAATCATATGTACCCCAATCCAATACAGGGTTGCAATTGAGAAACATCTATGGCAACATGAAAACACACTTAGGGGTCCTCTCTATTGAATAATTTTGTGATGCTTTAGCACTTAAAATTATAGAGAAGTTCAATCCTTAAAATAATAAAGAAGTTCAATAGATAAAACCAGACAAGAGTATTCTAAACTAAACTACACGTCCCCAGCACATTCTTCCATCCCAACGTTTTAGATGGTTTCATCAATCTATTAAATTACTGTTTCACGTAGCCTCTCTTCAAAGCAATTGATCGTAACACAGTGCATCTGCCAGTACTTGATAGTGTGCGAAAGCAGCAGCCTAGGCTGAATTTCATCTCTAACAACTCTTTTCTGAACGAACAGCTGACACAAGGAAGGCTTCCCGTCAGTATCTAGGAGACATTTTGACTTTGGAAACCATTTTCTCTCTGACAAACACTTGGTTCCAGCTGGCTGAGACACGATTTGATTCTGCCATCTCGTAGCCAGGGCAGAGGTCTGCCAAGCTGGACAGTCCCCATGCCGGGGTCCTGACCCGCAGGACCCTTACACATCCCTCACAGCTATTCTGTACCTCCCCCTGCTTCCTGACCAAAGCCTCCCTGCTCTCCACACCGTCATGGGTACAAGACCCCTATAAGAAACACATTTCCCCTTGTACAGATGGTCAAGTTGTATCTGGACTTCAAGGTGGCTGTCTTTGCAGTATGACCCATGGCTACAGTCTCCCAAACACCCAAATCCGCAGCCCTGTGCAGGCACGCCTCGGATGCCCTTGGCCAGCACAAGTGGGTGTCCTTCCCGAGGAAACGAGGATGTATGAGGAAGGGGAAAGGAGCTCACCCACTTCAGCCACAGCACAGCTGGAGCACGTTCCCAGGCCTGTGAAGTGCTCCTGGATCCTGCCATTTAGGCACAGGGGGCTACAGAAACCCCATCTCCTTTGGCAATTTTCAGCATTTCCCTACCTTTGTTTCTTTAGGCGTAGTCCTTGTCCTCTGTAGTACTGTGGGTCCTCACCTGGAAGCTCTCACTTCTGCAGAGCTGAGGACTACTTCTGGCTTCCTGACTCCCAGCAGGTCCACCAGTGTTATGTTGACTGTCCCTGCTACCAAAACCAACTCCTCTCTCCTGCCCAAAGCTCGCTGGGTTTTGCATGTGCAGCTACAAGTCAGTTGCTGTTGCTCTCTACCAAAACCTCACTTTCCATTCTGCTTTAGCCAGTATTCCAAACTCCGTGCCCTACACATGGAGCAAGCTGGTTTCTCCTCCATGCCAGCAAACAAATCCCCATTACCCTTAATGTGCCTCACCCTGGACTGGGCAGGGCTGCGCTAAGGTTGCTGTCAAGGGTGTATTTTATTCATCCTCATTCCATAATCCTGCAGTTTTAATTGCACACTGCACCCAGGACTCACAAGCTGGTTACAAAGCAGGTCCCCGCAGTCATCATGAGTCCTCAGCATCCTATTTTTAATCCCATGCACTTGGCAGTTTGGTCCCTTCCGACATGGCATCACACGAACCCAGCATACTGAACGGCTGATTGCAGCCGACAGAGTATGGCAGATCCTCAGGACAGCTAAGGTTGGTGTTCAAACTCTTAGAAACAGGCACCGATTTAAGGCTCATACTTCTAGAAACAAGCACAAAAAGAGCGCATTTATTATTTTTACCTCTTCTTCGCCTACTGCTCCATAACTGAGAAATTATCAGAGCCCAGGACAGACATTTGCATAAGTTAAAGCAACAACTGTGATGATAACAACCGCAGTTTCAAAACCCTTAACTTCACTGACATTGCTGGGGACCTCAATGGAGCGAAGACAGCGGCACTCAGCCAGCAGGAAGGACAGCAACATTACCATGCCAAGATCAAAAGAGTTATTAACCCAGAATCCTTACACTATTGAGTACAGAGAGTAATTTCTGTTATTTCAAAGCCCCACTGCAGCTTACTGGTGAACAGAGCTCAGTGTTTGCTCAGAGCATCGTCTTTGTACACACAGCTGAGGAATGAAAAGGCTATTGCGACATGGGAGCGCAAGTCCACATCCACCTCTTTGGAGAGACAGGCGTGCGGCCTTGCTTGCTGCAGGATGCATCTGAATCTCAACCATCCTCATGCTCTGGAAGCATTCAATAGTGATCCAGTTTCTTGCTCCAAGTCCTGCTGCTCTCCTGCTTGCGCTGGTCGCCTGCTTCCGCGCACCAAGATACAAGCGGGTATCATCAGCATCCGCTTCACCGCTGAGGACCCAGCCCAGACACACTGGTGGTGGGGCAGGCAGAAGAGTTGTGCAAGCCTCCTCACCTAACGTCCAGAAGGTGGACAGCAAAGAGGAACAAAAGGGCTGTGGCAGAAAAGGAAATACATTTTTCAAAAGCAGAGCCATTTTTCAAGACTAAAAATGGGAAATACTGGAACCCAGAGGCATCATTAGCAAAGGCCAGATGCGGCTGGCTATGCTTCCACATCGCCATGGCTCTCAGCATAGGTACTCCTGCAAGTTTCCTTTTACGCTCCTTTAATGTGAACCACCTGCAGCAACTTAAATGAAACACCTCAAGAACCCTTTTTGTTCGTAGATTTGACCTCTCATTAAGCTGTTTTCCCTTTTCAGAGGAAAACATCAAGTTTCCTTCAAGCTTGGCCATTTATCAGCTCCTCTCCTTTTTTTGTAGGATGACTATCCTCTTACAGATGTGGTTCTCAGCTTCAAACAAAATGGATGATGTGCCTGTCTGAAATAAGATTGTTTACTTTGTCAATGCTCATGGGATCAATTTCTTTTTTTTCTGCCATCTCCTATGGAGAACATCTTGCCAAGCGCAGTATTCATCTTCCCGAATGAGCTATCAGGATTTATTTTTTTGACAGAAATCACACTGCAACCCAAACTGGTCAGAATCTCTCAATTTCAGGACCATGCATGGTTATGAATAATACAGAACCTTGCTTGGCACAATTCCAGCATTTCTTTTACCATTTCTCTTTCGTGACATCTATTTTCTTGAGAAAATTATACGCTTGTAGTTTTAACACAAAAAAATACAAAGCAGCACACATTCATTCTTGCTGTTTGCTCATACGTGTCTGGATACACACTCACAGGCACAAAATCCAGGAGCAATACTGCAACATCTCCACCATACTGAATGCTACCCCGGGCGGCTTTACTAATGGGAGTAACTCAGGCAGCTGAGATCCACTAATAAGCTGCTGGAGAACGAGGTCTTCACTGTAGATTTATTTAATTCAGAGACAAGTACTTGTGCTGTATTAAGAGCAGCCTATTAACATGCATGCGTGAGCATTCAGCTAAGTGTGAATAAATACAATTCAGTGCAAAACCATTTTTCTAGGTGCTGGAAGAGGAAGCATTCGCTTAAGCCATCAGCCTGCTCGGAGCAGGAAGGGTCGGGCACCAGGGAACGAAACGCTGTTCAAGGCATTGTGTCGGGTTCTCATACTCAACCATGTCTCACTATCAATCATTTCTGAAGCAAAAGCACTGAGACTTCCCAAAGCTCCCCTGATCGCTACATACGCTCCCCGGCATTCAAACCAAATATGAAGCGCAAATAAATCATCAGCAAAAATTTGAGAATAAAATTTAAAAAGATACATCCGTTGGAGGATACAATCTTCTGCCTGACACCCCTGCATGATGCTGATGACCATCCCGGGTTAATCACACAGATGATGAATTCGTTTTACGTCAGCTCCCTTACAAACACCGCCGTTACAGGTGCAGCAGCCAGCGGGCTGCTTCGCCCGCGCATTCCTGCCGGCATCTGCACGCCTTGGGATGAGCCGCGAGACAAAGGCGCACGCCGGCATTTTGAGGGATGCAACCATGACAGCCAGCGTTCAAACACGCCTCAGCTACCAACTTCCATCGCCCGCCGCGCAGAGGCTTCACTCGCAGGCTCAGACTCCGGTACAGCGTGTGCTGTGAAGAACACCCCTCGTCCATGGGCGAGCCGCTGGGAAGGGGCAAAGCACTCACAGACCGCTCCCCACCCGCTCCCTCGCACGTCCTCCCTCCCCACGCCGCTGCTCCCGGTGCCCAGCACCCTTCTCTCCCCATTCAACCCCATTCCTCTCCCACTTTTCCCTACCAACAGCCCTCTGCCCGAAGCTTGGTCTTATTTCACGACCACCGCCAACTCTTCGAGGGCAGAAAGGTCTGTAGGAAGCGGGCAGCAATCGCCGCACCCGCTCCGACAGGCTTCATGAGGGACTTCGGAACCGCTTTCGCTCTCCTCCGGGCGCGCAGCGCGGGGCGCGGTGCCAGCGGCCCCTCAGGGCAACCGGCCCGCGAGTCCCGTGCGCGCCAGCGCCCGGCAGGCCGGACGCCCTCTCCCCCGCACCCAGGGGGGCTGAGGCAGAAGCCGCCCCCTCCCTCCGCCCGCCCGCCCGCAGCCCGGGGACGCGCTCACGGTCACGAACGAACTCCCCC
>Ga0065711_1026527_pt1 | contig 66970 bp, 37 predicted proteins | sample Hoacrofraction12_FD_59098 | JGI IMG/M metagenome (GOLD analysis project Ga0065711, IMG submission 59098) | Hoatzin crop microbial communities from Cojedes, Venezuela - Epithelial fraction 12 v2 (version 2) | ecosystem: Host-associated > Birds > Digestive system > Esophagus > Crop | place...
AAAAAAAAAAAAAAAAAAAAAAAAGGCCTGATAATTTTCTGCAAAATTTAAAAAATAAAACACACCTCCCGTTAAGAGAGATTTTCTCATTTCCTCTTGTCACTTTCCCTATCATTTTAGCACTACAATAGGATTTATCACTTGGAGCTTTTGTCTTGTTTTGATTCTAAATTCATTTTACCTAACTCGTATTGTCCTGTGTCACTGAAAAGTTGTGACATGCTTGAAACATTTAGTAGTAGTATCCTAGTAAGGACTGGTTTATTTTTAATTAAACCCATTTTGTCTTCTCTTTAAAAAATTAAAAAGTTTAAAAATTCCATAAAGCATTAAGAGTATTGATCCTATTTACGGGTAAATGGGGGAATTCAAATAACATTAATGTTATGCTACTAGAATTTATAGTTTTAGATTATATGAAAAATCAATTAAAATCTCAAAAGTGAATTCCATCTTCCTGAGCAATTTTGAAAATAAATCACTTCAGTTTAGTATCTTACTCTTAGAAGTAGCACATATCTTTGGCAGGTGATATTGCCAATTAGAATAACTTTATGACTTTAAACAATAATAAAAAAAAAAAAAAAAATCACAAAACACCTGATAGAGTTTACCATCCAAACAAATATTCTATCCAGTTTTCAATAGTATAGATACAAATAAAAAACATCCCTTTGAAATGTCATGTTTATGAAAATAAGAATTGAACTACCACATTCCAGAGAATTAAATTATATTATGTTTAAATCTATTTTAAAAAGATTCCAGAAAATAAAGCTCCTACATTTAGGCTTTTTAGGAAAACCAGACAAACCAACCTGTGTAGAAGAAGGGGATAGTTCAGGAGTTCTGTACACAAAACATTGAACTTTTCACCCCTAAATGACTGTTTCAAATCCTGCTTGGATTGGTACAGAGTAAAACTTGCTTTTATGCATTGAATATTCAACAATATATGCAAAATTTTTCATTTATATTCACTGTCAGATGCATCTGTGTATGATTCATAGTGAATGTTTTTTGTAACTAACACTGATTGGCATAATTAGCAGAGAAATAGTAGTAATCAAAGTATTTTTCTAACCCCGTGAATGTCATAGATGACTGCCTTGGCAGGGCAACTTTAGCAAGTCACACTTTTCTTTAACAGTACTAATGATTTAAAGGCAAAAATCTGGAATATGATATTGGTATTAAAAAGTTAGGTGTATTAAAATCTTGAGGCATTGTTTCCCAAAACAGGGTTGCGGATTTATTATTTGCCTTTTTACAAATGGGTAAACCATTTGTTCTGTTGCAGATACCCAGTCATTACGTTATTAAGCCAAAAACCTCACGGCTGTACGCTCAGAACATTTTTCAGTCCGTACTTATAACGGCATCATACCTTTCTCACTAACAGAAGCTGCAAATATTTTGTGACAGATTCCATTTGTTGGCTAGCTATCGCAGAACCCTGAAAAATACATTATATCTTGTGTCAGTTATTGAAAACCACAAATTTTAATAAAAACAAAATTAACAGCAATTATCATTTGAATGTCTATCTTAATCCATTTCAGGTTCACTGTTATTCTTAGGTTTTACACCTTGATTTTTTTTTTCCTCCTTCCTTACCACACAATTACAAGCTACTGTGGTCATTTAAATTATTCCTTTCATAATAATTGTCATTATAACATCAGCAATCTACATTGCTGAGCATTCTGCATAGTGTCCTTCCTGAAGCATGCTCTACTCTCAATGTATTTTAATATTTGCAGTTTGAAAAAAAGCCCCTTTGATTAGACATGTGGGATCAATTATGCGAAATAAAGCATACAGGTTAGAAGTACCACAGCAGAGCTCACACTTTCTTTTTAACTTGCTAATGGCTCTGACCCCTCTGTACAAAAGCACTTTAATCAACATTTGGATATTACTTTTTTTTTTAACCTTACCATTTAACAGGCTGTAAAAAATGTTTAGCAATCAATTATACACATCAAGTTGATATGCTGCAGGACTGAGAGTCATTTAAGCTTACAGCTACATCTGAAGGTGTTTGGGAAAGCCACATGGGGAGCAAACTAGCTTTTGCCTTTTAAACTTGCAAGCAGAAGGACAGCTTAATTAAACCCAATAGAGAGCGTCTCCTCAGCTTTTCTGAAGCTCGTGGTAAAAGCATTGACAACTGTTCTTTAGGGGCTCAGGAGCATTTGCTTTACGTCTTCAAGCTTTGGCTGTGCATACATGCAGTGCCAATAAGAAACGTCACAATCAAGTGATCGCATTAGATAAATTTAATTCTGATCACATGGCCTAACCCAGTGCTGGAACAATAACCAAAATCTGGACCTGGCTACCGCTGTCTGGTATGAGATATGGGTCAGTGAACATAAGTGCTCTATTTGTAATCATAAAAAGAGAGATAATGCATAGGATGCTAAACTATTGCTTTGCCTTCCCTTCATCTTATGGGGAAATTGATGGTCCATATTCTCCAGAGGAGAGGGAGAGGATGTGGCTGATTAGGAATCAAGGGTTTGCTCCACGTATGCATTTTTAAAGAGATTTCTTTCCTCTCTTACCACTGTTTTCAGGAGAAAGCGAGTAACAGAAGTAGATTCCCCACTGCTCAACTAAGGTTTTACTGTTAAGGGAGGGACATCTGCTTCATTACTTTGTTAATCAGAATCTCCACCCAACTCATTCTGAGTTCTTAGGCAGCCCAGCATGGTTTCTCAGACAGCTTCACCTACTCTTCTTAGGGTTCATACACAGGCCAACTTTTTAGCTTTTGGAGAGGCTCCAGGATGGCACGTTCCTTGCAGACGCTCTTTGCTAGTTGCATGCTAGGCTTTGTAGCTTTCTCTGCCACTGCCTCTCACAGGGAGCCAGAAACCTTATTTTACAAGGGGTTTACTTTTCCTAATATTAATCCCATAGCATCTAACTAGCCCAATCACACTCTCTGTTCAGGACCTTCTTGATAACTCACTGTGCCTAGATAAAAACAAACAAACAAAAGACTATTTCACTGACATCCTTATTTTCAGACAAGTGCTTACTCGTAGGACAAGTCAACAGGTAAATGTGAAATACAATTTAGAGGCTTGACTTCTTTATCTTTACTGCAGTCTTCAGAAGGAGAATAACCAGAATTCTTCCAGAACTGTGTACAAAGTGAGGTGTATAGTGCACATATAGGATACAATGCATACTTTAGGTACATCCCATATATTCACAGTGCCTCAGCACACGTGCTGCAGAGTTAGCAAACATCTAAACACCTCACATTCCACCTAATGGACGTTTCAGGGTTGAACAGATCCAAGGAAATCTAGACAGGTGGTAGCTCTGTTCAAAAATCTTTCACTAGGTAAGGAAGATCTGTAGTTGTACAAGTTAAGTACTAAAACATGTTTTGGTTTGGAAGAGAGACTTCAAGCATATTATTTCTTGCCATGTTTTTTGGTGGTTCTTAACCTGAATTGGGCATTTGTCTGAATTATTGCAGATGCATTGATCTGACTTCAACCTGAAGTTACTGAGGTTGTATAAGGCTGTAATAAAGCTTTCTTTGCATTAACCAGCCAAGCACATAAACTTTTTAATGAACTGTTGTTACATGGTTCGTTGAGTAGCTCCTAGTCTCCTATAATACAAATCACTTCTCCATCGCACTCAGCCCTCTCATACAGGCCTTTCTTCCCAGTGCACAAATGCAAATTGAATAGCAGGTCTATGGAAATTCAGCAAATACCACTTTCTACTCAGTATACCTCCCAACAGTGAAGATGTTTAAGCCGTTGTGTTGTATAAAGAAAATCTCCAGCAATCGCAAGCAATGAAATAAAACATGTAGGAAAGCAAGCCTCACTTATCACCAAGCAAACCATTAGGGACCACTATAAAATAAGTCTCTTGGAGCTACCGCATTGCACCGCAAACGTTTCAGACCATGAACTACAGTGTTGCCATGGAGTGCTGGGGGAGCTAAATTGTCATTAATCATAGAACAGACCATCTTCCAAACAGGTATTTATTTTATATTGACCTAAAGGTTGAAATAAATTATTGAAATCAATATCAGTGTAGACCAAATCTCTTTGGAATAATTAAATGACATTAATGACAAGCATTTTGGTGTATTCTAGTCAACCTTTAAAAAGCAACATGAAAAGCATAAAATATTTATTGTTATGGTTTCAAATAGACTTTATGACACCTTATGTATTTTTGAGATTAAAGATTAGTTCTAACACATGATTTAATAATGAATGCAAATTATAAATGAATATTTAACAAACCATATCACGTTTTATGTCTTAACATATCCTTTGCCATTACTGTGACTGAATGAGAAATGGCTCTGTGATGTATTGTCCTGCTGTCTAGGGCCCTGATGTTTTCACCTTGATGCGGCCTTTAAAATAAAAAAATTTATTAACATTTAAGAACTCTGTGTAAGGGCTGACATAAAACATTTATAAATCTGTTTATGATTGAACAAGCCATGCACTAATCAGATAATATTTATTTTAAAAATAATTTATTTAGCCAATTGTTCCATGAAAAAAAAGATTTGGAAGTGTTTATTTCCGAATTGAGTTTAGGATTAAGTGGTACTAATGGTACCATAAAGATGTTATATAGTGTTAATATAACCTGAGTATTAAAAACATAATGAATTTGCTATTTATGAACCATTAAGTTTTACCTCAACCCTAGAATAAACTTCCTGTCATTACAGACCTATTAATAACTTGTCTTTTTTTCTTCTTTTTATCCTTATTCTCTCCTGAGCTTCCCTCTACATGGTCACAGAGTCTTTTTTATATTTGTAGGATGAGTTAAAATGTTTAAAAAAACTTTTATTTTATTCTGACAAAATTTTTTAGTATTTTGTTTGCTGAAGTGACAATACAGACTGCTACCACAGAAAGAAAAATAATGTTTTTGTTTACTTTTCTGTATTAGTTTTTAATGCTATATCTATCCCCATTACATTTATTTTGAAGTTGCAGATAAAAAATGCAAAGAAATACGGGCTTCTCAGTTTCATAGTTTTGTTCATTTTCAGTGGCCTAGTTTAGACTTCCTGGTAAGAGAGGACACCGCATGCAACTTCAACCCAAGTACAGCCCTGCCGTTGGCGGGAGTGGCACCAAATTCTCCAGCAAGTTTTAGTGGCTGAAACAATCAATCTCACATCTGCCAGTGCTCAGCTGAGCAGACCACACAGATCACTGTCTTAATTTAACCGGCTAGGAATTAGACTGACTTACAGTAAGTTATAACAAGAACATGGCTACTTACGTTTAATATTTACATAAGATTCTAAATATTTAAAGATTCATAAAAAGGAAAAAAAAAAAATCTGATAATTTTCCTCTACTAGCCCTTTCAACTCAAGGTTTCCACACTGTTTATAAGATGTTTAAAGAAGAGAACATCAGATACTAAAGAAAAATAGAATAAAAATTTAAGAACGGAAAGGGGAGGACAGGTCAGGAAGGATGAGATTCAAAAGGAGACTGTGACTAAAAGATAGTAAGAAACAATGAAATTATTACCCTTACATAAGGAAAAAAATTAGAGGAAGAAATGAAAACTAAGAATGAATTTTTTAACTGGCAAGATAATCCTTACTCTCTTCTCCTAGCGTCTGCCTTGTCTGTCTGGAGTGTGCTGTCACACAGAGATTTGGGTATTCATTTGATTTGGGATTGTTTATTTTCTCCCATTTCCCAGGCATCCCTGCTTCTTCCTGTCATCTTCTTGCAGGCACCTCTCCCAATTCGTTTTTGCCACTATTTTCCTCACATTTCAGTCTCCAGTGCTGTTTTTCCCATTGCTGTTCCCTTGTGTTCACCTCAAACTGTTTCTGACATAAGCTATGCTACCTTGCAAGACTTACCTCATGATCAGTTTGGGGATCATTCCTGTTTAAGCTCCATCTCAATTCAGAAATTTTTGTCGTCTGTTGCTTCCTGTATCTTGGGGATATCTTGCTGCCATCACCAATTCTCCTTCACTTCACACCCCTCGAAAGAGATCTAAGAGTATCCAGTACTTCAGCATGGACTGAAAATACAATTTCTGCTTAATAGATTTGGAGAGATTTTATTTTAAATCATTTAAGTCTTTCAGAGCACCTAATAACTCAGTCCAGACTTCACAATTACTGGCATGAGAAAGCGGCAGCAAGCAGATCCCGGTAGGATCAAGTACTAGCTGTCCACTGAGCTGCTCTGTTTCCATGTCCTTGCTTACACCAGGTTTTGCGATTATGCGGTGGCTGATCCCAAGCTAGCCATAATACAGTAAAGATCAAAGACAAGGTAAGGCAGTTGTGTGAGGGTTATTCAGTGTTTACCCTTGTTTTCAATTCGACAAGCTGCTCTTCTCGTGACACGCTGCCGTTCTGCGCTGATCTCTTCACATGCTGACAAAGCCAAAGCCGAATGCTGGATGACAGACTAGTTCCACTCGGTACAGCAGCGGTTCTGTTCGCCACAGTATTATTTGTGACCCAGGATGCTTTTGTTCCAGACCTAAATCCAGAAGGTAACTGTCTTGTTTCTCTTTCCCACATTGTTTCCCTCCCATACTGAAACTCAGACGCCCCTCAAACACTTCACACAGCATCTTTTCCGTTTATTGACTGAACAGCTCATACAGGTGAGGTAAAGCCTAATACTTAAGAAAGGAAGAATTTGAAAACCCAAGCAGCACATCAGACTACAATGTGAGAACAGAACTTAGCTTTAACTGTCCATGTGGTCTAAATCAAGCCTGATGCACTTTTCAAATCTGATTAAAATTAGTATTTTTTTTTTCAATCGTCTTAGCTTTACTCTAAGGAGAACAATCTCCTTAGTACCACAGGAGGAGTTCTCAGGGAGACGCGTGGATTTGCCTGCAGTCCCACCCTGCCACCATCTTTTCTCAAAATTTTCAGCAGAAACAACCCCCCCCGGATACCCTAATATTCATTCTGGGCCTTACTCAATGTCCACTAAAGCCAACCAAAACAGTTTTGTAGACTGTGGTAACGTTTTACATGAGGCGCAGAGGTAGCCAATGACCATAAATCAGACAAGCAGTTTCATAAATTCCTCTTTCTCACTCAACTCTCATGAGCTCTCTTAAAAAGCGCATGGTAGGTACAGCCTAATGTGCTACATAAGACATGTTAAAATATTATGCATCACTGTACATTAAAGCCCAGATCATGAAAATCATTTCACCTGTGATGACATAAAATTTGAGCCAAGGTTCACACAAACTAGCAGCATTACAATATTATGTTTGTGTTCGTATTGCATCCATTCTGCCAGACGTGTCTAGTCATAAGCTCTGCTTTGAAAATCAGCAGTTACCTTTATGGCCAGAGAAAAAGAAAGAAGCAAAATTTAAATATGTGAGAAAGCATTATTTAAACTGCTAAGGGAGAAATAATGGACAGTAATCAAACAGCCGCTTCAGAAAGCAGCAATGCTTTCAGCATGACCACCTGAAAACTTAGGAATGAAGCAAACAAAAACAATTCCTGGCTGAAGTACAGACAAAGAAGATAACCGTCCCATAGAAGCACAGCATGATAAGTAGCCACAGGGAGAATCACTGTGATCAGTCAGAAAGGCAGGAGAGTTATTAGCTTAGCCCTGAACCTCCTACTTAATGTGGGGCCAGTGGTGATAGTTAACAGACCCTGGCTAAGGTGACAAGCTTTGGACCTGCTTGAGGAAATCCAATTGAGAAGCAGCCATGAGGAACAACAAGCTAGAAACAGATGTTCCAGCTACCAGGATGCGCACACATTTAACCTGAATGTGTAGAAAAAAATATCATTTTCTATAGATAGTGATTCCTTCTGCAGCTCAGGTACTGTCAGATCTCATTACCTACAGCTAAAGCGCTTCCTTCACATTTTGGAAGAGATCTTTAATCCAAGCAGAACTGTTTGAGTGAATAAAGAACAAATGAAGAATTCAAGGCACTAAATTGATATTCTGAAGATAATTTTAGTATTCAAGCAAAACAAGGCTAAACTCATGGGAATGCAAAAAGTTAAATTTCAACACAGAGTTGGAATAATTACTAATACCCATTTAACCCAGCATAAACCACCAGGAAAGCTGGCTTGCTTTCAGCTGTCAATTCATATTTAGCAACTAATGTGGATTACATGCACTTCTACCAAGAAATATCTAGAACACTGCCAAAATGGGACAGGAACATGTTTGTCAAAAGGAGGTAATTACACTCAAAGGCAATGGTGCCAAATGCAACAAACAAAATGTCAAAGTCTTAAGCTAGTCTTTTGTGCATCTCTGGGCTCCACAGCATATAGAGGAGAGTACAAAAGTCCTACGGGATGCTAATATCATCTATACAATATATACTCTGGTGTATGTTTTCCTTTACAGTTCTATAAAACCCATTAACATTCATGAAAACTATATATGCACCTCAAGAGAAGAAAATGCCCCGCTACGTTGATTTTTACAAGAAATTTACTATTCTCAACACAACATACGCCTGTTCCAGATTTCAAACACATCCCATTTTAGGGACCTACAACATCCCTAAATAGTTACTGCTAAATTTGTTTAAGTTTCTATATTAAAAAGAAAAATAAATAAAATTTGAGAGAAACTAATACTATTGACTCTGATTGCAAAAGCCTATCTCTGAGCACGAGAGGAACAGTGAAGTATCTTTACAACAGCATTTTCTTCTATGCCTTTCCTACCTTCCAAGCCTGCATAGCTTCAGGGGATAGGAGTAAATTAAATTACCCTTTTAACCTCTTAATTTTATGTATTAAACATAAGTTAAAGTGATATGACTTTACTTTCTCTTTTGCTGCCATTTCCAAAGCAAATAATCTCAGTAATTTCCAAGATAATGATAAAATAAGAAATCCCTGGCTAAGTAATTTTTTTTCATCACTTCTAATTAAGCTAGAATATGAAAAATTACTCCAATATTTAACTTAAAACAAAACCAAAGATGTTTTCAGTTGCCTTTCTCCATTTATCTCCAATATCATAGCAGGGGAAAAAGGGAGATTAGTACATAAAATTAAAAACTTTACTATCTAACCAAAAAGATGTCAACTTAGAATGATCTAGAAACTCCATGGGGAGATATGAAACCTTTCTTTATTCTTAAGTCTTCTGACTTTTAAATTCTCAAAAACCGGATGTTAACGATAGCTGGTTTTCAAAGTTACAAGCACTTAGGGTTGACCTAAGGATATAGAAATTTGTGTTAAATATAGCTTCATAGTACAGTATTGCTTATGAACCCAAAGCAAAATTTTTAAAAAAAAAATACACCTTCAAATTGTTTTAAATAACAATAGTCTTGGCAACATTTGGAAAAAAAGGTTTCTTCATAATGCAGCTTCTACTTCAGAGGAAGTTCAGTGGTCAAAAGACCAGGAACCCACCTCTCTTTTCATATATGCTTATATATTTCATTTCAGCCACTCCAAGAAGCTGCAGCCTTCTCCCACCTGAACAACAGTACAGCTTTCCTAAAATAAAAGATTTTTTAAAAAAATTACATGTTAAAACTTACTGAATATCTGCTCCACTTGCACATAGTATACAATTCAGTTTATTCTCTTCTCTTGTTTGTGCCATCATTCCCTTGAACACTTCATCTTTATGAGCAAAGTGTTTTTTCAAACAATTGTCCATTTTATACATGTAAATAACTAGAAGGTCCCAAACTTCAAGGAACAAAACATCATGTTCTAAAGTAGAGCATAAAAAAATTTAAACTGATCTTTAAAATTTAAGAAAACTGCCAAAATCAAATCAAATCTATAAGAATGTGTGCGCCACTGTTTTAAAGCGAAGTATCACTTTTATTACCTCTGTGTAGTATTTTCTTACATTTCAAGTAATGGAAAGTATTGCATGCTAGAACAGCTGAAATAAAGCTGGTATCTGACAACAAAATACCAAACACTGAGTTTCTTGGAAAGACCAACTGTTAAAATAACAATATGCTAGAGAACAGGCGTGCCTGCAGGAAATCTAGATAGGTGTTGGGAGTTCACCATAGAAGCAATCTATGTCTGTTGAATACCATGAATTGCAGGATTCAGTACTACATTACTGAATGCCAAGTAAATGCTCTAAAATATTTAAAATAAAAGATTAAACAAAACAGAAAAGCATATGTATTAGAATGCTATGAGGACCTCTAAGAGCAAGAAAACTACTGATTAAGAAAAAGTACCAGAAACTAACATTTTCTATTGGAAGTCAAGTTTTCACGTTGAATCTTTTCATATTTAAGCATGCATTTGTGTACGCGCCTATGACAACACAATCAACTTAACGCAGTTAAATAAATCAGTTGATACGTGGACCTGTCCTCTGGCTGAATGCAAGTGCAAGTATCAACAGTATGAAGAACTCCCAAAGCACTCCTTTCGGCAAAAGTGGGTTCTATTTAAAAACATGACTGTGCATCACTGCCTTTGAATTTGCTAGTCACAAGTAGTATCTAATATTGTGATTGTGAAATTCTTCAGCCCGAGATTGGCTCAGAAGTACTACCTTCAGTACTTTGGGGTCAAGTCTGTGACTATGCTGGAAAATCCTGTAAATGTGGGTGGTACTTTTCCAGGTTTACTCTGTTGACCAGTGTGCAGGTTTGAGGACTACAAAGAAGGCGCCATGAGCAGTACTTTGAGCAGCCATATTTAAAATAATTGTGGTTGCATTAAATTAAAAATGTGTGAGGGAATCTCCTTCACAGCACTTTGCTCCAAGGGAAGCCTAGCTGCTTCCCTAGTGTAGCTGGAAGTCTGCAACTGCAATGGACAATTATCCAAAGGAGTCACTAAAGCTGCTAAGGTTTCCTCTGCCCCTAGACTGAAATATGCATTTGTGTGAATTTTAACCCTTCTAAACTGCTTTGCAAGCATAGTTATAAACTCCAAGTGGCCAAGTATTGTTCCCATTAACAGGTGGAGAAACTAAACGCAAAGAGAATAACTAAATGCTATTCCTCCACAGAAAGACCTCAAAATTGTCTGGGACCACTAAAGTACTAATCAATGCATAGATAGGTTTTCGTGTTCCCAGTGACTGGTTGCACATAGCTATCATAACTTGCAATGCACTTTCACAAAGTTTCTTCTTTAACTGAAAGGGCTGAGATTATAACAGGCATCTCAGTAGCTGTCAGACTGTACTGCCGTGCTCCCTATGTCATTTCCATGGTTTTTCTGGTTCTGTATATGGCACTAGACTTGGACTGCAAATACAACTTTTTCTTCACAATTCCTTGAAAAGTTATTTCCTAGTTCCCCATCATTTATTCTTTGGATCTAGCTTACCTGATTTCTACATTTCAGACTTTCTCAATTTCTATTTCAGTACTTCTAGCAGAAGACTCACTAAGAATCAGATGATTAGAGTCAAACAAATAATCACCATCCATATCAAATCCTAAGCGCCTCCAGAAGGTTCTAAACAATATACTTTCGTGAAAGACAGCAAAGGACAGTTATGCAATGCTTTATTTTTTAGTAAGACAGATGAAAGTCACTCACCACATACAGGATACCACAATCATCTTTAACACAGCAGGCAAAGTTCTAAAAGAATCTATTCTGTGGAAATTGAAGGGTAAAAATGTGTTTTGTCTTGTTTTTTCTTAATTGAGGGAGAAGGGGTATTAAAAAAAAAAAAGAAATCACAGAACAACCATTTTCATTGTAAAGGTATAAGCCAAAACACCCTCAAAGACTGAGGGCCATTCCATATCACCATGATGAGCTACACTTGGTGGCTTATATAGTAATCAATCTTATTTGGCACTGGACAGGGTGAAAAAATACACAAAACCCCCAATACATAGGTGCCATCATCTCTACCATCTCTAACACAAATAACTGGAGTCGCACAAGGAAAAAAGAAGAAAACTAACGTCAGCTCCAAGTGTCCTTGCTTTTGTATGCTTTGGTCAGACTTCTGCTGTCGTTTGTTGTGCAGTCAGGCTAAGATGCCTTGGTTTTCAACTCCACTCAAAGTATAATTTCCTGATCTAATCCTGTTTATTACCAGTGTGAACATTTTTGACCCTAAAAGGTATCCTAGCAACATTAATGACCCAAACATTAATCCTTAAAAAGGCAGTATGTCAGTTTACTGATGCAGATTCCTTTTAGCCCCCAAGTAATGACACTAAAAATTCTCTTAGAAGATAAGTGAGGTTCTCACTTACAGATGCTCATTCCCTCATATAAGTCATAGTCGAAGATCAAGACAGGATAGTAACTTCGGAAATTTATAAAGTTAAACCTAAATGCCTTCCTTTTATATCAGAAAAGGAAGAGGAATCTATTTTTACAAAGAAAGAATTAAAAAAAATATATCTAGGTGATTCCCCCAGTAAAGCCTTTCTTAACTTGATGATCTGTTGCTTTGACATCTTTGCTCATCATATGTTTCATGGAGTATTGTATTGAATAGAAACAACAGAAATAAATTTCAAAACAAAATATTTTATACCTATATTTGAAATGCAGATACACGTCTCTTGCAAATGATTGGTGTGTTTAAAGTGCAAAGTTGATTGACACATGCTTTGACTTAATGATGGCAATTACAAAGAATAACAACTCCACACCACATCTGTTCAATGTAACAACCTCGTTGTGCTACGCAGATTACACAGAGCTGTCAGAAATGCCAATTTTACCACAAATCATGCATAAGCACATTTGTAAGACAAGAAACAGATTAATAAGCATCAACACTTTTCTGTAAACACTTGTTGAAGAGGATAAAAGCTGTTTGCACTGAAGGAAATATTACAACAGTGGATGCTTTCTCTATCAAGGTTAAAATAAGAAATCACAGGAAGGACAAAAGTGCAGGCTGGATCCCCAAAGACCAAGTCCCCCTATAGCAGATCAAGATGTGGAAAGCTCAACCACCACACTTCACGAGAACAATATTTAAATCGCACTTACTCTTTCCTTGTGATCAGTTCTCACTTAAAATCTTCAGTTTACATAGCACTAGATAATATACAATCAGGACGTTTTAAAGTTGTACTGAATTCAAATATCTGAAATACTGTACAAAAAAGAATAAGCACAGGTACAAATTTATAGGTGTTATTTGACCACTATTTTAATATTATTTTAAAGTTCTGAGAAAAGTAGCACTTTCAGTATGGCTTATATTCTTTCTAATGCATAACATTCAAAAGAAAATTGAAGCTAAAACCACTAAGTGAAGAAAACTGAAATAACTAAGCCATAAATGCTATGAAGTTTTTACTATATCATTATTGTAGGTGCCTTTATCCAAAAGCTATTTAAGATTGAGTCATGTTTTTCCTATAGCAAAGGAGCATGGAATTATAGGCAGACAGTCATATGATCTCGGGCAAGTCATTAATGTAAAATGACTTTGTTTGCTTTTGTATGACAGAAGACATTACAAGATATAGCTGACATGCAATATAATTGCAGAATAAATAAACAGCATGATTTTAAAACAAAGTGTTCTTAGATATGTTCCTTTCATAATATATATTAAAAATTGAATGAAAAAGTTTTGGTTTTTTTTAGAAATGTCTTTGAGAAGTAGTTTTCCACTAATACGACTTCATTGACTAAATAATCAACACAATATGTACATGCACATATAATAGAAACTTAACAAATCTTCTTTTTGGTTGTAAGTATTTATTTTCCCAAATTGTCTAAACTTATTCTCGTTCACAGACTGCCACAGCAGATAAGTGGTATACTATCTTAGCGGATCAGTTAGACACCATGCAGATTTAGCCAGAGGTGAGACCGTCTGCGTACATCGTTTGCTTTTAAGTTTGGCTTTCATTTGCCTGCAGTTGCTCAAAAATTTTGTAAAGAATTTAGTGATAATGCCTTAGGCATTTAAAGCACACACAGAAGCCAACAAGGATTTACATCACACCCAAAGTTTGCATAAGATGACTATTTATCACCTAAGCATTCTCATCTACAACATGTCCAGAAAGAGTACTACAAGTGTTTTCATGCTCTAGGTTTATTCAGTTTCTAATAAAATTAATAAAATATTTTTGTAACTATGAGGCGAGATCTTATAGACTGTTAAGTCTCGTATCCTGCAAACCATTTCATTACTAGGCAGACCTCCTCAAACCCATGAAGTTACATACAGTGTTTGAATCCAGTCCTTATTTTGTATAAAATCCACATAACTCCCATTTTCTGCTAGAACTGCATGATTTCCATCAAGCTGCCTAGCTGTGTACGTGGTCACGCTGGAGAACCCAGTTCCTAAGAAGGAAACCAGGGAAATATTTTCAGAATGTACTCAGAACTTCTAAAACATGCATTTATAAACGTCTATAAAACCTACTGAATATTGCAACAAAAATGGCAGCTATGAAGATTTTAAACACATGGTAGCGTTGCTTCTATGAAGCCATTAGCAATCAAATTAACGATCACCGATTGTTTATTGCAACCGCCAAGCAGAGGCAGTAATATCACTTAGCCAGCAGGTTTGCAAACCCTGTTGCTGCGCAAGCCAGTGTTGAAAGTTCTCAACCACGGAACGCACCTGCCCATCAGAGCCGTCGTTTAACCCCCGCGTCGGGGTACAGCGCAGTGGGAAAGGATTCTCCAGCCTAACAGTCGTCTTCACAACAAATACGTGAGCCTGAACAAAGTCTCTCAGAAACAGCTGCTTCTGTGGTGTCTTGGCATCCGAGTAAACAATTTGCAGAGATTCCACAGGGAAGGAGGTACTTTAAAGACTGCCAGGGAGCGCGATAGGGCTAGAAGGAGAGTGAAGAGGCACAGCTGTGACAGCTGAAAGCAGGATAAGCTGCCACTGATCTGTTTCTATGCTTATCACAACACCCATTAATCAATTCCAATCACAGCAGGCCCACCAACTAAACTATACTCCACCTCTCAAAAACTGACTACTCAGCCTTGTAATCCTCCTGAAAAATTGTTCATCTCAGAAAATGCCAGAGGGACAGTTTATTATTTACTTTACTAAAAAAAGCTCTATTATATTTGCATCTTTTAAAATTACACAACAGTTAAAGCATCCACAGGCCTTTCTTCCCAAAAGAGTTCAAAATTTCCACTTAGTTGATTTTTTTGTGTATAATTTTAGATGAAAGATAGCATTTCCCTTCTGCTTTCTCTAAATTGGGCCATAGATGCTAATTTTGGTGAACTTAAGGTCAACAGTGGACTGATAGTTCTGCACCTACAAGACAACCTAGAATATAAATAGTTTTTACCCTATCATTTAAAAAGAGTCTATTTAAGTATAGTTCTCATTATGTGAAAAAAATTAAAACTAGAATTACATTAAAAATGACAATACACAAATACACTGAATGCACCAAATTGCTTTAACTGAAACATAATGAGATACATTCTGGTTGATGGTAGATTTCTTATTACTTTTAAAATCTGCTTTAGTAAGTGTACTTCCCATTGATGTTAAAGCTACCATGAATTTGAGTTTTATTGAGAAAAGGTGCTGAAGGGACACCACGGACCACTATTTGTATACATCGCCAGCTCGTCTGGGTGTGCAAATTCTGCAGGTTTTGAAGGAGCAGTCTAATTTGTTCAATACATAAGTTGCAGTAATATTTGTTCACTAGAACAGCAGTGTAGACATTTCTGTAATTTGTTTGCTTGTTCACTAATTTTCTAGTCATTAATGCATATTACAATTACTGCTTATGTGTACCCAGGCCTGTCCACACCGAAACAAAGCTGCAGTTTCAGAGAATGTAAGATCAATGAATTAAAAGCAGAACAAAGAAAAATATTTCTACCCATTGCAAGTTGCACAAGATGTTAAAGGATAACACTGCAACACCTTTCCATAGGTTTTAGAAGGCAAACCTGACTGACATTTCTTGGAACAAGGAGTGGAGATACCTGAATTTCTGGCCCCTAGTGCTCTCTGTTGCATGTAATTCAGTCCAGTGTTGACAGGACAGAAGCTTTAAGCTCGACTAGGCATCAAAGAAAGCACTTAATCAGAAGCCTGGCTACTTAAAGCTACCACTCGGAAGGATTAAGTACACTTTGTCTATCTCTGCAATGTCAGTTTAAAGCTTGGAAGGAGGTCTTCAGACTAGCCAAGCAGATTTAGAAACCAGAGTCCCTTTACTGTCTAGTGGTATCCGTGCACCCGAAGAGCATGGCAGGTTTTGGAAAATCTCCCAGTATAATACACCACTTTAACAGCTTATTTATGCAGCTGTCATGCCTTTAAGAATTATATACAACCTTCTTATAAAAAGATGTGTATTTTAATAGCGGTATGGGTTTACAAGAGCTGGATGCCTGTCATGACATTTGTGAAGTTTTAGTAATTACCAGAGAATGGCCCAGGTATTTTCCAAAGACCACATTACAACTGCATGCAATTTATAAGGCTTCAAAACATGCGTATTTGCTGAGAGTTGCTATTATTTACACAGCAGCAAGTTTTCTCACCAATACACAAGCCAAAGTAAAAGCCTGGCATAATTACTGTACAACAGCACAGAGCATGAAATTGCAAAATTTATACTACTCAATCAAGGAAGCAGTAGCCCACAATTACGACTGGCAAGTAGTTTGCTTAACTTTTTAATTCTTCCTTTATTTAATGGGATGGTGTCAACCATCATAGTGTCAAGAGAGGTCTTTCATGCTAATCTTAAATCTCCTTTATTACCAGGACAAAATCTAGAGAGATCCTATATGCTGTTCATGTGAAACATATTATGTAATATCACATAACCTACTCTTATGTGTATTATTAAAATTATTTTGACAAATAGATGACTATGGTATATGCATTGGCATCGCAGAAGAGACATAGTAAACACGCTGGGAAAATTCTGAATTTAGAATCAAATCATGCAAGTGATACGATATTTGTAACTACTTCTCTAAGCCTATGAAAAACTTGGTAAGTATGACAACTGCTGTTCATTTTAACATGCATTACCTTCCTACCTTTTGTCACTTTCATCATATTGGAGACACAAGGATATATTTGTTTCCGATCTTGACCGCCCTTCAAAACAGGTAAAACTCACTCTTCTTCTGGATGGCATTTCTAAGATCAATGGTGTAGTGTAAAAATACTACTTGCATAATATAACAGAATTTTAATTCTTAGGCCCTGCTATAATTCCCAAATTTTTTCCCCCGCTTGTTTTCAGCTTTAAACTCGTTGGGACAGAGTTTCCCTCTACATTTGGAAAATGCCTATCAAATAGTAGACATTTACACAACCTAAACAATAACAAATATCTTTAGCTATGCAAATTTGTGATGCAGCCTCTGCAGTGGCAAACTAAAAAAGCTTCAGCCTCTTCAAACTACTTTTGCAACCTGATTTTGCATTTACACTAAACCAGAAACATCTATATATTTCTCATGTAAAAATAAACAAGAAAAACTGAAAGGAAAAAAATTGTTTTCAGCAGACAAAGCACAGGTTAAGAAACTACAGACAGCATCAACTGAGAGGTCTGCATCTCATGAAGATGGAATATACCAATGCACTCTGAATATTGTAACATTTAAATACAGAAGTAATAAAAAACAGATCACATGTGTGCACACATAAGAATATGCTTACTCTTTGTTTATAAAGAAAACACGCTAGCACGGAAATCCATTACATACCAGATTTAGAAGAATCTAACTAGAATCTAAAAGCTGGGTCACAAACCACTATTCTACAAGAATATGGCTTTTATTGACCTCTCGTGATTATAAAAAGAGCATTGATAAGCTGTCAAAAGAAATGTACATGGCGCCTAATATATGCAAACAAATACTCAAATGTTGCAATCAGAAAAATTGACTGCAAAAATAATCATATTCAACACAAAAGCCAACTTTGTGCATTCAGAGTTATATTTTCGATCCTATAGTAACAAAATTTTTACTAGTACATCTTGTTGCGACTATGCAGCCCGAACAGAAATGGGAAAAGGAGCTGGTGCACTGCACTGCCAGCTGGATTATGAAGCTCCTGTTGAAAATGCCTGGCGGATTGCTCCTTCCTTTCAAAAGACACAAGAAACGAAGACGTCTCACAACAGGGGAATTTCTGCTGAGCAGTAACCACCCAAATGCTCTGTAACTGTAAGTAGTATTAGCATCCCGCTAAACACATGGCTTCCACTTTCTAACACCTAAACAAGGCAGAGAAATATTTCAGTCACATTCTGCCTTTAGCCTCAAATAAACTTGCCAGCTGAAGCTAACTTTAATGTACCAGCCACAAGAGCCTACTTTTAGGTTTAAGTGCTTCTGTGCGATGCTCAGTGTTTCCAAAATACTGCAGTGATTTTCAGTACTATTTACAAAACAGTTTTTTAAATACTACGAACGACAAATTCTTTCAAGGATTTCTTCTTCCATGTTTAGAATTTTGTTTTATTCTGAAAGCTCGGATTATCCGAGAAATGAGGAGAAAAGCTAACCATTCTGTTCTGCACCTCCGTGCGTTTGTGAAGAACAGGTGACTGATGTCTTTATTTCTGTGTGCAGAGCGCACTGGTAAATGCCCTCTCAGGACACAGCATCGCTTGGTTGAAGCCCACAGCAGAGAACAGCCTTTATTCTTCGGACATCATAGCCTACCAAATACAGTGTTGCCAGTGCAACGTGTCATATATGTGTTTTATGCGTTGTATTTGTTACTGAAGTCTCATCTTTCCTAGACCCCTGCCATAAGAAAACGGCACAGAAATCTAGTCTCCAGCACAGTGAAAAGGGGCCGTGAAACTGCCAGATTAAAAAGCAGGTTCCACTGGGGTTCTAGGTGCTGTAAGAACAGCCACACACGTTGATCTAATGCCAATATTAAAAAAGCGTAGGCAAGGAAAGCTGCAGGGCTCGCCTACGTGCAGCGCTCCTCAGCTCAGGGAATAAAGGCGGCTTCACCTGTGACTACAGACAAGGATGCTGCCGACAGCTGGTTTGTGGTCAGCTGCAAGTGCTCTTACAGTTGTAACTGTATCCATGTGAAGTTAATAGCTAAACTCTTGCAACAACTTACAGATAGGCTATGCCCTAAAGGTTAAAAAATACCACCTCAGCTAAGCAGATCCTCCTGAAGTGAAGGATCTATTTCTTCAGCAAGAGCTGTTCATAAAGATATACTTAAACCGGTGATTTGGTTTGCAGCTGAGAGACAGGAACCATCTAATCTGCTTGAATACTTTCTCCCCCCATCTGTTGAATGAGAAGTAGTTTCTCACCTTTGCAAAGCACTTTGAGATCTGATAAGTGAGAAACACTGTAGGTTTTCACGCATTTCCAGACGCAGCAGAACAGGAGATAGTTTTATGGCAACTCAATAGCGTCAGAAGTTGGAGAGGTCAAGCCGCAGCTATTATGACCCAAGTACATTAGTACTCTGCAAAGAGAAATCCTCTCTTTAAAATGTATCTATCAAGAAATACAGCTACTTCTGGCTTTGTAAAAAACAAAACACCCAACCCAAACATAAAAGCAAACCCCAACTTTAAGTGCAAGACTTAATATGAATATCAGGAGATATATCCAATACTGATCTTACTGACCTGTCTGCAAAATACGTAATATTTAATATTGCTCATTAGTTGAAAATAGGCTTTCTTTAATTTCCCCCCCCCCATTGCTTTCATTTCACATCAACTCATAGGTTTTGTTAACCCCTTTATTCCATTGCAAAGCCACTAAAACCCAGATAAAACAATTCTGGGAGAATCCTGTGCTGCCAAGATACAGTTAATAAAATAGTTTTTAAGCCTGTGCTCTGACTTTTTGTGAACACAGTAATTGACAAGCTGGATTGCTTCATGCCTGTTTTTGTGCTTTTCTTGTAGGGATGAGATGGTGAGTAAATGCAGACTGATCATTAAACAGGAATCCCTCAAACAAACAAAAAATTCCCCCCCCCGCCCCCCAACTTCACTGTCTGATTTACAACCTCACTTTCACAAGAAGCGTAGCCAAGGCTGGAGAAAGACAAGTATAGTTTATCTCAGATCTTCTTAGACATTTGGATACAGCTTGAAATTATGATGTAAAACATACTAACAAACACCAGGGACTATTTTAAACAGGGAACAAATTGAGTATCGAGCGTCTCTGAAGACATTAACAGGTTTTCCTAATAATGTTTCTCTCTTATCCAGTGCAAACATAAGCCTTAATAAACCTCAGTTTCACCATTAGAATACATTTACAATAACTTCTATTTACAAAGTTAACCTGTTAAAAAACAAAAGACTACTGTAAGCTATTTCTTACCTACCAGTTGCAACAGGAAATACCAGAATTTCTGAGTTCCATCTTGAATTTCATCTTTGACCCACTATGTGACTTGTGGGAGAGGCAAAGAGGATTAAGGAGCCATCCAAGCCCCTGTGCAGCAAAACATTTATTTGTAAACATTTTGGTGACTAGAAATGGCTGAAGAATGAACTTGAAGTCAAACAGGCGTAAGATTTGCTTCACTGGGCCATCATCTCTCCCAGCTTTACATTTTCCAGTATTAAATCTGAGCTAATAATGTTATTTTTTCAGTGCTATTCACATGAACATCACAGGAAATGTTATTCCTTGAGATTGATTATATAGTTCAGCCCACTATTTTAGAAATATAGTTGTGATATTGATAAAAACAGTTATGGAACTTTGTTTCATACAAGCAAAATTATATGCTTTCTTTAATAGTAACTTTAATATGCTGAAAATGTTAAACTAACAATGTGAAAAGTCTAGGGTAGTACGTATTTTTGCATGTAACAGCTATCTTCATCATTACAGCTATACTACAGCTGTAATATAATTACTTAAGGGAATATGTAACAGAAAAGTTATCCTACAACCTATGCAAACTCCCAAACAAACAGATTTTTCTGTAGAAACTTTTTTTCTTTTTTTTTTTTTATTACAAATAAGGTGCAAGTCACTTTTAGGCAGTGATGAGATTCCTTCCATGTCTGGTTAGGAGATGTTGCCTAAAGGGCTCCTAGTGGGTACACTCTTATGAAACACTTCCATCTCGTGGCTGCAGTAGGAATACTACGAACTGCTGAAGTAATTTGCAACGTGGAATAATAACAGCCGATAACAGTCTTCTAGTAAACAGTTCTCCAATAAGTGGCTTAATATTTGTTCAAGATTTTCCACCAGCTTATCAGAGGAGAAAGAAAAAAAATCACCACATCAAACACCCATCATCTTGAAACTACTTTTTTCAGGAAACACGCGGTATAGCAAGCAGAACTTTTCTGAAATAAAAGAAAAAAAATCTGAAACTATAGAATTCTGGAAGTTTTTGTTACCATCTGTTTTTTTCTGAGAATGCTGTTTAGGGACTGTGCTGGCATGTAGCAGAATTAAAACAACTAATAATCATGAAAGGAGTGTTAGTAAGTGACAAATTGGTTTTGATCAAGAATTACTGAATTGGCCCTAGCAGTGGGAGATTTTATTTAACTGTACAGTAGAACCAAGCACGGAAGTGGCCCTGCTATCTCCTGAAATAAGTCATTGGACCTAGCAGCACACCAGCACAGAGCACAGCAAGGGCTCTTGCCGCTGGAGTATTTTAGGGGCCCGCAGTCTAACCACAGCCATGTCAAGGGCAGCCTACACAGATCCCCCAGGCATGGGAAGCTGGAGCCAGCACCCTGTGGTCTCTCTGGGGCAGTCCCGGAGGTTAGGGACCCTCCAACAGGGGCAGCAGCCGAAGGAACTGCATGGGTTCAATCCTGTGGTGTTAGCCACAGCCATCTAAAGTGACTATTTAGAGAGACGTTTACAAAAGTTCTCTGCAAACAGGAAATAAATTATCTGATAGTCTCATTGCATTAGTGCATTGCTTATCACTCTTTTTGCTATATACAACAAATCTCACAGGGCTACCTAACAGCACTCTGTAAGCACTTTTACATAGCAGTCTGGATTCCCTTTCCTGATAACCAGGGAAGTTAGAACAACTGTTAAACTATTAAAGATTAAACTGTTAAAAATTAGAACACTGTTGAACAGCAGGATGAAGAGTACAAAGGAACATCTTTGCGTACTACTTTTTGCACTATGTGTTACGTGCTCGGGGTGGGGTAAGCACAGTATAAAAAGTTTATATATACTATACACACACACTTCACAATTTGATTAGTCATCTTGTAGAAAGAACCAAGTTTATGAGACGAAACTTACACATTACTGGTCATAATCAAAGGAGAAGTGAAGGCCAGATAAGTTAACACTGACGTAAACTTTTCTGATTTTATTTTCATTAATCAAATACTTAAACAAATGCTTTTAAGAATATAGTTTTGTATTTTATGGGTAAGAAGCAGAACTAAAAGACTGTCTTTGTAGAGGGAGTGGGGATGGGCAAAACAGATGACCAACAGAGTCCTATTTACAACTTTGCCATCTGCTGTTGAAGATGGCTCAGAAGTTTAAAACCAGCATTTGTTTTATTCACACTTACCCTTCCGACTTTGTCAAGTCCCTTGTGGTCAAGCGTTCTTTTAAAAAGCATTTAGGACACCTACTAGCAGCATACTCCAGAATTAAACTGCAGGACAATCTGCTTTTGAAGCAAAGTATCTGACATTAAATAGCATTTAATTTATGCATTTCAACTTCACATTCTATTGATTCAACTCGGGTTTTTTATCTCCATGTATAGATAACCATATATGGATAGTAAAGTTATGATACAAACTACCAGTAGAGAATTTCAGATTCAATTTGGTGCTTAGAAAGTTGTTTTATATTTCTTTCCCTCTGCTGTATATGTTGATCATCATCTTCAACAGTTAATGCTTCATAAAAAACATACTTCATTGTCATTATGTACTCATTTTCTAAGCAATAAGATTTTCATTTTATTTACAGGAAATGCAATAGTGCATTTAAAAATTCTATGATTAAAGCAAATATAAAATATAAAAGTAATGATACAACACTAAGAATTATGCTTTACAGTATTTTTATTTCATTAATACAATTCTGAATTCCATGACAAATGTGTTTTGTGATGTTAAATGCCTGAAGAATGCCAGCATTAGTATTTTGCTACACAGAGAAACACGTTAAAATTCCACCAAGCCACCAGTAAACTTGATGGAACGCGCTATGGTAAGAGCTATTGCAGTGGCACATAGTCTTAGCAGAGGATCAGACTTCCACTGCAGAGCTTACTAAACCCAACTGGTCTAGTACAGGTAGTTTACAACCTAAATAGGGCACAACAGGATCCCAGAGTTAGGGCTGAGGAGGAAACATACAGGTAAAATAAAAAGTAGTATACTTTAATAGAAAACTGGAAAAGTGTTAATGTAAATGAATACATGTGTTCAAAGTAAAAATTCAAAAGATGCTCTACAAACTCACCACCAAGGCCTGAACAAATCCTTAGGCGGCCACCAAACTCATTGACCTAACTAGCTGCTACAAAGGTGTAACAAAAGTATCACCACAGCAAAGATGTACAGAATATTAGCCATCCTGTTTCCTCTTCAGGAGCTCAAAGTAGCAAAAACCATTCTTCAGTTTTCAGGAAAGAAGTTTGACTTCATATCTATGACTGGTTCTTGCACCATTACTATTTCGCAAACGTGCCTTCTATGCTTATATATGTATACACGTATCTATCTAGCTCCATGTACACTTCTGTGTCTGAGTGCCAGATTTTGTACAAACATGCCAGCGTGTAACATGTCTTCTCATTTTTCCTAAGCCGCGCACTCTCTTTATCAATACCATCACTTGCACACTAGAGGGAGAGGTAGAAATGCGCTCATGCAGGGTAATTTTCTACAGCAGACAATTAACACAAGTATCATCTTAACATAATTCAGTAAAAAGTTTTATACCAGTATATAATACAAATAGTTAAGGCGGCTTCAAGACCAAAACCAGTGTTGTACCAGTTAGAATTGGTACTACTTAAACTTGTCATTTGAATTTATTTAAATCACTATGAATAACATTTCTACAAATCCAGAGACTTTTAAATATTTTAAATAACATAAACCAAAGTAATGATGGGTTAATTTTTGGGGGTTTCCTTAACCTTTGAAATTTGTCTCTATGCTATACGTACCTATACGAGGAAAAAAAATTGAACTATTCAGACAATGGCATATACCAATATAAGTATTTGTTATTAAGCTACTAGAGTCGTGTAAACATTAAGCAACTAATGCTTGCAATAGGCTTAAGGAATCTACTTGAAATAAATTAAGTATAATTTAACTCCATATGAATATGGGGGGGGTGTTTTGTTTGTTTGTAGATTGGTGTATTTTTTTTTTCAATTACAGATGACTACCATGAGTTTTTCTGATAGTTCCCTTCCTTTCCCTAAAGTCTTCATAAATATTACTGATTACAACTTACTTGGACATACTTTGAGGCATTCAAAATTAGCCCAGATTGAAAAATATCTGTAATAATTTTTTTTTTATGTTGTCTGTGGTGCTCTCTGTTGATGAAATGCTAGCTCAGGAGACCTTTTTCAGTTTTGTCCTGTTTTCACTGCAACAATCAAATTTTATGAATGTTGATTATATGTCACCATGTCCTAGTCTAGAAACTATCACGAACATAAACATAGTAAGACATTAAGAACAAACAAATAAAAACAAGGAAAAAAATTCAAGAGTAAACAAATGTCATAACATGTACCCATTCCAAGTCCTAAAAAGAGCACAGAACAAAGAAAAGATGGCAGTTTTATAAAATACATATAAAAAGAAAATATTAGGACTTTAAAAAAAAGCAACAGCCCTTCCTTGGAAAAACGCATAAACAATCTCAGATCCTACTGAAAGCTAGGAAGGGAATGAAAATGCTGTCCTAAAATAATTAAACAACAACAACAACCAAAGCCCCACACTACCATGAAATGAGAAAAGTTGCAAAACATACAAAAGCAACAGGACTCACCTAATTGCAGTATGTTACAGTATATAAAAAATGAGAAGAGATTTCTTGTCCAAAAATAACAGCTTGTATCTGCAGAGGTGAATCAGATGTAGTCTCCTCTTCTGCCTGCAGATGCCATTGCTGGATCAAATTAAATCTAAACTGCAGCTTGTTGCTTTTCTTCATCTAGAATATTCTCATGAGTCTGAATGCTAGAAGAGTTTACTTACCCTTAACTTCTAACACTGGCACATGTTCTTTAGAAAATATAGCTAGAATGTGCTTTTTTTCTAAAAGTGCATTTCTATACAACATTTCTCAATAAAGATGGGCTAAAATTGTTTGAAAGCCTCTCAAGTAATCCAGCCTTTATATTCTGATTATATACTATATTTATTAGCAGAAATTGGTAGGGATTGAGTATTGTGATACTAATACGTGTAGATTAGTTCATGAGTGTTCATCCTCTATATGTGTGCTGTTAAGTGTCTTCATAGAGGAAAGAAACTTAATTTCTGTTTTTTATTTCATTTGTGAGTTACAGAAAACACTTCTTACTAATATTTCAGGTTTTTACACTACAATACTTTCAGCAAGGAAGCAGTACTCAATGACAAAGCAAGGTCTCAAAAAACAACTGTATATACGTAAGAAACCTGATGAGAACTTTACACTTAAAGTTATAAAAATTAGTGATCAGTGACATGATCTAGTTTTACTCTTTACAGTGCTCACTTTTATATACACAATTCAGATGAACCAGTTATGTTTTTAAAACTTTGTCAAATACAAAACGGTACATTTACAGAAGGAGAAATATACCACGTTTCCTCTTCATTTTTAAAGCATAAAAATTTGCAGTAGCTCTACCAGATTGTAACTCAGCAGAGGTGAAGCAACAATATTAACAAAAAATTGGTACCCACATCATCTACCTAAGTGCCTAACATATGCAGTCTTATCTAACTGTATGCAACATAAATGTATTACAAACGCTCTTCAAAGGAATCTCCTACCACTGTTACACAAGAGTCTTAAGTCAAAGGTTTAAGATGAAGGGGTGTGAATGTCACACCAAGTGTTTACTGTGTTTCCTAGTTATTCCCCAACAGTTTTTAGTTCCTCCATCCATATTGTATCCAACAGATTTTTTTTTTTTTAGTTACTTCATTAAATTATTTGTTATAGGCTTCAGTAGTAAAAGACTTATTAAAACAAGAGGCACTATATTTTAAAGCTTAAGGAATTCAGTTTTTTCTTGTGAAATTTAGGGTACTTATCCTCATACAATCATGTCATTTACTTTCATACCACTTACCAATAATACTAGCAGTAAATTTTCGCTTTTTATATGTTGCTTTCCCTTCATGTAAAGGGAAATAGTTTCCCTGAATTCCTTGATAACAGCACTTTATACCCACTGTATCCTACCAGGTGAAAGCTCTGCAGGAAACGGAGATGAAAGCTGGAGATTGTGTGTGTGTTTTGGAATGCCCTTCTGTTTCCAAGAAAACTCAACTTCACCTGTTTCAACCTGTCCTCCTTTAGTCGCTGTAGTTTCATGACAAAGAGTTTGAGATTTCAATGATGGCTGTCAAATGATGGCTTGTTCGAATTCAAAATTCATAATAAGGGAATCAACCAGTGAGTCCAATTCATCCAAGTTCATAAAAGGCATGGGTATTTTCTGAACAGGATTGTTTACAGAAGTAGAAGACAAAGTAAATAAACTGAAATAGTTGTTAAAATATCCAGCTATGACACAAATCTTTTCTGCAAAGCTCCTGAGAGGGCTTGTGGTTCTGCACGACCCTATGAAAAACAAAAGCAAGAAGAATCAAACACAGCATTTTGCTAAGAGACCAAGTAGCCCTTCCTCCCTCTGGCTTTACAGGTCTCCTGTAGTCCACAGGTTACTATCAAGACCAGTAATAACCCAGCTAAATACCTTGTAATGTAGAAGAAACAATTTGACAGACTTCAGCTAGGCACTGCTCCAATTCCAAATATTTTGCAGCAATGTTAGTCCTTTTCTTTATTTCCTGATATAAAGATTCTTCTTCTGGTAATTCAGATTCTATTTCTTTCTGTAGTAGTAAAGAGCACTTTAAAAAAAACGAAATACACATCTGTACATTAAGTATCAGAACATGCCTATTATAGATTCAATCACATAAAACAGGCCAATGCTGAAACACAAAATGAAAGCGATGCAAAGTCACAAAACATAAGATACCTCTGAAAAAAAGTGCAGATTGTTGATGGGAGGAGGAGGAGGGAAGTAAATGGAACTGTAAAATCCAGGAAAGATTTGGCTCTTAGAAGACAGATTAAGTCATCTATCCCGGCTTGTAATTCAAAATACCAATAACTACGGCCATAAACTACTGCAGCAGTTACAACACAATTACACTAGCATTACTGAACTCGAGGCTCTCAGCTTAAAAGAAAACAAAGCATGTAGTTAGGCTGTTCATGACAAGCACAAAAAGAAAGAAGACTGGCACAAGTATCTCCACAAATACCTCAAGTAAAATTAATATCAAATAGTCCTGTGTGGAAATGCAGTAGCCAGAAAAGTTAGCGTTCCAATCACAAGAATATCACTGAGACAGGACTTGTTATCACGCAATTGTAAATACACAGAAGGTAGTTTCAATTCCTCTTTTCTTAAACGCATCCTTTAAATTTATACCCCAGACTCAAAGCACACATTTTGTGAAACGTTTCTCTTACCTTTCTGCAATAAGAGATGTTATTTTCAAGGAATCTGGCTAATGCCACAGCATTATCCTTTATTTGATTTTGAATCTACAAAGAAAATTTTAATTATATTGTACACTTCATTCAAGACAAAGTACATTAATATTTTATAAGGATATCAATGAACACTGGCACACTGATGAAAAAAACACTTAAAAGCTTAAGTAATGTTTTCTGTAATATAACATGCCATTTTTCAATTAAATGTTAACTGGTAGAAAACATTGTTAACTATATCTGCAAGGTTTTAAATAACCCCTTAATATAGGAGGATTAGATAATTAAAATCAAGTATTTGGTAAAGAAAGGTTGTCCTGTAATTTTTGTATCACTGTCATTCTAAGTGGCAGGGGTAATCTCTTAGTTAATACCCCAGTGTTCTCCCCCTGACTTCACATGAGTTCCACCATCGACAAGCATATACCGGAGTCCTGCAGATATACAGGAATCTGCGGCAAGTGAACAGCATGATCCGTAAAGCAAACTGCTCAATTCCTTTTGCTGGAAACATGAAATATCTGGGAGTTAAGCAAGCAGACAGGAACATAAAAGATTTTGGACAGTTTCACCACTATCTGTAGGATTAAGAATGGAAACAGTGAAAATCCAAGTAGGAATAAATTTTTGCTTTCCTTGAGGCAAACAAATTATCACTCCTCTCCAACCGATTTTAACCTTTTATCCCAAGTCACGTATTACAGATTTTTCACTAGTAACAAATTCTTCAGAAAAAATATTATATATATATCCCAACTCATTAAGGAGATTTTTGTATTGGCCTGTTTTGCAAATTTCTCAACTTTGAAGAAAAAGAACAAAAATAAAAACACATGAGGCAGAAGATAGCATTGCTCAGACAGAGGTAAACTGCCACCTTTGGCCTTGCATGCTGTCTCTACAAAACATATTTACTCTACGGAAAAGCAGCAGAACAAGCCTATGTATCCCAACACTGAAAGGAAGCATGTACACATTATACACCTAATACCTAGCTGAAGAACATTTCAATCTCTCTAAAGTATTTCTTTGGAATTCAGCCAGGCTTTCTGTCAAAATGGCTCACCTACTAAGAAAGTAGCATATTTCTAAGGGGTACTGTAGCTTGCCTACTGGAATTTTCATACATTCACAGAAATATTTTTAACTATGGTGCCGATTTCTTATACTGTATTCTCTACTTTGCATAACTCCCTATAGTAATATCTTCCTCATGATTTGTCACCTAAGCAAAACAAGAGCACAAAATAACAGGCTGCAGCTTGAAAAAAGCCCCTCCAGGCAAAAACCCAAACAACTCACTACTGAATTCAGCATGTAATGAGGTCTGTTCTGCTTTAAGGGTCAAAACACACTAGACACACTACTAACATATGTTTGTTTCAGGAAAGAGCACCTCTTCCCCAGAACTCTGGTTTCAGCCTACTGGGAACCGCCCCCCTCCCCCCCCACCTATTCAAATTGATGAAATATAACTGCTAAACTGCTGGGGGAGGGGGGGGAGAATGTGTGTGAAGTATGCACACATTTGTTTGTTCTGAGGTAGCAGGAATATCCCTTCCTGAAATTTCACTGAGATCTTCTTATGAGAGATAAAAGCTTCCCATTGATGTAATTCCTTTTCATATTACAATAGATTTGGAAAGCGACAGGAACAACTCACTAATAAAGTGTGAATAATTTGCTGTAACTTTGCTATAAAGCATAATGAAGAAGTTGCTCAAATTAACACACTATTGCTGCTTATCAGCGTGAAAAATATATTAAAGTCAGCTGTGATTTTTGTGAATGGCAAAATCAAGCAGGACAGGTCTGACTTCTGTTAAATAGCTACTTTAGTCAACAAATTCCCCTCCTAAGTGCCCAACTTGTGGAAGTGCTTCAGCATACCCCAAGCGTAAGCTCATGAGAAAATTAGCTTTTAAAAGACTACACTGAACTATTTTAATATTTATATAGCATGCGATTGGGACTAGGACTAAGAACGATGTATAACAAAATCAAATTTTCAACCTCTCTAATAATCTTTGTGACAATAACTGTGAGTGTATTAATAGCAGAGGTGATTACTATTATCAGTATAAAATAACACCTTCCAGGGTCATAAAGTGTTACATATTAAATATACAATCCTTTTACAAAACAAATAGTAGTGTGCAGAATAAAAGGTCCACTTGCTCCTTTGTGCCAGTTTTCATATTCTCCCTCTCTTTCATGGTTACTCTGCGAAATTTTACACAAAATGCCCTCCAATGCACAGAGAAATTGTTCTAAATAAAATACACTTAAATGTTCAGTCTACCTACTGGTGAAAGTCTAAACACTAAAAAATCTCAGCAAGATTGTAGTCAACATTCCCCACTCACCACCCATTTCAAACCTCTGTTACTAATCATAACTGAATCTCTACTATAACCTCTCTAGACAAATTTGCTGGAAAACAAAGAGGACATGATCAAGTGCCTCTAAGATGTAGTATGGGTTTTCAATCTTACTTTCATCTCACCTCATTTTGTGGATCTTGTTTCCGGAGTTCTTTCTGCACCATTCTTGCCTTTTCCTGTACAGTGTCCATGAGAAACTCCAGCCCTGAGCCTACTCCATCATAAATGGCAAGTACAAAGTCCTTTCAAAATAAAGGTTCAACACATAATGATTAAATAAATTGATATGTCCTTGAATTAAAAGAGATTTTCCACAGTGGACTAGAAACATAATTTTGTTTTGAGCAAATTGTTCAGTGCTGGTCTATTCAGTCACATCATTCTCCGACCACAGGGGCTCATGGCACTTTAACCTCCTTTTCCTAACTTTCTTCATATCTCTGAAAATTCTGTGTGGTACTTTGTCACAGATTACCGAGATAAGTATTGAATTTCAATGAAATAGGTAGACTTGTAGAATTTCAGTGCACATACAGTCTTAAAAGCACAGTATTTCTTGCTCTTTAAAGTTATACACATTTAAACTCTGTTGGGTTTTTTTTAAAGAAAAAATTAAGAGTATTAACACATATCCATTTTCACCATAAAAATGAAGTATTACGTCAACTCTGAAAATACCTAATTCAGTTGATCAAACTGCTGTACGTAACAATTTGCTTCTGAGCACAGTTACTGAAACAAAGTGTGATATCAACGCTAAAATTACTATTTCTAATCACTATTTCTAATAAACATTTTTTAACCTGTAGATTAGTTGCAGGAATGTTGTTCTCTTCCAAAAAGGAAATATCAGATCTTGTGACTACTGCCAAGTGTCCTATGTATTTCATCATTTGTTTTACTGCTTGGTTTACTTTGCTCCATGCCTCTGTTACCATCGAGGTTATATCTGAAGAACACCCCTGAGAAATAAAGGCATATCATTCACTGAAGCTAGAAAACATCTCCGGTCAAAGAGCACACAGTTTCTATAACAGAAGAGTTTGTAGCACACAATAGCTTGAGGCATTTTCAGCTTTACATCTTCCTGCTTCCAATAGCTTATCTACCACAGCTAAAAGACCATACCTTGCAATCACAGAGAAGTACCATTATACTTACACAATAAAAACAAAATTACTCTTCACAAGGCTGTAGCACGAACAAGAGTAATATTTACTGGTCACTGGTTTCTAAATCTGTAAACGGTAGCACTTCACAATCTAAACTAGCATTTGCTCTTGTCACTGCATGTTTTATTTTACTCTTCTACATTTAAGAACCTACGCTATTGTCAGGGCCTGGGCACAGAAAGATCTGCATTAGTCTGAATTAGCATATGGAAGTACCAAGTTTAGCCAGAAAAAAATGCACTCTTTGCTGTTCATCTTCCTTAGGTGTGTCCATTTGTCACTGCACACATTGGACATTTAAGTGTTTTTAACAAGTCTGTAGTAAATATTGCAATTAACGCATAGAACTTCTCTATACACAGATGGATTCTTTAACATACTTTACCTGCAATAGTAACTGTAAATATCCTCCCAGGTTCTTTACTTCCTGTTTTATTTCTTCATCAACTTTTACAGATCCAGGGCACTTTTGGACATTGTTAAGCCAGAGCTTGGTTAGAATCACAAGGCGGTCAAAACCAGAGGTAATTCTGATGCTGTAGGATTGAGCAGCATGATCAAGAGAGAAAACTACAAGAGAAAGAGATCTATCAGAAGGCATCCTTTGCAAATTAATGTAGTAATGTTAATTCTTCTGTCAGGAAAACAATGCTTCTGCATCTGAATGACAAGTCATTATTAAATGTTTACTTTAAACTGTTATGAAAATGAGACTTACAGTTTTCTTGACATTCTTCATCTTGCTGTTCATAGGCTTTTGAAATAGCAGAAACTCCAGAGAAAATGATAAATAAACTAGTTAAGAGACTATCTGCTATACTCTTTCCTCCTTCATGATTCTGCTCCAGTAAATCTAAAGCAGAACTTATAGATTCTTTGCAAATTCCAGGAAGAAATGATTCACAAGCGCTTGGGCATATGCTGCACTTATTCTGTGAACCTGTACAATGTAAAAGCAAAACATATGCAAGAAACTCTTCTTATGGGTGAACAGTCAGTGTGTCTTTAAAGACTACCATTTTATATTGCTTCTTCAGCAACTACTCAAGATAGCAAGTCAGAAAATGCGTATACAAAATTCTACATAGTTTCTAGAGTTTCTTCAGTTAGTACGAAGACAAATTCCATAGTGAAATTCTTTAATGTGAATCTACCTTTTTCAACAACTGAACCCAGAGAGAGACTGAACATAACAAAATCCAGCCAGTCTAAAGTAACCAAATGCATAAAAACATTTAGAACACTGATGCATCTAGTATTTCAGAAAAAAGTTTATAAAACCTGACAAAAAGCCTGGGGGAACCTCAGTAGTTGAATGAATAGCAACAACTCAAAGTCTCCAAATTATTATATCAAGATCCAGCCTCTGGCAAGTTGTTACATGAACTGTCATCTTTCTCCAGTTAACCCACATACTTAAGCAGAGTAATGTTTTAGATAGATTTCCTAAATAAGGGTCATAAGTGCTGGTCAGGAAGTTTTTGCCCTAAGAAAGTATAATCAAAAATATAAAAACTCCACTGTTAACAACTTGACATCACAAACTTGAAGATATTATAAACAGGTCACTTTTCATTTTGTTTTCCAACCCACAATTTTTTTTAACGACTATTAAAAATGCATATGTTTTATATATGTAGTACTTTAAATTTCCCAGTATGAAATAAAAGGTATTCTGCCATATAGTAAGTACCCGATCTGTAGGAAGTCTGTATATTCTGATTTGGTTGCAATTTTATCTCAGACAAACATCCAGAAATTCTCTTGTTCTTCATGAAACTTCTACTTCTAGGAAAGGATGATAGAGTGAAAACATGAGAAAACTTTAAAAGAATCTATCTTCCCATACTCACCGAAAGTTCAGTGAATATTAACAGGCATCAGGCAAACAAAAAAAACATCAACTTTTAATTAACAGAACACAAAACCTAAACCAGAGTGAAAGAAAGAAAATACAGCCCACAGGATGGATCCTACTTACTTTCCCCAGGCTCTTGTTGCTATAGCGAGATCTTAATTCCACATTCACATTTTTAAGCTACTAGTTTATTCCTGGATTATTATTGTCTAGAACTTCAGACAAAATACATTACTTTCCTACCTACTGGGACCATAGAAAGCAGACATACTGGCTTTTTTTGATTCTGTTTGCTGGACAGAATGAATTGCTTTTGGAAAGCCAGATAGGAAAGCTTTTCTTGGGAGAAGGCAGATGCTCTGTAAAGTTCTCTGCTGTCTGTTAGGCAAGCTAAATTAGCTTCTCTGGCCTGGCTCTAGGTGTTTAGCTGTTGGTGCCCAAGGCAAGCTCTTGGTAAGAGAACTGTCTGAGAAGACTCAGCCAGCCTGGAGTCACTCAGCAGGGGCTCCCCAACTTTTCTTGGAGCTGTGCTTAAGATGAATCTCCTGCCCTTAGTCCTACCTGACTTACACTGCATTTGTGTTGTAACCAAGCCTGCACGTGGCCAACGTGCACCATTGACCTGGACCTGTGACTTGACTTCCCAGTTTGACCTGGGGCCTAATCACGATGGCTGTGTCAGGCAACCATTGGACTGCAGGCTGACCCTGCCAACTGTCTCTGGACCTAATCCTGACTCACTGAGTCAATTTCCCAGCTTAACCTCAGACCTGCCTCATCATTATATGCTTATCTGTGGATCTGGACTGTCAGCTGGCCCTGGCTATCATCACCAGACCTGCTCTGCTCACGTCATGCAGGTACCGTGGGGCTAGACTCTTTTGCAAGGGCACTACACCGTCTACTCTGTTGTCACATTCAGCCAAGAACTGCCCTTCCCTTTTGGAACAGTCTGTCCTTTATGCTCCATGACACTAGACATCAGAAGCACCAAATCTTAAAGTAGCACACAAAATTCAACTTATTCCACCAGTATGTGTGACTGACATCAGTTAACTGCTGTCAATGCAGCATGCAATGCTGATTTCCCTTTTCCGATACCTTCTCTTGTACAGTTCAGCTTCTATTAGTGCATTTGTAAAATAGGCAGAACAAAACCAAATACACTTCTGAGATCCAAGAATACACATTATCCTGCGTCCAGAGGGCAGCATCAGACAAAAAAGTGTTCTAGCATTATTTTAGCATTAAAACAGTATTTCGACTAAAAATACAGAAACTGTTTATCCGTAGCATTATTTTTGGATAATTTTTGTTTGCTTGGAATGGTCAGGAATGCTTTCCAAAATTTAGTCAGATAAACTGACCTGCTTTACAGCAGAGTAACAATAGTCATATGGGCTACGACCCACCAGCAAAGCTATAATTAAGGACCTGTTAGCATTTCAATTATAAGCTACAACTCGCACAATTTTGCAATTCAGTTATAAATATTGTTACAAGGCTAAAACTTTGAATAGAAGGTCCCAGACCAGCTGCAATTTACTCCTTAGAAACAATGCTTTCACATTAAAGAAGTGTGAAGAAAACATTTAAAACTATACAATTTACTCTGCACTGATGATATTTAGATATGTGATCTAGAAATCCTTTATGCATTTTGACAAAATACACTTCTGGGTTTGGAGGAACTTGTGTTCCTATTTTTTGTCCATGATGAAAGATAAGAGAATGAATGAATGGAAGAGCTCATCAGCTGGCACAGTGTACAGTGTAAGTAAGGATGGGAACAGATGTCCAAGTGCCTATTTAAAATCGCTTGTGTTATTACTTAAATACATGGGTATATATAACCTTAACCTGTGGGTTCTTTTCAGGTTAATTAAAAGTCCTGTGCTACAGACAAATATATCAGTTTCCGAAATAGCTTTCTGAAATAATTGGGAACAGCCTTTAACTACCTCTAGCTAGTTGTCAGCAGTCCTACATAAAACCTTTTGGCACTGGACATATATGGTATATATACTATGCCTGACCTCAGAAACATTGCTGTTTAATCTGCCAAACTGCTTTAGTGGGTGTGCAATTTTTATTAGCAACAAGTTGCATACCAACACACATTTCATAAGTGAAGCCAGTAAAGCATAGTAAGGTAACATAGTTTAAACTTTTCCCTCTCCTCACAAATGTATATAGTACTTCAAATTTAATTTCTATGTTTGACATAATAGTAAAAGAATTGATAAATAAAAGACTATGTTAGTGACACAGAAGCATGTTCACGTAATTACACAAATAATTTTTTGCTTTGTTTTAAGCATAGATGAACGAGCCACAAATTAGTATCACCTTCTTCTGGAAAGAGAGCAAACTGGGGCATCTGAAAGGTCAGGTTCCCACTCATCAGCAGGGTCATAAAACACATCAGCAGCTTTATTGCTATCATTACTCTGAAAAAATAAAGACAACATAGGTAAGGAGCAGGGTTAAACAGAATTAGAATGACAATAAAACATACAACATATTGATGAAGACATGTTCTACTACTAGTTTTGATGTTTTTTTTCTTTCCTTAGGATATGTGTAATCTAGAAGACAACTGGCTGCCAGCCAACTTGAGGTGTGTTTGAAAACAAACTAAAACAAGCTAAACCTTCAGTAAAGACACCTAGCTACCCAGCATCTGAGATACAGGAACACCAAGTATAAGACTGTTTCACAGCTTTCTCCACATGCCAGATTTATTAATATTCCTCTGTCACTCACTAGAAATACTTGCATATTACAGCGTTAAATCATAAAGGAGTTTTCCCTCAGTTTTCTCCTGGCATTTTTTTGCTGGCTTTTTTCCTTTTTGCACAAAATATTGAAAAATTTTTATTTCAGATATATAATCATATACAAAGAAGTAATTCTTTCAACTAAACATAGTTCTTTAATGAGATGCAATTATTTCCTAAGGTAGAAAAAAAAAAACCACGAACATCACGAAGCGTAAAAAGCCCTTGTATTTTTCCCTACCAGCACCTTCAGTGCTCTGACAGTTGTCTTCCTCTGCAAACTTCAAGTATCTTATTTATGCCAGAACATGATTTGCATTCAGAAATAGCAAGCATCCAAATATTTATTTGTATATTATTTGAAGCAATTTCTACTCATTTTTCAATACTGCTCCAGGCTAAACATAATAGAGATATTGGAATGAAAGTAATTTGTATAATCAGGAGAATCACAAATTCAAGCACAGAACAAATTTAGACAAGCTCTTCTTTTAATCTAAAACCTGGTCTTAAATACATATTTTTGTGTACTAATCAAAAAACCCACAAACTAGTATAGCATAAAATATAAGACCATTATGATTCTGCTGGATTGCTTTAGATCCTTACTTTATGTTAACCAGCTCTTTCTCAAGTCCAAGAGCTTTCCTTCCTTTACTCTTCCTTATTTCACTGCAGTTTAAACCAACTTCCAAATCATATGGCAAAAAACAAAAAAACAAATAAAATGCAGTGATCAGCCCTGGAGATTGGGAAATCCCAGAATACTCTATCACCACTGAAAAAAGGACAGTACTTTTAAGGGCCACCAAATCTGATAGGGTTTTTTTGTTTCAAATTTTTGTTTAAAGTAGTTCTGAGGCCTCTCAAGTCTTCAGCTGTAAAACACAGAAAAAAAATGCAATAGCATGCAATGTCTTTTCACCTGGAATCAATAAACTTATTTCTTATGACATTTCTCTAAGGAATTAAAAATTACCATTCTCCCAGCAAATAAGAGGTGATACTGTAATCTTAACTGTATTCAACAATTTGAAGTCATTGTCTACCATTATGTAATTACAAAGATTTTAGCTGATGGTTATAGGTTTTTTGGGGATAAAGAATCAAATGTAGGTGCTGTTCACGCTTCTCCCTTTCTTCTATTTTACATCCTCCTCTTCAACACAAAACATAGTGTGATATACTGCAAAATAAAGTACTGCACATTTAGAGAGGTGCAGTACAAAAATATGCAGTTTGTCTGATTAAAAGCAATGGAATTAGAAACAGAGATTAACGTGCACCTTAATTGTCAGTTTATTAAACAACAAATGATGAAAAATGCCTTTAAGAAGCTCCCATTGAAGAATCTGAAGCACATAGATAAAAGCAACCTGTAGCAAATTCACTGACCAGAACCAAAGAAAAATAGATAAGACATAGTAATGAAAATTCAAGTGATACCTTTAAAAAGTCAAGTTTTCCTCTAGAACAGATAAACAATTGAACAGCCCAAAGAACCACACCTAGTCTTTGTTTTACTACTTCACACTCTGTATACAAAGTGACCTGAATAAAGTTATTGATTTCTACTGTCCTTTCTGTGTGATGGACAAATGCGTGTACATGTGTTCTATAAAAATGATCATGCAGCTTGGTGTTTAAGATCAACATAAAAAAATCCCAATATTTCCCTCCTGTATGATTATCAAAATCTTATCTTTGACAATGGGTTTTCCTCAGTTGTTACTGACCTCATAGAGTTCTTTCATTGCTGCTAGTTTGCATTCAAATTTCTCCAGGCTCCAGAAAGTTGCTATTCCCAGTTTGATGTTACGAACCTGCACCTGAACAGAAGATACTGTTCCTGTTTTACCATCAGTTTTGTCGTGCCTAAGAAGTTGAGAAAGTTTAAAAAAAAAATAAATGAAAAATTAAGACAAAAACATTGTTTGTATTGCAAAAATAAACAAGATACTTGTGGATAGAATTATACAGAGAATAAAAACTTTATTACAAAAACATAGGAATTGCTTGCGGTGTCACGCATCTCAAAACATACATTAGTGTAGCCACTAAAATTATTTTTATGTAAAGGAAAAAAGGAATCCCTGCATTCAGAGACAGAAGTAGATACTAGCATACAAATTCCGGGCTGTCAAGAAGCTTAGGACCGAATATATGCTACAGAATTCTACTGGCAGAGTTCTTGTTGAAGGATTTGAAGAGGCATCTGATAAACACAGCAATACCTACACCTACCAGAGCGTCCTAGCTTACCCGCAGAGTTTCCTCTGCACCAGTGTATCTCTGCTCACATTAAGAACATCTGACCAATACAGGGCCACTTCTAGAATACAGGGCCACTTCTAGAATGCTCTTCAGCTACAGCTAGCAAGTAGCATGGCATAGCAAGAGATCTGAGGAGTTAAACAGCTGGTCTCAAGCACTTAATATCTGCTGTAGGCATGTTCTGAGGTTTTTACTTTGAACTACCTCTGTTGTAGTGCTGTGAACTGAACACCTCCCAGTCGCTAGCGCATATTCCCAGTTTAGTTTCGTCCGAAAGGAATGCGGTCAGTGTGATTTAGGACCACTTCAATATGCAAACCAAAGCAGGACAGACATGGCATCAGAAGATTCACCTCCAAAACACACTTGATCCAAAATTAATTGTCTGTAGACACACCTTTCAAGTCTCTATCTAAAATACAAATTTAAAATTCACATTTCAAACTAACAAGGCTAAACTACACACTTAACTAAAACTAGTTTGGAAAAGTGATTCGTCATGTTCAATTTAACAAAACTGTGAAAAGAAAAAACAAACAACTCACTACACATCCAGAATCCGCTCCCACAATTTATGTTTTTATATTATATATACCTCCTTATAATTAACTCAGATACTCACCTGTAGAAAACCGTGTTTTTCCCCAATTCATTACTAATGGTGTTGGCCTCTCTGATCATCACAGACAGCTTCAGAGAATTCCAGTTAAGTGGAACTAATAAAGAATATAGCACATAATGATTGAGCGGGTCAAACAATGTGATGCCACAACTTCAGCTTTGTTGAGGAAAAAGGAAAAAGAAAGAAACCACAAGCAAAAAAAACTTGAATGAAATTTGGCCAACAACTGTTCTGTAAATTCCCAATACGTTGGGAACAAAAAATGACCACCCCCCCCAGCCAAGATAACCCTTTATAAAAGGTGAGGTAAAGGGTTTTCAGAAATAGGGGCATAACACCAGACACTACATATTAGTTTCTATCTCAGATTAGTCTAAACAGAATCTATTCTGCTGCTCCAGTTTCCCCAACGAGTTCACACATAACCAGTTCAACCAGACAGGGGGGAAGAGCTTCTAAGTAATCAGGGTAAATACAGACTACTATATCCAGCTAACTGCCCTGACTATGATTACAACAGAGCTTTTCGCACTGTCTGATATGTACAGATTATGAATGGAAAGGATCACAGCAGCCAAAAGGCAGTTCTTGTTCAGAATCATTAGAGGAGCGTTAGAAAAAAAGAGAAAAATCTTCTGGATTCATATCCACTAAATCCTAGCCCACCAAGCAAAAGAGAAGTTAGTACTGCCCTTGCAACATTATGCATATACATACTAGTCATAGTTTTATTCCCACTTCCACGATTGTTCTGAAGGGTGTGTATTTCTTCAGCAATCTTCTGCTTCTCAGCTTCCAGAGCTTCAAGTATCTTTGCATGACGAATAGTATGATCTTCTAGAGCCTGGGGGAAGAAAAAAAACAACATCAAAATATCTTAAGGCTGGGGGTTTTTTAAGCGAAATTTTTTTGTTTTGTCATTATGGACTCTCAGAACAGAATGAAAATGATATTGGACATCTATCATATCAATATGAAACCCTTCATCTTCAAACTGACAGTTTTCTGGTTTTGCTTAGATATTGACATGCTTAAAATATAAAAACAAACAACACTGGAATTAAAAAGAAATAACTTAAAGTCATATTTATTGCAGCTGTCAGATATCTGTGAACACAAGCCAAAAACCAGTTATTACTTACATTAACACTTGGAGTCATAAGTTTTGGCACAGGCTATGGTCACTAAAGCTTGGTACATGAACAAAACAGTCCATGTTACATAAGAAAGAAGGTCAGCATTAGTCTGTCCCCAAATTTAATACAATATTATATTCAGAGTGTAAACAAAACATCTGTTCTTTCACATGAGATCATGTAGTAGAAAAAGCTTCAGAAACATTCCACTTACAATGATTTAAAAAAAATTCACAAAAACATGCACACGCAAACAAACCACAATTTATCACCTAAAAAGTTGTTTATTGTTTTTGTTTGTGGGTTTGTTTTTTGGGGGGTTTTGTTTGTTTATTTTAGTTACCTTCTTGGTAGCCAAGGTCTCCATTTCTAAACGCTTCTTATTGAAGTGTAGTTCTAGCTCAAGATTTTGCTTTGCCTTCTCTAGTTCCTGTATTTTAGTTGCAGCTTTTTGGTTATTCAGTTCTTGGACGTGCTTCTTACGAGATTCTTCTCTCTAATATAAAAAAGGACAGGTGCAAGGAGGTATATCACTTCTACAGTATTTCTGATCTATCCCTAAGGCAGATATTAAGATTTATTTTCACCTGAATACATTTAAAACACACAGCCCATGTGGACTACTGAGCCCAGTGTCAGCAATAAAAGGTTATATCCCAGTTCACAAACCTCACATTACATCTTCGATAACATGTTTAAGAAATAAGATACTCCATTATTATTGTGTTACCATGATGTACTGTTCTATGTAGACTTAGATATATTATAAAAGTATCAAAAAACTAACAACAAAGCAGCATGCAAACTTGGAAGCAAAAAAAAAAAAGTCATATTTATTAAAATACTTTAGTAATTTAAGAGTCTTACAGAATAAGTTAGATTTTGTTGGGATTTTTCTTTACATAAGTTACACCCTCATTAAATTCACACTGAATTAACATTTTAGTTCCTGGCTAATTCTATAAACCAAAATACCCAGAAAAATTCTGAAGGGTATACCTGCTTTATATCTTCTGGTGTTAGTAAGGCTGATTCTTCTTTTTTAAAACAATGAGGCTTAGCATTCCCTAAGACACTGTTAGAATATGCAAGACCAAAAAATCCCCACAACAAAAACCACCAAAAAAACCCCCCAAACAATCAAACAGAAACCCCCTACTACAGCTTCTGTTTTATTTTATTGCTATGTTTCATGTAATAATGCCATGACAACTTACCACCTCTGCTTCCAGTGATTTTATTTTGCTTTCATAAGCTTCTTTTTGTGAGGTGAGTTCTTGCTGAACCATCTCTTTTGCAATTCGGACACTTTGCATCATTTCTTCCTTGGCTTTGAGTCGCGCCTCTTCAATTTCTGATTCTAGCCTACAAGTGGAAGTATGATACATTTAGAATGCTGTTTTTAATCTTTTGTAGGTTGCATAGAGATTATAATATTTTCTTCTAAAATGACAGGAGCCTCCAATTTTAACAGTAAAAATAATGACTTTTATACTTTATGCAGATATTTTTCATTTCATAGGGAAAATGTAGACACTGGTACAGACAGAATACATTCCAGAATTTTAAAGTCTACTTGATTTCCATATTTATTTTACTATGCACCTTTCAGAACATTAAATAACTGTGATAGAAACTGACTAAATCGCATTAAGATGCAGAAAAGTAAATTTTAAGTCAATGAGTCTTGCGGCTTAACTCCCAGGGATGAAGCAAGTACAAGTAACACTTTACTATCTCTCAAATTCTCCACTGTCACAGAAGACTAAGGTTGTAACTGTGGGTTTGTCTCATTTTTCCACAGCATTTGCTTTTCAGGTTTTAAATCTCTCTAAAATATAAAAAGTCAGACTTATGTGCTTGGAGAGAAATGTAACAGAAGACATAGACTACTTTGAGGTCCTATGGAGATCAGTGTTTCTTTAATAGTGGTCTACATTCTTGACAACTGGACTAGATTTTTGTGATCACCTCTTAGAGGTAGACATTCATTTTGGCTAAGTCTGGGACTCTCATTTCCATTATAAATTGAGTTAACAGTAACCCTGCTATTTTCCAACTTTCCATTATTGTGAAATAATTAATAATATTAAGTTTCTTATTTCTTCAGGTTATTGCACGGTTGTATTAACAACTGAATTTTTACAACAAGAAGATACAATACTTACTGTGTTCTCTGTGCAATAAGCAGCTCATTCTTTGCAAATTCAAAGTCTTTTGGACAATCATGCGAAACCATAGTCCCACAAGACGGCCTTTTAACTTTCTGAACTTCTACTGGATGATTAAACCTGAAATAATGGTCTCCTCCAAGGACCACCCGATCACCCTGTTGGGAAAGGAGGGGGGGAAGTTTTTTTCTATAGTTTTAGGTCTATAAGCAAGTTTACAGTGCTTCATGTTTTAAGACATAACAGGTGAGGCTAGAAATCAAAGAGGAAGAGACAACTATTTACGGTTTCAGAGCCTTCTACGAAAACCTGCAGTCTGAAGTTGTAATATTAACATAGCTAAGAAATCCACACATATTATGTTTACCAAGTTAATTACTTACATGATGCAGAACTGTTGGGTCCAAAATGCATTTTCCATTCACATATGTCTTCGCTTCTTTCAGTGGAATAATACTTACTTCACCAACAGCATTTTTTATAACGCTGAAAACAAGAAACATTTGTGATATCAGTAGCTCATGTTAATTGCAAGCAATGTTTCCTAAAAGACTAAAATTGATGGTTTAGTGTCCTGTTGTGTTTCCACATGTGGATTGTCTTCATACTATTTATTTAAAATATACATAATTAATGACAACTTGTATTTTGGAAGAGAATCAATACTTAAATCTAAGAAGAACCCACTGCTGAAAAATTACTGCAATACCCTGTCATCTGAGCATTTCTTTGATAACACTTAATTTCTCAAGATACGCACATCTTTCATGTTTTTAATAGTTGATTAGTTAAATTTCTTCCAGCATTTTGTCTAGGATCAATTGCATGGTTCTTCTGGTTTTAAGTAAGAACTGTCAAGGCATTTCACTTTTAGTTAAACTTAGTGTAACAGTTATCACACAACACCATCTGATCAGGTCGTTCTCCAGCATTTCTGCATGAATAGAAAATATTTGCTACACAAATGAAACAAAGAAATTGAATTAACTTGGTTAACAGATATCTAGAGGGAACAGAAGGAAGTTACCTTAATCATTGAACAGCACAACAGTTATCACTAAATAGTATTTTCCTGGTTACAAAACCCTATTTTGTTACTGCCAGAAGGAAGAGGGACTCCAAATGAAAAGGAAGGGTGAGAAAAAGTATTTCCTGCTCTCACTTCAAGTATAAAAAGAACACTACGTACCAATGGTCATCAGCAATTAGCACTCCGGAAAGCTGGATATCATGTTTTGAATTTGGTGTATACCTTCCAACTGTAGTTTCTCCTTCTTTGATCATATACAACAGCACCTCAGAAAGCTGAGGATCTTCATTAAGATTGACAAGGTTTGGTAAATGATTGTCCATTTTGATTGCAATTCCTGCTTTCTAGATAAGAGAGCTCAGCATAAAAAACAATTTACTTTGTGCATTCAAATATCCATATTAAGTTTTTCTAAGCAGTCACAATAGTCTGTCACAAGAATAGCATTAAGGAAACCAAACCTTACAACTATTCTAATTCTTCTGCGAGGCTTGCTGATGTTATATTTTTGTACTATCTCCTACAGAAAGTGAAAAAAGAAAATGTACCTGCAATTCTTTTATATCTTCTAATTTCCTCTTTTCTGCTTGTTCAAATTTTTCTTTCCAGGCCCTTTATAGATTAAGGGGAAAATAACACAACATGTTAGAAGAAAAATTACAGTATATAAATTTTACCATTTCTATTTTAAAGCAAGACATTAACAACTGCCTGACCTTTGCATTTCTGCCATGTCCCTCTCCTGCTGGTGCAGTTTTATCCTCAGAGATGTTATTTCCTGCAAATAACGTCTGTATTTTTCAGGATCAGTGTTCAGTGTGCTTTTCTGAGCTGCCTTCAGTTTTTCAATTTCAGCTTTCAATTCTACATTAGACAAACCAGACACACAGTACACAAAAAAAATGAAGACAAAAGAGTTTAGACATTTCAGTACAATACTAGAAAATTAATCCTGTAATTTAATTAAAAATGAAACACCTTTCCCCATTCCAGGTTCTCAAGCAGAGCCTAAGATATCATCTGAAACTTAGCACAAAAGAAAAGCTCGCAAAGAAGAGTGTTATTAAACAGAAGATATCCTAGGCTGTATTAGCCTATTTAACACGTGGTCAGAGTCAGCACAACAGATTATTAGTAGTAACAACTGTTATAGAGCAGTAAGTTAAATATGCACGCAAATGAAAAACCCTCTAAGACTGCAGGTGTCAACCTCACCTCTGATTAGCTTGGCATTCACATCTTCATTTACTTTAGCAATGTTGATGATGGAACAGGCTTGTTTTGCATAGCGAAGAGTGCTAAGTGTTTCTTCTGTACTGCTGGCAGCTGGACTTACTGTGGCAATCATAGCAGTTTGTGAATTTCCACCAAGACTCTCCTTTAACAACCTTCATTTGACAAGAGAGTAGAAGTCAATGCCTGGCCCCCACATTGAAATAAAAATTAAACTTCTTAATCTGAACAGATTAAATACAGAATATAGAGTCTTGCTACTTATTTGAGTGATTGTTAGCTACTTAAAATACAAACCAAGGTCCTGTTTATTCTTTACCTGATGCAACAGGCTAATTTCTTCCCTCCATAAGTCATTAGAGAGAGAGGGAGGGAGGGGAAGTGATGCTTCCTGATAGAAGAGGAATCCATAATCTGAGAAAGCCTTTACTTCTGCATAAAAAAAAATTCTGAAGTGTACATACCAAGTAAGGACAGATTCCCGGTAAGGAATGAAAGTTTTCTTTCCATTTTGGTATTGCTTAGAGAGTGCAGAAATAACCTTTCCAAGCGTTAACAGTGATTTATTGATACTCACACCCTCCTAAAGAAAGCAAAAATAAAAATAATTATAATGCAGTTGTGTTTTCTTGTGTTATTGACTATTGATTTAATTATGCTTATTCAATGTATGGTACAGCTAGTAATAAAAAAAAAAAAAGAAAAAAACTAAAAACAGTAAGATGGAAGAGCATCCTAGAATATCTTCATTTGGAAAGAACAGAGACCCTGGCTTTAAAATAAGCAGTGTTAAGAACCACCACACTTATAAAGGCAGCTTGAAAGAAAGCCTCTTATTAGAAACTGTTTACTTAAATCCCCAAAAAAGGGGCAAGCCCCAACTCCATCCAGTATCTGTTTCATGATTTGGGAAATCATGCGGACAGTTTTTCCTCATTCCTTTCTTTCTAAAGGATCATTAGGCATGCATAGCATGGAGAGTGCTGTTCTGAGCAAGATCTGGCCTGCCATACTGCGCAGCCGAAAGAGCTGCTTAGGGCCATCCACCCTCACTAGCAAAATGCTATGCAATACTTATAAGCGTAATGGCTACATATCCTTTCATAACTGCAGCTCCTCCCCAAGAGTCCTGGTAGGTGGGGATGCTTTGGAGTTCAGAGGTATCCTTTGGAGTCAATCCTTTTCTACAGATTTCCAGTCTTGGTTCACCTTCAGCCTTTCTCCAGTGGTCTGTGCTGTTGAGCAGCATTCACTGCCAGCTAGATCAATTAGATTTATGTGACTGGTAAGCCTACGATCACATTGTTCTTCATCCACAAATTCTACCTGGAAAAAAGGGAGAAGTTTGCATTCAAAACAAAATAAAAAGCCTGAGGACAAGCAGAAATTTAGCAAGCTCTTCACTTTAAATACATAAAAAATTGACACTTCCATTTACTTTTTGACAGGATACCTTCATCTACATCCCTTGAAGGAGACCAAGTTCAGACTTTTAACCGTAGTATCAATTGTTTCTGATTGAATAACTGTATAAGCATGAGCTGCACAAACAACAGATTAGCAAAATATGGGTTTGGGTCTGAACTTTGACTACTGTGGCTATCCAATACCCATGGAAATCAGTAAGCTGTTACTGACTTAGACCAATCAAGATCAGCTAAGTAGCCAGTGGAAAAGTCTCAGGATTAGTTCTGACAGTGAAAAGAAATAATCTAGTGGTGTGAATGGTGAGGGGAAGAAGGAAGGAGAAGATTAGGAAACTGGGCCAAAAAAATTAAACTAACCAAGAACAACAAAAAAAACACAAGGAAACAAGTTATTTGTGAATGTAGAAAACTGACAGTCTAGACTTCTGAGGAACTCTACCTATTTCACTTTTGTTTTCAAAATTAAGCCAAGTTTTGTCTCTCACACTTCTGTAAATCAGATGAGGCGTTGTAGTCCCTGTATCTTAGAGACACATGGATGAGAGAGGTATCCTGAAGCAAGGAGACATTTATTCAGTTAACTGCATCGAAATCAAGCAGAAACTGCATCTCCTACCACTGTCCCAGCTCATCACCTGCTGGGAACTCAGCACAGCTATCCACCTTGCACAGCCTAACCTTCTTAGAAGCTGTGTTGGCAGCAGTGTGAAAGTAGGTCTGGCTTAAATTTGGACTTCACTTACATCTCAAAACTCACACTCAAAGGCTTGGAACTACTCCTAGATTTGACAGTCTACACATTTATATTGCTTCTATAAATATATGTAGCACAAATATCCGAATCTACTCAAAGCAGGTAAAATAAACAAGTTTTGCTGTGTAGAAAGCCATGTCAAAATGCCCTGTGCTTTACTCATCTTCAAGTATATTCTCACAACAATGTTCTAGGTAGCACACAAAATGACTTTTACTACTCAATTTGAACTGATACAAACCACCCAGCAATACCTTGGTTTGCGTCATGATGAGGGTGAAGACAGAATGAGATCTAGAGCTCTTGTCGTTCATTACCGTAGCAGCTGTTGCTCTCTGCTTATTTCCCAGTTCAAGCCAACTCTGTAAGAGATAAAACTCAGGATGTGAAACCAAAACCTACTTTTGGTAGTTAACTGAAGATTAAAATGTTTGCACATCAAGTTATTAACACAAGTGATGACTACAAGACAAGGAAATGAAACTTAGGTTTAAGAGATAACCACATAAAGAGAGTGACATTTGCCTATATGCATCTACTTAGCTCCATTATATAGGACTAGACTTCATTATGCTTTTACAAACCCACCTGAAACATCATAGACTACTGGGCAGCCTGTAAAGCATTTTCTTCCCATCCATGGAATTTAGTTTTCATCAGTGAAGAAAGGAGCAAGTAGAAATATTTGTATTCCCTTTTAGTAACCAAATAACTCTTACCTGGATATCAGAGTAAGAACTGACAACATTCCTAAGGTGGGGGAAAAAGAAAAGTTTGGGTTCAGACCGTTTTCTTTCTACTGTTTTACCTGCTGCCTTAGTTCTGAAACATTTCGCCAGTTACAGACAAAATACAAATATACCACGAAAGTTCCAGTTGTCTTGAGACTTCCGCACATTTATTTCACTAATCAATACACTAAAGGAAACACGTCAAGCTGAGCTAGATATGGGTACGTATTTTTGTAAAATTAAATGATACCAACATCTTGCCTAATTTACTGGTGAGTACAAAGGCTTTCACAGAGCCTCAAGTTAATAACTAGCACACCCTTTCAGGGCTACAGCATACATCTATTAAAATGAGAACAGTTAAGACTTACACTGTCAGGCCTTCCACGTATGGTCCTAATACTGGATGTTCTCTTACACGAAGCTGGTGAGAATAATTTTAGAAGAAAAACTATTAGGAGTTCCTTAGTTAGACCTGGCACTCAGAAATACCTTAAAATTAAGAGAAAGTCTATCTACATCCATAGTACGATGTTTACCATCAGCAAAACTTAGCAAGAATCATCTGGAACAGTATTTTCAGGAAAATACCTACAACTTTATTTTTCCAGCTGCCCGAGAAAACACAGCAGACTGCACCAGACCACTGCTCACAGAGCTAACTACAAGAATATGTATCTTATGTAAGATATTTACATAAGAAAAAATCTTTTCTGCAACATAAACCTAATATGTTTCCAAGTTGAATAGCTTAGCTCAAAATCATTGACAAAACTCAGATGAAAGCACTCCTACTATGAACAAGACAGTAGAGTCTTTATTTCTATACAAATAGTCCACGTAAGTCCAAAGTTTAGGATAAAGGACTTATTTCAACAGCAAGTTGAATGTACTATATGTTGTTTATCATAAACTAAAACTCATAGTTTACACAGAAGTGGCCAGTATAGCATTCAATATATCAAAGTACAGAAAGTACATTTTCTTAAATCAAACATGATAAAGTCCTTCCCTACATCCCCTATTTAACACTAATTTCTTTGATTTATGGTTTTACATATTCTAACACACAAGCATTAAAAACTAGCTAAACTAGTTTAATTAGTGATCCTTAGCTAGTTAATCAGGCCACTGATTTATTTCCCACCTCCCCAGCTTCTTGGGAAACAAACAACAGAAAATAAAACAAAAAAGGAACTTCCCGACAGCCCCATGGCTCTCAGCAGTAAATAATCTAGGGCAAACAATCTGAAAGATATTATCCATCTTGGTGATAAGCTCTTACATGGTAGGAGTTTTCTGTAGCTGGGCAGTGCAAACACACACAGGAAACAAAGTGGGGGAAAAATTCTCACTTTGCAAATATTAACATTTTTTCATTAATATATAATGGACTGCAATCAGATACGTAGAGGCAGCGGCAAACAGGCATCTCAGTAGGTAAACGATACACAGGTATTTTCAGAATGTGAATGGACATTTTAGTAGTGCTGAGAACTGAGGAGACTGATGGATCAAACACAATGAAACAGATACTTCCCTCCCCCACACCCCCCCTAAACACCACTGGAAGCCTCCCAGCACTGTCATCCTTCCATTTTAGAACTCTCAAATCTAAATTACACGATTATAGTTCAAATTATATAGCACAGAAAACTTGTAATATAATCTAGATAAATATCTAAGAGACTTTTATAAAGGCTGATAAGATCATTTTCTTGTTGGAGATAAGGAGATATGTTAACAATTTTGAGAGATTCTGTGGAATAATTTTGTTTATTTCAACAAGATATTTTTTTTGCTTAGCATTTCTGAAGTGCCAAGCATTTTGCTTGAAGTCATAGAGAGATTTCTTTTTAACTTGATTCTCATTATCTACAACAATCTAAGGTACTTAGATAACAAAGCAATAATCACTTGTCATTTGTGCATTTTTGTTTACAGAATAGATGCCGCTACTTTGAGATTATGCATATACTTGTTCCTGTGAGCAACTTACTTGTTGTTTCTTCTGTCCGCTTTCAGCTTTAAAGACAAGCAAATCATGAATTTTCTCATTGTATACTTCAAAAAAGCTCATTTCAAGATGATACAAAAGCTAATAAAATTAATAAGAGAGTTATTAATATAGTAAAAAAATGTTTTTATCATCCTTTGTTCCAAAAATTAACCTAGAATACTAGAGCCTGCTATTCAATGTTATAGACATCTGTACTGAAGGGACTTTCCAATATAAATGATATCCTAAACCCAGGGATCTGCTATTGTCAAGAACACAGTTTATTGGAATTCCATCCGCAGCCATTCCCAGATGATCACTATCAAGTTTGAAAAAACAGGTATATACACCCATCTCAGAGGTTTCTGTGTTGGTTTTTTAGCATATGAAAACATAGTTCTGTTTGCACCTGAACTGATCTCATTCACTTAGGGATTGCACTTCTACAGCACAACACGTGTAACAGAAGGCATGCATTGATGTCAACATCCCAACATGGAACAGAATGACCTAACGGAAAGATAAGCCTTGATTCTACCTACAGCAATTAAAAAGTTTCACGAAAACACCTCCTTCCTCTGAAGGAGGATTTTTTTCTTTTTTAAATAAAATGGAATTTTCTTTAAGAGACAAGAAGATTGCAGCACAAAACCTTTAAAACACTGAAGTCAGAAATACAAGATTCAAGACAATTTGCAGCAACAGAACCACTTATTCACAACTCAAAAGCACAGGAATAACAAACATATCTAGCAGATCTGCATTTTTTAGAAGTTATACTCTATAGCCAAACTCAGTAATAAATAACCTTCCTAGATTTCTCAGCTTCTACCAAATCTACTGTAGGATCAGAATATTACATGTCCACTGGTATTAGGATTCAAAGTCAAGAATTCAAGCATAAAGCAATAAATAAATTTGGAACAGTTAAAATGGAAAGTTTGCCTGCATAAGCTTAACTGAATGTTAAGGTCTACGGACCTGCGCATCAGTCCTTACAGACATCAACAAACACACAGAGAAAAAGACCACAAAGAACAGGCTTTGTCACCACCATGTTTTGCATCAGATATTCCTTATCCAAGAAAGACTGTAAATGTAAGTTTCTAATCCTTTTCACAATTTTAAGAGACATTGAGAGTTTCTAACCACAAATTAGGATTTGTGTTATTACTATGGAAAGCTATGGGTGCACAACTCAAACCTCAGTCCCTGTACTGTAGTCAAGCTGGTTCCTCAGAAGTGATACTGTACCAGAAATTCAGTCTTAGAAACACCTTAGCAACAGTCAGAAAGAAAAATAAATATACCTGAGGAATTACCACAAACCCCCTGCATACCCGCATTCTCAGTTTGTGTTGTCTTCTTAAGACATGAAAGAAGTAGTTAAAAAAATTTTAAGAGTAATTGTGTCTCCAGTTACAATTATCTAAATTTACCATTACTACACCAATTAATTGGGGCAGAAACAGAACGTAACCCTTCATTAAAACACTCTGAAAAGGTTTACCACTTTCTGGTTTCTAAACCCATACATGTAGGACAGGAATTCAAATCAAAATACATTGTGATCAGATGAAACATTCCCACCTCCTCTCGGAAGACCACTCTTCCATACTGAGCTATGTATGACTAAAGATCTATTCTTAAATAGAGAAGGAAACAAAACGTTATTTACAATGAAAATTTTACAGTCTTAAAAAAATCCAGGTGGGGGTAATTTTTTTTTCTTTATTTCAGCAAGAACACTGAGCTTGAATAATAGAACACTATTAAAGTGTATTTTGCTTTGATATGTGACATTGTTTAAAGATAAATTTGGGGTTTTTGAGTTCTGTTTTATACACCTTCATTGAAAGTATAAAACCCACTAGGATTTCTTTTTACCCTTCCTTACATAAATCTTATATTGCAAGACATGTTACATAAAGGAAAGAATCCTATTCTAGCGATACATCAAAAACATCACGCCCATATTTCTCTTTTTACATTATTGTCATTAAGGAAGCAAAACAATGTTGATTTTTACTATTTAGGAAACCCTGTTAATCAGAGCTAGTAGCAAAAATACAATTTGAATCAGCAAAGGAAAACAGACATTAATACATGGATCAGCACTAAGATAGAAAATGAAAGAATGAAACAGATATCAACAGAGCGAAACGCATCAGTTTCCTCACAACTCAACGTAAGGTCAATAGCGTAAGCATACCACCTGTTGCTTGTCCATTTGTGCTATATGAGTGAAAAGATCTTCACAAAGTCTTGGAATTATTCCTCGGTCTTCATCAAATCCCATCATCCTGTAGTTACAAAAAAACTGCCGGTTCAGTTCTGTAACCCTCTATAGCCAGTTTTAATATTAATTGTATAGCTCTAAAGTTGAAATGCCATATGCTTCTAAGTTATAGAAGTGATAAGTGACAGAAATAAGCCTGATCTAAGTTGGTGCTTGTTTGAGTGGGGAGTTGGACAATATGGCGTCCAGAAGTCTTTTCTAATTAATCCATTCAAAAATGGGTTGAAAAACCTAAGACAAAAACCCTACAGCAACTGAAGAAGAAGTTGTACTATAAACAGTAAACCTACAGAAGTTTGATATATTGACATGCAGGTATTTTATATTCTCTGCACACTGCCAGTGTAGTAACCTAAGCCCCTCTCCACCTCTGGTGTGATTTTTTCCTGTCTAGTTCTGCCACTGCAGAACACCAGTGTACCGGACTAATTCCTAGCGATGCACACAGCTGCACAACAGAGTTGTCAGCAGAAGTTTGTTGTGTACATTTGACCTGAGGATACAGTTATTACTGATATTAATTTCAGCCTTACTTAAAATACAAAAGAGTGAAGATAAGTAATTGTTTACGTGAAAATGTAGGAAAAGAAAACAAGAACAAAACCCAAACAAACAACAAACCTACAAATAGGATAACAACTGCAGTAACCTGCATATCTTTCTTTCAGGCCAACGTAAACAAACATTATAAGCAAAAACTAAGTTCCCACTTAAAAAGGAAAATCCTACCTCTGTATAAGTTCCATATCTATTATAAATTGAATAGAAACATTTCTACATATATACACTACATATATAAAAGTTTATAGCACCTCATGGGAATTATAAAGGTCATAGAATAGATTTTAATAGATTCATGGTCAGAAAAAAACCAGTTTACTAGGCATGCTATTGAAAAATATATACAAGGTATACAAAATTGGCTATAAACCCTCAAAATGTTATCTGTCTGGGATTTCTTTGTGTAGTTGTGTAAAGATTAGATTTCAAGTAAGCAGTGCTACAGACATCTGGATTCATTTTTTTATTCAAAGTTCTGAAACAGTCAGGACCATAATTAAAATGATTTCTTAAAGGTCGTGTCCAAAAAACATCACATACTTTAGAACACACAACTCCACACACAAAGTAACAAACGGTGGTGAACAACAACACCAGGAGAGTCTAAGAAATTCTCAGCATTAATAAAGGTTTTTCTTCACTAAAAATCTCTGGAAAGAGCTTTTATTTTCTTCACTTCTCTTTTCATGACTTTCCATTGCATAACAATTGGCTCCTACAGAATTTTACCAATTATCATTAGGAACTTACGTGTATGATTTTCCAGAACCAGTCTGCCCATAAGCAAAAAGACAAGTGTTATATCCCTCAAAAGCTCTTTCTAGGAGCGGCACTGCCAAAGTTTTATATACCACTGCTTGGCTTGCAAAATTAGGATGACACTTGTCAAAAGACCAGAAAGAGAAGTCATAGCTGAAGCTGTAAACTTGGTTTGTGGCTGTATTTCGTACAGTTGTCTCTGAACCACTCATGGAGATTACAGGGAATGAGTCTTCAATTTTCTCTCTGAATGGAAGCAGGGGAACAAAAAAATTGAAAAGCATAAACTACATGCTTTAAGTTAGTAATTTCAATCAATTGCCTTACAGAAAATAAAAAGTTTGGTAATCATTGATAAAAAAACCTGTTTGATGACCATACAAAGTATTCAAGCTCAAAATACTTCACCTAATGAATACGTAAAAAATAGTCCCAATTGCCTATAAAATGCATTCAACCCCTTAATAAAATCTTTATCTTGATGCTACATGAAATATCAGCCGATTTCAAAGAACGTATTGTCTCCTTATTGGGTCAATGATTAAACAAATAAAGAAATACAAAGCACTAATCAACATACACTGTAAGAGCTACTATTAGCATCAGAAATAAGTCCAGGATACAAACCTGTTACTGAAAGGCCGTACACGCACAGCTACAACCACTTTGCTGTTTTCCACTTTGAAAACATCTTTCTCAGTGCTATTGCTCTCAGCGCTATTGCTCTCAGCTAGAGTTTCTGTGGTCTCTTTTGTTTTTGAACTTCTCACCACAGCGGGAGAGCTGAAGACACTAGGTGTTTTTTTGGCTAAAATCTGAAGATGAGGTGTTCGTTTATTTGAAGAAGGCAGAGATGGTTGATCCTGAGAAGTGCTGTTCTTTGGTGTAAGCTTCAGTCCTTCGGTTGAACCTTTTGTTGGAGTCCTCGGCCTTTCCAAACTGTTCTGTTTTATAATGAAGTGTTGTAACCTTTGCTTTCCAGCTAGCTTATTCATATTGCCTTTTTCACTCAGTTGTTCTCCTGACATCCTATTAATATATTTTGAGGTAACTAATTGTTGTGATTTAGGGACTTGATTTTGAAATTTCGTGTCGGCAGCGCCTGTCCTGTATTTTAAATGCACGCATCTATCATTTTCACACAGACCATCAACAAAGCCAAAGGAATCCTTGCTGTTCAGGTTACACTGCAACTTTGAGCTTGACTGACCCTCAGCTAACTTCAAGCTTGGTTTAACAGCATGGGTATCATTATTATTAATATTTGGTGGAAATGCAATCTTGTAATTTCCTTGTGCAGCAGAGTCATTATTTTCTATTCCAGGCACAGTATTCTGATTAATTTTACTCTTCTCTATGGAACCTGTCCTCACACGCCTCTGCAGAGTAAGTCTTTTCTCTGTTTGTGTGTTTTCCATGCCCTGCATTGCATTCACATGCAATTTTGCACTACTGGACGCTGATTTTTTGCTTGCTCCAGCTCTTCTTTGGAGCGTTAATCTGCCTTCGGGTTTAAATGTAGTTGATGTGTCACCTACTTTTTTACAGGCTGAAATCACATAGGTCCTATTTACTTCCTCGGTCCTATTCTGAGAACATGAAAGCAGACTATTCTCCCCTTCTCCCGACACCTGTGATTTCAGTTGCTGCCCAGATGCTTTGCTGCTGGTAAAGGTATTCTCTGAAGAACTCTTCTGCAAAGTGGTAGTACACTGTGCCTCAGAGGGACTTCTTGCAGGAACTGTATAAATAGGCATTTTGTCTTCCAGCAAATTAACATCAGGTTTTTAGCAAGTACCACGCCTTTCCTAAAAGATTATTTCTAGTTGCTTCTTCTTACGGAATCTGGGGAGACAAAGTAAAAATTTTTTATGACACTCATGTCCCATACCAGTTATGTTTCAGTACATGGGGAGTTCCTTTACAGATACTGCAGTATATTCCCAAACACTGATAACAATTAGTACCCTGTTTCACCTCCAGTACTTAAAAACAAAAAAAGTCATTATTTTATATTCGAACAACTGCTTCCTCCAGTAATAGACTATTTGATTCCATTTACAGAGTTCTATGATTAGTTTCAGAAAGTAAACAAAATGTCATGAAGCAGCACCACTTAGTACAAAGAATGATCTAACTATTTCGCAACAAAAATCACCACGGACATTTCTTCTAGGTGATCTACCACGATACCCAAGGAAAGGGAATTCAAGATTGTGCCTCTATTCACTCACAACTATTTATGCTCATAGTGTTTCACAACTAACAGACTCCAAAAGAACAACAAAATTGATGTTGAATAGGAAATCTGTGAACACAGAAAGCAGATTTGTTTCAGGATTTTGATATATAGCGTAATATAAAAGCCCCTATCAAAATAGGACAGTTAATAAAGATGACCATTACAATATGTTTGGACATTAATTTAGTTCACTACAGTATATACATGCATAGCGAAACAAAGAGATACCTAGCCTAGCAGACAGAAAAAAAAACACACTGTGAAATGTATTCCACATGGTTTCTACATGTAAATATTTAGAAAGCTGTATATACCCAATCTGATGGAAAAGCATGCTTTCGCTGTTGCATATGTATCACAGTTATCAGGTTGTTACAGGTCTAACATCACTGCCCACTGCAGACTTGCCACCTGCAATTCATTTGCTACTAAAACTCAACAAGTAACCTGCCTTAGATCCTTCAAAAATTGCACATATTATTAACAAAAGCAGCATATGGTCAGGGGAAAAAAAAAAAAAAGGAAAGCAAGATGAGAACAAGTGATGTAGAAGCAACCATTTAACCATTGCTCCAAAAGAATGTGCTTTTAATACTACACTTTCAAGTCACAGCTTTTGGCGTATTCTCAGAATTCGTGCCATCACGTCCACTTCTACACGTGTCACGGCTGCCCAAAGTTTTCCTAGCTCAAAAGCCGTGAGGAAAGCTTCAAGAATTTCAAACCAGAGCGTATTTATTGCCCAATCCAGTTTGATACAGGAAACAATTCACGTTACACGAGTTGTAAAACACACATTTCGTAGCTCCATCTAGCAGTCAATAAATACAAACGGTTGTAAACCATGAATTGCTTTAGTGTTTTCTGAAAAGTCCCTTTTTTCCGTTCAGTTTTAAAATAACCAGTTTCAGAACAGCTCTCTCTTCCCGTTGCTAGAGCTGTGCCGTGCAAACATTCACAAAGCTTTTCTGTAGAAAAACTTGATCTCCCCATTAAAAGCTCCTTCATCCTAAAGCGCGGTTCAAGACTTGCCAGGAGTACGCTTGTTCCTCACTTATAACTGATTACAAACACCGACCGGAGGTGAAACCCGAGCGCTCGAAGCCAAGTGAACGCGGAGCAGAAATCGGCACCCCCGCTGCCCCCCGCCAGCACACCCACCCTCTCCAGGCGAGCCCCGCCGGCCTCTCCACGCCGCCCGCCTCCCGCGGGGAGGGGGCGAGGCGGGAGCAGCGGCTGGCCGACCGAGCCTGAGGGGACTTCCCGGGGCAACGCCTCCAGCACCCGGCACCCAGCTCCGCGGCTCCCGAAACAAGGGCCCGGCGGTGCCGCGGCCAGCTGGAGGCCCGGGGCGTACCCGGGAACCCGCCGCGGGGCCCGGCAGGGAGCCCCGTCCCTCACCTGGCAGCGGAGCCTCCTCACCCGCCGCTCCGGACACGGCGCGTGCCCTCTCCCTGCGCCATTTGAATGCGCCGGGATCGCGGGGATTGGCTCCCGCGAGGACCTGCGTCAGAAGGGGGCGGCCCCGCGCGCCGCTTCCCTCCGGGGCGGCCCAGTGCCGGCGGGCGGGAAGGGCAGCGCTGCGCTCAGGGTGCAGCGCCGGGCAGGAAAACCGGGACTGCCGGCAGGCGTGAGGGTGGCAGGGCGAGGACGATTGTCAGGTACCGCGCCGTGAAACCTCCACGAGGAAGAGGAGGGGGCCTCTCGCTGAGGGACAGGCGCGGTCTGTAAAGGATTTGGCGTTTATAAAGACGGTGCAACTGAGTCAATATGAAAAAGTTACAAAAAAACAGCAGAGGGAGACACAAAACAAAGCACGGGCTGCAGCGCACGACAAAGACTTGAGGTTTTCCCCGTATCAGATTAAAGTAGTAGCAACAGTGCATAGGAAATAGTAGAAATCATGATAAATACCATATTTCAGATTATCAGAATTCATGGTAGAGTTTGTCGTTAATAACAATATAAACCTGTTAACCCCTGGCACCAGTGCCACCTGTCTCCCAGCAGGTAAGGCCTACCCTTTTTGGTTCTAATTGGGGAAAAAAAAAATCATCAGCTACTAGACTTTTAAAAATTAATTTGCTGCAAACAGTGTCAGTCTACCATCTTGCTGTCCTTCGGCCAGCGCAGAAATACAACGTGTATGGCTAACGCCTCACCGCCTGCCAAAAAGGGAGGATGCGTCACAGCAGCCTGAAAGGTCTGATGACACTAATGTCTCAAGCCTCAGTCTAAAAGGAAAAAGGGAAAAACAAAAAAGGAAGTTTTGACTATGGCCCATCTCAGACTTTGGATGGTAAGTTGTACAAAACTATCTTAATATGGCTTTGGTCTCATTACCTGAAAAAAATGAAACAGCATCTGGTGTCAGAAAATAGCAACAGTTATACTTAAATGAGTAGCAAATAAGTAAATATGATCAGTTATACATTAACTATAGTCTTTAATGAATTAAGAACACAAATTTCTTACTTATGTGGTTTATCCTACTCCCCTACAATGAAGATACACTAATAACCAAGTATTTCTACTACTGCAAAGTGCTTGAGCAGGACTTTTAACTGCTCCACAGGCAATAAATGAGAAGCTAAACTTTCAGTACTATTTACAAACAAGGCTTGCACATATGTTCACCAGAAACCTCCAGAGCATACTGAGGATTTGGCAAAATGGTCCCCGTGGAAGTTTTTATGTAGAAGACAAATGTAGATGCAAGGAAGAAATTTCTTCACTATGGGGGTGGTGAGGCCCTGGCACAGGTTGCCCAGAGAAGCTGTGGCTGCTCCCTCCCTGGAAGTGTTCAAGGCCAGGTTGGACGGGGCTTTGAGCAACCTGGTCTGGTGGAAGGGGTCCCTGCCCATGGCAGGGGTTTGGAACTGGATGATCTATAAGGTCACTTCCAACCCAAACCATTCTGTGATTCTATGAAAATAACAGCAAGAGATGGAGGCTTGCTTTCAGAGACTGATCTGTCACTTTTTTAGGGGGGCAGGGGACGGATGGGAATGGGGAAGGTGTCCTTTGCAAAGATCTTACCTCAATATAATGACATAACAATGTGACTGTGTTTCACAAGAAGTCTGAAATGATTATTCAGAAATACTAAAACAAAACAAAGAGTATCTTCTCAGTTTATGTTGCAAGCAAGACCAAAGACTACTGGTTTTGAAAAAGGGTTACAGAGTATTACTGGGCACTACTGTAATTCGAACCCACAGCAGTCTGTATTTCAAAATAAAGATGAGCTAAAAATGCGACTCCTTAACAAACTGAATATATAAACTTCTTTAAAAAAGGCTATATACAAGGCATCATAATTCCATGTTTATTTTTAATCACACTTTCATTATAATTACATAACTATAAATACATCTTTATTACCTCTGAGAATTATTTTTGTCATGTTTTCTAATAATGTCCATAATATTATCTCCTGTTACAAGGCTATTCTGTAATTGTTTAAGTCTCTGTTGTTCCCTTCTCTTTTGGTCATGTAGATACGGGGAATTAAGCAGCTGTGGGGGAAGAATGGTGCCTGTTGGTTTTACTCTCTTCACAACATCCCAAAAGAGCTTCTTGCTGTTGTTGTTGATAAAAGTAATTGCAGTTCCACTGTGACCCAACCTCCCTGCTCTTCCAACCTGAAAAAGCAAAACCTAATGTTATCAATATTAAATGGACGTCCTTCAAATATCCTTAAAGTTTATTATCTGTTACATAACAGTGACTAACCTAAGTGACAACGCCAAATCTCTTTGTCTCATCCTCTAAGCACAAAGTTTTAATAAACTTCCCGAATTCAGGATATGCAGATCTCAAGCTTAAGCTTAAATGCATCTAAAATTACGACTTAAAATTAATTACATAATCTTTATGTTTACATTTAAATTTAAATTTCCATAGGCGGATGTCATATTTCAGTATAACTTTTCAAATAATGCTTTAGCAATTTATTTATTTACCTGGTGTACATATTCATCCATACTTGAAGGCATATCAAAATTTACTACCAGTTTTACATTGACAAGGTCAAGCCCTCGTCCAAGGACTCCAGTACTTACTATAACTTCATACTTCTCTTGAAGTAATCCCTGGCAAAAGAAGAATAAACAAAAATTAATTATTTTTTCCTTAATTATATTTTGAACCTTTCCAAGCATAGGCTAGGGTTACACAGTATAAGCACACACCTAGTGGGATTATTCTGTTGCAGAAGAAAGAATACTCCCCGTATTATTGATTTAAATAGGAATATAATTCACAGAGCTAATTAAAGACAGATCAAATCGCAATTTTAATTAAAAAAAGTCAAAGTTAAATGCTTACTTAAATTCCCATTTCAAAGCAAATAACCTAGGAAATAATCTTCAGTATTTATCTGTATTTAAAACAGCATTATTATCTACAGTTCTGCTTGGTCCCATTCGTCTCCTCTCTCCCAGCAACACTTCAGCTTTTACTGCAGAAAAGCAGTAAATTATGACTTAACTCAGTCAAATGATGCCACCTTTGAAAAAAACCTGGCCATTTTAAATCTATCAAAACCCCCATAACATTAGGAGGCACAAACCTGTAATATGTCTGTTCTTTCCACCTGAGACTTTTCAGAATGCATAGCTGTACACTGCAATCCTGTAATCTTATGAACTGCATCACTCAACAGATCTGCTCCTAGCTTACAGTCCACAAACACCAATACTGGGGGCTTGAAGAGTTTCTTATCCTATAAAATTAAACAGTTTATGTCAGAAGGTATTACAACAGTTTGCTGCTCATCACCAGCAACTTGGATTCAATTTCTTCTGCTCATTATCTCTAGTATTAACAACACTTTCAGATGAATAAATGTTCTTAGACTGTAGATAAGAAGCAATAGGATACCAGCCATGAAACCATACCAATCTGTACATCATAAACATATAATGATTTGTAGACTCAAAACCCAAGTTTATATCAATACATGCATTTTTTTTGTAAGTGAGAAGCTTTCTTTTATGTTTCTTGAAATGTTCATAATAATTCTGAATTTCTTTAAGTTCTGAGGTTCAGTTAAAGATTCTTATCTACTCTTTGGATAACCTCAGCCAAGACTCAAAAATTCCCCCCCCCCAAGTACTCATAAAAGATATATATTATTATTCATACAAAGAAAATTCAAGAAATTATTAAATTAGCTTTCTCACTGGTTTCCTAAATGACTTTTAAAATGACAAACCACTCCCAGACCACAAAGCAGCTATGACAGTGTAAGAAAGTCCTGTTCTTCTACCACTCACAGATAACCAGTACAAACCTTTGGGATGCCATACTGCAAATCACAAAAAAATTCTCAAAATTCTAATTTTTGGCTTGGATCCCAGCACAGGAATCTAGCTTGCTGCTGTACAGAAGGAGGTGTGAGCAAAAGGGGTGGAGTGATCCCTGAAACTGACATTAAAGCTCATACATCGCAGAACTACTGAACTAGTTAGTACAGTTATATGCTTAACCTCACTCCACCTCTGCACTACCTACAGATTAGAATTAAAGATGAGAATCTGACAGAGATGTGCAAAGACATGAATAATTTTATAAGTTGTTCTTATATGAGAAAAATATTACACTTACATTTAGTATTTCAAACAGCTTTTTCTTTTTAGATGGTTCTTCTACCCACAAGATAATCTGGCGAACATTGGAACATGGCAGATTCTTTTCTCCAATTGTTATTCTCACAAAATTGTGCAGAAGCTGATTTGCTAAGTGTTCGATGCCCACCGGAATTGTGGCTGACACCAGAATGGTTTGATGATCATGAGGGACGTCTTCCAAAATATCCAACACTTGCTGCTGGAAACCCATTTTTAACATGGTATCCACCTAAGTGAAAAATATTAGATTTGTACCAGATTTTTCCATAAACAGCAGAACCCTGAACCTGAACTGACAGAAGAACCATAGTGTGTATGACTTGTATGTAATAATCCAAATGCAGGAGTACTTTCAGTCAGAAGAAAAGCCAAGTGAGAAAATGTCAAACAAATGGTTCACGCTAGTCTAGCAGTATTACCCTGTCAGGTATCTTAAGTCTTTTATAGCCAATAGAACATGCATTATTCAAACACATTTCAAATTGCATTAAAAAAGATTTTTTTCTCTTAAAACAATGTATTTTATCTTTATAATGAACACTCTGATGTTTAACCAGTTTGACTAGGCACCCACACTGGCTCTTCAAGGACCTCTGCATATGCAGTACGGCCCTGATAACTAAAAACTTACTTCATCCACCACTACAACTTTTATGTCATGCAGTTGAACAGAACTTTGCTTTAAAATCTCAAGAAGTCTTCCAGGTGTTGCTATTATAACCTAACAACAGACAAAAAAACAGGAGTTAGAAATTCCGTGAAAGGACAGATGACTGTCCTAGAAAAACTGTAAAGATACAGCACACTGGTGAGAAGGGCACTAATGAGTGAAATTACTTATGTTCAAATAAGTCTTAAAACTTTTATAGAGAACATAATAAATTATGAAGCCTCAAAAGGAAACTGACCTTTTAGAACTCTAATGGAAGTGTCTAAATACAAGCAAGGTAATCTGCATTAAAAAAGAACTATTTTTGCTGTAAATTACAACTCCTTGCCTAATAAAATGGCCTATTTCAGTCTTTGAAAGCAGCAATATCAATGCATGAAACTTTTCCAAAACCAAAACAGCTATTCTATTTTTAATCAGAAGTCAAAACATTTTTTTTTTTTTTTTAAAGTATTACTGTAAAATTTTCAAGAGCTATCAATTATTTCAGTACTTTAGACTTAGGAAAAACACATCTTTGTCAACAGTAACATTTTTCTTTTCTGTGAATGTCACGAAAACACAACTCTCCACAGGATCTTTCCATACTATAGTCCTTACCTTAACACTTTGCTTGAGACGGTGAAGCTGTGGTGGCAGTGGTAAACCTCCTACCAGGAGAACTGTTCTCATGTTTGGTAAACCAGCCATCAGCTCTTTAGCTTGTCTCTCTATCTGAATTGCTAACTCCCTTGTTGGTGCCAAAATAAGGGCAGATGGAGTTTCTGTCTAGAAAGAGGGGGAGAAATCTGTTGAACATGGAATTGCTTTATTATTTAGATAAAAGCTTTCAAGATTAAATCTCCCAAAACTAAAATATAAAGTACATAGTGCAGCTACTGTGGATACAATTAGACTGCTAATACCCTTTCTATCCGGAGGCAGAAGGTAGAAAGAGATTATAGCTGTAACAATGCAGGCCAAGGAAGTCTATCTCTCAGTTACTCAAATTTTGAAAACAAAAAACTAATGCATGTGTAAGTACACTGTTAGAAGAGCTTCCTGACAAAGAAAAAAGACCCAGAAAGTAGGGGTCATTTGTAAAGATTGCTTTTTTCTGTTTTAGTTATTGCACTGCATCTGTAAAAGAAATTCAGAACAAATTGCAAATGAACTCAAAACAAAGGATGCTAGTTGAATCTAGAGATCATAAAATAAAGGTTTTAGAAGTCTTGATACTACAGGAACAGACGACTTCCCTTTACTGTCTTGCACACCACTATGTAAAAACATTAAGTATTAGCCAGAGAAGGTAAGAAGTAATAGGAACTTTATACAGCAAAAACATACATCTCTGAAACTAAAAACAAAATCAGTAACCCCTCCGATCAAATATTAGTCAGCCAGGTAGAGATGAATCATTAAAGTGTTAAAGTGGTTGGTTTTTTTGTTCCTTATAGAAGGATCTTCAACCAAATTACCACCTCACTGATACTTCTGCAACCCAGAAAACAGAAAATTATAGGTAGTAATTCCTCTCGGATTAATACAGATTCCTAACTCTAGTTAACACATACTAACAAAGTAAGAACATAACGTAAAATTGGGGGGAGGGGGAGAAGCAGGGCAGAAAGGGCAGAATAATGGTCTACCTCCAAGACACATTATTTCAGTAATACCGATCGCCTCTTCAGCAAATTGTAGAATTGTAGAATGGTTTGGGTTGGAAGGGACCTTACATATCATCATTCCAAGGCCCCGCCATGGTCAGGGGCACCTTCCACTAGACCAGGTTGCTTGAAACCCCATTCAACTTGGCCTTGAACCCTTCCAGGGAGGGGGCAAATAAACAAAGCTTATGATACTACAATCATGAATTCACGTAATAGTTTTCTGGATTGTCTGTGTTTGTTTCTGGTCTTCAGCTGGAATATTTACAAGTGACCTACAGCAGCAGGTTGTCCCTTTCCCACTGCATCATCAAAGGAACTATGTAGTTAAATACTTGTGTCAAGAAAGGGTTTTTGAGTTGTTTTCACCTGGGCAACAGTGTTCAACTGAACAACTTACCAGCACAATAGAAAGGTATCTACATAGTTGTGGAGAAGCCAGGAACTGTCAAATATCTCATAACCAGATTACCCTATGCTCTTAACATCTCATCTCTATTTTACACTAAAAATGAAAATAATTGTAAAAAAGAAAATAAAATTATTTCTTGACATATACATTAACTTGTAAAGTACCTTGAAGATGAAGAATGAGAAAGATCATGGAAAGAAATTACGTATTATTCCCTGAGGTTCCGATTTTGTACATGTTATTATAAGCATATAACTGTCTTGCAGACTTTAATGATAAGCAGAGAGAGGAGGTGTAGTCTGTTGAACTCAGCATTAACAGAGTGTATTACTGAAGTGCAATAATCCTGTTCTTAAATACTCCTATATAATGCTTCCATTCTTAAAACTAATGCTATAGTACTGTAAAGATTAAAAGAGTTACTTAAATAATCTTTAAAATATTCATTTGAAAAAAATGTGTATACACACACATGTATATATATATATATATATAAAGGCATATAAACAGTCCAAAACATCAACCAGAATCAGGTCCAGAATTTTCAAATATATTCTTATTCACCTCTTTTTGATTAAAACCACTGAAGCAAAATGCAATACTGAACCACACACAAGGTACAGAATACCATTTGCCATTATTTCTCCTCATACATTCATGTCCTTACATAGCAAAAGTTTTCTTAATTGCTTTTTCCCACAGTATCAAAGGGGAGATTGTATAACTAGAGGATTTCAGGAATTATATAACCCCAAATTCCTGAAGTTATTTGCTGGTCAGCTGAACATATTCCAGCAGAAATTACTCTGTGAAATTATGCAAATGTCAAAAAATTCTCTTTCAGCCATCTAATATATCAAGATATAGGAACAACTACTTGCAGAGTGCCTGGAATTATTCTTTCTATTTTAAGGCATTTAGAAAGTTTACCGCAGAATTTAGTCACCTTTCTTAAACAAGGAGAAATTGTATACCAGATAATATTAATAGAGTTGCTTTATATCCTGACCAAAGTGAAAAAACATTCAAACTCATTAATCAACACCTCGCGCCCTCCAAGAACCAATGCTCCACCAATCAAAAATAAATCACTGAATGTCAATAAAAAACACTGCAATTACATTCTCAGTTACACTGGGAATCCAGGAAACAAAGCTGCAAACCACTTTCGCTGAACACACAGAGTTTCATTACCTCTTTCAAAACCTTCATAATAACAGGCAGTAGGAAGGCTGCTGTTTTTCCAGAGCCCGTGTCTGCGCTAGCCACAATATCCCTCCCTAATAGTCCAACAGGGATCATTTGCATTTGGATGGGAGTTGGGACTTCATAGCCAGAATTCTTTAAATTACAGTTTAAAGTTTCAGGAAAACCACAGTGTTCAAACTCTACAATAGGTCTTGGAACTTGCTGGCCCTGGACAGCAATACCTAACTGCAGTTTAAGGTTCTCAATCTGCTCATCTCGCAAACCTAAAATAAAGGAATGATCTTTGTAGAAATAAGGTGTATTAGGCACGTGAGTTTCTGCTTGAGATTCTGCTTTTGTGAGTTGATCGGATTTTAGCTTTTTTTCCTTTTCTTGAGATAGTAGAAGGTGTCTGGCTTTACATTCCAAGCTACAAACATCTTCATCTGTTTTATCACAGATATACTCTCCGTAGCGACCACACACAACACATACAGGTTCTCCAGGTTCTGCCCAACGCTGGGATTTGCTGAAGGATTTTATGGGTTCTTCTGTTGAGCTACCTTCATCAGTATTTCGGTTGTCCTTTCCCAAAGTTGTATCGGCAACATCAAGACTTCCAGCTACACATTCTGTGCATTCTTGTACAACTTCATTCAAATTGCATCTTGAAGCAGAAGTTTCTGTTCTAACTGACTTACACTCTTGGAACTCAGTGGTCTCCTCTGGCAAAGATCCTCCAGAAGACAATTTATTTTTCTTAGCTGTACAACTTTTGTCGTCATCAGCAGGCCTCTTGACTTTAACAGATCTTGGTAAAAACATGCTTCAGTACACTGGAAAGAAAATCATTACAGTTGTTAGAAATCGCTACTATTGAGAAAGGTACATTTTACTGTTACCACAAAAAAAAATGAAGTCTAGGAAATATAGCTGCAAATCTAGAAATCAATGTTGAACCCCTGAAAATATGTAGAAACTGCCTTGTTTATAAATGACCTTGGTCTTAACAGTGTTAATGCAATGTAAAGTAATACTTCAAAGTAACAGTGTAAGCATGGAACAATACAGGGACATCCAGCTACAGTTAGTTTTCAGTATTAGATGTTTGCAGTTGAATAAAAACTTTGATTTTCACCCTCTGTCAGGAAATTTATCCATTTTGAGAGTCAGTCATATTTAAACCTCTGAAGAGTTTGGTTGTCTCTAATATGAGATATCGAAGCAAAACATGCACTCCTCAAAGCTATGGAAAAACCACAAGGAAACAAAATCATCAGTTTTGAAAAGGATGTGAAATTTAGTGCACGACCCACCCAAGACCACTCCTTTGGCTGTCCTTCCCAAAGTACACCCAAATTTAGAAAGCCTTGAAGTTTTGAGGTCTGTTTGGAATCCAGCTCTGTGTGTTCAGGGTGTAAAAGAAAGCAAAGACCTGCATGAGCGATTTTCCAAGTCTGTACTGTAATACAAGAAAGCCGAATTAAGCGTCCATGAATAAACGTAACTTTTATATTGTGAAACTTTCAGTAGCTGGCTCTGTATGAAGGTGCCAGATGCTCTCACCAGCCGTTTGGTAGGGTGCAATCGGTAAACGAAGTACACAAAATACCGTCATTTTATTCTGAATCAATGGTACCGTGCACACTAGTCACCGTCAACTTCCTTTTACACCAGCTTTCTCAAAACACACGCCGCTAGCTGTGTCCACAGCCACCTCTTCTCCTGCGCACCTCGGCGCAACCGAGCGCGCCGCAGCGCCGGCGGGCAGAGCCCAGGCGCCGGGCGGAGGCTGCTGCCCCTCGCTGGGGGTCAGAAGCCAGACCTCACCGCTTAACTCCCCGCAGGAAACCTCTCCGAACTCCAAAACTGCCCCGGAGAGCGAGCAGGCCGCGCTCAGGAAGAGCGCCGGGCTGACGAAAATGGCTATACCCCTGCGGGGCTCCTCGGGAGGGCCCCGTCCTGCCGCCAGCGCTGAGCCCGCTGCGCAGTCCCCCGCCCGCGGGCTCCCGGGCAGCCCCGCACCCTCTCCCCCCGCCTGCTCCAGCCCTGCTCGCCGGCAACAGCCGCCCACCCCACGGGCAGACGGCGCAGATCTCCCTCCATCCGCCAGACTCCCCCACCACCCCGCTGCGAGGAGGAGCGCGGCACCCCGCCTCTTCCCCGCCGGAGTAGGGACGCCGCCTCACGTACCGCTACCGGCAGGCCGCCGGCCCCGCCGCCCCCTCTGCTCACAAAATGGCGGCGGCCACACGCAGA
>Ga0065711_1026528_pt1 | contig 66966 bp, 24 predicted proteins | sample Hoacrofraction12_FD_59098 | JGI IMG/M metagenome (GOLD analysis project Ga0065711, IMG submission 59098) | Hoatzin crop microbial communities from Cojedes, Venezuela - Epithelial fraction 12 v2 (version 2) | ecosystem: Host-associated > Birds > Digestive system > Esophagus > Crop | place...
GAAGGCTGTGCTGCCATTCAGCGAGACCTGGACAGGCTGGAGAGCTGGGCAGAGAGGAACCTGATGAGGTTCAACAAGGGCAAGTGCAGGGTCCTGAGCCTGTACTTCTTCATCTGTGCAGTGGGTTAAACGAAACCCTACATATTAAGGCTCACTTTGAAGACCATATTGAAAGCCAGTATAAAACTTATCGTAAAACTGTTATTATTGCAAGACAATATCAAAAGATTGAATTAGATAACTGTGTAAGTGTGCACGTGTGTTTACAATAATAACAGTATGCTAACAAGTGACACCTTTTTAGTTACCTGATGTGCGCAACTTAAGGACACAGTAAGTACACCTAGTTTTATCAGACTGTTTTGATATATCTCTACTAGGCTACCGAGCACACTAGATGTGCTGTAAGATGCTTTGCATGTGTATACATATATAACTCTAAAGGTGGTTGAATGTGTAATTTTCCACATACAAATACTAGCACTGAATGCAGTAGGACTACCTTTCTCTAGAGATAACCATGTAAACATTTGCAGAGATAGCATCTATGCATGTATATATTCTCAGTTAATTTAATGGCAAGTTTCAAGTGATCAATAAAATGATTTAACAATGAGATTGTTATCAGTGTGCTTTCTGGGTTTCCATTTTTTCCTAAAAGCATTATGGTCGTTGTTCAGAGACATTTCATGCAGGCTTCTCGACCACAGAAGTACACAGATGAAGATTTTGCACCACCCAAAATAGTAAGCATCTGGGATGTAGAATTTTTGTTCTGACCTCCTAAGGATAATTGTTGTCTTGTCATTCATCGTGAACAGCAACAGACACAGTGTGGCTTCTAAAAATTTTGTCCTAATATTTTTCTCTCCCCAGTGAAGAAAACTAATATATCAAAGTTAATTTCATCAACTCCAGCTCTGGGAAAAAAGGATAATTTGAAGAGACAGTGACAAATACTGTGTATTTTGACACAAAACTTGCTAATAAATCTTGCAGATTTTTATAAAGCATCAGACATTGTAAAAGGAGAGATGGGATAAGAAAATCTAAAAGCCTTTTTCAACATGAAATGGTCATGACAGAGATACTTACCATAAGAATAAGGCCTTTCTTTCATTTTTTTGCTTGATAGTCATAGTTCTTTCTATTTTTAAATCTGGTGTATTCTCTACTCTGTGTGACAAACCCACACAAAACTCTGAAAACTCTGGTATGTTCCTTATCCAGAAAAAAGAGATAGAAAGACTATGTAGAAAGTGCTATCAAAATTTTAAAGTAAATTATGTAAGAAGCAGACTTCTAGCTCTTTAATTTCTTCAGTGCTGAGTAAGATTCTTACACAGAAACCTCAGATTTCAAGGTGGGTTACTTTTTGATGCTGCATAATCCTGAGTCACCAAAACTAAAACTAAAACTACCATAGCAACCAGGGCACATATTTATACACTCTGCAGTTCTGAATCAGATTTGCAATGGTGTGTTCTCCCAGCATCTTTCATGAGCTTTACACAGATTGCTGTCTCCATATTCTTGGATGGCAATGCAAGCTAACATTTAAACTGATTCACATGGAGATTCTCTGCGATATTTTTACGTGTACCCATCTGTTAAACAAGCATTCATTCTGACAATTTCAGTAGTGCATGGGTTAAGCTAAAAATAGTTGTCTTGGCTAGTAAAGAGTAACACTATGTACTTTAGAAACAGGGAAATGCGCTTATTTATAAAATTGACTTTATAAAACCTTTCTCACTTTCAATTAAATTTAAGCTTTGCCTAGTCACTTCATAAAAAACAGAACAGAGCTGTATGTTGTGTAACAGAAATACAGGCGCTTTGTTTCCATTCAGTCTCTGCAGCCCTGGGAATGCTGCATCTATATGTGCGTAGACATGGTGTTAGACACTCTGCCGTGACAGTTGTCTATTTTTGCTGCTTGAAACAAATATCTTTGCTTTATTCTGATGTCCAAAAGGCCACATAATCTTACAGTAGCTTTCATAAATCTCTGTTCAACATTTCTGCAGGTGAAGTGTTTCTCTTCCACTACTGTGTGTGGCTCGAGTCAAGGAGTATACTGTTGAAACACCCGATTTGCATACTGAGGGGGAAGGGAATAATGACCTGTCCCTCTGAAATGTGTGCAAGATGTTCCCTGTGAGCAGCATTCTGAACATGTCATGGCTGAAAAACATACTTCCAGGGCTGCAGAAATATAATTTGGACAAAGAGGAATGAAAGATATTATACATACGCTCAAGGGTTATTGACAGCGGTGACACTTAGATTTCTGCCTTTCTGCTACTAGAATGTATGTGAATTTCCTTTTAAAGTATTTGGTTTGGTATACAAAAGTGTCTTTTCTCTAACTTGGAGTTTAAAAATCCTAAAATCTCTGTGCAGCCAAACAGTTGGCTTGGCGTGGATTTGGGGCATCCTAATAGGCTCATGGTGCCTACAGGCTCTGTTTTTGTGAGCCAGCAGAGCCTATGACATAACTGTGCACTCACATCATGTTTAGTCTTAGCAATGTAGTAACATAAGCAACACACCTGTATCACTGACAAAAATAATAATGTCCTTTGGTCTATTCAGGCAGCCACTGAAAGGACAACCAAGTGGTTTTATTTAAAAGAGAACTGACTGATGGAGTACAGTGATGCTTATTGATAAGAACAATTGTAAAGACCTGTTTCCCTGAATACAACAGAAAAAAGTCACTGAAAGCAGTTTCCTTGCACAGAAATCACTTTTTCTAGTAGTTCAGTGTCCTAATAAATACTTCCACTATTGCTTTTCTATTCCCTGTCTTTGTTACCAGCCCAGTGTTTGCTGCACAGTTAGGTCTTCTGTAGGTAGTTAACTGATCAGACTTCATCCCAAGCCATCAAGTGACTCCTTGGGTGGCCGTCTTCAGGAACAACAGGAGGCCATTATCCAATGTCCATAAGGAAACTGAATTCCTTCGTCCTGTCAGTTTAAAAGGGGGATAACTTAACTGAGACAATTAAGGTGAGGCAACATGAATCTGCGGCAGCCACTAATGTAACACTAAGGTAGTCCAGAAGCTTTAACATCTGTATCATGAATGCACAGAGATGTACACTTTAGAATCTTCTTAAATGGTTTCTAGTTTGACAGGCTTATGACTGTCAACCCTCATCTGATGAAATCGCATTTCCTAACCATTCCTAAATTGGCTTGCTGACCTGCAATTCCACCATTCAGCCATCACGGTAACTCAAAAGGCCCCAGTGAGAAGGGATCTGTAAAAATCCTTTTCCTTCAGCATATGCCTCTTCCCACCAAAGTATTATTTAGTCACTTGGTGTAAGATGAGAGTAAGGCTGTAACCTGTAGATCTTAGCCAAATTTTTTTCTTCCCCTAAACATTTTGTATTTCTGACACAGCCTTCTCTTTGCCTGAGAGAGAAAGGCATCTCTGCCAGCATTTTCTCAGAGACCTAGGCTGAGGTTTCACTAGATAGCAGAGGCATTCAAGCAAGATACTGCTGTGGAAAGGGCCAGACCTCCTTTCTTTGTACTGCCCTTTCCCTACCTCTGGATGCACAGACACCATTCCCAACCTTTTTCCCAGGCTTTGGTGTTCATTTTGACACCTGACTGAGATGTCTGCACTGGCAGACTATTTACTGCTTGGCTTGGCTAGTTTACTGCTGGTCTGGCAAACAGAGCAGACTCATCAAAGGGTGACAGGAGAGTTCCGAAAGAGATGGAAGTGCGTGGCCAGGCCTGAGGGAGGACAGAGTCACTCTCCTCAGAAGCAGGGAGACATTATTTAGGCTCAACCATCATGCGAAATCTTGCCTGTAGTTCGAGCTGTGACCATTAAGTCATTGTTTTTCCTCTCAGGGAAGGTTTCTTCAATGGTTTGATGTCCTTTGGACCTAGATTCTGGCCTGTGGAAAATAAATCAGCTAACTACAGTAAGGCAAGCAAGCACTGCAAAGTTATTTCCCCACGCTCCTTTACCCACCATTTTGTCTTCTCAGTGGAGGTAATGTATCTGTCTTTGTTTCACTTTCTGTTTGTTTCCACGTGGCAGCTAGCAAATAGGATTCTGTGCAAACGCGGTAGTGAGCAGAGGGCTAGATAAATTTCATGTTTAATAATAAAAATAACTTTCTCATTCTTGGCAGTCATTTTAAAAAGCAGCAATCTTGAGAGGACACACTTAGCACACGCCCAGTCCTGGGAGTACAGCAACAGCAGCATGGAGCCAGCCAGGACCCCAGCTGAAACTCACCCCTCAGTCACGATCGGACGATGCAGACGTTCATCTCCCATGTCCACCTGCCCCTTCCCTCCAGGCGTGTTTGGGTCGTGGTCACTTTCCTGCATGCAACACTGGTATAGCTACTTCTTTAGGATTATGAAACAGTCACTGTGTACTTTTGCTTCATGCACTAATTGAGATGTAAAATGGTGATTTTGCCGAGATCTGACATTTGGCGCCAGGTTGCATTAAGCATTTCTTGATTTGTATTTTTCTTTATGTGCATTTTGTTGCTCTCTCCCTCTAATGGAACTGGCTCAAGAAAGTAAAGGCTGGTCCTAGAAAAGCTCTGCATTACACTTATTTTAAGACACATGGGTGAGTAGACAGATAGATGTGAAATGACATTATTTCAGCTACATTAATAACAGTAAAATGAACTTTCTACTTGTGTATGTAATTATAGTTTAAAGATACAATTTTAAAATTGAATTGTTTTGATTATTTTTACTATTAACATTTTGATTACTTATTTAGGACTGTGGGCTGATAGGTAGAATAACTCATAGGAAGTTGGAACATTTCTGCCTCTGCGTCTGAATCCTAATTTTGCATGGGGTAAATAACTCATAAAGTTCTCAGTTTTGCATTTCTGACCTCAGTTTGTATTTAAACCTCAAGAGCTGAATAAAGAATTTTTATCACACTAATTAGAATCTTTCCAGTCCCAGTGTTCACAATTTAAGATTTAAAAGATTTAAATTAAAGCCTTTAAAGATATAAAACTCTGCTTGGAGATAAAGCACCCAGTGCTGCAGCTTCTTTAGCAGTGGGAATTTTGATTGAGCAAGGAGTGCTCAGAAAAAAGACAGACACTCCTGTGTGTTAGAAAACACTGGAGAGATTTCTGTGCCTGTTTTGCAGGCCTATGGTCTCCTATATTTCAAAACCTTAATTTTTGTATAATTTTGAAATTGTGCATAATACTAAATCTTATGATCCTGATAAAATCAGTGTTACTCGCAGGAAAATAAATAGCAAACGATTACTTCAAAAGGAGAAGAGTCTGGCCCTACTCTCTCATTACTTTGCATTTAGATAAGATTGGAGAAGAAATCCTAACTACTATTGAAAAGGAAATGGTTTTAAAAAATTAATAAAAAGTACCATATCAATATGCTCCTTCTATAAAAAATAGCTAATCTGTACTTAAAATTCAAAATCTGCGTCACTGCTTTTCTGCATCGTGTACTTCAGAAGATCCTTACTTTCAAGGAGACACCAGGCACTTCGCCGCACAAAAGAGAAATATCTTGCAACCATATCCTGCATACAATCACTGTCACGTAACACTCACACTTCTCTGCAGCAGCAGTAAGCACAGAGGAAAATGCATTTCTTAATATTTTATATGCAAAATATATGCAGTAGTTTTAATGACAATTTCAATTGCATAGGTGATACACACACAGGTCACAATAGAGACTTCCTCTGTCTAGAGGATGTCTAGATGCATTGTTTTGTTTTTATTTGAAACAGTCAAGGCTTGATTTAGAAACTCCTACTTGTTTTAGTGAGTTTGTATTAGCTCCCAGATCTGGAATTGCATTCCCCTGTTGTGTAACATTCCCACAGATTCACACTTTAGCTTTAGTAAGGAGATGAGGATCAGGCCTCAAAGAAGCAATTACCCCACGTGGTCCTCATGCATAGAAAGATAAAGTTAAATATAACATAAAGCATGCCATTTGCCCATACAGTGTTAAATGAGCTCCATGCCATAGTCAAAACATAGTTAAACAAAACCAGGCAGTTACCTAGAAACAAAAGCACAGAAGTCTCTGTCTCTGTCACATGCCTGAAAGCGTTTATGGTCAGATCCTGCCACTGTTGCTCACACTGTACAGTACTTGTGAGAGGTCCCGTTGAGGTACGAGGGTCTTAGAAATGTTTTGGAAGTTAATAAATGCTTCATTTGCTTTTAAAATTGCCATAAAATAGGCACCAATTAGATTCAATATTTGCTTTAATGACTCCAATGTACAGTCGCTTTCTTAGGTTTGTGTTACCTGGCTTGGGTACAAGCTATGCAAGCACAGACCTCAGCCTAAGCTGCAAAATTCTGGTAGTCTAAATTAAATCTAGCCTAACTTAGTTTACACTTGAGCTTTATGCAGCTCTACTAGTAGCCAAGCTAGTTAGTTTTAAGGTAGATCAGGCACATCTTTCCAGCGTCTTCTATAGCTGTTGATGTTTCATCTGCTGGCGTGGAAGTTACACAGGGTCCAAATCATCAGCTAGGATAAACTTACTGTAAATACACTGGATAAGGCCTGAACTCTTATTTTTAGCACTTTAGGTGTAAGATTTGGGTTTCACTTATAGAAATACATATTTTGAGAAAGTCCAGGCTAACTCTACTGAAACAGAGACACCTAATCCACAAAAGTGTGCTTGAGACTAAAATTGGGTTGAAACCCAAATGTAATGAAACACAGTTGCTATGCTTCACCTGAATGGCACGGTGAGCATAGATAATGTTCTCAGGTAAGCTAAAACCAGCTTTCAGAAAGTTTGGTAGAAATCTTTCTACCTTGGTTCCCTCTGACCCACACAGTAGATTTCTGTCTACCTGCGTGTCACAAGGGATGCTGCTCAACATCTGGGCAAGCATTTGAGACATCCACAGAGTCCGTCTCTATTTAGTATTCAGATTTTCTCTGTACCCTAAAAGTTAGTATACGTTTGCACAGTATGTCTAACTGAGCAAGTATAGACAGGGACGGATTCAGTTTGTCTGTGCTCCAAGCTGCTGTGTATCTTGTCTGGAAATAAAAGAGCTCTTCCTTTCAGGTAATGTAGGTGCACGGCTCCTAGACCAAAGCTAGCTTGTTTCTGCCCAGCTTGGAGCACTGGCGAAACAAGCTGCTGTCTGTCGGCACCTGTCCCTGTAGACTGTTATGACGGGACGGGACATGGGTGTTGCAAGCCTCATAGTGAGGCCCCGGGCTGGAGTCTGGGTGGAGACAGGAGCCAGGCGATGTAATTAAGGTAATCTGAAGTCAAGAACCAGAGACATATAATACTCATTAGCCTAACAGAGCAAGGCAAGCATGAGGTCGGAGGTAGGGTTTGGCACCAAGAAGCCAGGGAGCTTGCAAGCACATTGAAAAGAGCATAGCTAAACATCTGATGGAGCCAGAAAACCAGGGGGTGCAATTCCTAAGGTGGGTCCAGGAGAAGTTGTAGACAGAGCAGCAGCAAGGACAGATGGCGTGGGCCAGAACTGCAACAGATGTGAGCTGGATCCTGAACGGTAAAACCAAAGACAACAACAGAGACCAGACCTAGAGGCAAGACAGAGAACAGAGTTCAAGCCACTGTACTTGTTCTCAGGACATCTTTTGTGCACACCCTATCTACCAACACCTAATGACATCTGTCTGCTGGCTATACCACCGGGTTTGGAAGTCGGGTCCACTTCCCAAGGGCACAGCACCCGAAGACTGGCTGCGTAAGGGAAGAGTCATCTTCCTTGGCTAGCAATTTCATAGTCATACCTAGAAGGGACTGCATTTATTAATTTTAATTAAGCTAGAGCAGGACTGTAAAGGAATCTGTGGAACATTTGTTTCCACACAATATTCATCAATACAATGAGGTGCAATCATGTAATCAGTCCCATTGAAACCTGTAAGGCTTAGTAGGTATGCATATGCTTACATGTATGCTTATTAAGTAAGCATATACTTATTAAGGCCTCTACTTCAATATAAGCAGGAGCCTTAATTTTTAAGGGGATGAAAGGATGCAATAAACAGTGGAACTGGGCATTTCAGTACCCGTAGGGCTGGAGGTGGTGCAAGAGGAAGGGTTAGCTTTCTCACATGTGTGTCAGTCATTATAATAAAGCATTTTGCTGCAGAGGTGTGTGCAGCTTTGCACAGTGCCTGTGAAATGACTGCCAGGAGATTAACGCCATATAAATTAAGATATTTGTATTAATCTAACCAAAGAGATACTACAACAATGATGTCTGTAGCACCCATTGCTCTCGTGCAGTTCTACAGAACAGTCTTCTTCCCTTGGTGCATCTGCTTTGGCTGGAAAGCTGTGCAGCTTACATATACATGTGAGAAGCTGGGCTTCTGCCAAAGTGCCATTTGACACTATGCCCAGATTTTGGTCCTCCAAAAACAAAAAGCTTTTGGCCTTTGCCATTTAGGCAGTACACTAGTTCATCCCCAGCTTACCTTTAGACTTATAAACTATTAGCAAGAATAATTAGTGTCAGCAATGAGATGGGTTTTTCAGGATGGGATGTCCTTACCTAACTATAAATGTACATGAGAAAGCTGAAGTAAAGGGAATTAGCCTGTGTGCTGAATTATCCACATTTGCTTGTTTCTGTCAGATACCCTCCTTAAACAGAATTTTCTTCTTCCAGTGACATACATAAGATTGTAAAACGCACTCACAGTAACTTATCTTCTGGATGTGTTGACAGTGATCTTTGTTTATCCCAGGAGAAAAAGAAAGAGCAACAATTCATATTTCATATTTCCTCCACATTAAGGAAATGAAAAAGGTAACGTCATATCTCACATTATGCTTAGGATATGCATCCAAAGCAAATGTGATGTTTCCAGTGCTTTGTGTTTTTTCATATGACTTTATCACGTCCCAGTAAACAGATAGATTGTAATCATGTATTATCCTTGCTCTAGCTGGAAGCTTTGGCATGTCTTTTTGAAGCAGGTGCTCTCCTGTTTGCTGTTTGCTGTTTGCCAAGTAGTTTAAAAATGAAAATTTTATAAAGCTTTAGGATTATTTTCCTCTGGTTCTACAGCCTAAAATTCTATTGCATCTGATTTAAGAATCACATGGATTTCTTATGAAATAACCATGTTTATTTTCAGTTCCATGCTGTATAAAAATAATCAGTTTTCCATCATTTTTAATGCATTAAAATGCATTAATTCACCATTTTAATGCCCTGTTACATTATAGAGGTCCTAATTCTATTGACAGTTGGCTGGATTCTCTGTTGCTGCTCTGTTGCTGTGTGTTAGAGAGTGTTTCCACAGTCTGAGTTCGGTCATCAAAGTTAGGTGATCAGAGTTGCCCTCCAGAAAGGTCTTTCTCTTCCCAGTGACTACAGAGTCCAAGGAGACTGCTGTCCTAAGATGGGTGCCTGAAGTCAGACAGCGTTAATATCCTCTGCTTCACACTCATTTAACCCAACAAAATGCAAGTACAGAGTGGAGTGAAAGGACTGGGATTCTGGTGGGATAATTTTGAACACTCCCGTTATGTTTTCTTTGCACGCCTGTAACTGGCTGGACAGTGAATCAAGCTCTTTCAATTACATCTCAGCCTGAAAAGAGCCTTATTGACTATATGCAACTGATATGAGCAAAGGAAGCAGAATCCAAAGACCCACCTTGCAGAGGACCACCTGCGAGAAGTCATTGTTACTCGCAACTTCAGCTACAGCTCTTGGATTTCCATGGCTTTCACTGTCGATCCCATGCTTTGTAGATCTGTTTTGAGATGCGTGTCGTTACAGAACCTGAGTCCCCGTTCAACGCTCACTACCAGTCAGCTGCACACTACCATGGGTTAGCACCGTGGTCACATCTACATCAACAAGTAATTCAACACAATGGAAGAACATCAGCAGCTGAAAATGGCTGGCACCGAGTCCTACATTTATATAAATGCTATAAATGCAGGTATGGGCATGTTACCTTAGGTCAGATTTACCGTGATGCTTGAAATATTTCTGGGTTTATATTGTGGATGGTGCCTACCATACATGTGGTTCAAAATCATTCTGCTCTAATTAGGCTTGGAGGGCAGTAGATACACTTTTGGAGTGCAATTACACCTTCATTTCCCCCAGAAAGAATATCTTTTATGTGTAGCAAACCCACTTTGCAAACCAAGCCAGCACGGAGTGAGTGGGGATGATCAGAGGATTCACTTCAAGACCTCGCTACTATTCTGAACAAAAGCCCTGCTGGAGGTGCAGCTTCTCGGTACTGAAGACTACTTACTGAGACTGGTCCCACTCCACTGTAAATCAATGGCTAAATCCTCAGCAGGATCGGGACCACTGCCTTTAATTCAAATGCACATAATATTTCTGCATATCTGGGCGATGAACTACGTCAGTCTGCTATTTCAGCCCTGCTAAAGCTTGTCTTTAGAACAATGGAAAAAAATTGGAGAATTGCAGTTTTTCGCCTTATTTTGTTTATGTGACATTCACTGGTGTGTTGTGGATATAAACCAGCTATCCTGGGCCTTACATGCAGGAAGAAGAATTCAGTTTTCTTTTAAAGAACTGAAGATAGATGCTTGTTTTCATTTTTTAGAAGCAAATAAGACATTTCAGAAGTTACTGTGAATATGTGAATGATGCTAATCTAAAAACTTGTGTTTCATTAAATATGCTCCTAATAAATCACCCTCAGTCTTCTTACATTTGTAGTGTTTCAGAACAATTTGCTGCTCTCCCAAGGCATGAACTTTTCAGTCTGACAATGACAGCATTTAATCTCCAGCTCACTTTAAACAGATTCTTCCAGCTCACAACAGAGAGGTCTGGCAACAAGAGTATGTGCTAATGCCATAGTGATGAATGGTTTAAAAGAGGTTATTTAACTTGGCTACTAATAAAAGTTCTTCTTCTGTAGCTTTCAACTTTTAATGTAAATAATAAAAACACCTGGTCCTTGTGCAGCCTCTGTAACATTTGATAACTGCTTTACAAAAGCTATGATGTCTATTAAATCCTTGGGAAGAGGCTCAAAAATTCAGGTTAAATATATATTATCTCAAAAGCTCTGCTTTTACCAAAAAATTGAGTTTACTGAGAACTTCTAAAGACGAGTAACAAAAGTAAAATGGAAGACACATGAAGGTTAATTTTAAATTAATTTGAGTTAGTAGTAAAGAGCATGTAAAATTTGTGAGGTTTTAGAAATTTGGGTGTAAACTAAGATAATCCAGACTAGTAAAGTTTATTTAGAAACAGCATCCATATAACAAGTATAATTTGAGGAGTGTTCAGAAGCACTGGAGATGCTATAAAATGCATTGCATTCTAGTTTTCTCTACCACTTTTTCCTTAGATAATATATATGAGGTGTTCAAGGGAGGAAAGAGTAAAAGTAATATCCCTTTTTGCTGGCAGTTAGTGTCTTAAATCTGAAAATATTACTACTATACTAACTGGCAGGAGAGGAAGATCCTGCTTTAGACTATGGTGCATGAAGGTTCTTGCTTACTGCAGAAATTTGGATGTCTCTCTTTAGAAAGAGCTAGAGAAATATTTTTGGTGTTTTTGGTGTAACAAAGTCTTGCCAGCATTCCAAAGATAAGTTGTATTTCAGAGGGGTCTGTTAAGGAAAAAGTATTTCGGCAAAAAGTAGTTACTTAAAAAGAAACTACTGTTGAGGAGGTATTGTATATGTCATTAGTGCAGAGAAGCCTCAGTTGCTTCCATGGAGTTATGACGACAGTGACTCAAAATGATTCAGCAATTGTGTTTCATAATAGGGAGAGATGAAGAATAATATTTTTAAAAAAGGGTCATTACTTTAAGCTGGCTTCCAAGGATTTAAATTTTAGCAAATATTCCAGATGGGTTTGTGGAATTAAGTCTGTCTTTACTGAATGATGAAGATTCAAATTAGAGAAGTTGCAAGAATTGCTATTATGTTGGTATGTCTTTGCTGATAATTAGTGTGGACTTCATATCTGCCCTGAAAGCTAGACCTAACCACTCTTCCAGCTCAGCCCTCTGATGCCTTCCAGCCTGGCCACTCTGTTGAACTGGGGCATGAGATATACCCTGCCTTTTCTTGTTTCATAAACCAGTCCTTTGGCACTCAGGTCTTCAGGGACCCAAAGGAAGGCAGGGAAAAAATTCTCTCTGAGTTGCATTGTTGAAGGAGATCCTTAAGGCTGATCCTGAGCAGTGGCTATGTAAACTGTGAAGACAGGTTTCCCGATAGATGGAATTAATGTACCAGGGTCTGTAGGCTGTAGACTGCAAACAGTAGAAGCAAAAAGATATCTTGTCAATTTGGTTGTCAGCAGCCTGTTTGCATGCGTAACTACAGTTTCTATGGCATGGTGATGAGTAAAGACTGGCATATTTTACAAGTTGTCATCAGAATAATGATGAAGACTGCCAACATTTAGCAAATCTGATGTGGCTACTGTTAAATATAGGTAGGCAAGCTCTAACCACCATGATTGTACCAGTAGAACTACCCCTGGTTTGGCATTTACTTCCATGTTGCAATCTGAAGTCTGGTTGGTAAAATCTCAGATGCTTGCTGATTAAATAAAACTAGCTGACATGTATTCCCTTTTGATCCTTTTCCATTAGTGCACGTCTGGATGGTGACAGCAGTCCTTCACCAGCAATGCCTGTGTTCCTACAACTAGGACTGTTCATGTTATTGACTTGAACTCCATGGCCTAAGGTCACAGCAATTACATCTCAAAGCCTTCCTTTCCCTCCATTACAATTCCCAGTGTTTTTTTTAAATATCACTTTCCCAGTAAGGCATAAAGGCATGACTTGGTGCAGATGTAAAGATAAAAATGCCATTTGAAGTCCAGCTCCTCAACTTTCTCAGGAAAGAAGCCCCGAACTTCCTCAGTCCATGTGGAGAAGAATCAGTGGTAAGCTTGGCTTAACCCAGGAATAACGATGAAACTCCGGCAGAATTATCACTCTGAAATACCCCATAGCACAGGTCCTTGGTCCATTTCAGTTTATTCCACTGACCCTTTGGCACCCTGACAAGCCAAATATCAGTCAGAATCACAAGTACAGTCAGTTATCTCATCTCTGTTGACATCCAGCAGTCCATTGGTCACGTCCTCCATGTATTCATTATACTGAGATTTGCTGAACTGTCCTGAATGAGCCATCTAAAGCAAATTCAATACTTCTAAGAATATCCTTATGGAAAACTCTAAAGAGTTTTCTCATTTACGCTTTTCTCCTTGCTCATCAGATACTTCTCAGTGGCCTTGCTGTGCTATACTTGAAAAGCAAGTACAGCAACTTAACCTGAAGAAAGTAGAAGTAGAAAAAAGGATGACATGATCTCTAACTTTGTCAAGAGTGTGCAGAAGCTAAGAAGTGAAGGGAGTATCTTTTCAAGAGAGGGCAGAAGAACAAGGAGGTGGTTCAGGAAGCATACAAGATGTTTTGCAGCCCTTCAAATACCAAAAGAATATATTACAAAGCATTAGGACCCAGAAAACCTAAAACTTACTTGCCAGGAGCTACTGTACTGTACATATGTTTTGTGGTTACAGCCATCTTCTGCCACATTGATAACGTATTATGGCCAAACCAGGTCTTTTCACTTGACCACAGCGTACGCTAAAGGGAATGATACACTAATCTGTGATTCATGTAAGAATGGTCTGTACCTTGAATCTTCCTTGTTCACGGCTTAAATCTATATAGAAATGTCTCTGTTTGCTAAAGTTTCTTACATAGTTCATGATTTGCTTTGGCTTTCAAAACTGACATATTAAATTAAAATCAGCAGTTCATTTAAAGTCTATATGCAAGCCAACTACCATGACACAAATTAGCACAAACTAGATATACCTCTGATTCCAACATACCGTCAAAGCATGCCCCTAAGGCCTCCTTTGGGTGCACATCTCCACCGTTCGCTCTGGTAATTGCCTTTGTGTCTGGCAGTTCAGAGTCAGCAGAGGTATTTCTGTCTCTACCGCCTTTTCTGGTAACACTTTCCTTTTTGTTTTGCAGATACTCTGTAATATGGAACATTCAAATATCACAACAAAAATATTTTGGCTTACTTAGACAGGGTCTAGTTGTGAGGTGTTTCCAGCATCAGTGTACAAACACACATCAAACAGTCATTTTGCATGGCGATGCAAAATGTTCAAGCTATGCTCACATCTGCCTTTGCATCCCAGTGGCTCCATGGTGAGTAGGGAAAACAGGTGGTTCCTCAGGTAGCTGTTAGTCTGGCAACAATACCACTGTGGATGTGCCAATCTAGGAAGATGTCCCCCCTTAGGACTTTCAAAAAGCTAAAAAAACCAAATCCTTTCATTCTGAACACTTACCATGGATCTCCCCAACCAGCTGTGATCACAGTAATGATGTGTCCCCAGTGATCCAACAACATTTTCACAACGCTGGCAAATTAGCTCTTTTTCTTTCACTGGCAAAGTAGCAAGGAGGCTGTGGGTGGCAAAGCTGTGATACCACTTCCCTCTGACGCACTGTCTGGGAGGCAAATTTCATTGTGTTCCTCTGTTGCTTTCCCTATATTGCCTGTGGTCACAGTACCATGCAGACTTGGTAGTTTTACAGTCTTGGATGAAATGCCTTAGGTCTTCCAGCTTCCACATTGTTGCTGAAAACCCAAATAATAGTCTTCAGCAGTGTCAGTGTCATCTCTTTTTCCTCCATCAAAGCTCTCATTATTCAGTGGATGGCAAGTTGGAGGGCTGGGGCTGAACTCTCCAAGAGAGTTGTCCTCCATAGCCTCTCTCCTCTGGTGATCATCAAGGCTTATAGGACAGTTCAGCCTCACTTCTCATTACTTGTTTTGCAATCCCTGTAGCTTTGCCTTACCATCTGTAGGTGTTACTTAAATGCCAGTTATACACAGGAACTAATTTATTGTCCACTCCAGTTATTCTCACTGCTTTACAACCAGTCATTTTAGTAAATGTTGAAATTCTGCAAATTATAAGAAAAACCCGGAACAAAACCTCCTAATGTAATATGTCTCTAATACCAAAACATCTACTGATTTGCATACCGCCTGTATTTCTATGCAAATTAATGAAGAGAATGAACTGTGACAGGAAAAGAATATGGATGTGACAGAGGACATGCAAAACAGAAGACAGGAGAAGAGAAGATTATAGGAAGTGCAGGCTGGTATGTAAGAGCTTCTCCCCATAAGTCCCGCGACAAACCTAAAAAAGGCATTTTGGAGTCCCAGCACAGCACTAAGCTGCACCCCAGGGCAGCACTCCAGCGTGGCAAGGGATGCTGGGACATCTCACCCTCTGGGCTTCCCCAGGGAAGGCCACCACTGGCAAAAGCCCTGGCTGTCCACCCCATCTGTCCAACATGCGGTGCTGGCAGCTGTGTGCCAGCAGTAACATGCTCGTGCCAACATCACCCCGAGGACTTGAAAATCGGCCAACTATACGTTGCTCCTGTTCACTGTGCTGGAGAAGCAGACCTTTGCCATAGCAGAGGGAAGGTGCTACTGCAAGTCCTCCACTGCAGTATTCAGATGGTTTCTCTCCAAGGCACAGCTGCAGCTGCAGCTTGCTGCTACATGCAGTGTGGGCATCGCAGGCCTCGGGGCAGAGTTAAGGCTGCATTTCAGAAGTGGACATATTTCGCCTCTGTACTTCCTACATTTTAGGAGCACAGGTTTCTGCCATTTTAATGATTCATTTCCTATTTAGAGATTTAATTCCTGCAAGGGCAAGGCTGGTAGGTAGCTCAGGGAGCGTTCCTCTCCACAGCCACAGCCAGGAGCTGCCCAGCTGCTGCTGACTGCCCCAGATGGCTATCACAGTCGTATACGGCATAAGATAAATTTTTATCGTAACCTTTGTTTCTAATGCAGTTTCTCTATGTGCTAAGTCCGATGCATATGTGACCAGCACGGGAACTGTCTGAGGCACAGCCTGAGCTCCTATGTGCTTAAGAAAATGTTAGCAAAACCAGTAATTCGCTAAACACATATTTTGGGGGAGTGTATAATTCTGAAAATCAAACTAAAGTTGGCCACTTAAGCTTCTCCAGCATCAGCTACATCATATTTCAAGAGCAACAGTAATGAGAAAAGCTTTTTATTTCACTCAAAATTCCCATCTTTGAACAGCAAGTACCACTCTGTCTTTATAGAGATTATCAGAACAGCAGTGTTGAGTTTGAAGAGAATAAGTTCAGGCCACAGACTGTTGTCTTTGAGAGGAATGGAAACCTTCTGAAAGTGTTTAAATTACATCAATTTAAAATTGGCAGTGAAAACATACTCATAAGTCAAGATAATCTTTGTAAAACATTAGAGCACCAACATATTCTACAATGCTTGTCCTGCAGTTAAGGAAACTTTGTGACTTTTAATCAGAACCAGAAAGAAAGAATAAAAAGCTGGCTTGCAGGAGACCTTCTGCTTGCAGAGGCAAACGTGGCAGCTATTATACACTTAGCATTAATCACAGTCTGTTTTGATACCAGTTCTGCTGGAGACCGGGAAGTTGGCCAAGGCATTGGGGTTATTCCCCTTTTCTTTCCAAAACATGTCCTGAAATCTTCAACTTTCACAAACCCTAGGTCAATATCATGTTTGAGAGATGAAGCCACTCGTTGTTCAGACTTCTGTCCACAGCAGCAGAAAATGAGATTTGAACATGACCTCTCAGCCTAGGGGCAAGAGGACCGCAGCCTGAGCCACACTGACACATGTCCCCACCGCTCTTACTGCCCAGCAGCCCTGCCTCCACTCTCAGTGCCACTGCATGCTCTTCGTGATGTAGTACTTAGTCCTGCTCTTTATGGACTAAGTCTGCCCCTTCTTTTTCTATACCGTTACAAGAACAGCTCTTTAAAAGGTTGAAGGTAGCGCATTTCTCTAAGCCCACTGTTAAGAACTAGTGAAATGGATAAATAAATCAGAATTAATCAAAGGCAAGAAATCAATTTTATAGTGGATATGGATAAAGGCAAAGAAGTCTTTGCTATTTTAAGATCATAAACCAGAAAATAAATTAATTGCTGAATGGGTAGAGCAATGTTTTGGTACATGACTAGACAGATTTCAAGAAACAAAAGGAGTAAAAAACTTTTGTGTTGGAGGCTAAAAAGAACTTGCCTTTCATATTATAGGAAGGCCCTAAAAAATTTTGTATAACCTATACCAGTCATTTACGATTGAAAATTGTTTCTATCTTAGCCATCTCTAAAGCCATATTATCCACCTATGTGGATATTTTTTTTCATGTTGATCTGAACAGAAAGAGAAAAGATTGCTCAATCTACACATTTATCTTATGAAAGGGAAAAGATACAGACAGGTAAATAGGATGGATGGATGGATGGAGGGCTAGAGATGCACACACATGCATGAGCACCCCACAAGAGCAACTGAAAAAGAATGAATGATGGAGGTGAAGCTGGACATGTCAGTAGACCTTAGCATACACTTAGTTTACACTTTGACAGATTTCAGAAATATGAGTTGAAATTGTGAGACAGAACATCCGTGATAGAAAATCCTTTTAAACTCTTAGGTTTGCATGTAGGGGCAAATGTTTTCCCTGGGGCAAAATCTGAACAAACAGAAGATGTGCAGGTGTCAGGGTGGGGCCACAATGACAATCCCCGAGGGCCATTGCATGTCTGCTCCACAAATACTGTGTTTTTAGGATTAAAGCTGGTTCAAAAACTTCCATCAAGATAAATTTCCTCCAAGAGAAAATGCCCCCATTACAAGGGACTTCCGTAAGAATTATCCATTTTTATTGGTATATTTTTTTTAAACATGGTTTCAAGAGTAGTTTCAGCTGAAAAACATTTCCTGACCATCTTGACTGAGGAATTCATATCGCTGCAGGCTGCCTGTGCAAGGCGGAGTGACCTTTCGAGCAGCATAGTCCCAGACTGAGCTGTTTCCCATCCCCTTCTGCTACACAAAGCCCTGGCTGAGACAGTGGCAGTGCAAGTCTGGTTTAACTCTGCTTGGCACCTGGAGTTGAGATCTGTGGAAAATGCCGATTTGAACTCGAGGTTTTATCCAGAGTTAGGCCTGAAGTTACCTTGGTTTTGGTGCTGTTTTAACCTGTTAGTTAAGTGAGCTTAGCTGTTAACGAGGCACTTTTTCGCCTGTAGACATGCCATAAACAGATAGTAGCAATTTACCCTCTCGATGACTGCACAATACTGTTACAGTCATGCAATTGCTTTCAAGGGAAATTAATTTTGGGAAAGCACTTACTGTGTTTACATGCATCTTCTAATACAGTTTTGACATGGGAACAAGGAGGAGCCAACATCTTATAACCAGCTTTTTGCTGACATAAATAAAATCACTAAAAAATTGAGAACTACTGCTCAGTATGCCACTGAATGGACTCCTACTGACCCTCCCCTTTTAGAGTATAAACTTCTGTTGGACACACATAGCAATATTTTTCTTCATTACACAGCTGGTACAGAGGTTTCCTCCTGCTGGAGGTTTCCTCCTACCTGTAACCCTGTTTCCTGAAGGACATCTGAGTGGACCTTCCACCATGAAGTTTACCTGAATGGCAGATGAAGGGAGGAGGGAACTCCACTGAAGAAAGCTGTGAAATTACTCAACAAGGTAATGTAAGTAGCAGCTAAAATACTATGAGGAAACTTTTAAGTAACAGCCATCAAGCAACCAGACTTACATTTTCCTGTAGCATTACTGAGGTCAATGGATTTGCTTCAGATTTATGCTTATATGAAAGCAGACTCCTTTCACCTAAAACAGACAGTCACATCCCTGATAAATATATATGAGCAAAGATGTTTCGTAATAAAAATCTCATGCAGGTACCCTGCCTTTATGTGAAAGCACAGATCTCAACTGAAGATGTGGAAGAATGCACAGTTAGGTGTCTTGCTTGCCGTGTTATAGGCCATCCTAGAGCGAGGTCAGTCTCACAGTTATGCATTAGTATGATTTGTTATGAAAAGTGGCATTTAAATATTTAAATGTACCAGGTCCTATGTGTTTAATTTCATTGTTTAATCATTGCATAGTTTCCCAACTAAGTAGTAGCTGGCACAGAGTGGTGGGCTGCTCTGCATTTATGTGCTGCTGCAGCCTTCCAGGGCCTTTCAGTGTTGGTGAGGCATTTCAGCTATACATTATTCCTTTTTCGCTCTTGAAGCTGTACATCAAGACACGCAGGATATTGGCAAACTTTTCTTCCCTGGAACATGGTAAAAAAAAGATAGCCCAGTATATACTCAGCAGTGCCTATACAGAAATCCTTGCTCTTTTAGAGTGCAGCTATAAATCCACAGTTAATGTCTCACACCAAGAGGGAAGCACACGGTAGATGTACGTCCTACCGATAATAACAGGAGTTGCATATATATAAACACTTTGCACCATGCTAACGATGCACTTTGAGGCATTTAAACAACATTTATCAGATTGTAGCTACTGTATAAGATAATCAGTTACAGCGAAATCCATAGATGGCATCCTAGCTGTCTCATTGTATACGCTGGCAAACCTTTCTGACATCACATGTTCTATACTAAACAGGCATCCCCACTGAAGGAATGGGGTTGCCTGCTAAGGATTGCAACCACGCTGATGTCCAATTTAAACACACAGAAGATTAAACAATTCAGATTGAAATGTAAAACCAGAAATGTTTATATTAGTATTGCTGAGCACCAAAAGCATAATAAAGTGAAGTTGTCAATGCTACCACATTGAAGTTTACTATGATGTTTACAAAAAAAAGCCCCAGGCTGGAGGGATGTAAGGACCAAATAGATGGAGGCAAAGGGGAAAGACAGAACATGGTTCATGGCAGAGACAAGAAAAGAAAGTCAAGCGTCGTAATGCAAATATATAACAAGCATTTGGAGGTAAGCTAGCTGGAAATCAGTGCTAAGCATGGGGCTTCAAATATTTGCTCAAATATTTATTTCTGTTCCTGCTTTCCTTACATACCCAGTGAAAGACTGTTCAACAGGCCACCTGCTGCTAGAGCTGGGCATAACGGCACTGAGGCAATGTAGGATATGTATCTCTCTTTGGTTGCAGGTGTAGGTTTGTGTATGTGTACTGCTTGTCCTGGAAAAAGCTCCTAAGCAGGCCCTCTTTTTTTGCAAGAGGATTGCTCTAGCTTTCCAGGGGAAAATCTGAAAAAAAAAATCCCAAACACCCAACCCACCCTGAAATCCAGGCCCCCCTGTGCCTTGTGTTTTGGATAACTGTTTATTAGCATAGCAGTGCATGCTAAATGCATTCTTGCAGTATTGGCATTTGCCCATTTTAGGACTGTTGCATGCATTTGGCTAGTAAAAGGGATACTTTAAAAATTAAGTAATTAATAATTTCAAATGTGCTTACAGAACTTTTATATAAATTTCTGTCTCCAGCATTCCCTCAGTTTATGTCACCACAACCGCCCCCTGCAAGGAATTAAAGGCATCCTATGCACAGTTCACGTAAGGACAAGTCCTTTTCTTCCCTCCCAGTGAATCCCTGATTGCATTGTAACTAATGTAGCCTGCTGCATAGTTTTCCATAAACTCCGTGCGCAAGCACAAGATTTGGGTAGGGCCAGGGCTTGTTTTCGAACCAAAGTTGTGGGTTTGTTAGTTGATACAAGCCAGATTAAAGTAGGGGTTAGACTGTCCACAGATATACAGATATGTCAATTAAAAAAACATCTTGAGTACAATTTGTTGTTAAACCAGTACATATCTTGACTGAACTGGCCTCCAGCTTTGGCTTTGCAAGACAGTGTTTATGCAGACAGAGACTTCTTTGCAAAGCCGTGCGCACAGGCTTGTCCATCCATATTCAAGGCATATACAGACTTAGATGGAATGAAATTTATTTTTATCTGGGAAGACAGAGCTGCCCTGTGAGAGCACAGCAACACGGTTCCAGCTGCATCAGGCATATGTGCAGGTGCTACTAATGGGGAGCCACCCTCCCCCTGTTTCCATTGAAAATGCACCATTGGGATGTATACCTAATAAATTTACTGCCATTTGCTACCACATGGGTAACATAAATAGCATGAAACCTTTATTTTTTTTTTTTTAAAAACAGGCTGTTATTAAACATCTCACAAACTATGCTTGCGACTGGTGTCTTCAACTATTGTGAAGACAACCTTTGTTTAGGCAACGGCCTCTTCTCTGCCTAAACAATACAAAGAATTAAAAGTATATGGTCATAGAAAGCAGTGCCAGTAAAATGATGTTTCATTATTATCCATATTCTCTTCAAAACCAGCATAAAAAGTATTAGTAAAACCCAAGCTGCCCAGCCCCTGGTGACCTGGCAGTCCCTATATCCTGCAAAGATCGTCCCCAGAAACATTCTTTCAAAGACGGAGAGTTCTGCTTTAGATTAGATTGCCTAGTCCCGGAGCTCACAACAGCCCTACTGAAAACAATTAAGTAATTTATACTTAGAAGCAACTATGACCTTATCCAGACAAATACCTTCCCATTATTAGGACAAAAGAGACAGTATGTTGTTTTGCTTTCTCGAGTATTATCTGCTATAGTGGTATTATTTAAATTACAGGAAATCAACTAAAAAATAATGTGTTGCCTAGCAGCGAAGAAAACAGACACAAACAAAAGAGAAAGGGAGTGATAATTCTGCTTTTGATATTGTGTATTTCTACTTTCAGGTAAGCTCAGTAAAACTAAAACAACAAATAAGTTAAAATGAACTGGAAAATCAATTAATTGAGACCAGGGGCGCTGGGTCAATCCAAATGTTGAAGGTTTTTTTTTGTTTCAAAAAGCATCTGAGATTCATTAAGTTCTCCTAAGGATATTTAACTTTATTATTCAATCTTTTAAATGTAATCATTAACTTACAGAGTAAACATCCATTATTTTCCCCTTCAGCCAATTTTTGCTCCTGAATGAAAAGACTTTAAAATTTTATTGAAGCTGCACAATGAAAAATGGTCATCCCAGAATCAGGGGTATCCTTCTGAGTTATGTGGTTTTCTGCAAAACTTAGCATTTGTATAGAAAGATATAATTTACGTCATGATAATGTGCTAAATGTCACAGTCAAGCTATTAATAGCAAAGTTGATATAAACAAGTTCCACACTTAACTTTGCAAGATATGAATAGGAAAAATGATAATGAAAGAAAGGCAAAAATAACTATGTTGAGAAATAGAAGAATCAGTTAGGATCCGCTGAAGTCACTGGTGATTATAGCCATAGTATTAAAAGGAAAGTGTTAGGGCTGAGCTGAAAGGCTAAGCACAGCGACGGGTCCATGCTGCTCGCTTACTGGAGATACCTATATATTACGTTTGAAAGAAACCATCAGCTATGCCCCGTGCTTGAAATTATACTCAAGCACGTTCTTTTCTGCAATGTAGAGAAGCTGTACTTGTGCTTGGCTCAGCCACCTCCAAGCCTGCCGTTGCAGTGGTTGCTCCTGGACACAAGGCATGGTTGCGGCGTGGACCTAGCACGGTCCCAACATGCGCTGCCTGCGTCAGCGTCAGGTGGGATCACTCGGCAGGCAGAACTTGGGCCTCTGAGGATGGTGTGAAGACGCAGAGCTGGATCTTGGGCATCTCTGAATTGCAGAAAGCTCCTGAGACAATTTGGGGACTGTGTGAAAATATGTATGCATTCTTCTCAATGAGGGATGGATTTGAGACACAGAACTCTTGTTGGGTGAGGAGGAGCAGTAGCAGTTTGATCTTTTTTGGTGACCTTAGAAAACATGGTTGTTTGAAGGTACTGTGAATTCAGGAAGGGCACATACAGCCTCCTTCACCCTCCCCTGCTCCCATGCACATTTACACTTATATATGCAGAAAACAAGAAAAATATTCAGAAAAGCAACTAGGAAAGAATCTTCTGCACCTTTGCACCGCACCTTCAATAGAGGTGGAGTGACCTTCTCCAAAGCGAGCACTGGAGAGTCTCGGTTGTGCTATGTGCAGTTCTGGAGCATACCCAGCACACAGGGTGAGCAGTGCTTGCCCTGGCACACTTATTACAGAACCATACCTGAATGAGACCATTCAGATCGAGGAGGATGTTCAGTGCTCATACAAAATCTCTCTAACTTGCCAAATTTGGACTTAGCCAAGACATTTATCAGCACTTCAAGTTTTGGAAAAAGAAGTGGCAAAGGATGCTAATCACCTCAAATCATTATTTTTTGAGGGAGCACCTCCGAATCTCTCTCATGGACTTATCTTAGGAATACATTATGCTTAAAAAATTTTCTGACATAGAATAAAATATTACTTTCACCATGATTTTGTTTGTTTAACCTGTATGTTTTTATGCCAAATACTTATCTACAACATATAGACCTGGTGAAAATTTGTCAGGAAAACTGCACAGACATCTAAATAGAGATTCAGAGAATTAAAAATAATTAAAAAAAATTGAATTAACTGTTATTGACCATGACTTCTTTGAAATTCCTTATTGATCAAAGTGTTGCTAGAAGCTGCGTAATCACCATATTAAAAGAAACAAAATTAAGAAATTGTACCCAGGCAATTAAGAATGTTGCTGATGTCTCATCTGAAACAGCAGTAACAGATGTCTAAAAATCTTGTAGTTATCTAAACAACAGTAAGTAGGAGAACTCTGAAGACCTAACATTGCCTTTGAGTAAGAAATACATGTGAGCTCTGAAAGTGATTGAGTTGCAAGAAGGCTGTCTGAAGTAACTGGTGAATAGCGTAGTTTGTTGTATCATTGGTACTTGCGGTGTGGGATTTGGCATCCCTGTACAACACCCTTCAGTCACAATTAAATCCAGGACTGTTGTACTGTTTACCCTACATCTTGAGATTCCCAATTTCATGCTGTTGCAACCAAGTAGCATGACAAACAAATGCAAAGCACCTGAGACAGCGAAGAGGTGGATCACGTGCATGTCTGCAATTTCACCAATTTGTTGTGTTCCAGCAGTTTTTTACAGCATATTTTTTTACATACAAAAATCCATCAACGATGCCACTGAAGAACTTCCTTTCTTTGCAAAACACAGAATATATATGTATTATAGACAGAACAATGAATTCCATTTTTTATCTTTACAATATGGAACAAAAGTGATTATGATGATCATCAAACAACATTAATTTCCTCACTCTGGTGATTAACATATAAGGACAATGTTCATTCTGCTTTTCAGTTGCATTGTTTAAGTTCCAATGGAACTCATACACCATCATTTTCAGATAGGCAACATCACCAAACACTAAGTTCTCATACCTATCTTCACTGAATTTAGCAACTATTTAAGCAATAATTTAGCACTTCTTATCTAGACACTAAATAGGAATTACTGCAAAGAGAACTCTACTGGCTTTAAAATACAAATTCGAGGAAGCATAGAATAGTCCATATTTCTCTTACCTAAACATCTGAAGTGAAATTCAATTTTGCATTTGCCATAGGAAGAGGTGTTTTTGGCAAAACCAAGCCCAGATAAGAGATATCCCATTCTGTCTCTGTGCATCCTGAGATGGTAACAAAGCAAGGAGTAAGGAGTAGCAGTCCCATAGGAATTGTCAAGAATAATTTGTCTATCTAATTTCCTTTATACCAAGGTAATGGGCCCTGCAGACTGGAGATTGAGTCAATGAAGCAGAAAATAAATTCATCGGAAGAACATAAGAGAAGGGGAATAATAAGGCTGGGTCAGATGAAAGATTCCACTTAGCCCAGTATCCTGTATCTGACAGCAGCCAAAGCAGTTTTTTATGGAAGAATATAAAAACAGGGCAAACACATAATGATATGTCCTTGTTCTTGGTGTATTCTTAATTTTCCCAGCACTCCATGGCTCAGGGATTACATAAGCAAGAGGTGGTATCTTTATCTCCTGTTCTATAGTGATTTCTTTCTTCCAGAAATGTATCTAATTGTTTTTTAAACCCACCTATCTTTTGGCACCAACAACATCCTGTTGTAGATTGTATGAAAAAGTATTTCCTTTTGTCTTCTTTCTGTCTCATGATTTGAGTCCCCCCCCTATGTCTTGCATTATGATGAACGCTAATTTTCTGCTCACCTTCCCCATACCACTCATGATTGTATAGATTATTGTATTCACATCCAGCATCTTCCTTCAAACCCAACTCTGTGGTCTCTTCTTGGATGGCAACTGTTCCATACCTTTCATCTCTCTTTTTGGTCAGCATGTAACTGTTTCAATTCTAATATATTCTTCCTGAGGTAGAAGAAGGGGATAACTTAAGAGGTGGGTTCACCATGGATCTAAACTGTAGCATAGCAGCAATTCCTTAATTTGTTTTTAGCTTCCTTTCCTTGATTTGCTTTTTTGCAGTCATTCGTTTGACTGCCACTGAGCTGATGTTTTCATAGAACCATCTAATATAACTCCAAGATCCCTAGAGATTACTAGGCCATAATATTGAGTCATTTTGCATATAAACTGTCTGGTTTTCCTCCTGTGCATCATTTTGCATTTATTAATATCATCTACCATTTTATTGTGTGAGAACACAGTATCATTAGATCCTCTGCAACTCCTTGCATATGGTTTTTCTCCTACTACTCTGAATAATTTTAGTCAGTAAACTTTGTCACCTTATTCTCTTCCCTTTTCAAGGTCATATATAGATCTATTTCACAACAGAAGTCCTAGAACAGATCCCTGTGGTGAGCCACGGGTGAACTCCCTCTGTTGTAAAAGCTGGACATTTATTTCTAATCATGGTTTCCTATCTTTTAACCCATTATTAACATATGGGAATAGAGACTTTAGTTTCTTTAAGAGTTTTTGTGAGGAGCATTGTTAATACATTTTGTAACAAATTAAAGCTCCTCCTGGACACACATTGAGTGAGGCCTTCAGAGAACACTAGAAGACTTCTAAGGAATTAATTCCTTCTGCAAAAGTTGTTGTATTTGCCCATTGATGTGATTCTAATCATTGCCTTTTCATGTTTATACAGTTCAGGAAAGAGACATAAAAGTCTGTGGCTCCTTGGCCCCATCCACTCTGCAGCCCATTTCAGACATTGATTATTTACCAATTTATATTTTTGTGAATGCTGAACAACTGTTGAGGGAGCAATATAATAAGAAAAAACATAGAAATTATGTTGCGTTAGAGACTGAACAATGCCTGGCTATTACAGAAAAAAGGAAAATAGCAGACTAAGTTGTATAAACACAAAATAAAATCTATGGCCATGTTCTGCTCAGCACAGGCATGGCGTCAGCTAGATCCCTGTGTTCAGTGTGTTGAATCTGTGTCCAGTGTGTTGACTCTGTGCTCAGTTTTTGTACCTTTAGACAATCAGAATTAGAACAATAAAACCCTTTAGATTTCCAAAAGATCATAGTCTAGGAGTAAAACTGAATCTATTGATATTGTTAACCTGAAAAGGTATAAGAAGATGATGGTAACAGTCTTCACTACATTAAAAAATATTGCTGAAAAGGAGATAAATCCAATGCATAAGAGAAAAGGTAGTTAACAAGAAAAACTCAGGTTAGATATAAGAAAAGTGCCTAATGTTTTTGAAGATGAATGGAGCACTAGAATAGATTGCTAAGGAGGTTGCAGTACTGTTATAACAGAAAAACTTTAGAAATGTTTGGACAAACATCTGCCAGAAGTGATATACGTGGAGCTGATTCTATCTTGGGACAGGGCTATAGGTATTTTAAGAGATTTTCAATCCTACAGCTCTATACTCAGCCATCAGAAAAAACAGAACATGTTAACTTCTGACTTAGGAGGAGTATTGGAGAGTTGCTTTATATAGACTCCCTAAAAACAGGAGCACTCTTTAACCTCGCAGGGAAAAGATCCATAAATTTGCAAATCAGTGGAATTAGGTCTGGATGTGCTTTACCGTTCAAATACGCTGATGCCTGACACTGCTGCTACGTGAGACACTACCAGACTGACTTCAGTAGCTGACTCTTTGCTGTTCAGGGTACGATAAACAAACTAGGATGGGACCTATTGCTGCATACGTACAGTATTATGGAGCACAGCATCAGCTAAGTTATCTAGTGTCATTACAAGCTTGCATATATTCAAGAAAGAACCTGGAAAAAAAGCCATAAGAACTATTTCATCACCAAAAAAAATTGAATGCACAGTGTGTATTGTCCACAGACGATCCAGTGGAGAAAATCTCCCAGTGAGATTATTCAAATACATTTTGGAAAAGACTGACACGGAAATGTAGCCGGCTGAATATGCCTAAAGTTCCCAGAGAACAGTTTAGCTCCACAAGTCATACTCTGTGTGCTTCCAAGCCTTAAGACCATGCCAGAAGAAGATGCAATTTGTTGGTCTCAGTGATCATTTTAGGAGTTGGAAATGGTACAAGCAGAACGTGCAAAAATATTTTTTGCAAGTTACTCCAGGGAACAGAAGAAGCCAAACAATGTTTCTTGCTTTACTATGGTATGTTCTTTGCACAGGAAAGGTCCTATTATTATGGCACGTTCTTTATCATCTCTATATTGAATGAGAAAGTTAAAGGTTTAATTTTTCCTCTCCAGCCATATAATCCCAGAAACAACACAAGTCTTTGAGCCTGTATTATTCTCTCTCCCTCCTGAGGAGCAGCCTCGCGGCACTGCGGAGAGCTGTTAGATTTCAGCGGTGGTTCAGAGCCCGCCGCTGTGCCTGCCCACGGTGACGAGGAGCTCGCTGCTGTAAATGGATTCAGCAGTGCAAAGATCATGGGAAGCTGTATCCCTTTGTTTTTGATTTCCCCCCTAAGGGCAATTTGTTCCAATTAGTGCCTCAGCTAGCAATTATTGCTGCACAGAGCTCTGACTGATTTCTGTCTGACCCAGTTGACTCAAAATCAGAGAATCTCACATGTGACGTAACATATACCCTGGACTAGTGCCCTTGCCATAAAGCGGATCCCCTGCCAGGGCTCACGGCAGTGCTCTCTGGAAAAGGTCTTTCCTTACCATCAGGCTTCGTTCTGTCTTCCATGGATACACGGGAAAACTTTTAAACAATAGCCTTCCCTTGCTGTAAGTGTATGTGTACCTAAGGCAGATGGACAAAACAACCCACCACAAATGTGTGTGAATGGTTTTTTTTCGTTGTTACTGCTCTGTCTGACCTGGGTGCTGACCCCTCCTCCTAGATGGGTTCCTGGAGGGAGCACAGTGCTGCACAGCACATGGCTGGCAGAGTCTCACTCACAGCATCTGCCAGCTCCACGAGTTTTGTCCTGTTCTCCTAAGGACAAACCCATCCCAGAGGGTTGTGCAATAGCTGGTTTTGTCACAAATTAAAAATCAAGATACATCAGTGCACACAGCTAACTGTTTCACGCAAAAATCTTCATCTGAATGTGAAATTGTAATGATGCAATGAAGAGTCTTGCCAGAACTTTATTTGATGTCTTTCACTTCTCTGACATTGACCAGCTTATTGAAAGGAAGAGGCCATGTGCTGATGGAGAGCTAATCATGGGTAGTAATCTATTTGACATGTAAATCATCATGAAAAAATTGATGACACAAATTCAGTTGCTCATCTTTCGTGATTGTCTGAAACTGTGCGATGTGGCAAAATTTAATTTCCCGAGGGTACCTTTGCCTACAATTTCATTGGCTACTACATCGTGCAAAATATCTTTAAACATTATCAAGCTATACCCTATTATCTGAATTACAGTGCATTCATGTTCCTACCGTTCTCATAAATACTTGTTAAGAAAACTCATTAAAGAAGGCACAGCTGACTGAATCTTAAAGCTTGCATTTATGAAAAGGTAAACAATATTCCCTTCATGCTCTACACAAACCTGTTTTTTTAGGGAGTCCATGCTAGGATTATTTTTTTTTCCTTTCCTGTGAAGTTAGACTCTTACTGAGGCGAGCTGCTGGCAAGCATGCACTTACTCCCTACAGGCTTATTAGGAAACAAGTCTCCAAATGCGAAGTGCAGCCCAGAACTCCCTGAGGTCAATAGAGAGACTGCCATTAAATTCAACAGGCTTTGAACCAATCAGTCCAAAGAATAAGGTGCATTACATTGGCTACACTAGGACAGATTCGGATCTGGATTCCTCAGTCCGTGTTTTGAATGGAAACACCATAGGTTTCAACTACACAAATGGCTTCCACCAACATAAAATTCAACGGCAGCAGAGGTTTTCTGTTTTCAGGGGACTAGAGAGTCTTAAAGCTGAAGTTTTATTCTGGCACGATCACAAGTGATCATGTAACATGGAAGATAGGGCAAGTTTCATGGAATTTCTAGTAATTGCTGTTAGATGGGATAAGACTGCCTGATCCTATGTGCTCTCCATGATTGTATCTGCATCTACATCTTTCAAGACTTCATGATGCCTACAGTCATAGTTAAAGCAGCACATTTCCTAATTAGTCATCACTTTGCCCTTCCAGTTCTGTGATAATAGCTGGCAAGTGGTTAACAGGCTACACAAAAATCTAGAGTAGGAAATACTCCACTAGAAGAGACATCTCGAACAGCACACTGCCTCAGAGCAACTGGCTGGGGAACGTGTTTCATAATGAGTCAGAAGGAAGGGTCCAATATACACCAACAGTGCTTTCCATGGCACTGTATATTTTTCTTGGAGGATTCCCAGTCAAGTGCAGGCTTAGCTCAACCTTGCTCAGCTTGGGAACTGTGAAGGCGGCGTAAGTCATGATGGTATTGATTCAAGATTGTAGGAGACAATTAATGATAGATATTAAGCCAAGTGATAGTTTAGAAAGAAAAGATTTCTAAACATAGTTGCTATTATATACTAAAAATCAGAGGATTTCATCAGGACAGCATTGTTTTCAATGCTTTTGGTACACAAAAGATAGAGAATGGCTATGGCCTAGATTTTTAATTAACATTTCCGACATCTATTTCATGTGGTTGCATTTGGATCAAATTTTCTACACATCATTAGAATTTTAGATAGATGCCATAACAGTATTTAAACAGGGAGGTGATGAGTCCCATTGACCGTGCTTTTCACTGCATAAAGAATGAATTCTACTACATACAATAATTACTATTGAATATGGAACTTTAATATAAGATAATAAATACTGTTCTTTATTTTTAACATGTGTATATGCCTTGTACCAGTGATAAAGCAAGAATTACGTGCTGTATTGGAACCTCATTTACCTTTCTAGAGTGTGTATAGACTCAAACCTAAAATTAGTAGAGCATCTATAGTTCATAGCTTTATTTAGAAGTGAGTATTTGGGAGATCTGTGGAATACAGTCCAATCTTCAAATACATAGTGCAACTGGAAATTTTCATTTGGCTTTCTGTGTCTTTTCACCCCAAATCAAGTGCGATGATTCTCTCTTGATTAGAGCTTTCTTAACAACTGAGGAGACAATTATCTGGACCATGCAAGGGCTTCCATACTGCAAGTATGTCAGTCGCTTCAGTGAGACTATTGTGGAGTAATACACTTCATGTGGTGTGTAAAGACAGAATGATATGGCCCTCCATTTATAAAAACGAGCCAATCAAATGGATAATAGGACTTTAATAAACACATCTCTCAACATTTTCCTTCTAGCAAGAAATTATGAAGTTTGATATGTGGTTTTCTGGTCCCAGGGGAGGCACCAACTAAGCTATCTCAAAAGAAATTACATTCTTATCATACAGATTGTTCGTTGTGGCAAGTGAGCAGACGTTAGTCAACTACCAGAATAATAAGGCTTTGATATAATTATCTGATCTAGAACTGCAGTAGACATAAGGAATGCTGTAAAGGTGGTTTGCCACAGATTCAGTCCAGGTATTCATAGAGAAATCTGACTTTAGTGATCTGAAACTCTAGTACGTTCATTGCTCACCATGCATTTGTAATAACTTAGGCTTACATGACTTATGTTAGAAGTGACTGTATGTATTTCAGCATTTAATAGCATCTGCCATACCGAAAATATTTCATAGCACAGTTTTAACAGTGCATTGCTGTTAACCCTGTAGGACTCTGGCAGCTTAGTTTCCAGCCAGTCTGCTTCTCTGGAGTGTTTCACCTGAGTTTCTTTTAAGTGATACTATCATTTTAATTTGAAGTCACTTTAGGCTTCTTCTTAAAGAGAAACTTGAAAGTTAAGATGGAGTTTTTTCACTCCCTAGAAGAGGATGATTCTTGCAACTAGCCAGCAGTCGTAGCCTGATCCCTAGGCCACATCTGGCCAGAGAAATGTGTTGCATCTGGTCTAAGTAAATTCTTACAGTTTTCCAAAGTACATTGTTCCTGACTAAGACCGTAAACCATCCCACAAGTATTAACTCTTTTTTACATGTAGTTTCTGATCTAGGGCAGGCCAATGGCTTTTTTATCACTTTGAGTGAAATAATCTACTTGAACCAAGGGAGGAGGTGGGTGTCTGCTGAAGAGATGATGGCTATGAGCTGCTCTTTGATGCCCTAAGTGGACAGTGTCAGGGGACAGAGTAAAGCTGCCCAGGTTGATGGCATGGTGACCTGTGCCAGGCACGGTGGCAGCGCTGAGAGCTGACGGCACCTTTAAAGAAAGGTTCTGCTGCTAAACACTGGGAAAAGGCAATACTGTAACAGGTAGGCAGAGTACAGAGAGGGTTCCTTGTCTTTTGTGATTGTCCTAGCCAGATGAAAAGCATTTCTGGCCTGGAAATGCCCTCTATGGCTACATCCTAAGTCAGGACACTCCACTCAGATTACAGGCAAGCTAAAAACAGGGCTTCAGCATGGCTAATGGAAATGCCAAAAGGTAGATTTATTGACCCTGTTCCTGCCATTGCACTCACACCTCCCGAAAGGAGCATTAGCTTTTTGGTGTCTGCTAGATCAAATCTTGAATGAAAGGAAAGAGGACATTACTGAAGATGTAAGTTCTTGAGCCAATGTCAGAGGCATGTTCGGTGACAGCACACTCAGGTCAGAAAAATGAGGTCTTGAGGTTGGTTCTGATTCATAGTGGGAAACTTTCAGCTGGTCTAATCATGCAGGGATCAAAACTAGCTCTTAGTCCTCTGCTGGCTAATGAAATAAATGACATGAGGGCACAAGACTCCTAAAATACAAGGGAACATCAGTACCACGTTATACATCAGTAAGTTCCTGCAGTTGCTGTGTTTGTAGAGGACATTTTGAACGCACACAGAGGTCAGAGATTATTCAGGTCAGATACTATTCCCACAGTTCCACTTAAAGTCTCTGGGCAATTGCTGATTACAAGCAACGGTCTGAGGAGATAAGACTCTCTTCAGCTCCATTGAGTTAATTGAGCAGGTTCATAGCTCATAGCGGAAGTTTGATCCTGACTAGCAGAAGGAGATGTAAATGAGAATTAGTCCTGAATCTGTTTGGTTCCCCAGCAGTACGACTCTTCTGATAACCTGGCTGAAAGTGAGAGAAGGGTCTCATACAAAAATCTGAATTAGTCCATACATTACTGGAAAAGACTAGCATAGAAAGAGATAGGAGCAAACTTTACCTAAAAGCTGTTTGGTACTACTGTAAAGAAGTGACACACCTTAAAGTAGCTCCTTATCATTCTCCATTAACTTTCTCAAACTTGAAACACTCGATAAATATTAAAAAATTAACCCAAATTATGCATGCAATTTTATTCAAAGAGGATGGTGCTGTTGAAAATCAAGAAGCCTAGAACCACTCTTCAGAGATGAAAAAGCATACCCCATTTGGAGTATGGGTCCCCAAGGACTGTCAGGTATCACATCTTCATGCAGCCCTCTGGGCTTTTTTGTTTACTTCTCTGGGGTAGCTCATCTTACATCCATGCAGCAAAAGCACTAAATACAAAGCAACATACGTAGTCAATTATACACAACATTAAAATCAAACAGATGCATAAAAAAAATAGAGACCTTCAACATATATAATCATCTTTACCAAATGCAACAAATAACAGGAGATACAATCCAGCTTACAGTTATCTGGCTCAGTTAAATTATATATTATAGTGGCTTCAAATTTCTTTAACTAATTACAAAGGTGATGATATAATACACCTGTGATGCTGCTGCTGCAACTGAAGATTGCTCTTGCAATAACACAATTCTTACTTTTTCCTCTCTTTATTTTATAAATGTGAAGTTGGCAAGAGTAAATAACTTCTCTATCTCATGCAAAGTTTGTGGAAAAAATTGGGTTACTTCTCTGATGTGATCACAACATAGTAGCAAGTAAATATTATTATGCTGTGCTGTTTAATGCCTAGATGCTTCAGTCATGAGAACCATATTCTGTTTAAATGAAAAATCACCTGTGCTATATCTTCTATAACATATAAAAGCTTTTGGTTTGACAATGTAATTACAAGACAAAAATACTTGATGAAGAAGTAAAAACCATACCTGTGAATACTGGCAAATGTCTAAATGGGAACGCATTTTAGAGCTCCATATCCTTTAGACTACGGACACTCTTGGTTTTATGCTGGTGACTGCTTTGTGACTGCACAACAGTTGCCTTTAATGCCTGTGAAGCTGAACAGAATTGCCTTGATTTGTGTGGAACCAAGATAGTCTGTCTAGACTGTAAAACCTGCATGAATCTAACTACATTTAAGAAGTTTGCCTATTTACGAGCGTAAAACCCTTACGACTATGTGTTCAGAAGGCGTAAACCATGCAAAAGCTGATTATGCTTGTATCAGTAAATTGCCAGATTAACCTAAACTAAGTTTTGGTTTGGTCAGACCATCGTATCCATCGTATCCTCTCCAGTAAAAGAGAAATTAAGAAAATTACCCTCACTCACCAAAGAGGTGATCCCTAACTGCATGTGTATTCCCTGTACAGAGTAAATCAGTAATGATTTGTTTAAACAAATGCATTTTGCTTTGCATTGTATATGAATACAATACAGGAATACAGGAATACACGGTTTCAACTCTCCTCATGCAGACATGGCCTAAATAATAAAAACCCTATAAAGTGTGTCACAGTCTTTGCAGCATTTCTGCAGTGTTTATCATTTGGAAACATGGCCAAAGATGTAAAGCTCCTACCCAGATAGGTCTCAGCCAGCTCACATCCAAGTTTTGTTTTCATCCCCTAAAGACAGGGGGAGGTTACAGAGTTCTTACTGGGATACGAAGTTTCCAAAATAAGAGGCTGCCCATGTATGCCCTCAATGTTCAGACCCATGTTACCATTTACCGTCATGAACAAAGAATATCCCATAAGGTGGAAAACTGAATCTCACTTCTCACTGTGCAAGCTGCTGACAGTTCAGAGGAAATCCAGATGCATTTGCATGGAGTAAACCTCTGTAAACATGTTCTGCACTCCAGCAAAGAAATAAATGTCAAGGTAAGCTTGGCAAGCGACAAAAAAAGGATGAGTCATATGTCTCCAGTTTCATTCCGAAGATGCTATCTTTCACCTTCCTCAGTACTGTAGTCACAAGACTGACAATGTTTCTGCTCCTTTATGGGAATCAGTATTCCAACACTGTGGGTAAATGATTTAGTGGATCCCCCACTCATTTTTCACACACACTTTGTTTTCATTACCAAAATCTGGAAGGAGTAAGTTTCCATATGCAGCAATCAATGTGCAATTGCCTATCTAAAATGTTTGTAAGTCACTCCTCATCCATGGTTTTAGTTGATGTATTTCTATTAAAATATATAGGATGAAGTAATTTTATGAAAGGCTTCCTGTTAAGTAATTAATGGAAAATGTTATGTCCATTTTGCAAGGGAAGAAACAGAGGCAGCATCACTAAGACCACATTTCCAAGAAATCATTAGCTTTGAGTTGTTTAACTTCTTATTAAACAAATTGACACGTCTTGGAAACTCATTTTTGAGACTGCTATGCACTTGTTGTTTCAATTAAGTCAGCAGGATCTGTATGCACCTAACAGGTCTGAAATGTAGGCCAAGTACTCAGAAATTAAGGATTCAGGAATGAAAGGCCACTTCTGAAAAGATTTGCACAAGATTACATGTGATGTCTGGGACACAGCCCAGAACTAAACTCAGTCCCATAGCTCTCAGTCCAGAGAATTAACAGAGTAATTATCATTCCTGCTTATGCTACTGATTAGTAAGTATTTTCCTAAAAGAAGCATAGGAAGTGCTTTTTGTCTAGCTCGTCCCTATTCCCTACTGGTTTTTTAATCTGACTGCACCTAATTAATATTTTTTCTCTGGAATGACTAATTATTCTCACTTCAGTGAGAAAAAGTCAGTACATGATACAAATATTGTGATATTTAAGTGGAAAACCCAGCAGTTCATAAGAGTTTCAGCTGAGTTCATCAGTGGTTTATGTTAATCAGAACTCTCGGGTGAAACTTTACGTACCATGTACTCCTTTCCTCTTGTGACCTAAGGTGTTGCCATTTCTGTTTTCCACGAAATTTTTAAAAATCTGAAATACATAGTAGAGTTTAATATTTACAAAAAAGCAATGCAGTTTGAATATTTACACTCCTAATATCCCAGGATTGTGACTTTTTTTGTATTATCCAGGTAAATTTTTTATATAAAGAGATTCCATATTGCTGTTTATTAAAAATTATATTTATGTTCTTGGCCCTGTTCTCCTAGCATTACTCATGCAAATACTAATCCTTGAAAATGCAGTGGAGATGTTCTAATGACATGGTGCTACTCTGCATGATTAGCATTGCAGAATACAGCTGTGTTAATTTTTTGTGGTAAATTTCTACCTAATCCTGATGATGTAATCCAGATTATATCTGGATTATAAAAGCATTTGTGGTCTGTTGAATTCACCAGCATGCTGGAGATTTCTAAGCATGTCAACTTAAGACAATGTAAGTATACATAAAGCTCATCATTTACAAAGGAGATGGAAGCTATGCTTTAATGCGTTGTTGATTATTGCTTACGTACATCAATATGCATGCTGATGCACAGAGTAGACATTTATTTCCATGCCAATGAACCACACCAAACCTTTTTTGAAAAAGCAAAGTCACTGCATTTTCATTCAGTTCAGCCTCTTGTCTGTCATTGCTAAATGCAAGAAAGAGATGTATCCTGAAAATCCGTTCTGAAACCTTATGGCAAGATCTCCAAGCTAGCAGTAGAAACATTTCCAAGGCATGCATCTTGGTGTTATTGCTTTAGAGATCTCTCAAAATCAGATTTCTGTATTTTGGAGTGATTTCTGGTTCCTCTTGGTGATGAACAAATCAGAAAGATTTCTTACAGCACTGGCCATAAGCTTGGGACCTTCAGTTTTACCATTTTCAGGCTCTGTAAGTAAGTACAGATGTGCAAGAGAGAAACATTAAAAGCAAGAGAGTTGCACCTTTGGTTCAGGGAAGCTCTGATCTTATCTGCACGGATTCATGCAACTTTGCTTTAACCACACTTAGCAATGTGATTCCCTCAGCTACGCCTGTGCACATCCATTGAAGCCAGTGGGGTGACAAGACAGCTCAGGAAACTATCAGCCCGTGTCAAATCCACACATATAGGGTAGTCGTGCCCTGTGACCACGAGATGTGTTTACTGTGTCTTCCCTCTGTACCTTTTCCCCAGTTACTCTGTCTCAGATCAGAATTTCAGGGTGGAACTCATCCCTCCTGACTTCAGACACGAACCCCTGAGCCAGCCTCCCGTCCTCCTGATTTACAGTGGAAAGAAATAGGTGCTTGGAGACATGACTCACCTCATGCATTTTAGATTCCTACCTTTGGATGAAACTACTGGAATCTTAGAAGACCCTCTTTGTTTCCACTGACTGTAAAGGTAGCCCAGATAACTACCTCAACGGCTGATAGCCCCATTTGAGATACTTACATTTGGTCAGACAGATCTTTAATTGTCCTACCCTATATAGACTGGAGGAAGCTAAAGGGAATTTGAAATAGGGGGACGGTGAAAACCACAATTCCAGCTCTAAACAGGAAAAAGCCCCAATTTATAGAGCTGACAGTACCAAAAAACTGTCTACTCTTGCATGTTTTTCATGCAATTGGCCTTTTTAAGTTGACGGTTTCTATGTTGCACATAAAACACAGTTTCAACAAAATCCAAGTCAACAGAGACTGCAATCCCCAAAATGATCTGGTAGAAAAAACTTTTACACTACAGGTTTGGCTTGATGCTTTAGATATTACAGCTGCCACTCTTCATCCAGTTTCTGAACACTCAGGATTGGATTTATGGCCCTAAAAGCATGGAGGTGAGGAATCATAAGAAAAATAAGCACGCTGATTCACGTGAAAAGTATGTGCCAAATAAAGCCTTAAATCATTTTATGCAGCTTGTCATTCAAACATATTTGACTGTCATCCAAATTGTTGGAATTGTCTTTCATACAGAAAAAAAATCTGTTTATTTTTAGGATAATTGGAAAAGCAACAGATTATCTTCAAATTAATGAATAGGTCAAGTTGTTTTTATAAGCTTAATAATATTTTCCATTGTCCCTCCCTCCTCAACACCTATTTTCATTGCCTAATCATTCACATACTTTGGTTTTCTGCATTTGGATGAGTCACGAAGTGCACATTACGATGATAAATATATCATCTCTGCTTCCTCTTAGTGTTAACTCAGCGGCGTGATTCACGCCATAAACCTATTTTACTCATTCTATCCTTTGTTGTTTATAACCTTGACTCTGTCAATATCAACAGTACTGCTGGAATCACACTTTTTTACTTAAAAGCTAACATAAAGGTTTTATCTTCTGTATGTTTTATAAATTCAGTCTGGCACATTTTTTTCTATCAATCACAGCAGTTATTCACATGAAATCACAAAGATTACTGTAATGCAAGCTGAAGAAACTCATATATGAAGGTGATTTTCCCCCTATGATGCTATTTAATTGATTTGAGTTGATTAAATATTGTAAAGGATATTTAAGAAGCTCTTTCTGTCTTTTATGGCTTAGGCCACAATTTCAAGCTCAGCCAGGACTGCTTTCCAGTGCCATGTTAGAAAATTGAGGCCCCCTGTGTGTGTGGCCCAAACAGAATCACACTTGGGGTTTTCTTGCTCAACCTCGAGGGCTATACTCATATTCACCCTATCCCTGAAACCCAGATTATGTACTTTGCTTCTTCGCTTTCATGTGAGTAACAAATGAATTGGTATTGAAATAGTTCTGAGACTGTAGTGGTTGATGATCCTGACTGAGAGCAATTACATGTGTGTCATTAAAGCAACGTGTAGCTGAGACGTAATTTTCTAAAGATAGTAATACATCGTTGTGCTTGTCACTAAATCATAAGGAACATAAGATCTTCCTTAAGAGGTAGTTATTGGGAAGTTAACAAAAAAGCAACACAATATGAGTTGTTTTCTATGCAGTCCTTTCAGAAACGGGAGGCTCCATCTTGAAATTAAATCACTGATTCACCACGTTTGTGAGCTCAGAGGAAGGCAGAATGATTAGAAGTCACTGTGTAATGATGAGGTGGAGAGAAAATTGTGCGATCTTTTGGAAGTGAACACAAAAGCACACACATATGCTGTGGGAGTCTCCGAAAGCAGAAAGATGACATTTTTCAGCTTCCAGCCTTAGCAAAGACAAGCAAGTGCAGAGACTAATTCTTGTAGCTACAGGGGGTGCTTTTTTTTCCTGAAAACAAATAATTTCAAACAAAATAATTTGCCCAGTGATAACCAATAACCAGTGGCCTGCCTTTCTGTTCACGGCTGAATACATGCCAGATTCATGTGGACAGGGCTTTGCAGGGAAGTGGTGTGGGAGTGGGTGCTATGAAACTCGGTGCTGAGAGAGAGGGGAAGGCAAGGAGGGGCAGGTGGGGAGTGGTGGTGTGGGAGACTGGGAAGCTTCCTAAACTGTTTTGTCCCTGGTAAATCTTAATCTGTTGCTCCAATGGGACAAGACCTACTGAATGCAAATCTGTGAAGGTAACCAGATTGAAAAGCCCTAGACCAGTTCTCGGTCCAACCCTAGACCAGGAAATTGCATGGCAAATTGAGCGATGTCTTTTTCACTCATGCAAATGGCAATCTTACTATTAACTTCGGTGGGTCAAGACATGTATGTTAATTAAAGCACCTACTAGGACTCGCTCTTTAAATGTCCTCTTTGACCACGGATCTTTGAACACCTTTGGTAGCCATTTCATTCACGATGCTTAAACAGCAATAAAACTTAATTTTCCATTTTCATTCAAGGGTGGAGGTTGGAGTAAGCTTTGATATAATTCAATTTTCAATGAACGATTTTAATAATAAGATTAAACAAGGAAGTGGTGTACTACTTGAAAAGCTCCTTCCCTTGGAAAGAGACCAGGACTCTCTGAACTCTCGCTGTCCTGTTTACTATGGTTGTGAGCTGAGAACAAGTGCATATTACAGAATGGTTAGTTCTTCTGGTACAGGTCACCTATCTGGAGCTTTTTTCTTTACTCCCACCCACAGCCTCAGTTCCTCTGGTGCTTGGCCACCGCTCCGCAGCAGGTCCGACCGGATCTGACATCTGCCAGAGACTGCCCTTTGGCAGCCAGGCCCAAGAAGGTAAGTGAAGGTAGGACTGAGAAGGGCTTCTCCCGAGTAAAATATGACTTATTCATAGGAACAGAGCACTCTGGGAGAAAAATGTTAACGTGAGACGAGACAATGTCTCACTCCAAAGGTAGGCAGGCCTAACCCTTCCTTGGATCCCCTTTTCTGGATGGAAATGCCTCTGAAGAACTTAACTTTTCCTAGCTTCAGAGCGCATATCTTTCTGAATAAGCAGGCAGCCCCTCTGCTTTCTGTGTCCATGAGCTCCTCTTGCCAAGCTCATCTGGTAAAGAAACTAATGGACACTGGAAACATTCCTCCGACTGCCCTGCTTCATGTACTGCCTGCCACACAGCAGCATGAGAGGACTCCCTGCTTCTAAAATTGAGCTGTCTCTGCGTTAACAGCCTCATTCACCGGGACACCGAGCTGGCAAACCGGCCGCACACGCCTTGCCCAGCTGCGCTGCCTCCAGGCTCTGCCTCCCTGCAGCGTGTGCTCTTCCCTCCGACTTCACCGCAGGTGATTTCGTCCCTGAGTGCTGGTAGGTGGCTGGCTATCGACTTCTGTGCTGCTTATTGTGCCGGGAATAACTCTCGAAATGATTTGCCTCCTTGCTGCTTTGACAGACCGTGCCATGAGAAAGGCACATGTAATATTCAAAAACATAATGAAGTGTCTCCCAAGATCTCTATAGTGGATTTCAAAACTGTTCAGAAATCTTCTTGTTCTGTGTTTCCTTTAACAATTAGTTGGCAACAGATCAATTATTCTATAATTTGCACTCAAAGAGTAATCTGTAAAGCATTCATAAATGCAGATGAATCTTTTTAAGTAGTGTGTAGATATACAATAAACAAACCCAAAACTCCTGCTCAATTTTGTGCGTTTTAAAATTCTGCACATTAAATATGAATGGCATTACCTAAAGATATAATCTAGGGATTTCTTTTTCTTAAAAGCAGTGACTATTATCTTGGTTCAGGAAGTAAATTAAATACTTCAGAATATAGGCTGCCTTTCTGAATACAGAAAAAATGGGGTGGGACAAATATTTGCTGCATTTTGTATTATTTGTAGGGAGTAAGCTTTCCTTGTGTCATTGCAAATGATATAAACATGTTATTACTTGCTTGTTGGCATACAGGCTAGAAATAAACTTATTATCTATTTAATATATGCCCTTCCTGCTCGATCTCGGGTTTCTGCCCAATGAATTCGAGAGGTATTCTCAGCTTTCAGGATATGAGTTAAATCTCAGCCCCACAAATGTCAGTGGGACGTTTGCCATTACATTAATTGGGACCAGGATTTCACTCAATGAGCACTTCTTGGAGCAGATCTTAAATACTGTGTTAAAAATCAAATGAGAGAAATCCCAACTTACAAGTATGTAAAGCATTCATTTCTATCCTAATGTAAAATGACTTGGTCAGTACCCAGAGGCAGTTAAATTAAGCCTGGTTAGAGCTTTCACTTAGTGCTAAAAATTCAGCAACTCGCATCTAGAATAGACTTTGTTTTTACTAAGAGAGAAACAGACTCCAGATATTTAGCTTGTGACATAGCTATGATTTATTTTAGACCACGCATCAGTCTACAGCAGATGGCTTAAGCTGCCAATGTCAAAGGCTGGTTGTCTTAGAAGCCCTTTTAGTTGTGCTAGAAGGTTATGCATCAAGTTACACATAATTGTGGAGAAGGTTCTGTGGATGGCACCACACGCAGGCGTTTTTCCTGACAAAAGAGAGCAATACGTTGGCCAAGGATTTCTGTCTTAAAAAGCAATGTGTTGCTTCGGTGACAGCTGATCGGTAGTGCTCTTTATACCCCACAACAGCATCTTGAATTTGGAGCTTGCATCAATAATGCCACAGCCTAGGTGTACTACACAATAATACACAACATTTCACAGGTGCTATCCCGTGAACCATTAGGCTTTCAGTTGGAGCAGAAGAAAAGAAATGCAAGCTCACTACATAAAAATACAGTCTTGCTACTTCTGCATAAACTTTTCAACACAAAAGCAAGCTCAGATCACCGGGGTGGTGAAAAGAGTGCTCAGTGCAGCACCCAAGGCTGCGCGAAACTGACTTTGAGCCAACTTTATTTTCTCCTGGTTGCGGAACCCTGTTGGGGCTGGTGCATAGTGGAGAGTTTAAAGGCTAGCGTAGATGCCAGCAGTCTCAAAAGGGCTATTTTAGCAGCCAGGATTATTGGAGCATTAAGGAACCCACAAAGCCCTTGCTCTCTGACCGCCTCATGCCAATAGCGCACAGCGAGGGAGCGACCGAAGATGCTTACAGCATAGCAGGCTTTTGCTGTTCTCGGGGAATATCTTTGTAACAGACTCCTCTGGGAGCCCGGGCTCATGCAGAACTGCCCCGGTTTACCAGCGCACTGGTGTTATGGTTTCAGGGAGACAGCTGAAGCGCTGCAGATTACATTTTAAAGACGTGATGCTAACATATTAAGTTCAAAGTCTTCGCAGGGCCCTTCCAAGTGGCAGCTCTCCAGGGCTGGACAGTTATAGCAGTAACTTCTATAAATCTTTTCAGAAGCTCCTTGGGCTTCAAATACTTCCAGCCTTTCGTCATTCCCTTTAAACAGGGAAAATTGCCCAATCCTTTTTTGGAGGCCAGCGTAACTATCCTCGTGGAAAATAATAATAAAAAAGTTTAAAAAGCAGAACACTGTAGTTCACACCACGCAATAGATTAGTTAATTCTCACAGTAAATACTGGCAAAAATGTTAATACAATGGCTGTCTTAGATGCACTCCTGTAAATTTCTGTTGATGCAAAGAAGTGAAAAGAGAGCTTTTAAGAGATTTGTTTGGGACTCTTCTTTGTAGCTGGGGATTACTTTAATTTCAGGTATAAAACCTCTGCCAAGCTGTGTACATGTCCCACTGTACAGTGTGCATGACAAAACCAGTGTCCCAGACAAAACCAACTGGACAAAATGTTTGTGTTGCTTTACATCTACTGCCTTTTCCTGCATCAGATTTGCTTGCTACTGCTATCCCTGTTAATTAGCATTCTGGAATATTCTGGAGGAAAGCAACATGAATCCAAGTGTCCAAGAAGTCTCTCCCATCTACAGCAATAAAACTGATCACATTATAACAGCCAAAAGCTCACAGGACAGCTCACAAGACAGTGTGGGCTACATGCTCATGCAGCTGGATACCTCCATGAACGATTCCAATAAAGTATCACTTGTTTAAAAACGAAAACTCTCCAGTGACCTCACACTTTACAGTAAAGCCTCCAATGCAGGTATGCTTTCTTCCTGTCTTGATAAAATTTAGCATCCATCCTCACATACTCCATGTATAACAAAACAAAACAAAAGGAAACAAACCAAAAGAATTCAGACGGTAGAACCTGAGGCAACTTTACATGGCTTCAAAAGAAGAAGAGAATCAAACTGATTCAAAAAGAAAATGAAGGGAAATATCCATCTGGCAAACTGAACAAATGCGATGCGCTGTGTTTGGACCCTGTCACATTTCAGACTCTCAGAATACCGTCACTTGGCAAGGCACTACACTGCCTATTGCTCTTCATTTATTTCTTACACTGATGCATGATGAAGGTGATTTTGGTGTTCGCACAATGTCTTAATTGAATTAATTCATTTTGACATAAAGTCCTATCCATTTCCCACCTGGAAAAAAGGAAACGGTGCCATTTACAGCACCTTAATTGAATCCTCACATAAATGAGCTGCTGGATTTATACCAAGTTTTCAGGAAGATGAAAATCACAAAGAGAGGGGATCCAAAGGACTGCTAGATGCGAGAGACTTTTCCTAAGGCATAAATTGTTGCAAGTTCATCATTTCTACTTATAGGTGTGATCCAAAAGAGAAACTTTGCGATTACTCGGAATGGAAACTTGCTGTCGGGGAGAAAGCTGACTGTAACTGGGAGCAGCGCACGGCTGTGGCTGTGACGCCGGCGCGGTTGCTGCTTCAGGGCCAGCGAAGGCACCAGGCCAGCAGAGGTGAGGCCCTTCCAGGCAAAGCAGGTGGGACCCGGAGGATGGAGCTGAGGAAGGGGAGACCTCTGTGAAGAAAACACTGGGTGGTGGCCTTGCAGGGAGAAGAGCAGCGGCAGCAAAGAGCAGGGCCAAGCCAGAGGAGATCAAATCACCTTGATTTTAACAAGAGATTACTTCTATATTGGGGTGGGTTTTTTGGTCAGCGAAGAAACTGTGTGTGTTCCTATGAACTAAAAAATGCACATGTTTAACAAAGTCTCAGCGCTGTAACAAACAAAGCCCATGTTTACAGGAGGAATACTCAGAGAGCCAAGGTGTAAGGCCTGTGAGGAAAAAGGAGCTTTGCCTGCTACAGTACTTAAACACTGAATCATTTCCAGTATTCTGTGCCAGACAATCATTCCGCTGCGTGTCAGTTGTACCAGTATGATCTGATACATCAAGAGGCAAGCAGGTTCCATCAGTTGTCGTGATCTTATCAGAACACAAAACCCGTGTCTCTTTTTTTGTGTTCAGCGCCTCACTTCCCAAAATATTTCTGTGTTCCCTTCCCAGATGAACTTTTCCATTTATTGCCTGTTAATTCCTTGACACAATGAACATGCCCCAGCATAATTACTTTAGTTTCTTACCTGCTGCCTGAGCATAACCCAAGAAGTTGTTTAGCTGTCGTTCTAGTAGCCTGAAGGCTATTTCAGTCACTGAGAAAGCAATTCAGTTGCCTAACTTGGGTGCCTGATGCTATGTGAGAAGCTCTGGGGTATCTAAGCCACCCATCTGAGTTGATACAAAGATCTGTGGGAGACCTACACCCTCATCAAGCAGCAGGTATAGACGAGGGCGGATGACCTCTGGTTCATATGAAGTTACACAAGATGCCTACATTTGGGTGACTGGATTGAGCCTCCGCAGCTGATCGTAAACAAATTATTGTGCCGTGGAAGGTTCAGCTTAAATAGAAACCAATATTTTCATGCCTGTTAGCTTTTCCTGGTGCTGTATGTCTCTCCTTGCAGTCCACTCTCCGACAAGCAATGAACAAGTAATTACTCTCTACCTTATCTTTAGCTCATGTTAAGGAACTTCCAGTACAGAAAGCTAGAATAATGTTCAGAAGTAAACTGTTATTTACACATTTATTCATTTGCCATGTTAAACATATGCATCATTCAGTTTCTAAGCTTGGGTTTCAGTAGCCATAGAAACTGAAGAAGGCTAAAAATGGGATCACTTATTTCCTTTTCTCGTTTACTGATCTTGAAAAGAATTCCTGAATATGCAGTCCTGTGTTGCATTTAATGCACAACTACTTCCAATCTAATTTTATGTCAAATACTGTATATAACTTAAAAAACATTATCAGGTATGTCATATTTTAGCATTTTGTATTAAAACTGAAGCAATGGTTCAATTGTGGTACGATTTCATTGCACTTAAAAAAATTTGCTTTCCTTGGTGGCTCTGTCCACCTTATGAGTAAGTGTTTGAATATACTGTGTTCCTTCTCTATAGTCCTACTGATTTTCATTGCGTGCTACATACCCTCCTTGGCTGCTGCCGAGAATGATGTTTGCAGGAAGAAATAGTTTGTAAAGTACTGATGCTAGAAAAATACTTAGCACCTCAAAGCTGTTCCTATGGCAACTGGGGCCTACAGAAGTACTAGAATGTATAGGAAACCTCATGTAGTTTTCAAGCATGGCATTTTTGCAAATGCTGATCATTATGAAAATACCATATTTTACGATTTTTTTCTGTTAAATTTGCTAGACGTACATGAAAATGTATTTTTAGGAACAGACTTCTTTTGATACCATGACTAATTCATTACTTAATTATACTTTTGGAATGTCAATTGCCATACCACATTACTACTGGATTTACCAAATCAAATCATGTTACTATTAAAAAAAGGGAGATGTTAGTCATACATATTCAAATATGTTATCTTGAATAACTTCAGTTTTTAAATGAAATAAAATTTTACATGAAATGAAACACATAGGATTAAAAAGCTCCTTTATTTTTCTTAATAGCTGGTAAGTATATAAATCTAGTTTTAAAATTAACTTTGTATGTATTTTCATGTGTGAGTTGCCTCCACTCTCTGCAATGGTCATTGCAATAGATCAGAAAGTCCTGGCCTGGTCCAGGAGCTTGATGTGAAACTCGAGGTTTGCCCCTTATGCCCGGTGTACGTCCAGCCGAGCTCGCCTGCTCTACCCTGGTTTCGAGGTGCTGCACAGCGCTGATACCAGGGTGCAGCCTGGTCCTGCTTGCGGGTCCAACCTGATGCAGAGGGGACAAAGCAGCGAGAGCAGGGTAATCAGCCCTTCCTTTTGCTACGAGGTAACATCTTCCTTCACTAACAAACACACCTCTTTGTACGCGCAGCACTTAAATACACAGAAAAGTAACCACATGACAAACCCGAGGGATGACCCAGGCTGAGGGTGATCAGTTGTCGCTCCAGTGTTAGCTGGAGTTTTAGCAGCAGTATCTGTGGTAGCACCCAGGTGCACATGGCTTTGCATCACCAGTGCCTGCGTGCTGCTGGCCCACAAGTTTGAGCCTGTTCCAACCAACTTGTACGTGGACAAGGGTACGTGACTACAGCCCCGTGGTCTGGCCACACTGCTGTCTGTCCAGATCCCACTGGCTCGCTCTGTGAACCAGCTGGTGGCGTGCTCAGTGAGATGCACTTCTCTTGTGGGTCAGGTGAAGTGAATTTTCCACATTAATCCATCTCCAGAAGTGTATTTCCCACTGTGCTCTCACGAGATTTGCTGTTTTCCAACACAATAGGTCTTTGTGTCTTTAGCTTTTCTGTGCATCAAGCCTTTATAATTCATGTCAGTTAAAAAAAAAAAAATTCTCTTATGCTTCAGTCGGTTCCTTGTCCCAGGCTGTTTCCAACTCAGTAGCCAACTACTAAAATTTAACATTCAAGTTCTTCCTGGGAAATACAGGCAAGAGTCTTGTCAACAAAAATGAATATACATGCAAGGAACTTCATGATACAATGAATTTAAGGTCATAATTACTTGCTAGGGTTCTTCTTTCTCAGCCACTGACAAATTCACCATCGACAGAGTCTTCCAGGCTTTCTCCTAAGACCAACTTTTATTAATATAATTCAAATGTAACAGAACAAGCCATCGCCTTGCATCACTGGGGTCCTTAAAACAATATTTCAGGCTGTTTTTCTGCCCGGCCTCCTACTTGATCCTGAGTGGGGGCCTACAGTCACCTCCAATGTGATCGAAGAGGCCGTGTACATACCACGCTCCACCAAATAGCCCATAGGAAGGAACCTGGATTAAGATCTCTCACAGAGCCTTTCCTGCTCTTGGGTATTTTTCATACAAGCTGTTTTACCGCTATTGTCCTCCATTACCATGATACAACACAGAGGAATGGGTAATCCTCAGAGAGGTTTGTCTGGAAATCAAGACATAGAAGACACCAAGTGCCATCCTCTACTATCATAAGCACTGCATCAGAAATATATCTATATGTAAAAAGCAAAAGACCTTAAAAATCAATGTTTTGTTGTATAAGTGTAAAGCAAAAGTGACATCCAGTGGCCTGCAAATCCAGACAGATTGTTTGGAGTTCTTATTACAAAAGCACTGCAGAATTTTTCAAAGGCAATTTCATCTTCTTTGCTGACTTCCAAGAACTTGCTCATCAGTAGCCTCTTTTATAAAGTTACAGTTTGACTTAAAAAATAAAATCTTTGTGCTAGAGCGGTGAACAAGTGTGGTTTGAACACATAAGGTTTTCAATAATACTGCAGCGAATAAGAAAACATTTAAAGTTTGTGTATAAGGTCAAGAAGGGGAAAGGTTAACTTCAAAAGGATTTGAATACTTCATTCTTAACACTGAACCTGAGGAACGCTTTATAATTGTTCTCTAACATTAGATGAACATGAGTGTAGACATTTTATAGGCAATTTTATAAATGTGAGAAAATATTGAGCTTGACAAGATATGCCTTCAGGCTAAACATTTCCCAGACCACTCTGCAAAGAGGTCCCGATCCCACAATGTGCTAATCATCTCCTAGGACAGGATAAAGCCCCATGGGAGGCAAGGTCCTTCTGCGAGGGGTGAACTGTGCAGCAAGCCAACAGTTCTGAGAAAAACTGGAAGAGCCACTCAAACACAAACACAGTGATAGAAGGGAACCTAAACCCCCACGGAAAGGAGCGAAAAGCATCAACACCCTGAAACCAGGGCAGGCAGGCTGTGACATTTTGCAAACTCAAACTATTTTGCAATGTGCTCTTGTCCTGCCTTCTTAAGCAAGAGCGATTTCAGGCGGATAAACCTGCCCATAGAACTCTGCTAATGCACCTCTCTCCAGAATCCTCACGGGGTTTTTTTTCTATGAAGAGACTACACATATGCAGTTTTCAATTGGTGGACCTCAGCCTTCTGGTACGAAAGGCTATCAATACCCACAATAAACCCCAGAAAATAAATGGGAGAAGACACAGAAAAAAATACAATCAAAAGGTGGTTGTACACACAAGGAAATCACCAGTGAAAGATGATAATCAAAAAGACAGGAGCAAGAGGCATGGCAAAGGAGGAAAGCCTTTGCAGTTCCTTTGTCCTCCTTCCCCGAGCAAGCCCTAGTAGCAGGACAACTATCCAAATACCACTGCAGAGCCACCTTTTTCTCTTAGTAAACCAAGACCTGAGGCAGCCGCATTTTCTCACGTGCTCTCTCTACCTCCCTTAAAGTTCTCTAGTCATCATATTGGAGACACCTGCAAAGGCAAATATACTATCACATCAACTTTCACTTGGGATTCAAATCTACCTAAATGGGAAGGCCGGTCTGTATTCAATAACTTTTAAAAACAGTTGAAGAAAAGTTAGTAAAACACTAACTCTTTTGAGTTCTTTTGGGGGCAAGAGGCTCTAGAATAGATACATTCTGAGCAGTGACAATCTGGATCCAGAAAGACCACCCGTCAAAAATCACATGAAAGGAGAGTTGTAAGGAAGTGAGAGAAGTCCCTTCAGAGCAGCTAAAGAAATATAAATATCCTCGATCCCTCCAGCTTGTGCCCCTTCAGCAGAAATGCTCAGCCGCAGACTGAGAGGACGTGGGAAGCAGCTGACCGGGTGCTCGTGGCTCCTTTCCTGACGCGGGGGGGAACAGGAGATCAAGATTGCCATGGTTCTTCTGCAGTCGCCACTGCAGTCACATCGGCTGAACAACAAGTACATTTGATGAGGGATTGATACTTCTACATTAAATAAATAAATCACAGCTTCCTCTCTATTGACACAGAAGTCGGGCACCTCTGTAAGCAGCCTTTCCACAGATGGACAGTCTTGTTTGGGTATCTTTCATCTGCAATACAAAGCTAAAAGAGGAAAGAGAGCTTAACTAGGACACAGCCACCAAATCTGGCACTGTTCCCTTTGAATATTTTTCTAAGGATTTTGTCCATATGAGTTCTGAGCACAAATGCCAAATCACATTCAGAAGCAAAAAGATTAGGCTGATAAAACTGTGCAGCAGGTTTTTTCTACTATTTTGGCTGCCTGTGGTACACAAATTACATTATATTTTTTGCTTGATTAAAGTGAAAGGAAGTAAAAGTAGGTACTAGCCTTCCTCTTTAATTAAATTGATTGAAAAGGATCATCTGCATGTTTGTCCTTTCCTTTCATACTTCACTAGCCAAATGTGTTCTCGAAAGAGCTGTGCTGCAAGACAGGATATCTCGGAGGCAGTAATTTTTTTTGCAGGTATCTACTCACTTTATCTGGATGCCTTATTGTTAATAGTCTCCTCTGCCCAGGCAGCTGTGCCTATGACAGAAGAACATGTTCCCTCCAGTACAGTCCGTGGAGTTATTTCATGTCCACCCAGAGATAAAATGTAAGCTACTCAAAAGGAACTTCCAGATCACCCTGTAAAAGGAAACTGCAGAGAGACAAGCTGCTGGCAAGAAGAGAGATGAAAGGGTTATGTTAAGGACTTATTGACCATACTTCTCTTTCATCGGGCCAGATTATGCAATCGGCCAGGTGCAGAATACTTGCAGTTTCTAAGAGCTGAGCAAGAATTACAGATATGTGTGGAGCGAATACCTTCATTTAAATGACACGCTGGGAAAACAAAGTCATTTTGCATGGAGGTCAGGATGTGGAGGGAACAGGTGGCAGATGCAGATATTTCAGAATGGTTCTTCCACACTTTGGAGCATGCAAGGGAAAAGATTTAATCTGCATTGTTGCAGGGCTCGGTGGATGTTTCCCTTCCCTATTTAGATATATTTACTGAAAAGGGAGTGAGCCCACCTGGTAATACATTTTTAAGCTTAAGTATTCCTGCAGGGCAGGGCTGTGGGGAGCTGGGGACCAGCCCTGCTGCAGTGTCACTGGAGCAGGGACTGATGGTCTCAGGGGGCTGAAATGGGGTCCTGGGCTGTGTGCAGGTGAGGGGAGCCGTGGGGGAGGCATCATGGACCCCTAAAATAAAGAAACAGTTTGCACTGGATGCCGAACTTTCAGTCGGCTGCATTTAAATGAGGTTAATCCCCCCTAGCATATCTGGGCTTACTCTGTCTAACGCTTCAGGATGAATCTTACTAGGCAACATTCTCACTAGCTGATTTGGGAATCTTAAACTTACTTAAGCGCTTGTGTTTTCTTTACTCTAGCCCTTTGTCACTTGGGTGATTTGTGCCAGCCATCTGGTAGCAGATGTCCTTTGCAGAGAATTCTGCAGCGAAAAGGCATTAAACGCTTCAGCCTTCTCAGCATCATCGGTTTAGATCTTTCCTTCTCTCAGCACAGCAGACCAAAGCTTTCTTGGCCTTCCTCTTACTCTTTGTGCAACTACAGAAGGATTTCCTGTTACTCCTTGCAGCCATAGCCTTTCTGCTCTGTCCCTACCTAGCAGCACATTGCTCTCTTGCTGTTGCAGCCGTGCTGGGGTTTTTAGCGCTCTTCTTCTGCAGCCGGGTGGGTAACAGAGCCCGCCGCAGCGGTGGCTTGCTCCCCATCCTCTGGTCTCCCAGCTTATTTGTTTCCCTCTGACTTCACCCATCACCCTCTGGGGTTGGTGAAATCTTCTTATTTTGAGTACCTATCACCTCATACTCTTCCTCTTTTCAGAAAATGGGGAACTCAGCAACTTCAGAAACAGCCCTGGCTGTCCCCATCGTAATCTCTAAACGTGTTGAATAGTTAATCCTGGTGTATTATTTTTCCAAGTACTTAAAGCACTTCATTACCACTCCCATCCTTTGGATGTAGGAATGTAACAGCACTCAGAAATCAAAATAAACTTCACATCTCTTGCTGAAACAGTTGGTCGCTGGTGTGTTAGCATATGAAGAGGACAGAAAAAATTCTTTTATTTTTTAAAAATGTAAGTCACCCTTGGTACAATACACTCACAGTTCAAAGATAAAGACAACTACAACTCTCAGGTGTTGCATTCTAATTGAGCAACCTGTTGGAATCATGAAAACTGCAGACAGTTTTAAAGTTGTTTGTACTTTCATTTTGATTCTCTTCAGAATGATACAATAATTATACAATAATTTAAATCTAAAAGATCTCACCCACATTCCAACGAAACCAGTGGAGGATTTCTTGTCCTCATTGGTGGATTGTAGCTGTGACTGAAAGTATGGGGCAAAATGAGAAGTTGAACATTTTAAGTTAAAGCTCAATAATAAAAATCAGGAGGGATAATTATTTTTGTTTATTTTCATAATATTATTATGTTTATGATTACCATCTCTTATTTTGTTGTCTTTATTAGAAGCAGAGAATTTTCTTAATAACACCATCTTGTGCAGGGAACTTGTAAAATGTAGACTGTCTCAAATATCCCTCTAAACTACAAATAATAGTGGTTTAGCATTAGCTTTAGCTTCACTGTCTTTCTGAGTAATTCATACTGCTTTATAAGATTAACAAACTAATACAAAATTATGATAAACAATAAATTAGAAAAATATTGATGCATAGTTCAGAGCTAGGAAAATACAATAAAAAAGGAGGAAGTAGAGGATTATAATGTCTTATTTATTTTCCTCTCTTCATGGGCAAGGTAGAAAAACACAAAAGATGTTTAGAAGAGAAGTAAAAGCAATATTTTTCTCCTGCTCTTCATTTTCTCTGTCGAAAAAGAATTACAAGCAAAATGTGGGCTGACATCCCCAAAACTCTGAGCAAAATTTGGGTGAATATTTCTAAGTGCAAAAGCATGCTTTTCAAAATCAATATTTTGATGAAAACGAAACTATATCAATATTTTAATGAAAATAAGATCTTTGAAGCAAAAAACTGACCAGAACCAAAAATTATTTCTAACATGACATAAACTGTTTGCATCTGTGGATGTGCAATGGCAGCATTAAGTATTTCCACGTTTTTGCTTGTTCATTTTGGGGAACACTTTGCAAATGGAACTTGCACCATTCTGAGCAAAGATGAGGCAAAGCGTGGTCCTGGGATGCCCCACACAACTCTTTCATCCATCACTGGAGAGAGACACAGTATTTATAAAAGGCAAAATAACAGGTTGATAGGGATATAGCTCAGAAATCCCGGAGCGATGGAGCGTCTCGGAGAGGCATGCTTATTTCAACAGGTCTTGATTTAAAGCAGAGAGAAGCTGGTGGCTGAGCAGCTTGGCACCTATTCCCCACGACAGCGAGGGGAGCTGCGTGCCACGGCGATGCCGTGTGTTGGCATTCCAGCTCCAGCTCCCAGACAAAAGGAGCTTTCATTTAAACTGAGAAGTATTGAGCAACAAGCCTCCGCACAACACAACCAACTGAACACAACTGTCTCAAGGGAGGCTCTATTAAAGCATGGGAAATTTGCCATGGCCCTGTGATTTATCATTTTAACTGGAATAAGACAGATTCCATCAACGATTATGGAGCAGAGCAGCAAGATATGTATGTTTTTCTTCAGCAGCTGTTATTATGCAGGATAAACAAAGAGCTAAAGTAGGGGCAAAACCCCTTTTCAGTGTAAACAGATATCCATCTAATCTGTAGAAGAGGTGTGCAGGAGAAGAAGGGAAACAGGATCTTTCAGATACAATCAATACTGAAGAAGCAAAACCATGCCTTTTCCAAAGCCCTTATATGGCTACAGCCAGCCTTCCTCACCTCTTAGAAATTCCTGTGCTGGTGCTACAGTAACATCCCTCCAATTCTTGTTGGCATATTTGAACAAGGGTTTTCAAAGAGACACTCTTTGACCTTCCCAGGTGCTGCTCATTTTGAGTTTCTTCTTACAGGCAGCAAGTTAAGCAGGGATCAAGGAGGACCACCGTCAAGCAGGAAAAAATGGAATGCTGCTTAGTATGCCTTGTTACAAATCTAGTATTTTCACTATGTTAAATAAAGGATTTTAATATTATGCCTCAATGCTGATATAAAAGACCATCATAATTAAGTTTAAGGTTATAATTTTAATTAATAAATAGCATAGCCTTCTGGTTGTTCTTTCCAATGTCTCATAGTCTTTGTGGAAACGACACATTGTTAAGCAGAGGAACAAAAGACTTAAAGCAGGTTAATTTTTAATGCAAACTGGCTTTCTGCTGTCAGAAAGATCTCTAATGATCCACTGTTTCATAAACTGAAGACCACTATTCCATCCTCTGAATACATACTGATTTCAGAGCAGACAACGTAAGATTAGGGACCTGGTCATCAGAATGCAATACAAAACCACATCCGGAGGTTCGCCTTCCACTTTAAGACACAGGGAGATGCAAATATCTCTAAAGGTAATCTGAAAAGTACCTAGCAGATATTCACCTAGGAATGCCTGCAATGGTCAGCAATGGTCAAAAGCCAAATAAAATTTAGAAAGACGACTGTGCTACCACGATCCAAACATGAACACTGTGATCATTTTGGGTAAGCAGTGGTAGAAATGTCTTACAGGCCAACAACAGATACTGGCCAGGTCCTGTGCGAGAGGGGTATGGGTCAAATTTTTCACCTTGGGAAATATGTATGTGGAAAAGACAGGCTGGGGATCTACAAAAAAACATGGTTGGGATCAAGAAGGTGAGTAGAATTACAACTCATTATTTCTTACAATAAGGGACATCCAATTAAACTGGTAGACAGCAAGCTGAAAACAAATTGGGGTGGATTTTATTTTATTTATTTAAGGCAGAAGTAACTGAACTGCAGAGTTTGGACTTAAAAGTAGAAATTACTTCAGAAAAATAGGTGAGAGAAATTAATGGAGTGTAGGTCCAAAGCAGCCTATTAAACAGGATAATCCATGTGCAGTTTATATTGGAGGAAGAGCTCACTGCTAGCTGTTCACTGGATAGGTCAGGAAAGGGAGGAAATGTGTTGGTTTACGCCTTTTCATCCAACTTTTTTTTTTCAAGCAACCCTTGTTGGAAATAGGATTCTGAGCTGTTTCATTACCTATACTAGAGTTGAAATTGAGAAATTAAACACATGGATTTAAACCGCTACAGAAAAAGCACATTTGTGTTTTCATTACAGTTAAGAGTGCTCACATGGCTCAGCTGATGAGCTGCCATTTTTGAGTGATGAACCATGTCTACTTTTGATGTCATCCCATCTCCTTCACTGTTGTAGTGCAAGAAAGAATAAATTTTAGTTCTCAAAGCTAAACTTGCTGCCTAGTCCACTTTAATAGTAAAAACATAATGAAGACTAATTCAATGAAACAAATGGGTTTTGATTAAATAACGTCATGCAGAAACATGAGACAAATCAAAACATCATTTCCCAGAGTTGCATTCCCCACTAGTCCTGGAAGAGATCGAATCTGAGTGTGTAATATATCATAATTAAATCCATTTCTGTTAACTATCTCATCACCGATACTCAGTCCGCGGTAACAGTGGGCTAAAGGGTAGGAGGCTGACAGTTGGTGTCATGGGTTTGCGAAGTAGGAAAGCAGGAAATTTCCAGACCTCCCTTCTTTCACATCTCTCCCATGCACAGGGGACAGAGAAGAGGTATCTTTTTCCCATGGAAAAAAAACCCTTAAATTCTAAACTACCTCCTACACTTTCCTGTGAATTAAAACTCCAAGTGCATCCTGACCAGCTCTTGGCTCCTCACAGTCACCCGCTGTCAACTCAGAAATCTGCAGCACATTAAGAAAGCACAGGTTGAGGACAGCCCAAAGTACAGTGAATTAAAATGATGAATATTGCAAGGAATATAATTTGAATTCAATAAAGCCATTCCCTTTTTTATTCAATGCTTTAGCAGATTTTCCATTTTGAGATGCCAGAGAAACAGAAAAAAAAATACTGAAAAGTCAGGGAGAGCTTACATTAAAATACAATGCACCTTGGTTTGAGCATTTATGGTCTTCTCTTCAAAACCTAACGCTGCAAACAGCCTGAGAGTGTAGCATGTGGTTTGAGAAAAAAGCCGAATAAAAACAAAAATACATCCCATCAGTCTATCTCTATTTCAGGAAGTGATGCAAGCAAAGTCAGCAGCGGAGCGTGCCTCCCAGAAACGCTCTGCCGCCCACAGCATTGGGTAACTTTCCTCCAGCATGAGGCACGGCCTTAGCTACTGGTAGCACCAGTTAATTGCACCCCGTGCAACCCCGCTGAAAGTTAAAACAACAACAGATGATGTTATTTGCCTCCCTCTGCAAAAGTGGGTCTGATTAAGGTCCTGTTACAAAGCCCTACGATAGCAGGAACAAGTCATGCAGTTTCTGACAAGAGAACAGCCTGCTCCACACTCCAGATCCCACCCAAGTGAGCAGAAAGGCTGGTTTGCTTGAGAGCCGTTCGTGTTACGGATCTTGCCTCTTTCGCGCCACTGGTACTTCTCTAACTTCAGCTTTATTGCTTTTGTTTCATTTCTCTTATTTTCTCTCCCATCAGCAAATTTTCTTTTAGTCCTTTGCTAGTTGCAGTTTCCAAAATAGAATAGACAAGGAAAATGCACGGTCCGGTGACAAAACTCCACACCTGACAGTTACTTCTAGGCAACACTGACGCAACGATCGCAGCTGATAAATGACTATATTACATCATTTTTAATTTGTCTGCCACCATAGTAAGTTTTGCATACAGAGCATCCTACTGCATTACCTCAGACCTGAGACTTTCTATGCATATCCCCACGGACCGTTTCCTGGCAGGGTAACGGCTGCCTCAAAACGGCTGCACAAGCAAAGCGGGACTAGAAAAGAGCACATTATTTGACGTTACTTCTCCCGCTGTCAGGATATTCGGTTGTGTTTTGCAGTTGCCCTGTTCCTGCGAGGCCACAGCTTCCCACCGCCGCAGCAGAAGCAGTTCATCTGCTGTTGTTGCTCTCGGGCTCTCTGAGCGGGGCTGGTGGCAGGAAGCCACGGTTGCTCCCTGTGTTTATCTCTCCCCATCTCGCAGCCCTGACAGAGCGAGTCTATTTGGATAGCAAGAAGCTGTGGTAACTAAGCAGCCACAAAGTCTCAAAGGGACATTTCCCAGCTACTTGCACTGCTACAAGTAAGCGCAAAACAAGTCCTTCATAACAGAATAAGTAAATTTTTTGATGTGAATGGAGTGAGGAAAAGGAATAGCAGGTTCTGTGTGGGTGCTTTACTTACATAATCTTAAACTAAATCTTCCTAGTTTAGAATAAAAACTCTTCTTCTTCCTAGAGATGGTTTTCACTGACAAGGATATTAGCAGTAACTTCAAATTCCTGTTAAAATCTCTGCATAACTCATCCTGAGCCTTTCTGTGGGTAGTTCAGAACTGTGCACAGCCTATGTTCCCTCTTTCTCCGGAAAGCAGCTCCCATTTCCTTAGGGAATAACAAAATGCCTGCCTTTATGAAACAGCCAGACCCACTTAACCCCTTCCTGGCACATTTAACACCTCGCCTCCGGAAGAGGCGTTGCAAACAAATCCTGCTAGATGGCTACAGAAAACATTTGACAAGGTAGGTTTATAATGCCAACTTCAAACCCAGACCTCAGCTTTCCCACAGGAGGCAGTGCTCAGATCTAGGACTTCGGTTCAAGGTCACCCACAGGGTCAGGAGCAGGCTCAGAGCGGAAACCGGGACCAGCTTTGCTCCCGGACCTGCCTCCTGTGCTCAGGCCACTTCTGTTATTTTCATTTTTTAAACAAACAATGCTAGTGACCACAACAGTCTCCAAGAAAGACTAAGAAAATAGTGATGAGACTGCTAGCAGTAAAGTTATTCTTCTATTTCCAGATGGGTTACTAAAAGCAAAAATGAAATTTTACGTCAGTGGTGCTCCTGAAAAGTAAGATTTGATCCTAAAAACGTCACCACAGATTTCTGCAAAGGTAAACTCTGTCTAAACCCTGTGTACGCCTGTCCTCTGGACATCCTGCGGCCAGCATGGCCCCGCTGAGCCAGAGACGATGCTCAGCCTCCCTGCATGGGTGGTGGACTGGTCTGGGGAGGTGTTTGCACATCCTTCCTTCTTCCAACTGCTGGGCAAGATTTTCCGGTGCATTGTGGCTGCCTGTTACCTCTTCAGAGATGCAGAGCAGTCATAAAGTTTAATTGCCCTGTTAAGCAGGGTTTACAGCTGCTTTGCATTGCTGGGGTACCACAGAGCAGATTGAACAAACTAGGGAAGCTGGCCCATATTTTTTTTCTGTCAGAAAAACATAAAATACGTGGCCTAAAAACATAAAATACGTGGGCTAAAGTAACCTAAATACAGTGGTGGGTATAACTTGCACAGGAATGTATGGATTGCAGTGCTGTGGAACGAGTTACAAGCGAGATCCCCGATCCCTCCTGTTCTCGCTACAGGATGGCAGAGAGAGCCCCGCGTGTGCAAGTCCAACTGGCACAGCCAGGGCTCTGCGTGGAGCTCTGCGACGGGGAAACACAGAGCGGCTGGAGCTTCCTGATGCTCTCCACGGGCAGCAGAAACAACCTTTACAGAAAGAATCATGGGAAAAGGGAAAAAAAAAAAAAGGCAAGCATCTAAGCATCAATGCCGATTTGCGAATGGAGGAATCTAAGCTTTAATGGGGACTGGAGCTCGGTGAGGGCAGCAGGACGTGAGGGCTCAGACCAGCTGAGCCCACAGCTCTGCCTCTCACCGCCTTTAGCAGGCCCCTTCCGTGGCCCCGCAGTTTTTCTCCCCACCCACCGCTGGCGGGTTTCTGTTTCTTTTTAAGCCTCTTGGTTGTGGGGCAACACGGGGTGCACGTGCCTGAGGAGAGGAGAACAGCAAACTCTTTAGGGTGGTGGAGGCCTCTAGAGACAATTTGACTACAAATAAATAACTATGCTTATCTAAATGCTAGCAGGTATCTCAGTAAAAGTGCCTTCATGTCCAAGAAAGCTGCCTGATTACTTCCAGGTTAGTATTTTTTTATTTACCGCAGCAGTCTGCTGACGATACAAACTACTGGCTAGAGTGGTGCTTCTCAAACTGCCAGCTGCAGCTACCAGAGGAGCCATGGGAGAGTTCAAAAGGACCAAAGCTCACAAAAGGTTAATACATTCACAATATCTTTATACTAAAACACCAGCAATTTAAGGCAGTATAAGTAGGTGGTATCCAGGGCTTGCAGGATTTTCACGGAAACAGGCAAACAAAAAAGAATGCCATGCTCACAAAACCAAAATAATAAAGGGTTGTGAAATGGGCTCTGTTACCAGCACCCAGCTCAGCCCCCGTGGGCTGGTGCCCCTTTGGTGAGGGCACCACCTGCACTGGGGTCACCCTCAGCTCCCGGCTCATCCCACCCCGAGGAGCAGCCCTGCTCCTCCTGCTCCCTGGCAAAGTCAGCCTGAAGAGCGTTGGGTTTCAGATCTGCGTCAAAGTTTGATACAATATTTTTTTAAGTATTAGTTTTGAGTCAGTGAAACGAACGTAAATCAGCTGATTTCTAGTCATTCTTTTGTGGGGATTAGTAGAGAAGTATTTGAGTTAGTGCAAGCACACTGCAGTGTAGCTTGTCCACTGTGTGAAGGTGGGGTTTGAGGTGGTGATGGAAAAGCTAAAGGAGCTTTAGCGTTCACCCCACTTCAGGCAGCAGTAATGTCAGGGGATAAAGGGTAAGGAGAAAATCAGCAAGGAGGGGAGAGATGGAAGGAATACACATGTCGAGTGGGAAAGAGATGAATAGATCGTTGGCTGAAAAAACCACCCTGCGGCAGTTTTCAGTTGTTTGAGAAGCGCTGCAGTAGTAAGCACTTCTCTAGGACCTCAAACAGATGACAGAAGTGGCAAAGGTCACTTAGAGTGAACTGATTTCAGTTCTAGCTCAGATTAGAAGGGCTGGAGGTCTGATGTAGAACCACCAGTTGACTCATGTAGCGCAGTCTGAGTGGTATGAGCTGGCACTGTCAAAGACATAAACCCTCTGCCTGACCTGAACCCTCTGCCCAGTCTTTCCTCTGGAGAGTTAACGCAGGAATGGCGTAAAACAAGTGCATTTTGAGATTACTTTCTCATTCTCAGAACCGCCCACAAAGTGGTTGTTTCTTTTGGATGTTTGGGAAAGCTTAACTACATATATTCTTTGAGCAGAGTTACACAGTTTGGACCAGAGCTACCTATTGAACAGTTGTCACATCGCTACTTAGGCACATATGCCAACAAAATTTGAAATCCAGACATGCCAACATGAACAGGAACCTAGAGACTTTAGATAAAATGTGCCTCTCAAACTACAAGCAGAGAAGTTTGCACTGACACTGCTTTATAGAAAGCATGATTTCAGTTGCTACAGTTTCCAAATGGCCACATTTGGCAAGCAATCAATAAAGGCACTGAATTAAATTTAAATCAGGAAGACTGATGGGGACTGTGCAGCTTCTGATGCTGAAGGCATGGGCTCCGTGCGTGTCCAGTCAAAACTATTGGTTAGTTTGTTTAATTCTTTGTATTCACAGGATTTGATAATTGCACAGAGGAAATTCATGCATGCACAGGCTGAGATCACACAGAGACAAGATGGTCTTTTTTTCTTTCTCCACAAATGGTGGTTCAGCTCTTTGTGAGTATCCTCTCAAGCTCATATGAGATACCACTAACTGCAAAAAAAATCTGTTCAAAATTATAAATCAATATATCATATTTTAATATTTTATTCAGGCATGCTTAAAATTATTTCTACTATATGTGAACTGTATGAATGATGTTTTAAAAATTAATACATTATGGAAAACCTCTAGAATTCTATTATTTTAATTAAAAAGGTATAAACACCAAATACATTAAAAACAAACTTCAACAGATCTAAAACCTGATGCCATCCATGGATTAAAAAAATATATTGATATCAGCTCCATATGACGTGACAAAAATACACAATTATCATTAAACTGACTTTTGGATGATGGAAGATTGTGAAAAGTTATATTGATGTCTTATCTATCTAAAATGTCAATGACCATGGAATTGAATTACATAGTAGAGATCATATGGGACTTTTTTGTCAAAATACTTTAACTCTTAAAATAAACAACTAGCAACTGAGTCCAGAATGCACAATAAACAGACTTGAAGGATTTTAACTCCAATTTAAAAAAAAAAAGGAAAAGAAAAAATGTTTATATAAGAATAACAGTTCAGAGTATCTTTAAATCCAATGGAATACATTCTTTCAGTCCTTAATACTCTGCTGCATTTGTACCAAGCACAAGCCTGGCCTGCCTGTGAGAAACTTGACCTGTTTGCTTTCAGCTCCTACCAAATAATGGATTTGCTAGAACAGAGAGGGCGACTCCACTCGATACAGATTGATGCTGGATAGAAAATAAATGTTCCAAAGGCTTCCAGTGACAATGAACAGAAGTCCTATTTTCAAAAGTTACAGATGCTTTAAAAAGTCTAATCTAATTTACTTTTGATTGTATATAGACTATGAATCGATGTCATTCTGCAAACAGAGATCAGGCTGCTAAGTTACTGAAAGTCAGGAGTTTTGTATTCGTTTGGGAGTCAGGCACCTAAATGCCATATACATTTTAAACATTTTTGAAACCTGGGGTTCATTTCCCATCTAACTACTGATTTCTGTGTGGTATAAAGTCACCAGAGTTTGTATTTCCATAGTTATATTACTCTCCAGACTCCTACATTTGCCAAGACTGAAGCTTGCATCAACACTATCTTCCGCTGTGTAGAACTAGAGGCAACAATGATCACTGTGGGAGGATTATTGCTCACTCTTCTGAGTAATATCTTTCTTTGATGCTGCATGGTTGATACACCGTATTTTTACTCCTCATGAAGAAAAAGTGTTGAACTCAGGGGTTCCCATGGAGCCCAGTGCATCGTCTGACCTACAGAAGCAAAACAACATACAGGGTGCCTGGTAGAGCATGAAGGGCCATGTACAAACCACGCATCCCTCACACTGCGAGAGGAGTCTTGCTCTCGCAAGGGTGTTATTATTTCTCCAGTCAGTGTCCATTCAATCTCTGTATTCAATAACTTGAGGAAAATCCTACTTCATTTCTCTTGCAGTTTGAAATGCATATGGGTCTCCCATTCTCTAGGGGAACTATAATTTCTGTGTTGATGTGCTCAGTGGTTTGTTTTAATTTTTCCAGTTCAGTTTTTTCTCAAGTTGAGATATTGTACGTTTTCCTTGATTTTGATTGCCACAAAACTAAATAAGTAGTTTTGATTTTTAAAAATACATATTTTCCTTTTGTTGTGATTCATAGATACAATGCTAGTGCCAAAATTTCTATGATGTTTATTTTAGAAAGAGACTACATTCCTGGAAAAATCATGAGGTGGTCTTTCTAACATTTAGATCAGCCTGACACTTTTGCTACCAGTGAAAAAGAAATCTTCCGTCTGCTCTGTATTTTCTGAACCTCCATAGCTCTACTGAGCAGTCATAACCCTTAAAGAACACTTCTGTAAAACCACTAGCTGAACAAGAATACGGATAAAATGAGATTTTCAGCAAAGCTGAATGTAAATAGGAAGAGAGTACAGAAAGGATGTCTGTTGTTGACATGTTTATAATTTAGGTGTGATTCTTCATAAGGAAGGGATGGTAAAAGTTCATGCATCTGTTTTTTTAAACTATATCAAGACAGTCAGCAAAGCAATTTCTCTTGCTTCTTAATCTGCTAATCACAATATATGTGTCACTATATGCCACACCTAAGATAAGACTGGAAATAAATTTTCCAGAAATACTTTTTTCTAAGATCGACAAGAAGCTATAGGTAGCACTTTCAGGGGAAAAAAAAAAATCTAGGTCAAAAGCTCCTGTGAAATTACGACATAAGTAAACACTCAATAAAGAACTGTGTTCCAACATCATAGATCATCAGCTGCTATGACTGCCGTGATGCTGGAGGCTACCGAGCAGTAGAGCCAGTATAAGGTTTTTAACCTAAGAAAGATGTTAATTTTGTATCGAAATAATCTGGAATCCACCTATTGTTTGCCTTTCTGTTAGAGAACCGCCCCCCACCAGACAGAGCAACAGTTTCTGCAGCACATGTGAATGAGTACAGATGACGATTCATAAAACAGGGCGTTTCAAGGGACCCTGAGACTTTAACAGGTTTTGATGAAGCACCTTTTAAGAGAGAAGGAGGAGCAGGTATGCATATACTTCACAGTTAAGATAAACTTACTTTCTGGGTTTGCAGTAAAACTAAAACCAGAGGACTAGAAGGTCAGTTGGTTAATGTCAAGGCTGTTTTTCTATCCCTTTCACAGATACTGAATAGGAAAGCTTGTTCCTAGTTGAAACCCATCAAATCCTTTCAGTAACAGGCTATTATCTCCCTCTTACTTTCTTCTATCATTGGCCAAGTTCTGTGTTACATTTTGTCTTCCTTACACTCTAAATTCTTCTGAAAAAGAACTGTATCTTCCTATGCAATTTTATAACATGTAACAAAAGCTGGTCATAATTCTCACTAAAGCCTTTGGATGCTACTGTGGTAAAAGAAGCAACATCATGTACCAGAGCAGCCGAGTATCCCAATGATGTTATTATGACAATATTTCTATCGAAAGGACAATGGGCTACTTGATGAGACTTGTATTTGTATGAATGTTTCAGTCTATCATCATAGGACACATATGTAATTCTTTTACTTTCTGTGTGAAACCTTCTCTAGAAGAACAAAGTACCTCCCTAAATGTGAACTTTGTCTGCATAAATAAAACCATCTGGCTTGCTCTCTAACCATCTGGTTTGTCTAAAATTTATAGTCTCCTGAGTGTTATTCACAGGCCCACATATGATCAAGCCTCCACAGTCATTTTTATTTGGTAAAAGCTTTCCCACAGCACTTTATTTTTTCTATCTGTTTTTGATCTTGTAAAAAAATGTCATTTTAATACGTTTGTTGTAATAGTGCATGTGTTTGTGTTTCTGTGAACTGCGTGTAGATCTCCTAGTGGGTAGATATTACGGGCTATAATCTCTTGGGAACAGTGGAGGAAAGAACTACAAAAGAGCCATTTGGAGATACAAGATCCTACAACTTCTTCACCGCCGTCCCTGAAGAAAGGGCTAGGTGGGGTGGATAGGTTAGTTTAAAATGCATCAGCTATTAACGTGTAACAAGGCACTGAGAACTACCCTCTGCCTCAGTTCAAGAGCTACAGCTAGTAACAGGTAACAACCGCTTTCTTAATCCTACACCAGACAGGGACTCTGCTGCGTTCAACGATTCCAGGATTCCTGGCAGCACACAGTGTCCAGATAACCTAGCTGTAGTCAGCCCTGTGTGAATAAAATGTATTATTATTATTTTCCCTTAACACTACAAGCTGGACAGTCACTACATTTCTGCTCACTGTCTCTGCTTCATAAACACAAGATTTTCCATCCGGAGCCCTTACAAAGCCTTGCCAAAAGGGTTCACTCTCCTTCAGAGTTCAGCTGCTCCAGTTTCTGGAGAAAATGTCTCTGGTAGGTCACTAAGTACACAACAGTTCACGAGCTCTGATACTTCTGCCTTATCTGCCCTCTTACCACAGGCAATGGAAAATGTTTCACTTGAAACAACAAACAGATTCGAAATCAGAAATAGAAATGACCTCACTAGAGATTAATATAACTTCACAGAAGTCTACCTCTTTTTGTCTAAACCACTACTGATGCTTCAGCAAATTAAGCGTGTGGATTAATTGCCTGCTTCTGCAGCCAACAGCAATAATCGCACCTTTTCATCTGCCTAGAAGATAGCGACCTTCTGTGTGCGTTACATCAAAAGTGAGATTTAAAGAGAAGAGCAGACCTACAGATCACAGAGTGCGATACCATATTTGCAATCTGAACATAACTAAACCAACTGGGGCAAAAAGCCTGTATTTTAATGATGTGCAAAATAGGTGTCCATTTCTATGGTCACTCTCCCCTAGATTTCTTTAACACAGAAAAGTGGACAGGATCCCAACGGGCCTGCGGAAGCTAAGGCCCAGGACAACTCCTCTCTGCGCAAGAGTTGAGAGAGGGCAGCTGGATCCCACTGGACCCTGCTGTGTTTCGTTTCTAAAAAAAGGAACTCAACCGAGAAGCAGCCTCCAGGGGCAGCAAAATACAGCAGGAAGCTTGGAGATGCCGTTCTGTTCTAAAAAAATAAATTGTTTCATGTACGTGATTCTATTTACTTGTTAGCTTATTTGTGTAGCTTGCGGGTACTGGGCCGTTGCCCGGCCAGCTTCTTACAGCTTTAATTCCTGTTGACATTCGAAAGTGTGAGCCTATGAGCTCATGCACACGTGCTTAAGAGCAGCTTCTGTGGATGTACAGAAGAAGAGTTTTAAGTAATCTAATTTGCTGTCAATAAATTTCACCAAAGCGTTGTATACTGCAAGAGAGGTAGAAGGCAGATGAAGTCATATTCCAAATCTAATTCCTAGATTTCTAGATTTTATCCTTCAATATATGGACAGATTCTAAAATGAGCAGTTAACACACTGTCACTTTCCAGCTCAACTATGTTAACTGATGATATGAATTTCCAGGCTTTGTAAATATGATGCATGTTGTATATTTAAGACCCAACAATTTTCTGATTCCAGCAACAAGTCAGGTAACCAGAGCTAAAACAGTGAGCCTTAATGTCTGTCTGTATGTTCAGATCCAAGATGGGCTTTGTATTTCTTTTGTTTATTGTACTGAAAGTTATCCTATTCTTTCAAAACTAAAGTCAAGACAATCATTAATTGTGATTTTCCCTGAGTAGCAATGCTAAGAGTGGGTCCTGAGTAACCCATTGTGTTGCTAATTATTTACACGCAATGAATTTCAGTGTGAATATGCCTATCACTGTGTCAATTTCTACATTACAAATTGGCTTGTGTTTTCAATCTCAGTGGGACATTAACATTTACAATCTGCAAATGGGAGTCAGTATTCACACCAATCAGGATAATACACAACCTTTTGTTCCAGAGTTTAGGCTATAGAGCTTCTTTAGAGGAGGATAACCAAACAAAAAATTTTGCATTAGATTTTAAATACTTTCTTAGGAAAAAAATATTTATTCATATGAAAATCATGTGTGATCCATATTTGTTTTCAAAACATATTTAGAAGAGCTGGGAAGATTTGTTTTCTGGCACGCATCAAACATTTTTCCATTGGTCACAGCGTTCTTGCACTAATTGAGTTTAGAAAACTCTTCAGCTGCTGCCTGGATGAACACGATCTGTGAAAAGCCAGCATCAGAAATAATGGGATCCATTAGCTAATTACACTTTACCATCAGGCATGCATCAGCTGCAAAATGTAATATGAGAACTATATTCTGGTATCCCAGATCTTTCAGAGGGTAAGAGCTGCCATAAAAAAAAGCACGTCGGGATCTTCTTTCCTGAAATACTTCACACTTCTCAGTGAAGCAACCCACTGATTTTCAAAAGGTACAAATCTATACAAGACAGAAGCCCTCTGAAGTGTATAGAGATGATTTTGCTGTCTGAAGTAAAAACTTCAGGGAATATGCTTTGTTTACCATGCATGAAATAGGAACAAATCTTTTCCCTGGTGAAAATTATCCACTCTACTAAAAAAAAACCTGCAATGTGTAATTCAATCGCAATTTGAGACATTTTAGTAAAAGGCATGGATTTTTTTTTAATGTAATTATGGACTATGTAAAACAAACATTTATTTGTATTTCCCCCAAATGCCCCTTTATTTTTACAAGCTTTTTTTTTTTCTATGACAACATACATAGAAGTAACTGACCATATTTTGCCATAGCTCTCGCCTTTCTATTAATGTTTCAGATAATACATGACGAAGAAAATCTCACTAATTCTCACACTATTTTTCCATGGAGAGCATTTTCTCTCGTTTAAACAGGAGGAAATTTAGAGCCACATCAGAGCTGGCCTTGTTAACCTATTGACCTTGACTTGTTGTTGCCTTATACTCTCTGTACCTACATACTTCTGTGTTAAGTGGAAGCTAAAATGCTAAAATGGAGTGTTTAGCTTTCGAATTTACATGTGAATTGGATTAGAAAGATGACAAGGTCCAAGTGGAAAACCAGCATCATGATGTCACATGAAAGTCCAGTTACTTGCTATTTTAAATTCCAAACTACATAAAATCCCAGGGAAAAAATATACACAAACACATAAATAGCAAAAATCTTCAACAGATTTGACTCTTGCATGGGGATGTCAAATAAAATCTCTGTTAGCATGCAAGTAACAAATAAGTATACACTTAAAATGCACTGGTTGCACGATGCCAGCCTGACAGTATTGGTGGGCAGCGGACTGACACCCAGGTTTTGTGCTGCAGTTTTCCGTATGCTCCATGCTGGCCAACTTCCAAATGAACAGATACAACGCCGCTCTGCTCAGCCCAGCTCCCTGACTCCGCTCCGTCCACCTCTGCCCATCTCCTGCCCTTCCCTTCCTGCCCTCCTCCCCACGGAGGAGCCATGTCACCTACACAAGGTTTGTGCTCCTGTCGCAACGTGAGGAACAACTGGAGACTTAGTCGGAGACGCTCCCCTGCAGCGCTACACCCTGCTGCTTTACCACAGCAGCACCTAACACCGTGGCCTGCAAGGAGGTCAAAGCAGCTCCGGTGGAGGAGGTCAGGCAGTGAGAGACTCCCCATCCCTTAACCTCACTGAATGCCCGTGTAAAAGATTCAGTAGTTGTAAGATACTTGTTGGTACAAAAATTGGCAAGAGAACATCTGTCAGTACAACACACTGTGACACCAAGGACTTAGACTTGAGTCAAATACAAATATCTTTTTTTATTATTGTTAGGAAACAATAAAATTGCCCTACTGAGATGGGTTTAAATCTGCCAGTTTTCTCTCAGAATGCTCTTTCTGGTAAGAGTGGTTTAACAGCAAATGCACCTTAATTTCTCCGGGTCTGATTATTCACGGTTTTGCATGCTGTGTAACCCTTTCTACTGGTGCAAAGTAAGGTTTAAAAAAAAAAAAAAAAAAA